>Ga0187893_10008607_pt1 | contig 16015 bp, 8 predicted proteins | sample MA1701074metaG_FD_139574 | JGI IMG/M metagenome (GOLD analysis project Ga0187893, IMG submission 139574) | White microbial mat communities from a basaltic lava cave in the Kipuka Kanohina Cave System on the Island of Hawaii, USA - MA170107-4 metaG ...
AGAAGCGACTCCGGAATGGAACGGCGGGCAGTCCTGGTCGCGTGGGCACCCCAACTGGTGAGCTGGAAGCCATGAAGATTCTCGCTCAGGGGGAACTTTGGCGCATCCACCACCCCCACGCGACAGCCGGCCCAGCTGAGCAGGTCCCAGAATGGGGGTGCACAGGGCGCATCGTCTGTCACATGCGACAATCGCAACGTCCCGGGCTGCAACTGGACGTAAAAATACTTATCTAACTTCCCGGGATTCACGCCGGTAAACAGGCATGACCAGACTGTGTCCACGAATTGTGCCGCGGTCGATCGGAGCTCCCCAGACGCCCCTTCCTCCAGGAGGCGCCTGAAGGTGGGCAGGAGGCCTTCTTTCGCCCAGCGCTGGATGAGAGTCCACTCGCCGCCGTCCAAACCCAACAACAACAGCCGACCGGAGGGGGGGATCGTACTCATTCTGATTTGCACTCTCCCGCGAGCCGTATTGCCATGGACGGCGATTTTCCATCACCGTCTCTAACTGGCACCAGGGGCTGTGATTGATGTCGCCCGGGATACCGGCGGCGGAAGCGCCAGTAGGAGAGAAGTCCGCCAACGGCGCCGATCCCACAGACGATATAGAAGAGGTGAAGTTCCAGGGCGCCGCAGCCTGCAAACCAGAACCCGCGCTGGCGGCGGAGAAACCTCAAAAAGCCACGGTTCGCCCATAACAGACCCAGCTCCATGCCTGTCGCCGCCACCGCTGCGAGCCAGTGCCAGGCAGCGCCCAGGATACAGAAGGGCAAGAGACATGCCAACCCTACGCTCAGAACATGCTCCGGCCTGGTGTTCAGGTCGCTCCGAAAAGCTCGATGAACGAGCATGAGTCGCGTCCATGGAACGGCGCGCCCCAAGAGATACGTGCGAAGTAATGTCAGAAACGAATGCCTCTTCAGGTGGGTGACCTGCATTCCCCTGTCAAGATAGACGCGAAAGCTCGCAGCGGAAAGGGCATAGCCCAGCGCAATGTCCTCCAGAGGGGGATGTCGCTCATCGAATCCGCCTACCGCTTCAAAGGCGTTCCGGCGCACGGCCCCGCAGCCGGACCAGAAGGTCGCGGCGCTCTCCCGGCTGTGCTGGTGCGTGTAGTGGTGAAGGAGGTTGTGAAACTGGCTGAAAAAACCGGTAGCCGGCGTTTCTGACGCGTACGAACCAAAGACCGCGTCCCACCCACCCTCGCCCAATGATCGTGCGGCTTCACGGACGGTACTCGGGCGAATGACGACATCGGCATCAACAAACAGTAACACCTCGCCGCTCGCGGCAGCCACCCCTAGACTCCTGGCGTGGCCGGCGCCTCGCTTGCCGTTGACGACGATGACCCGACACCCCATAGCCTTTGCGATCGAGCCGGAGTCGTCCGTCGAGCCATCGTCCACCACGATCAGCTCGAAATTGTGGTACTCAGAGGCCTTGACAGCCGCCAAGCAGGCGGGCAACGTCTCAGCTCCATTATGGACAGGGACTATTATGGAGACCCGAGGGATCACCGATGCAGAGCCGCGTCCTGTCAACCTACGTCCCCTCGATTTCGAATCAACCATTTATCTTCCGCGTGTCGATACGTCCCCACATCCATATGGGTAGCGGGATATTACCCGAGCGGTCACCGCGAGTCAAGCTGCCCTCCTGCAAGTAGACTCCGCGCCCGGCGCCAATGGCCGCACGGCCCGACGGCCGCCGGACTCTCTGTCCGGTGGTTCACCTCGCCAACACCCGGCGGCCGCGACACCGATTCCCTTCATTGATGCCGAGGTTTCGGCACTACCAAGCATTACTAAGTCTTGACTTTAAGCGCCTAAAACTACTAGTATCCTGGGTAGTAGTGGCGCAATGGCCTTATATGTACTGACTGCCATGTAGGCATAAGCGAGTCTATCAAAAAAGGCGTTTTGCTGCCTACGTGGACGCTAGCGCCTATCGAGACCCCTCGTCAACCTGTGACCCTGGACAGGTCTGCTGGCCTCGAATGGCCTGTCGTGTGTCATTTCAGATCCGCATGAGAACGTAGCCCATGGGATCGCTGCTGAAAGTTATCGGAGTGGATGACGATCCGCTGTCGCGAGAACTGCTTAAGGCGGTGCTCGTGCCGAGAGGCTGTGAGCTCACGATCTTCAGCGACGGGCAAGCGGTTCTGGATCACGTCACTCGCCATGGAGCCGATGTGATCGTCGCCGATGTCAGGATGCCGGGGATCAGTGGTCTCCAGTTGCTGAAGGACATCAAGAGCCTCGACCCCTTGATCGAGGTCATTCTTCTGAGCGGTGACGTAAACGTGGAGAACGCCGTCCTGGCCATCAAGCAGGGGGCCCTCGACTACCTCACGAAGCCGCTGGACCAGCCAAAGCTCTTTGAGTTCCTGACTCAGATCGAGGAGCACCGGGCGCTTCGAACTCAGGTCGGCGCACTGGAACGGCAGCTCAAGGAGACGTGCCGGTTTCATGGCATGGTCGGGAAGAACCCCATGATGCTGGAGGTCTTCTCACTGATCCGTCGCCTGGCGAAACACTTCACGACGGTGCTGGTGGCCGGCGAAACGGGCACCGGGAAGGACATGGTCGCCCGCGCCCTCCACGCGCTCAGCCCTCGCGCGTCCGGCCCCTTCATCCCGTGCAACTGCGCCGCCATTACGGAGTCGCTGGCGGAGAGCGAGCTGTTCGGCCATGAGCGCGGCGCGTTCACGGGCGCGATCAGCATGAGGCGGGGTCTCTTCGAGGCCGCCCAGGGCGGCACCGTGTTCCTGGACGAGGTATCGGAGCTGCCTCTGACGCTCCAGCCCAAGCTCCTGCGGGTCTTGGAGAGTGGCGAGATCCAGCGGGTCGGCTCGACGACGCCGATCAAGCTTGACGTGCGCGTCGTCGCCGCGACGAATCGGAATCTACGCGAGTGGCTTGAGGATGGGCGGTTTCGCCGGGACCTCTACTACCGTCTCAACGTGGTGGAGATCGTCCTGCCCCCGTTGCGCGACCGCAAGGACGATCTGCCGCTCCTGTGGCACCACTTTCTGACCGCCCTGAACCAGCGGACGGGGAAGGGCATCAACGGGCTGTCCCGCCAGGCCCAGGCCGCGCTGTTCCGGCACGACTGGCCGGGCAATGTCCGGGAGCTGGCCCGCACACTGGAGCATGCCGCCTTGCTGGCGAAAGGAACTTTTATCGGGCTTCAAGATCTGCCCTCTGCCCTCCAATACGGACCCCAGGCCGGCCTACGGCCTGAAGAGGCGGTCGCCCCAGCTACCCTCGACCAGGCCGAGCGCGACCAGATCGTCCAGGCGCTTCGGAGCGCTGGCAACAACAAGGTCCGGGCGGCGGAGCTGCTCGGCATCAGCCGCCGCTCGCTCTACCGCAAGCTGCACAGGCACGGCATCACGCTTTAATCCAGGGTGGCACGTCCGCCGAGCCCGACCTCCTCGCAACATCTGCAGCCGACCGCGCCCCCATCATGCCTTTGATCACGAGACGCGGCTAACCCTTTGTGACGCAGTAGTGAAAAGCCGTCCAGCCTTCGGCGAGATCATTCTCCTGCACGTCAACTACTCTCGCACCACTCTCCTCGATGAAATCTATAACGTCCTCTTTGTGTATTCCGTGCACCGCCAAGGGTGCCAGAGAATCCTTCGGGTCGCCGGTCGATCGACTGTCACTCATTCCTCTTCGACAGACGGCTAACAGTCGATCATACAGGTTTCCAATGGTCACTCCCACTCTCATTGTCTTCGACCCCTTCTCCCGAAACCAGACCACCCCCTCCTGTACCATATCCAGCTCCAGAATATACCGCCCCGGCTCTTCGGGCGTCGTAATAACAAGAGGAAGCTCAACCAGATGCATCGGCTTGAGGTCTCTAGGAAGTGTCGCCCGACCATCGGAGCTGATCACGACGTTCCCGGCCTCATCCAGCCACCTATTCCCAAGTCTTATCTGATAGGTGCCATCGTCCGCCCCAAAGGCCGGCCAGGTAAGATCACTTGTGTTCTTTACCTGCGTGCGCAGAACCGATCGGGAGCCGACCTTAAGAGCGGAAGGTGTATTCATCAAGGTGATCCGTGCCATGAGACCCGGACGGGGCAGCGGCTCCCGGATCGCACCCAAGTCGAACGCAAGCTGATTCTCGACAGGAAGACGTTCGCTTGGGAGTTGAAAAACGATCAGGCCACCTGGAGCAAGGATCCTGATGAACTCCGTGATGACACGCTTCCTGAATTCCCGTTCCAAGTGTTGGAAGACCAGATTGGCATAGATGAAGTCGAATGAGTCGTCAGCCAGTGATTTCAAGTCATTCGACCGATCGGAAAAATACCTGCACCTCGACCCATAGTGATTGTACTGATTCGCAAGCGCGATCATCGATCCGTCACTATCGATCCCAATGCACTCTTCAAAATATCGGCAGAGTGCCTGGGTGACTCGTCCAACGCGACAACCGAAATCGAGCGCCCTCTTTCGTGACATGCCCATGTGAATCGAGCCGACATAGCCCATCAGAGACGAGACCTCATCGTGCCCTGACTTGAGATGCTCAACCATATCGGTGTTGCTCGGCCTTTCCTTGGACGACGCAAGAATAGCCCCAAAGGGATCCGTCCATCCAAACGCGTTCCAATTCCGTTGTAGAGCGTTGAGGTTTTCCTTGATCGCATTCGAGAAGAGGGTGTACAGTTCGTCACCTGGCGTAACTTTCAGCAAGGCGGCCGAGGGCTGCTCTTCAGGCTTCAGGACGAACGTGTATATTTCGCTGCCAATCTTCTCGAACAATCCGCCCGACAATCTCGGACTCGTCCACGCTCGCAATTGAGTCCCAAGCTCTTCCGCCAGCGTTCGAGCCCCGATACCGGAGCGATAGCGTTGAGCGCTGGCAGCAAACTCGATGACCGCCTGGACATAGACGCTTGGTGCGTGCTGTTCTTCGAGAAAACGCCGACCGTCTTCACCCATTTTGGTGAAACGGGCGGGCTCATTGAGAAAGGCGCGCAGATGGTCCTGGATGTCCGTAATCTCGTGCTCGGGTCGCACAAACGCGACAGCGTTCTTGGGAAGCGTCGCATACCAGCCCACCGGGGTAACCAGGCTTGCCAGCGCATGGTCCCAGGCCCGAAGTTGGCCGGCAGAGGCCTCCCCCATTGTCGGATACCGCAGGTTGATGGCGAGATGTGCGGATGCCAGGGCATCGTTCAATTCCGTCTCGTGCACAAAGTCGTGCAATGTGACCAATCCCTCGAGGCCACACGCCTCGATCTGAGCGCGCACATGGTCACGGTGTCCCAGTTGACCATAGATATCCAGGCGGAATTGATCCCTCTCCGGCAACTGAGCCAGCGCATTCAGGAGAACATCGAGCCGCCGATTGAAGCCCAGATAGCCGAAGACGATGAGACGATAAGGCGGTCCCGCGCTCCGGGTTCGGGACACTCCTGAGCCACTCCGAATCAGAAACGACGAGATGGGATACGGCAACGGGGCGTAAGCGACTGGCCAAGGATGCCCCTCCCTCAACTGCTCAAATGCGTCCCTCGTATGAACCAACACGCCCAACGAACTCTCCACCGCCAAGGAGGTAAGAGGAAAGCGTTCGGCCATCACATCGGTGCTGTACTCACAATCCCAGAAGGCCTTGGCAGCCAGGCGGCCCGTTTCACCATACTGGCGTTCCATCTCGGCCACGTACCCCTCGCGGTCGGCCCACTGGTCCCTGTACAGACCAGCGAATAGATGCTGCAAACGTACGTCGTGCAAAATGACGATACCCGGGTGCCGGCGACTGGCTTGCCATATGCTCCCGTGAAAAAGAGGGTGGTTGCCGATATGGTAGATGCAGATGTCGGCGCGGTTGATATCCGCCCAGGAGATCTGATCGGGGCGGAAACATCGCACCTCAGCGTACTCTTCTAGGAGCGGGCTCCACGCGGCCTGGTCAGTCCAGAGGACAACCTCGGCACGCTCTCGGAGCGCGGGAAGGATGCGAGCGGTATAGTGGGCGATCTCTGTTCGAGCGGGCGGCAGCGGTGAGAACCAGTTCAACTTCATGATAGGAGCGCGTGGACAACCTTGGGCCAGGTGATGTCAAGGCTTTCGTAGCGAACGCGTCCGGCGTCGCCCCAGGACCTGGCCTCTTCACGGTTCAGCCAGAGGGAATCCATCGCACCGGCAAGGGCCAATGGGGTGGGCTCCACAATGAGTCCCGTTTCCTTGTCACGCACAAATTCGATCGGACCCCCGGAATCCCGGCAGGTGATGACCGGCTTGGACGCGAGCATCGCCTCCAACGTCACGTATCCATAATCCTCATCCAGAGGGGGAAAGACCACACCCAAGGCATGAGCATACTGGCGGCGTTTTTCTTCCTCGCTGATGTGGCCGAGCCACGCGACACGGGTGTGAACGCCGAGCTGACGCGCGTGATCTTCGAGCTCTTCCGCATAAGCCGGGTTGTCTGCAATGCCCGAAAATCGAACACGGACATTTTCGCGCGTATGGGCCAGGGCCTCCAGCACCAACACCTGGCGCTTGATAGGCCATAAGCGACCCGGCGCGTAGAGGTACTCTTCCGCTTCCCCGCAGTAGAAGTGCTGGGCGTGCTGAGGGGGATGGTAGAGCGGGGTTGATTCGATACCACAATACTTCTTCAGCCGACGGGAGACGTTGATCGAGTTGGTAAACACGGCCTTCGCCTGCGGGATAAGCTCTCGGTCTGCCTGCCTGATAGCGGCCCTGATTTGAGCGCCGTCGGGAAAGTGGATCATATCCCCCAAGGGATGATCCCAGAGTTCATACGCCGTCCGGTGCTGGTGCAGGATCCATAGGACCTTGTTGGGGTGCGGGACGAGATAGGCCGGAAACTTCAGGCCGATCACCCGATCGATCGGTACGCCCGCGCTCTCAGTCACGTCCAGGAGGCGGCACGCCAGAATGTGATCCAAAATCCGCTGCGGCGGGTACCACTTGAATGGAATGGCAATGATGTCTGCGTCATGTCCCTCGGCGTGCAGGGCATTCCGCAATCCCTCTGCATGGATTTCGGCGCCCCCGCGGACAAACGGCACTTGCACGGTCGCGATCAAAACCCTCATTGCTTGAGACCTTCAGGGTGACCTTTGCGCACGCCTGCGACCCATATGCTCTTCACTGCAGCGATCAGCCGCGCTCCGTGCGTCAATACCCTCGCTTTCACTCGACGCAGCCTCTATGCAATATCCGGTCTAAGCGACGTCAATATCGCAGCGGCTGGGTTTCGGCGCCGGAACTAATACAAACGCCCCAAATCGCGTTACATCGTCATTGCGAGCGACTGAAAGGAGCGTGGCAATCTCGCAGTGTTTGAGATCGCTTCAGTCGCTTCGCTCCCTCGCGATGACACATGACTTTCTGCGTTGGTATTAGGTGAGCCTGTCGCGCAAGGCCCTGTCATGCAATTCGCTGGCCTCTGTGTAGCGAGGACACTATCAAATCTCCTGTATGCAAGCAAGTTCTTGAACCGAGAACGATCCGTCAAAGTGGTGAGGAGACCAGAACACCCACCATGCACAGGGTCGCGCTGAACAGCAGTCGAGAGGGTATTCGAGGGGTAGTGCTCTATTGAAAGTTTATGACGCCAAAGGGTTGGGGCTTCGCGAGGCGAAAGGCGCTTACCTTTTCACCGGTAACAGCAAACTCATAGAGTTTGAAGGCCTGAACGATTCGGCCCCTGTCGTAGAACCACAGAGCAGCCGAAAATTTCCCATCGCGCAACCCAAGACGCTCGCCGCCTGCATTGATGGGCGTCCCGTTCCTCGTGAAAGTTGCCTTCTGGGCGATCGGGTCCAAATGAACTTGAATGTCGCTTCCCTCCGCATCCGGTCCGAGCACCCAGTATCCGTAGTGGATGTCGCTCCCGCCTGCGGCGTGCTTTCCCCAGACATCCAGGCTCATCAGAGAGCTTCCGCGACCGCCCACGAAGAACTGTAGTGACGTCGAGATCTCCTTACGCTCCGAGGTACTTGATGCGCGCACGAAACCCAGGTTTTCGTGATGCGTGAATCCCGGTGAAAATGCCCCTTCGGGAGCCAGATCCACCCAGACAAGGTAGCCACGCTGCGCTGCGCCGGTGCTGATGACTATGCGCGCCGGCAATGTCAGCGGAGGACTCCGATAGCCAGACACGACGCCACGCGCGATCAGGTGCTCCGTTGCCCGGCCGGTATGAATAGTCACCCTCTGGCCACCGTTAGCCACCAGCCCAAGCGCAATCTGTCCACGGGCTATCCCCCGTAACACCGGCGGCAGTGCAATCTGCGTCTTTCCGACCCTGAGCCGTGCCGCATCGACCTCGATGACCAAAGGCGATGCGAGACCGAAGGCGGCGACTGTCCCTGTCTGAATTAAATCAACGTGGGCAGACGGCATCGATCCTCGCGCGTACACGCCTACCAGGCGGTTACGCCACAGCAGTCGGCTGGCAGCATATCCCAGGGGCTCCGGGTTCTCCTTGGCGTGCAATATGGCGTAATCGTAGACGCGCCCCGGTTCGAGGTTATCCAGCCGGCTGTAACCGGTCCGATAACTGCCCCGAAGCTCGCGGCCCAGGAGGAGATGGCTGAGCAGCGTCGTCGTCGGCACGTCCATCCGCTGGTCACCACTGATATAGACGCTTGCGCCGGCGGGAATAAGGCGTTTCACGCGAGGCAGTTCGCCATGGGCGGCACGGTAGTACAGAGAGTCAGGGCCGTAGTACCGCGCAGTGGCCACGTACCCGTTGTAGGTCGTCAGGCCCCCGACCGCCAGCGCAACGGTAGCGAGCGAGACGCGCGCCACCCGGGACATGGTGCGCAAACGGATCCTACCAGCGCCTTCCCACATCCTGCACAAACCCAAGGTGGCGACGCACAGAAGAACAAACAGGCTGCACGAGGCCGCCTTGAGATAACCGTATGCGTATCGCTCAACGAATCGCACAGTCAAGGTGCACGCCAGCAACGGTAAAGCGGTGGCAAGAAGTGGCCAGTTTCGGCTCATGGCGGCGCCGATGACGCCCACGAGCGAAAAGCCCAGGATGGGAACAGTCAGGGTCTTTGCGATCGGAACAACGGTCGAGGCCACCGCGCGGCCGTACAGCTTGGTCCAGCCGCCGGGGTCCATGTTGTGGTCGAAGGGGGTCATCCCGAGCCAATCGCTGATCTGCAGGAACCTGACCACACCGGGACCCGGCGGGCGACTCCTTGGCAGTCGAGGTACCTGCTCCAAGGCGCGTTGCCAACCGAAGAGGCCGGGAAGCACGGAGAGTGCAACCACCGTCACGATCACGCCCACGACCTTGAGTCGGTGACGGGAGCCGAGGAGATAGGTGGCGCCCAACGCCGCGAGCGGCAGTGCAAAGAGGAGCGCGCCTGGGAGATACGCAACCAGCATCGCCGCGCACCCGACGGCCCCAAACCCAACGCTGCGCCAGTCGGGCTCGCGCAACGCGTGATCCACCGCGACGATCGTCAAGGGCGAGACCACGAGGAAGAGGGTATGCGCGCCGAAAGTGAAATACGGGACCCAGAGGAGCAGACTATTGAGGCTGGCCAGAACCGCGACCACCAGGCTCGCCCACCGAGGAAGGGAAGCGACCGTCCGGGCAAAGATGTACACGGAGGGCGGCAGCAGGGAGTAGACGAGGCCGAGCAGCGGCGTGAAGGTCCACGAGCTGTCCTTCCCCAGGAGAATACCAAGGGCCGCATCCACATAGGAGAAGCCCCAGCCACCCAACGCTCTCACAGTCGGATCGTTCATGACGACCCACAGAGGGTTGGGAGGACCGGTTATCGAGTCGCGAACGGAGTGGGTCTTCAGGTACTCGGCAATGGGCCAATAGAACTCGAAGTCCCAACCCCCCGCGATGGGGGCCACATAGCCGTAGGACAGGGTCGGTGAGACGGTGAGGACGTACAGCCCCAGACTGAAGAGCCAGAGGACCGGCCAGGGCTCGTCATACTGTGGCGGCCAGAATCCGCCGCGTCTGACGGAATAGAGATAATACACGTTTGCGAGCCCGCACAGTAGAAGGATCAGCACCAAGCCTCGCGAGACCGAGAGACCGAAGGCGCTGAGCATTGAAAGCCCGATGCTCGTCGCACTCAATCCGAGCAACGGCAGAATAGTAAGACGAAAGGCTGTCAAGCGGGCCGGCAGGAAAAGGAGCACGCTCCATCCGACATGCGCAAAGAGCGCCATTCCAAGGCCATAGAAGATCATAAGCTGCCAAGAAAGTGCCACCTACTGCCTCCGCCCGTCGACTATTGCGCTTGGTTCGATCAATCCGGCCGGTTTCGACCCCTCACCCGTTCCCGGGGCTCGTTAGCCGAAGCCACTCCATCACACGGGAGCCGCTTCGTCAATCTTCAATTATGAGTAACGGACTCATGATCTCCGACATCTGACGATCTCACGCCTGCCGGCGAGTGCGCCGTCGTTTCTGCGCGCCGCGAGTGTGCACTATCTGGCAGTGCATACCCATCAACTTCAACCGGCCGCACGCGGCGATTCGATCGACTCAAGCGATCCCCGCAAGCATGGGTCTCGAAAAACTCGTGGAGTTTGGTCCCGATGTCGTCTACAATTCGCGCGTGGCGCTCTCGATCGCGTCCAAGGCGTCCGAGGCACAACACAGCGGTCATGGTACGCCATGCGCAGGGTCGAGAGTCGCGGAGCGAGCGTCCAGCGCAAGCGCTTGAACTACCCGGATCCGGGTTATCGGGACACGGATTCTCGGACAGTGAATGCGGGGTGCACGTCGATATGACGCCTCTCAATGCGGCCTCACCGTCGGGCATTTCCGTGGTCGTGCCAGTCTATAACAGTGAGGGCACCGTGTCAGAACTCGTCGAACGACTCGCTACAGTGTTACGTCGAGGATCCGCGTCCTTTGAGATCGTGCTCGTGAACGACGGGAGCGCTGATCGCAGTTGGGAAGCCATCCAGCGCGTGGCCGGCTCGAATCCCCGGGTGCGAGGGATCGATCTGATGCGAAATTACGGCCAACACAATGCGCTGCTGGCTGGGATCCGTTCGGCGAACCACGGGGTGATCGTGACGATGGATGACGACCTGCAACACCCACCTGAGGAGATCCCCAGGCTGCTGGAAAAGCTGGCCGAAGGGTACGACGTCGTCTACGGCACGCCGCTGGAGCGATCTCATGGTCTATGGCGAAACATCGCCTCTCGCGTCACCAAGGCGGTATTGCAGAACTCAATGAGGTCCGGGATCGCCCCCACCATCAGCGCGTTTCGAGCCTTCCGCGCCTCGCTGCGCGATGCCTTTGTCAGTTACCAGCACCCCTTTGTTTCGATCGACGTTCTGTTTACGTGGGGAACGGCACGATTTGCTGCGATTCCGGTACGGCATGACCCACGTAGGCAGGGGGCATCTCAGTATACGGTTCGCATGCTCATCACCCACGCGCTCAATATCATGACCGGGTTCAGCGCACTCCCGCTGCAACTGGCGAGTCTCATGGGGTTCGCGTTCAGTCTGTTCGGTTTGGGCGTGTTGGTGTACGTCGTCGGTCGCTACATGATTCACGGCGGCAGCGTTCCCGGCTTCCCATTCCTAGCCTCGGTGATCGCCATCTTTTCAGGCGTACAACTGTTCGCCTTGGGGATCATCGGCGAATACCTCGCGCGCATGCACTTTCGCTTGATGCAACGGCCAGCCTACACGGTGCGTGAGCAGATTGGTGACTCGCACTAATCGCGGAGGAACGAGGCCTCGCAAGGGTCAACAGCAGGCTGCCGGAGAGAGGTCCGTGGACGCACTCGGGATGAACTGTGCCGCACGACCTCCTTACCAGCGATGTGGGTTCCTGAATCACGCAGTGCAGATTTGGTACCACAAGTGGTACGCGCCAGATGCTGCCCCAGATCAGTAGCTACCGCATTCCTTTCAATCGTCCGGCCTTCGAGGGCAACGAGCAGGCGTACATCCGGGAAGCAATCGAGCGTGGGCGGATCTCGGGAGACGGATACTTCACCGGGAAATGCCATGCGTTTCTCGAGCGCGAGCTTGGTGTCGCCAGAGCCCTCCTGACTACCTCCTGCACGCACGCCCTCGAGATGGCCGCGTTGCTCCTGTCGATCAAGCCAGGCGACGAGGTCATTGTGCCATCGTTTACGTTCGTCTCGACGGTGAACGCCTTCGTGCTTCGAGGGGCTCGGCCCGTCTTCATCGACATCCGCCAGGATACGCTCAACCTGGACGAGACCCTTCTTGACGGTCTGATTACCGCTCGAACCAAAGCGATCGTGGCCGTCCAGTACGCCGGCATCGGTTGTGAAATGCCCGCGATCCTAGAGATCGCAGAGCGACATGGAGTGGCCGTCGTGGAAGACAACGCCCACGGGCTCTTTGGCAAGTACAAGAACAGATATCTCGGAACCTTCGGCTGCCTGGCGACGCAGAGCTTTCATGAGACCAAGAACCTCACGTGTGGCGAGGGTGGAGCCCTCCTGATCAATGATCCCCAGTATGTAGAGCGAGCCGAGATCATCCGAGAGAAGGGGACCAATCGCGCCCGATTCTTTCGCGGCGAGGTGGACAAATATACCTGGGTAGACCTTGGCTCGAGCTACCTCCCCTCCGAGATTCTCGCTGCGTTCTTGTATGGGCAGTTCGAGGTTCGCGAACAGATCCAGGCGAAGCGGCGGCGAGTCTGGGAGTACTATGACCTACACCTGGAGGACTGGGCGAAAGAGCATGGGGTGCGCCTTCCAGTGGTCCCCTCGTACTGTGAACAGTCATACCATATGTTTTACATGCTTCTCCCCTCACTGGACCGACGTCAAGCCCTGATCGCCCATCTCAAGGACCACGGCATACTTAGCGTCTTCCACTATCTGCCGTTGCACCTCTCGGAGATGGGCAAACGTTTTGGTGGCAAGGAAGGCGATTGCCCTGTGACCGAAAGCGTAAGCACTCGTCTCCTTCGGCTTCCCTTTTACAACAGCCTAAGCGTCCAGGACCAACAGCAGGTTATTGAGGCAGTCCTCGGCTTTGACCGCTAGTCATCTCAACTAGGGAATTCAGTGAATGGCACTATTTTGGGAACTAATGATCTTTTACCTCACAGGCATACTGCTCTTCGCCCATATCGGTTGGAGCATGCTCGCTCTTCTGCCCAGATCCTTGGTCCATCTCCGTCTCGTCCTTTGGCCCATCTTGGGGTTGATGGGCACCTGCCTTGGCCTGTCGCTGCTGAATGTGTTCGGCGTCTCCGTCTCACACGGAATCGTGTTCCTCCTTTTGGTCGGGACGCTGGCCAATCTCATGTCGCTGAGGCGAAAGGGATACGTCTCCCCAGGACTCAGCGAACCCTGGCCAGTGCTGTGGCTATTCAGCGCGGGACTTTACTGCGTTACGGTCTCTCCTCTGCTTTTCTACGGGTACGTAGCTCCCATTGGAGCGGGATGGGACTTCGAGTTCTACTGGCCGGTCGCCGAGTATTTGAAGACCCGGGTCGCCCGCAAGTCGATTATAGGTCCTCCCAACCCGCTTCTGGGACTGGTGAACCAATCGGACGTGAAAGGATTGGGGGGTTGGGGTTTCTCCGTCGTGCAGGCGGCCCTCGGCGTGCTCCTCGGCCGTGACAGCTCATGGACCTTTACGCCTCTTCTGGGTTGCATCTATTCCCTCATGCCGCTTTCCGTGTATGCGTTTGCGAGGACTGTCGCTGCCTTCGGGCGTTGGCCAAGCCTGCTGATCGCGTTACTGGCTGGCCTTAATAGTGTTTTGCTCTGGACCCCCTATTTCAATTTTGCGGCCCACACCCTATTCCTCACGGTGTCGCCGCTGACTATCGCCGCGGTGCAAGACTCAATGCGGGAGCGGGACGCTCATAGCATCGCCTTCGGGGCGGTCGCGCTCGCGGCGATGCTCGTCTCTTACCTGCCCGGTAGCATGGTATTTGCGCTACCGCTCGCAGCGCTTGGCACCGTTGAAGTCCTTACTGCCCACAACCGGCTCGGAACGCTGGGCGCAGCAGCCGGCGTCCTTGGGCTGTCCGGGATTTTCGGCTTCTTCGGTTGGCAGCGTGCGTTTGAGCGCGGGCTTCCGGCGTACGGGGTTCGCAAACCGGGTCCGGGTATCTCCGCTTTCTTGCCGACCAGCGATTGGCTGGGCATGACGCCGTTTGATAGCAATATGGGCTTGGACACGTGGAGCAGGCTGTATGGCGAAGCGGCTGCGACCATCATCCTCCCGGTTGCGCGAGGACTAACGTTCGCTCTGCTGGTTTTGTTAGTTGTAGGGTTCGTGAGTGCCATCAAGACTCGCCACTGGCCACTGATCGCGGTCTGCGTGCCGCTGTTGGCTCTTGCGCTCGTTTTGCGATTCATTGAGCGGTACCCGTATGGCTACTTGAAATCCGCTTCTTACACCCTGTTTGCCGTCCTGGTGTTGGCCGTGGCTGGGTTCTTCGCACTGTGGGAAACCTGCAAGGCGTGGCGACCGCAGATCGCGTGCCGAGGGGCGCGATTGTTGCTCGTCTTGATTGGCATGGCAGTGATGAGTTTGAATACCTACAACGGGTACGCGGTGACGGCTCGGTACTACGGATCACAGGCGCTATACTACGGGGCCGAGCACAGTAGTCTGCTTGCGTTGAGGCAGATTATTCCAGACAGCGCGAATGTGTACATCAGCGGTGACGCAGGCATCGATCTGGCGACAAGAACGCTGCTCAGTCAGATCTTCCTTGGACATGAGGTTCGAGGGAGGTATCGCACGGGATACAGCGGTCTCAACAATCTCGAACCGGGACGCGTCTATGACTACGCCGTCCTAGACGCGCGAGAGCAACCGGAACCGCTTGGGTATGCGGCCGACGGGCTGCTGTGGCGCAACACTCTTGTAAGCGTCTACAAGCGGGGGCCGGTGCTGGCGCACGTCGGGGTTCATGAGACACGGAAGGCGTGGCCCTTCAGCCGCGACCGGACACTGACCGTCGAGATTAGTCCGGCAAGCCTCGGCATAGGCGACATGCGAATGCCGCAGCCGCCAGAGATTCGAGGTGTCGCACGTGCGCAAGTGGCGCTCGTCCTGGCGGCGAAGCCTGGCCAGCGCATCACTATCGAGACCACGAAGGGAACGGCCAACGTTGTCGCGCGGGGCGGCATGACACTGTTTCACAGCGCCACGCTGAACCTGCCGGCGCGTCTCGCGATCAAGACCGATGCGCCGAGCCGTGGTTACCTCGTGTGGCTGCGTCTGCTCCAAGGGGGTTCTGTCGCGCCCGGGACCTCAGGCGTTCCTAACCTCGGGTTTCTTAACGTCGAGACCACGTCGGACCCCCAAACGCTTTCTACGTCGCTTCGATACTATCTCGCCGGGCAGGCTTCCAGCCGATCGGCGCTTGAGATCTGGAGTCTGGGTCCCACGCAGCAGAGTGAGGTCCGCCAGGGCTATTGGTCGTTCGACCCCCCGGAGGAAGGCGGTCAGGAACTGGAGTTCCGATTGCGCCGGGCCACCCAGCAGGTGGTCTTGGCGCCGAGACGGAAGGCAGGGATGGATCGAGAGAGGCGGCCCTTGGCGCTCCGGGATGGGAGATATTTCGCCGCTCTTGCAATCTACAGCACCCGTCTGTCCCGGCGAGACGTCTGCCGCCACTACCGAGAGGACGTGTACCCGGGGGCATGCTCGAGCGGGTTCGGATTCGAGTGGGACACCAGTCGCCTATATGGAAGCCACGCGGTGGCGATCCGCGTGACCGACGGCGGCGGACTCACCACGGTCCTTGAAGCTCAGGACGTGACCGTCACCGGGACGAACACGCCGCCGGTTGGGTTCCTCGATACCCCTAAGACCGGGGCGACGGTGAGCGGGACCGCCTCCATCCTTGGCTGGGTCGTTGACAGAGAGACGCGGAAAGGAAGCCACGCGGTGGCGATCCGCGTGACCGACGGCGGCGGACTCACCACGGTCCTTGAAGCTCAGGACGTGACCGTCACCGGGACGAACACGCCGCCGGTTGGGTTCCTC
>Ga0187893_10008608_pt1 | contig 16014 bp, 14 predicted proteins | sample MA1701074metaG_FD_139574 | JGI IMG/M metagenome (GOLD analysis project Ga0187893, IMG submission 139574) | White microbial mat communities from a basaltic lava cave in the Kipuka Kanohina Cave System on the Island of Hawaii, USA - MA170107-4 metaG ...
CGCCGCCGAGGTCAGCCGCCGCAGCAGCCACCTGGCTCTCCAGGAGAAATGAATCGTGACCCCTCACGATCCCATCGCCCGGCAGGCATTCCGACAGTTCCAATATCCGACTCTGCCGTTGCATGTCAGCGGGGACTTCATGAACACGGCGCTGCGCCAGGCGTTGTCCCCGGCCTTCAACCAACGACCAGGCTGAGAACGGAGGGATCCGATGGCCCCCAAGCTGGAGTACCGCTGGAACCTGCGCCAGGTGATGGCCAGCCGCGACATGTTCGCCACCACCGACCTGATCGACCCGCTCGCCGCACGGGGGATCCGCCTGTCCACCAGCCAGGTCTACCGGCTGGTGGTCGAGCGGCCCGAGCGCCTCAGCCTGAAGGTGCTCATGGCCCTGATGGACATCCTGGATTGTTCGATGGAGGAGCTGATCGAACCGGTCGCCGCGAGCAGACCAGCCCGCAAAGCGAAGGCCGGTGGGGAGGGGGCGGGAGTCGGCTCTCTGCGCCCGGTGCGAGCCCGCATCGTCCGCACCGACGGCTGAGCGGTGGCTTCGGGGTCGACGACCACCGAGGAGCCGGCGTGGCTCGCCGACCCACTCGGCGCTGTCGCCGAGCTCGTCGAGAAGGTTGCGCCGGCGCTGGACCGGGCGAGGATCGAGGAGGTGGTGGCCGGTGTCGCCGCCGGCCGCGCCAAACGGCGCCGCCTCGCCCAAGCCCTCCTCGACAACCCGACGTTGCTGATCGATGGCCGCTCCCCGGCGCCCCGGGTCGCGGGGGACCTGCTGCTCGCCCTGCGCCGGGCCGGTGCGGTGGCCGTCTCGGCGCCGATCTGCACCGAGTGCGGCAAGGAGCTGGGCAGCCTGCAGCGGCGCGGCCAGGACTGGTTCTGCGGCGTGTGCGGTCCCGTCCGCGAACGCTGCGCCGGCTGCGGCGACACCCGGCCGGTGAGCTTCCGAGACCGGGACCGCCAACCACGCTGCGTCCGTTGCCCGCCCGAGACGACACGTGATCCCGTCGAGATCGTGGTCGAAGTCGTCACCGCCGTCGATCCGACACTGTCCGCAGAGATCGTGATCGCGGCGGCGCACGATGCCGCCCCCCAGGGCGGGCAACGACACCGCCTCGCCTGGGCCCTGCAGGACCGGCCCGAGTTGCTCACCGGTGCAGGCGCCGAGGCTTCGGTCCCGTCGGTGCTGCGCCTGATCGACAAGCTGTGCGACGCGGGAGCCGCGGGCATCGTCCGGCCGCCCTGCCCGGCCTGCGGGCGGGTCATCGCGTTGGTCAAGCCGCGCGCCGGGCTGCGACTGTGCCGCAACTGCGTGGCCAAGACGCGGGCCGAGCCGTGCGCCCGATGCGGAGCGGTCCGGGAGGCCGCCACCCGCGACGAGCAGGGCCGGCCCTTGTGCCCGTATTGCTTGATCACCGACCCGGCCAACCAGGAGACCTGCACAGCCTGTCGTCGCCGCCGGCCGGTCAGCGTCCGCCAGCCGGAGGGCCCGCTGTGTGCGACCTGCCGACCGTGGAAGACGATGACGTGCGCCATCTGCGGGCGACACGGTCCGAGCCTGATCTCCAAGACCACCGGTCAACCCTGGTGCCGGGCCTGCACGCAGCGTTGGGCCCGCTGCGCCCGCTGCCGTGAGCTCGCCCCCGTCCGAGGCGGCACCATCGACGAGCCCCTGTGCGCCACCTGCACCCGCCCGGACCCCAGTTTTTGGCGCAGCTGCACCGACTGCGGGCAGCCCGGCCGCATCCACGCCGGCCGCTGCGCCCGCTGCAGCGTGCAACGGCGGGTGCGCGAGCTGCTCGGCGACGACGACGGCCACATCCGGCCGGAGCTGAACGCCCTCTACCAAGCACTCGTCTCCGCCGAACGGCCCGCCACGGTCGCCAGCTGGCTCGACAAGAGCACAGCCCCCGAGATCCTTCGCCGCCTCAAAACCAGCAACCAGCTGAACCATGAGGACCTCGACGCACTGCCCGCCGGCAAGCCGGTTGAGCACCTCCGCAGCGTCCTGGTCGCTGTGGGAACGCTGCCACCACGCGACGAGCAGATGGCACGACTCCAACGCTGGATCACCACCACCATCGCCCAACGCCCCGACCCCGAAGACCAGCAAGTGCTGCGCCGCTACACCCTCTGGCACATCCTGCGTCGGTTGCGCCGTCGGCTCAACGGCACCGACGCTACCTACAACCAGTTCGTCACGGCCCGCCAACACGTGCGAGCCGCCATCACGCTTCTCGACTGGCTCGCCGCCCACGACCTCACCCTCGCCACCGCCGGCCAAGGTGACCTCGACGCCTGGCTCACCAGCGACGACGCCACCCACCGGCGCGAGGCCGGGCAATTCGTGCGGTGGGCCAACAAGCAGAAGCTGACCAGCCTGGAGCTCCCCGCCGCGCGATGGGGCGGCCCCACCGGGGTCATCGACACCGAAGCCCGCTGGGAACAAGCTCGCCGTCTGCTCCACGACGACACCATCAAGCCCGAAGACCGCGTCGCCGGCCTGCTCGTGCTCCTCTACGCCCAGTGGCCCGCCACGATCAGCCGCCTCACCCTCGACGACTTCGACACCAGCGGCGACCAGGTTCGGATGCACCTCGGCTGCCAGCCCATCGACGTGCCCGAACCGCTCGCGGCGCTCGTTCTCCGACTCGTCACCAGCCGGCAAGGTCACGCCGCCATCGGCGACCGGGGAACCTCCCGCTGGCTGTTCCCCGGCGGGCAGCCGGGACGGCCCCTCAGCGCCTTCCAGCTCGCAGAACGCCTCCGCCAGCTCGGACTCCGCCCCGGCCAGTCCCGATCCGCCGCGCTCTTCCAACTCGCCACCGATCTGCCCGCCGCGCTCCTTGCCCGCATGCTCGGCATCCACATCAGCGTCGCCGTCGCATGGCAGCGCGCCAGCGCCGGGGACTGGACCGCCTACGCCGCCGAAGTCAGCCGCCGAGGCGACCACGACACCACCCCCACCACCGGCCCCGCCCCAGACCCTGCTGACACCCTCCCCTGAGAGGCATTCAGACAGTTGCGATATCCGAGTCCGCCAGAGCACGTCCACGCCAACCACATCGAGCAGGCATGGGCCACGGCGAACGCCCGGACCGCGGCTCGTCTCGCCGGCGGCGCCGGCCAGCCCGGCTCGAAGGTGGACGAGTAGCTCATGGCCATCGACCTCGTCGACGCCGGCGGCCGCGGCGACCCGCGTCGTCGTCCCCCGGCGGGCCCGGTCATCGACGAGTACAGCGCGGCGGTCCGCGAGGAGGCCACGGTCACTCTCACGCTGCTGCGCACGCCGATGCGCCTCGGTGACCGTCTGGCCGAACTGCACGCCACGGTCAGCCTCATGGCCGAACTCCAGGCCCGCTTGCCGACCGTCGTCGCCGCGGCCCGGGACCAGGGCCACGACTGGGCTGACATCGCCGAGGCGCTCGGCGTGAGCGCAACAACGGCCAGGCGCCGCTACCGAGACCCGTCCACCAACGAGAGGTGATGAGCTGATGCGCTGGAACCTGCGATTGACCGCCGCGGAGCGGGGGATCTGGAAGTCGACGGAGATGCGTCGACGCTTGGCCGAGGCCGGCCTGGAGATCAGCGCCGGGAAGATGTCCTCGCTCTGGGCCGGGACGCCGACCACGATCCGCCTCGAGGACCTCGATGTGATTTGCGCGGTCCTCGAGTGCGACCCGGCCCAGCTGTTGATCTGCGAACCGGACCTGGTCGCCGCCCGCAAGCCCGCCAAGAAGCAGGCCGCGTCCGGCGGCACGCCTCGCCCGCGGTTGGGGCGGCATCGTTCCAAGCCGCCTGCGTGAGCTGGCGCCAGCCGTGTGGGACCTGCGGGCTCCGCCCAGTCGCGTTCACCCTCGCGCCGTGCTGCTTCGAGTGTTGGCCAGGCGGGCCCGTCACGGCGCCGCCCTGCCTCGGGTGCGGCTCGATTCGCGACTACTTCACCAACGGGCGCTGCGCCCGCTGCCACCGCATGGGCGCTGCGCAGGTCGACGCCTGTCTCGACTGCTACGCCTGGGGCGCCACCCGGCACCGAGGCTGGTGCTGCATCGGTTGTCGCGCCTGGCGAGAACGGCGCGCCTCCGGCACCTGCGTCAGCTGCCGACGCGAGAACCTCCCACTCGCACCCGACGGCGCCTGCCGGTTGTGCCGCAAGGAACGCACCCGCACGATCCGGGTCAACCAGCTGCGCACGAACCTGCCCGACGTCATCGAGACCAGCCGCTCGGCCCAGCAGCTGTTCCTCGCCGACATGTTCATCCTCAGAGGCGGCGTCCGCGTCGGCCAGCACGGCAAGAAGCCCCCCGGCCCACCACCGGTCGACGTAGTCCTGCCCGTCCCCTACCGTCGAGAGCGACTCTTTGCCTGGCCGACCGACCTGCGCGTCGGTCGACGCCTCGGCTTCGAACCCCCGAACCTCCAGATCGCCGACACGCTCGCTCGCCGGGTCGACGCACGCGCCGCCCGCTACGGATGGACCGACAGCCACACCAGCTCGGTCCGCGGTGCCATGCGGATCCTGCTCGCCATCCAGGAGACCCCCGGCGCGCCGATCCGGGCCACCGACGTCAAGGCCCTCGCCCAGCTCGGCTACTCGGTCCCGGCCGTCTCCGTCGTGCTCGCCGACGCAGGCATGCTCGACGACGACCGCGAACCGCCGATCGTCGCCTGGTTCGCGTTCCAGACCGCCCACCTGCCCGACGACATGCGCGCCGAGCTCGCCGTCTGGTTCGACGTGATGCGCAACGGCAGCTCGATCCCGCCGCGACGCAACCCCCGCAAGAGCCAGACGATCTCCAGCCAGCTCCGCATCGCCCTCCCGGCGATCCGCCACTGGGCCACCTCCCATGACTCCCTCCGCGAGGTCACCCGCGACGAGATCAAGGCGGCGTTGCCCGCCAGTGGCTCGGCCCGCACGCTGCGTCTGCAGGCGTTCCGCTCGATCTTTCGGATCCTCAAGGCCCGCCAGCTCGTCTTCACCAACCCGACCGGCCGGATGAAGGCCCGCGCCCCGGACCACGTCGCTCCCGCTCCCGTCGACCTCGCCCAGGTCCGCGCCGCGCTCGATGACCGCGACCCGCCCCGGGCCGCGGTCGCTGCCCTCCTCGCCTTCCACGCCGTCCGAGTCATGGACCTTCGCCTCCTCCGGCTCACCGATCTCCGAGACGGGCGGCTTCACATCGACGGGCGAACCATCGTCCTCGCCGAGGCCGCACGCGATTGCCTCGCCGGCTACCTCGACCACCGGACAACGTGCTGGCCCGAGACCATCAACCCGCACCTGTTCATCAACCGGCGCAGCGCCCTCGATGACCGGCCGGTCAACACCAACTGGGTCCGAGACACCCTCGGCATGGCCCCCAACCACGTCCGCCGCGACCGGATCCTCGACGAAGCCTTCGCCACCGACGGCGACCTCCGCCAGATCACCGACCTCTTCGGCGTGTCCGTCTCGACCGCCGACCTCTTCGCCACCCACGCCCACCGCGCCCGCGCCGCCGAACGCGCTGGCGACTGAGCAGCCCCAGTCGCCGGTTCGCCGAACCCAGGGACGCGCTACCCTTCTCACGAGGCCAGCACCCCGGAGTTCGTCGCCGAGGACCCCTCAACCGAGCGCATCCTCTGGTCTGTGTCGACCAGGTCCCGCTCGGCCGAGCCGAGGATGTGGACCACCATCGCCCGGTGGCTCCCGACGTGCCATACCGCCTCGCCGCAGTCGAGCTGGCCGACGAGTCCCTTCTCGACGCTGGTCAATCCGAACACCTTTTCGGCCGCGTCGAGCTCCTCGCTGTCCTGACGCAGAATGATCTTGGTGGCGGTGTCCGCTAGCAGGCCGCGGGCGATCTTGGCCGTGGCGGTGCCGTCGTCGGCCTGGGCGGCCAGGTCCGAGGCACGGTGGGCGATCCCCACGTTGGCCACTCCCCGGCCGCGGCCCAGCTTCCAGCACTGCTGGAGGTAGCAGGCCGCGCTCCGCGAGCCGAGGAGGGCCCAGGCCTCGTCGAGGACCTGCACCCGCTGGGGCCCCGGGCAGGCCATCAGCTCGCTCAGCCAGCCGGCCACCGCCACCATGACCAGGGGAAAGGCCTCGGACTCCATCGGCACCGCCGAGAAGTCCACGACCAGGCCAGCGCGGTGCCAGTCCGGGCGCACCGTGGAGGGCCCGTCGAACAGGCCTTGGAGCGAGCGATGCAGCAGCTTGTCGAGCGCGTAGTAGACGGCCTGGCACGACGCCACCGCGTCGGGCGCGCTCTGGTGCATCCGCTGCACCATGGCCGGCGTGGGGGCGAGGAGGAGCCCCGCGACGTCCTTCAGCGTCGGCTCCTGGCCCGCACCGGCGGCGCCCAGCACGTCGGCCACCGCGGCGAAGACCGCCGCATCCTCGACGGGGGTCAGGCCCCGCTCCAACACCGTCGCGGCCAGGGTGGTCACCGTCGCGGCGCGACGCATCACCCGTCGCGCCAAGGGCTCGTCGGTGCCGGCAGGGCCGTCGGCGAGGGGGTTCACCCGGGTTGGCCCGCCCGGGCTGAGCCGCACCACGCTCATACCGAGGCGCTCGGCCAGCGTGGTGTACTCGCCCTTGGGGTCGGCGATGGCCACCCAGCGCTGGGGGTACAGGGCCGCCATCCGCCACAGGAGGCTCTTGACCAGCGCCGACTTGCCGTTACCGGGCGCACCGAGCACCCACACGTTCGGGTTGGTGACCAGGCCGGCCGCGTACGCCTCGAAGGGGTCCCAGCAGAACTCCGCGCCGCCGGCGGAGGTGTCGACTCCGACGAACATGCCCCGCTGGCTCACCGGGCCCGCCACCGAGCCCGGGCGCAGCACGCAGACCTGGGCGGTGGTGCCCCGGTTCCACGGCAGCCGGAGGACGGGCCGCATCAGGCCGCCACCAGGGTGTGCCGGACCAGGCCGAGGGGCAGCCCGGCCGCCCAGCCGACGTCCTGGCGGCCCGAGAGCGGCCGCACCGACACCCCCGCCTGGTTGGCCAGCTCGGCGAACACCTGGGCGGCCTCCTCGAGCTCCACCACGCTGGCCGCCGAGACCGTTACCACCCCCACGAAGGCGACCTCGGCGTAGCCCGCCACCAGCTCCTCCTCCCGTTCGAGCAGGGCGGCGGTGGCCCGGCGGTGGCGGGCGTCGACCCGGCGCCCCTTGGTCGTGCGGACCTCGGCGTCGGATTCCAGCCGGGTCAGGTCCCGCGTCAGCCGGCGCCGGGCCGCGGCGGTGGGGACCGGCTCGAAGGCCACCGTCGTCGCCCGCACGCATCCGCCGGTGGCCATGAACCGTCCCAGCCACACCGGGTAGACGGGCGTGCGGGGCCAGGCCTCCACCCACCACGACCGGTGGAACGTGTCGTCCACTCGCGTCTGCCGCCACGACGTCTCCATGGCCAGGGGGCCGCCCCTCAGGGGCCCGGCCAGGCCCACGCGCTCGGCCAGCGGGGCGCCGGGTGCGGCCGCGGGCGGCGGCGGCAGGAGCGGGTCGGCCCGGCGTCGGAGCAGCTGATAGAGTTCGGGCCGGCTCAGCGGCGGGCCCGGCGAGAGCCCCGCGTTGGGCAGCGCCCGCAGGAGCGAGTCGAGCGCGGTGGTTGCGGCGGCGGCGAGGCGCTCCTCCAGGCTGCGGAGCTTGCCCGGTGGGTGGCTCGCCCCCAGGCCCACCAGCGCCCACACCACCACCTCGTGGGCGGTGGCCGACGGGGACGCCTCGTCCAGGAGCGCGCGATAGCTGGCCAGGGGGGCGTCCTCGGCCGGCTCTAGCGTGTCGAGCCACGCGACATGGGCCTGCAGCCCCGACGGGGCCGCCAGGTCCGACCAGCCGATCTGGCGCACCGCCGCCCGCTCAGAGGCATGGCCGGCGAGCTGGTCGCCCCAGCCGGCGAGTAGGCGCTCCTGATCGCCCGCCTCCTCGAGCGCAAAGGACGGGCCCGCCACCGGCACCAGCACGCAAAGCGTCTTGTGGGCCCGATCGAGGACGGCGGCCACCCGTCGATGACCGCGCCAGTCCAGCTCCATCACCTCGAGGCCCTCCAGTACCGGGGGCAGCGGCACCGCGGCGCCACGGTGGTCGGTCATCAGCGGCAGCCGGGCCCGCCAGGAACGACGACCGCTCACCGCGCTCGTCGCCCACCCGACCAGGGCGGGGAGCCAACGCCACAGGGCCAGGCCACCCACCCGCACGAAGCTGGCGGCTACTCCCCCGCTCAGGGGCCCGAGAGACAGCAGGGCCGGCAGCCCGGCGGTGAACGCCAGGGTGGTCCCGAGCACGCCGGCGCCGCACAGCGCGCACTGCACCATGGACAGGCCCATGAGCACACCCGTCTCATCGATCGGTTCGAGGCGGTAGGTCGCGGCGGTGGCCTTGGTCGGGGCACTCACGATCGCTCTCCAGACGGGGGTTGCCGGCGGGGCCGGTCTGGCCGCGCCGGTACGGACGGGGCGCCCGGGCGGGGCGGCGACCCGGTTGGCCCGGAGCCGGGGCGCGTGGCGGGCGCCTGGCTCGCCCGCGGTCCCGGTGCGGTCCCCCCCGATTCCGGCGGGCCCGCAGCTCGGGCGGACACTGCGGGCCGGGCACCGCCTGAGCTGGGTGCCGGGCCCGGACGGGGCCCGGCCGCGCTTCGGCCGCCGCCGGCGGGGCCGGCCGGCGCCAGCGCGGGACGACGGGCGCCACCGCCGGCCCCCACACCCCGGGCGTAGTAGGCGTTGGACATGGCGGCCTGGGCGCCGCGGACCGGGCCGCTGCGGATGCCCTGGGCGGCCAGTGCCCCCTCGGCCAGGGGCATGAGCTTCATGAGCATGAGCGGCGTGAAGGCCGCCGTGGCGAAGATGGCCGCGCCGGCGAGGAGCAGACCGAAGGCCTGGGTGCCCGAGCCGTCCTGGTCCTCGGCCACGACCTCGGGCGCCGGGACCTCGGTGACCTCGCCCCCGGTGCCCACCCCGGCCAGGGCGGCCGCGCCGACGGCCAGCGCGACGGCCATCAGCAGCTTGGAGACGACCAGCGCGCCGAGCAGCTGCAACAGCCGCTTGCTCGCCCCGCCCAGCGCCGGCCAGACGGCGGCGGCGAAGACGAGCGGCGAGAACGCGACCACGACGTAGATGAGCGAGGACCGCACCACCAGCTCGGCCACCAGGACCAGGCCGGCGAGGAGGGCTACGAGGCCCACCACGACGATGATGAAGGCGCTGGCCCCGGTGCCGGCGATATCGGCGATGTTGCCGAGAACGTCGGTGACCGCGGTGAGGTCGTCGTTGAAGCTGCCGAGCACCAGCTCGACGCCTCGTCGGTGACCTGGACGGCCACCTGGGTGCCGGCGACGAGCACCACCATGCCCAGCACGGCCGCGGGCAGGTGCAGGGCGAGGCGCCGGACCATGCCGCCGCCGTCGCCGGCCGCGAGCCCCTGGATGGTGCCGGCCAGGAAACAGATGAGCAGCAGGGAGGCCGCCAGGCCCATGAGCATCGGATAGGGCCCGCCCTCCCCCACGAACCAGTCCGCCTGGACGTTGGGGTCGGTCGCATCCATGAAGAAGTTGAAGACGCCGGTGGCGACCGAGACCACACCGTCGAGGATCCAGGCGGTGACGCCCCTGGTGAACGCTCCGAACACATCGGAGGCCACATCGCCGACGAGGCCGCCGATGATCCCGCCGACCTGGTCGACCACCCATCCGATCCCGTCGATGGGATTGGGGATGCCGAGGAACGCCGGTACCAGGGCGATCATGAGGCTGGCTTGGCGCCGACGCGAGTGAACCCGTCGAGGGCCTCGTCGAGCTGCTCGGGCAGCCACGGGCTGTCGCTGCGGTCGAGCTGTGGCGTCGGCCCCGGGCGCTCGGCGATCGTCGCCACCCGCCAGCGGTCGGCGTCCCAGCGCAGCTCCAGCGTGGTGATGCGCCAGGCGGACTGCGGCACCGCGACGTCCGATGCCGACAGCATCGTGACCACCCAGACGTCCACGACGGCGACGTCGGCGCGGTAGGACTGGACCCTGGTGGCCAGGGGCCGCGCCACGAACCACACCGGACCGGAGGCCTCGGCCAGGGCGTCGCGGGCCAGGCCCACCTCGGCCAGGACCTGCTCCGTCACCTCGGCGCGCATCGCCGGCACGGCCATGTCGTCCATGGCCGCCGCCAGCGCGGCGTCGTCCAGGTACAGCCACTCCTGGGCGCCGGTGGCGTAGCGGACACCAGCATGCAGGGCTCCCGCTTCGCTCCGGTCGGGCGGGGCCTCGCCCGCGTCCCCGCTGGCACCGGCGCGGTCGTCCGTCGTCTCGAGGGGGCGATCGGGGCTGGTTGCGCTCGGCGCCGCGGTCGGGCCCGGCAGGGCCGGGTCGCGGTCGATCAGGGACCGCGTCCCGATCCCGGCGATGAAGACGCCGGCGATCAGGGCCAGCTTGGCCGGGCGGGTGCTCATGGCCCGGGTGGTCACGCCTGCGCGGCGTCGAAGAGCAGGTTGACGACGGTGGGGGCGAGGCCGGCCACGATGGCGCCGATGGCGCCGCCGATGGCCAGGTACCGGCCGGTGGTCGAGCCGCCGTAGCCGCCGCTGCGCTGGCTGATGCCCATGATGGCGGCGCCGGCCACCATCGCCGCCAGGCTGCCCCAGAGGGCGAACATGCCCAGCCAGTCGATCAGCTTCTGCGTCATCTCGCCGCCCGGCGCGCCGTCGGCCGTCGGGGTCATCTCGACGTCCTGCGCCGACGCGGCGGGCGCTAGGCCCACCAGGCCTAGCAGCGCGACCGCCCCAACGGCGGCCAGCCGGCGCCACCGGGCCCACGTGGTTCTGATCATCGACGTCCTCCTCGGGATCGTGCTGCCTGCGCGGACCGTCCGCTACCTGGGTAAACGCGGGTCCCACGGCTGAACTTCTCGACGCCGGGCCGAGAACTTCGCGCTCTCTGGACGCGTTTATCGACCGTGGATGTCTTGTGCCGGTGGCGGTGAACCCGGCCGTCGTCCGGGCCGGCGTCCTCGCGGTGCGGCGCCGGTCCCGTCGTCGCGGCGGGTTCGTGCGCGGTGTCGTAATCGCCGTGTGCGTGATCGCCGCCAGCCCCATCTTGTTGTGCTTGTCGTTCCTCTTCATGGCCGCGGGTCAGACGGGTGACCTCGAGCCGTTCGCGCCGACGGCGATGGTCGCCCTGCCCGGTGGTGCCCTGGCGGCGGCGCCCCGGGCCCTGGCCGCCTACCAGGCCGCCGGCGAGGCCTGCGAGGGCGTCGACTGGGCGCTGCTGGCCGCCATCGGCTCGGTCGAGAGCGGGCATGGCACCTTTGGCGGCGCCACCATCGACCCGACAACCGGTGAGGCGACGCCGTGGATCTTCGGCCCGCCGCTCGACGGGGGGCCCGGCGTGCAGTCCCTACCCATCGGTCCCTGGGACGGCTGGTGGGGTCTCACCGGGCCCTGGCAGCGGGCGGTCGGGCCCATGCAGTTCCTACCCGGCACGTTCAGCGCCTCGGCGGTGGACGGGGACGGCGACGGCGTGACCAACCCGCACGACATCGACGACGCGGCGGCGACCGCGGCGGCTTACCTCTGCGACGGCCTTGGCATCGTCGACGAGCGGGCCGCGGTCGGGCGCTACAACCACAGCGACGCCTACGTCCAGGAGGTCGTCGCCCTGGCCGCCTCCTACCGCGCCGCGGCCGCCGGGACGGTGGTGGCTGTCGGCGGCGACTGGCTCTGTCCGGTGGCGGGCCCGGTGAGCTTCACCGACACCTGGGGGGCGCCCCGCAGCGGGGGGCGCACCCACCAGGGGGTCGACATGTTCGCCGCCACCGGCACGCCCACCGTGGCACCCGTCGGGGGCGACGTCGAGCACTACAACGACAGCCAGGGCGGGCTGTCGTGGCGGCTGTGGGGCGACGACGGCAACTACTACTACGGCACCCACCTGTCGGCCTTCGCCGGGCCGACGACCGGCCACGTCGGCCGGGGCACGGTCATCGGCTACGTCGGCCAGTCGGGCAACGCCGCGAGCACGAGCCCGCACCTGCACTTCGAGATCCACCCGAATCGCCGCCCGGGCGACCCGGCGGCGCCGGTCAACCCCACGCCGACGGTGGCCGCCCACTGCTCTGGCTCGGGCGCGATCCTCACCCCCGCGGGGGACTAGTCCGTGCCTTTGGCATCGGTCATCGACCTCTGCAAACTCCGCGAGGCCGTCGCTGTCCTCGCCCAGCTCGGCGCCCGCGCCGAACTGGACGCCGCCGGGCTCGGCAAGGCCGACCGGGCGGTCCTGGAGCGGCAGCGTCCGCTGCTCCGCGGCTCCCTGCGGGCACAGATGGAGCAGCTCCTCGGTCACGCCGCGTGTCCCGGCGGTGCGGCAAACGCGCGGCAAGCTGGCCGAGCGGCTCCAGATCACAACGGGTGCATCCTGGTGCCCTGTGCGCTCGCCCGAGCAGTGCCGCCTCTTCGACGTGCCCTGATCCTCAGAGACCGAAAGTTGGCCCCTCTGGCTGCTGGAGAGGGCGGCGAGCACGCTGCGCGAGGGCGCGCAGCTCGACGAGCGCTTCGCGATCGGGCTGACGGTTCGCCGCCTCCTTCGAGGCGATGATGTCCTCCAGGGCGGCAACCCGCACCTGAAACCCGGCCACCTCGACCACGACGGCCCGGGCTACCAGCTCCGGATACCGGCGAAGGTCCGCCATACGTCCTGCGGGTATGCCGAGCAGCACATCAACGTCGCCGGCGGAGGTACGCCATGCCGCGAGCTCCATCCGGGACAGCAGCTCCGCGTGGACCGGCGCGTGGACGTCCTCAGGCAGGCCTCGGAGCTTCGCATCCAGGTCCCGTAGCGCAGCTGCCAGACGGTCGAGGTTCGTCCGGCTGGTCTCGGCACACAGATCGAAGTCCCGGGTCAGCCGCGTGGCCCCGTGGAACCGGGCTCCTAGCCCGCCGACGAGGACATAGGCGACCTCGTGCTGATCCAGAGCGGCAACGATCGCCTCGATCTCGAGCGGAGGCGCGTCCGGATCGCTCACTCGCCAGTGAGGCTCCGCACGGCCTCGACCAGCGCAGCCAGCTCCTCGGGCGTCGCCCGTCGCCCAGTCTCGCCTACCAGGACCGGCGAATCATCCTCCCGAGTTGGGGCGGCGACAGCCAGAAACTCGTTCAGCTCCTCGAACGTGGCGAATCGGTGCAGGATGGTCGGAGGGTCGCTCACTGATGACAGGCTACCGACGCGGTCCCGGGCGACCACCTCTGACCGAGCACGCTCCGCCCGGCGCTCTCAACCGGCGGCGACCTCGCGTAGGGCGTCGGCCTGGCCAAGGGGAGCCGTCGGCGCGCTAACCGGCAGCGGCTCGCACCCCGCGGCGGTCGTCCCGCAGGTGGTCGAGCAGATCGAGGACGCGGGCCGCCTCCGCAGGCAACGACTCGAAGTCCAGGTCGGCCACCTCCGCGGCGAAGCGCCGGCATGTCGCGGCCAGGTCGGCCTCGTCTCCGGTGATGAGCAGCGCCCGCACCAGCAGCTCCACCAGCTCCAGGCGCACAGACACCGCTAGGCCGCGGCGGGCGGCTGTGGCTGCGCCCACGCCGTCGCCGGCGTCGAGGTGGAGCAAGGCGAGGCGCTTGGCGGCGGTGGCCACGATGGCCTCGGCCCGGGGCACCCAGTTCTCCGCGCCGATCTCGACCCAATCGTAGAAGACGCCCGCGTGGGGTGGGCGGGTGAACACCGGTCCCTGCACGAGGTCGAGGCCGCCCTGCAGCGTGGCGATGGCGTCCGCCGGCGCCTGGTGCGCGGCGTAGGCTGCCCGGCGCTCGAGCAGCTCGAGGTCGCTGAGCACCGCTGGCCCCCGCTCCAGCCTGCCCCCCTGCACCCGCGGCAGCGTCGCCGGGCCCAGCTTGGCCCGCAGGGTCGTGCGCAGGTTCTTCACGGTGCTCGGCCCACGCAGCTCGCCGCCCCATAGGGCATCGATCACCTGCTCGACGCTCACCGGCGCATGGAGCGCGATGTAGGCCATGGCCGCCGTCTCCCGCGGGGTCAACGGCCGGGCGCCGCCTCGCACGGTGATCTCGCCCAGCACCTGCACGAGGACCTCGAGCGGAGGGTCCTGGTACCCGTCCCAGTCGGTGCGGCCCATCGCCCCGTTCGTCGAGCCCGGGGCGCCATGGCCGTTCCTGTTGGTGGTGATCGGCGCCGTGACCACCTCGCGCTCGGGACCGGGCTCGCCACCGGGTGTCAGGAGCACCAGCTGCTCGCTCGGCCCATCCACCGAGGTCACCGCGGCATGGGCCAGCATCGCCGACTCGGCCGGCAGGCCCTGCACCGTTCCCCGCAGGCCCAGCGCCGGGATCTCGTAGGTGCCGTCGCCCTCCACGCGGACCTCCAGGGCGGCGGTGGGCGCGTCCTGGGTCGCCACCACGAGGGCGGCGCCGGCGGTGGGGCGTCCATCGGTGAGCGTCGGACTGGCCAGGTCGTCGAGGGTCAGGCCGGCAGCGATGACCACGACAGGGGACCACGCGTCGCTGGCGTGGCCGCCGGCGCGGGCGGCGAAGGTGTGGGGCCAGCCGGACGCGGCCAGGGCGTCCGCAGTATCCCTGGCCCACTCCCCCAGCGCATCGGTGGCCGCTGACCAATCGCAGCGCTCGACGAGGCTCGCGTCGCCGGAGGGAACCGCGGTGGCGAGGCGCTCGCCCACGGCCCGCACGGCCACCCCCTCACCGTCTGGGCGGCTGGCCAGCTCCATGACCATCGACCGGGCCAGATCCTCGGCCAGCACCGCGTCACCGGTCAGGGCCACTACGCCGGCGGCCTCGAGGTCGATCAGCGTCAGGGCTTCGCCATCTCGGCCGATGGTCACCAGGGCCGGCAATGGTGCCGCTCGCCTCTCCTGCGCCTCGGGCGGGGGCCCGTCGAGGGCCCAGATGGCCCCGGAGGCTTGCGGCCGCCAGCCGGGCGGGGCGGGCAGCGCCGCCTCGGCCAGCAGGACCTCGACGACCTCGCCCCGCACCTGCACCAGCACCGGCCGGGGACAGCTCCGACCCCGGCGCGGTGCGAGCACTCCGACGAGGTGACCCAGGGCGGCGTCGAGGTGGTCCGCCGTGGCCTCGTCGGCGTCGTGCACCACGGCCGCCATCACCTCGGCCGACTCCGGCGGTGGCGCAGCCGGGAACTGCTCGGTCGGGAGCACCACCGAGCGACGCCGCTGGCGGGAGCGCCGCAGCCTCAGCACGCCGGCCGCCAGCATGCCTCCCGCCGCGCCCAGCGCGCCGACTCGGCCGGCAGCCTCGAGGGGCGACGTCGACGAGGACTCCCCGGAACGGCGTGGGTCGGGCGGCCGGCGCTCGTCGGTCGCCGCACCGCGACCCTCCCTGGTGACGGGCACCGTGGTCGGCGGGGCGGGGGCGGGGTGCGTCGTCGTGGGCCAGGGCGCGGGGGACGCCGCCCCCTCGGGTCGACCGGGAGCACCGGTCCCATCTGCCGACGGACCCTCGACCGGTCCCGGTCGAGTGGAGGGATCGACCGCCGGAGACGCCGGGTCCTCCGTCGGGGGCGGCACTGCGGACGACGCGGCAGGCCCATACAGCTCCTGGCCGCGGTAGATGAGGTCCGGCTCGGGGAACGTGTGACCCGTCTCGGCGAGCTCGGCCGTGGTGGCGGCGTAGATCTCGGGCCAGCGGGCCGGGTCGCCCAGCGTCGCGGCGGCTATGCCCGAGAGGGTCTCACCCGGCTCGACCACGTGCAGAAGCTCCGTGGCGGGTTCGCCGGCGGCGGCAGGCGCCGCGCCCGGCTGCGGCACCACCAGCTCCCAGCCCACCTCGAGCACGTCGGGCTCCGTCCACCGCCGCCCGTCGCCCATGTCCCGGCCCTGGTTGGCCTCCCAGATGAGGCGCCACTGCGAGCCGGCGCCCAGCTGGCGCTCGGCGATGCTCCACGCGTTGTCGCCCCGGGCCATTGGTAGTCAGGGGCGCGCCGCTCGCGGTGCGAGCACGTTTCCCCATCCCCCTTTCAATCCGTGCATGCGGTTCTCCCGCACACGGCTTACCGACGGTCTTCTGGACATGGTTACGC
>Ga0187893_10008609_pt1 | contig 16014 bp, 13 predicted proteins | sample MA1701074metaG_FD_139574 | JGI IMG/M metagenome (GOLD analysis project Ga0187893, IMG submission 139574) | White microbial mat communities from a basaltic lava cave in the Kipuka Kanohina Cave System on the Island of Hawaii, USA - MA170107-4 metaG ...
CTTCTGCGACCTGGACCCCGGCGAGCCCCGCCGCCACTGCGCCTGCCGCACCTGTTCTCAGCCACTGCCGCCGCGAAATGGTCATGAGTCCTCCGGATTGCCCTGCGCACTCAGACGCGAAGGTGCGCCTCCGCGTTTCTACGCAGATGAAACAGGGAAGTCAAGGCGGGGGAACGCGCGGGCGGCTATGGCCCGCGAGCAATGCGAACCACCGAAGTCTCTGCGGCAATGTACAGATTGCCGTCCGGCCCCACGGTAACGTCGAGGATCGCGCCGAAGCTGCCATTGATGATGGTCTGCTGCTCGAGCACCGCGCCGCCTTGCGCTTCGTTGATCACAAAGCGGCGCAGCACGCCATCGTTGAAGCTGGCCAGGAACAGGTGGTTCTGCCACTCCGGAAAAACGGTGCCCGCATAGAACACCAAGCCGGTGGGTGCAATCGGTGGATTGAATCGCGTGACCGGCGCGCGGAACATGGGATCGTTGTCGCCGCAGGGGTAGCTGGGCCGCCAGCCATAATTTCCGTTGGCGACGATGCGATTGATTTCGTCGTCGCAATTCGGGCCGTTGTCTGAGACGTAGGGTGTGCCCGCGGTGCGATGAAAAGTCAGCCCGAAGGGGTTGCGCAGGCCCAGCGCAAACAGGGGATTGCCCGCCACCGGGTTGCCGGCAGGAACCGTACCGTTGCTGTTGTAGCGCAGCAGTTTTCCAGCCCGCGAAGCCTGCGATTGCGAATTGGCCGGCGACCCGGCATCGCCGATGGTGACGTACAGCAGGCCATCCGGGCCGAAAGCGATGCGCCCGCCATTGTGATTGGAATTGACCGGCAGGTTATCCACGATCACGGTCTCGCCGGAGCCGACGTTGTTCGCCTCGGTGAAGCGCACTATGCGGTTGCGCAGCGGGCTGGGATGCGTGTGGTAGATGTAGACAAATCGATTGGCTGCGAAATTGGGATCCAGCGCCAGGCCCAGCAGGCCCTGCTCGCCGGTGGTGGCCACCGGCACGGTGACAAACGGCGTGGCCAGCAACTGCGGCCCCTGTGAAGAGGGGTTCATCACGATGCGCACGCTGCCGGTCTGCAATTCGGTGTAAAACAGCCGGCCATCGGGCGCAAAGACAAGGCTCACGGGGAAATTAGCCCCGGCCACAACGGTTTCCGTGCGGATCGGCACCGGTGGCGTTGGCAGTCCCGGCCCGCCGGGAGGAGGATTGCCGCCGAAGTTTCCGCCCACTCCGTTGCAGGATGTCAGCGCAATCGCAAGCAACAACACTGGGGTGATTCGCATACTCACCTCAAGAAAAAACAGGCCCAGAGACCGAGATCCCTGGGCCGGAATCACTCTTCTCGATTGTAGCCGAAGTTACCGCCGGCGCGAGGTGTTTTGCCCCGGCAGATACGTAATATCCACGGGCGCTTCCAGCCGGAATTCGAGTGCGGTTTCCGACGGGATGCGCACCTGCTGCCCCTTGGTGAACACCTGCACGCCAGTGCCGGCGCCCGCGCCGATGGCTGCGCCGATGGCCGCACCCTTGCCGCCGCCGGCGATCGCGCCGATGGCCGCGCCAACCGCTGCGCCGCCTCCGACTTTCACTGCGGTGTCTTTGCCGCGCGACTTGCCCACCTGGTCGTAGGTGCTGCTGGTCAGCGTGTACGACTTGCCCTGATAGACCATGCGCGCCAGCTCCATGTGCAGCTCGCTGCGCCCGGCCATGCGCCCGGCCGACTTGGCTTCAGCCAGCCGCACGAACACGTCAACTCCTGCGGGGACCACCGTCTCGTCGTCCACCACGATCGGCGAATCCAGTGACGCCCGGAATACCTGCCCCGTCTTGTGCTTCTCAGAATCCACCGAATCAATCATGCGAATGGTGAGCTCGGTGCCCGAGGGAATCGTGACCTCGACGGGCTCCGGTTCGGGCTCTCGGGCGGGCGCCGCCGGAGTGGCGGACGGCTGAGCCGTGGGCGGCTGGGCCGGGGGCGCTGGCTCGACTCTTGGCTGCGCCGCGGGCGCGGCAGGCCTGGCCGCTGCGCGCTTGGGTGCGGGAGCCGGCTCCGGCTCAGGTGCGGGCGCGGGAGGCTCCGCGGCCTGCGCCACGGCCACCATCATTTGATCATCGACTTTCTTTACCCCGGCGGCCCCGTTGGCCAACCGGAAGGCCTGATAGCGCGCATCCGAACTGGGAGCTTCACCGGTCAGCGTGACCACGCCATCCTTCACGGCCACGTTGATGCTAGCCGATTTCAGTTGTGGGTCGGAAAAAAACTTGGCCTTAACGTCGGTGGCAATGGCCTCGTCGCTGGGGCCGCTGGAACACGCGGCCAAGCTCAACACGGCCACAAGGGCCATGACCGCCACCGCGGACTTCGGCTTCGCTTTCCTCCTCATCGGACTCCTCCACTTCGGCAATTGGGGTGCGGTTCTCAGACCGCAACATCAGAAAACGGCCGGGCCAGCCATTTCCAGCATACACCTACTTGGATGCCGTACTCTCCGCTGGAGTTCGCTCCCCCGCCGGCGGTCCGAGGTATCATCACCGCAACTTTTTGGGGCCCGCGGGGTTTGACACTCCCAGAGGCGGGGCCCATCCAGGCCGCCCGTACGCGAGTGACGAAGGAGAGCAGGGATGATTCCTAAGAGTCTGCAACGAGTTTGCGCGCTGACCGCGGCATTGGCGCTGGCCGGGTGTGGTGGCGGCTCGAGCGTGGCTCCGCCGCCGGGTGGAGGCAGTGCCGCCGCGCCGGGCAATGTGGCGGTGATAGGTACGGACGCGCCGCTGGGAAGCGTGCTGGCATTCAAGATCACATTCACAGGGCTGACCGCCTCGGACGGCACGAACACCGTCTCGCTGATTTCTCAACCGCAGGAGGTGGAGTTTGCGCGGTTGAATGGCCTGCGCACGCTGCTGGCATTGCAGTCGGTGGCCGCGGGCAGCTACACCAGCGTGACGGCAACGCTGGCCTCGCCGGTCATCAGCGTTCTCGACACCGCCACGGCGCCTCCTTCGGTGCAGATGACCAACGGGACGCTTACGCAATCCAGCGTCACCGTGCAGCTGAACCAGCCCATCATCGTCGCAAGCAACGGGCTTGTCGGCCTGCACATGGACTTCCGACTGCACGATTCCATCCTCGTGGACGCCAACGGCGACATCACCGGCAGCGTCAACCCGGTGATCCGCTTCCGCGCGGTGCCACCCGACGCTCCCGACGCGGTGATTGACGAGCTGCACGGCGGCGTGGTCAGCATCAACGCAGGGGCGGGCTCCTTTGTCATGCAGACGCCGCACGGGCGCAACCTGACTGTTCAGACCAACGCGCAAACGCAATGGGAACAGGGCGAAAGCATCGCCGACCTGACCACCAACTCGATTGTGCTGGTCACCGGCAGCTTGCAGCGGCAGAGCCTCGTGCTGTTGGCCGAAGAGGTGCAGATTCTCTCCGATTCGCGCTTCTTCCTCGGCGGGTTGATTACTGACGTGCGCCCGGCCAGCGGGCCGGCGGCCGCGATTGACCTGCTGGTGCGCACCGAGATTCCCGATCTCGCCAACTTCAGCGTAGGCAATATCGGCACCGTTGCGCTCGACGGCAACGAGCGCTACATGATTCACCACTTCCGCCTGCCGTTCGCGCCGTGGCTGTTCAACGCCTCGTCGATCCTGGCGGGGCAGCGCGTCAGCGTCGGCGGCACGCTCAACAACAGCACCAACCCGCCCACACCCGACGCGCGCCGCGTGATGCTGCACCGGCAGGGCTTTATCGGCGGCTGGGTGCCCGGCTCGACGCAGATCGTTAACGGCAACAACGGTGGCTTCGGCTTCAACGCCAGTGGGCTCACGGGGCGGCTGCTCGGCGGCGGTCCCGTGGCAGTGTTCACCTCAGACCGCACGCGCTTTATCAATCTGAGCGGGCTTAGCGGGCTCACCGGCAGCAACCCGATTCGCTTGCGCGTGGTCGGCCTGCTGCTCAAAGGGCCCAACGGCAACCCGGTGATCATCGCCTGGGCCGTCGAAGCCATGTAGCGGCGGCCTTCAGGCCGGCATTTGGATCTTGCAGCATCACGGGCAACACTCCTCTGCAAGCTGGCGCGCGGCCCCTCGCCCCCCGAGGGGCCGTCGCCGTTTGTGATTTTGCACGCCACTGCTGAGGCAATCCAACTGTGCTAGGCTGTGCCGTGTTTCGAGGGAGGTGCGGCATGGCCGAGTCACCGCGCAGCTTTGCGGAGTTCTGGCCCATCTACGTACGCGCGCACAGCCAAACCGGTACGCGCCTGCTGCACTTCACCGGCACGGCGCTGGGCTGGGCGCTGGTGATTGCCGCTATCGTGCTGCGCAATCCCTGGCTGGTACTGGTGGCGCTGGTGGTGGGCTACGCCTTCGCGTGGATTAGTCACTTCTTTGTCGAGCACAACAAGCCGGCCACCTTCGGGCATCCCGGTTGGTCCTGGCTGGCAGATCAGAAAATGGTGCTGTTGATGCTCGCGGGCAAGATGGACGACGAAGTCCGCCGCTGCTGCGGCGAGCAATCCTCACAGGCCTAGACATGTTACGGACTTCCCCTCGCAGCGAATCGAATCAGCCTTTCGTCCGTTTCTTGGCGACGAGAAAATACGCGGGGATGCCGGCGGCGACGGTGGCAATGGCCCACAGGGCGGGGGCGGGGCGTCCGCGGAACGACATGAACATGATGATGGCCATGGCCAGCAGGAAGAAAATCGGCGTCAGCGGATAGCCCCACACGCGATACGGGCGCTGGCGTCCCGGCTGGCGGCGGCGCAGCAGGATCAATCCGAGCACGGCCATCCACGGAAAAATCCCCAGCGCGAAGCCGATGTAGAAAAGCAATTGCTCGAAGGTACCGGTCAGCGCCATCAATGCGGCCACCGCTCCCTGCGCCACAATCGAAAACGACGGCGTGCGAAAGCGCGGGTGCACTTGCGCGGCAAAACTGAAAAAAAGCCCGTCGCGCGCCATCGCGTAGTACACGCGCGGGCCAATCAGCGTGTAGGCGCTGAGTGCCGAGACCAAGCCGAGGGCAATCAACAGCGCCAGTGACACGGCTGCAGCTTGTCCAAACAGATTGCGCGCGGCGATTTCAGCCACGGCTTCCTGCCCCGCCAGTTCGCTGGCTCGGGCGCCGGCAAAGTACACCAAATTGAGCAGAAGGTAGAGCACGGTGACGATCGCCGTGCCGAGCAGCAGCGAGCGCGGCAGCGTGCGCGCCGGTTCGCGCACTTCTTCCGACAGGTAGGCCGCCGCGTTCCACCCGCTGTAGGCAAACATCGCAAACATCAAAGCCATGCCGAAGCCGAATGGCGCACAACCTTCGGCTGATGCAACATCGTTCAGGAAACTCCAATTCGCGCGATTGGATGCCAGTCCAGCCACAATAAGCACCAGCAGCAACGTGACGTTGAGCCCGGTCAGCGCGTTTTGCACGCGCGTGCCGAGCCGCAGGCCGCAGTAATGCACGCCGGTCAGTGCCGCCACAAAAAGCACGGCCAGCGATTTACCGGCCAGCGGGCTTGCCGGAATCAACTCGGCAGCGGCCAGATACTTGGTAGCCGCCACGGCTGCCGCCGCTCCCGGCGCGGCAAATCCCACAAAGAAGCTGGTCCAGCCGGTCAAGAACGCTGGTAACGGGCCATAGATTTCGCGCAGGAAAACGTATTCACCGCCTGCACGCGGCATAGTGGTGGCCAGTTCCGCGTAGCACAGCGCACCGGCCAGCGCGACAATCCCGCCCAGCAGCCAGCACAACAGCACGGTGCGCGGGCTCAGGCCCATGCCCAGCATGAAGCCCGTAGTGGTGAAGATTCCCGTGCCGATCATGTTGGCCACGATCACCACCGTGGCCGAGCCGAGCCCCATTTCCCGCGGCAGTTGTGCCGCGCCTTCCGCTTTTTGGCCGTTGGGGGGAGTGGTCACGGGTGTGTGCGCAGCATTGTAGCGAGGGTGGGGTGTGACCGCACGCGATTATTGCGCCGCAGGCTTTTCGAAGATCAGGAAATACCAATCGTCGCCATCACCAGTACGAAAGCCTTGCGGCTTATGCAGAAAACGGAAGCCGTTGCGCTCCGCATCCTCTCGCACCAGCGATTCGGGAATCTCGTGGCTGGAGTGATACGAACTGCGCGGCTTGCCGGGCTCGGAGCCCTCATCAATGATGGCCAGTCGCCCGCCGGGGCGCAGCGCGCGAAACATGGCCTGCAGCATGGCGTCGTAGTCGCGCATTTCGTGATAGGCGTTGACGACCAGGATGGCGTCGACCGACGAAGGCTCCAGCCGCGGGTCATTGGGCGCGCTTGAAACCGTCACCACCTGCAGCAGGCCCTGATCCTTGGCGCGATTCCCCAGCCGGCGCAGGTCGTTCTCGTCGATGTCTACCGCAAAGACACGGCCGCCCGAGCCAACGCGTTCCGCCAGCCGGAAAGTGAAATAGCCCCGGCCTGCGCCGATGTCGGCCACGGTGCTGCCGGCCTTGAGGCCCAACTCGTCCATCACTTCTTGTGGCCGCTGCCAGCGGTCGCGCGATGTCCAATTGGATTCCGAGATGCGATCCTGCAGCGCGAGGACACCCGCGGTTACACACATCGCGACGAATATCGCCGCCAAGCCAATGATCACGCGCCGCTGAACCACCGGCATCAAATCCTCCGCAACAACCTAGGGAGATAGACGGATGCGCCCGAAGAAAGGTTATGAGGCTGGGCGAACAAGCAAGAGTCTTTATCTACTCTGTGCGCACGGCGATCACTTGCCCGCGCTCGACGCGCAAATCAATCGCGATCGGCGGGCGCAGCGCGGAACCCTGCACCACTTCGCCGCGTACGTAAGTGCTTTGCCCGATGCTGCCCATGCGCAGCGGGTGGAACACGGCGCGCGAGCAGGGATCCACCACCATCGCATGTTGCGCGCGGTAGCTGTATTCCGATTGCAGCTTCTCCAGGTCGGACATCAGCTCGAGCTCGCAGCGGCCAAACGGCGATTGCAACAGGAACGCCCAATAGCCGTTGGCGCTGCCTGCGGAACCGGCAGGGACGCGCAACAGCATCGCCGGCGTGCGCTGGCCCGCCTGCCGCACGATGAATTTTTTTGAGGTCCAAGGCCTGGACATCTCCTGCGTAGTGGCCACCGGCGCGGGCAACGTAACCACTTCCACCGCCGCAGCGCTGGCTACGCGGGCCGATCCGGGTGGCAGCGTGGCAGGCTCGCCGGTTGCAGCTGCCGGCGCGGCCGGGTCAGGCGCTGTTCCTGAGCCGCTTGCCATCCACGCAATCAGGGATACCACCAGCAAGAGAACCACGGCGCCTGAACCGTATTGTGCCAGCGGCGGCAAGGCGCGGAACTGCGACAGCAATTTTTCCATCCCGCTCGGCGCGGGCTGTTCCGCTGCGGTCGCGCCGGCGGCTGCTGGCGCGCCATCAGGCGGTGTTGCCGCGGGCTTCGGTGGCTTCTTTTCCGGAACGCCGGGCAGACGTGGCTCGGCAGGCTTAAATGGGTCAAACTTCGGCTTTTCGTCGCTGGGCTGGTCGCTCATTGGCCGCATTGTGGCTTAGGCGCGACCGGGAATCAACAGCGAGGGGGCGGAGTGTCAACAAAGCGCAAATCGCCAGCAGGCACAAGAGTGAAGGTGACAAAAGTGAAAGGGTGAAAGCCAGCTCCAAAATTCTAGCTTTCACCCTTGTGCATTCTCACCCTAAACGGGCTTTGCTACTCGATGCGGATACTGCCGGAGCTGGTGCTGACGTCGAGCCGGAAGCCGCCGCCGCGCACCTTGCCGTGCATCTTGCGCGGGCTGAGGCTTCCAATCATCGTCACGGGATGCGCGGAATTGATGCGGCCCGAGCTGGTTTCCGCTTCCAGATCGAAAGCCGCGTCCACAGGCAGCCGCACGTAGATGCCGCCGGACGAGGTGTGCAACGACCAGTCGCCGGTTGGAGTGCCCTCTGCCCGAATGGTGCCGCTGCCGGTGCGCACGCGCAGCCGGCCCTTGACGCCACTCACATCGATGCCGCCGGAGCCGGTGCTGGCCTCCACATCGCCCGCGGCCACTTGCTGGAGTTCAATCGAGCCGCTGCCCGTGGATGCGTTAATCGCGCCAGCCACGCCCGTCGCGCGAATCGAGCCGCTGCCGGTGTTGGCGCGCAGCCGGCCATTGGCGCCGTCAATCTTGATGCTGCCCGAGCCGGTGGAGGCGGTCACTTCAGCGCCGATGCTGGAGAGCGTCAGGCCGCCGGAGCCGGTCGTCGCGTCGAGCGGCCCAGCGATGCCGGTGATCGACTGGCTGCCCGAGCCGGTGGACGAGACCATTCGCGTGGCCTTGGGCACCACCAGCTCGTAACTGATGGAGATGTTGCGGCGCAGCTCGCGATTCTCTTCATCGCGGTCGCGCAAGCCGATGCGCACCGTGTTTCCGGACTGCTCGATGGGCGGGTTGGCTTCGATCTCTTTGACGAGGGCTTGCGCGTCGCTCAGCCGGTCGCGGCGCACCTTGATCTTGCCCAGGATACGGATTTGCGACCCGCTTCCCTGCGTCACGGTGATGCTGCCCGAGTGGGTGCGAACGTTCAGGTCCAGCGGCCCTGAGACGCTCAGTGTCCGCTCGAACTGTCCTTCCGCGACTTCGCGCTCACCCCATGAAAATGCCGGCGCGGCAGCCAAAGCGGCCAGGGCCAGCAAGGCCAGCGCTACGCGAATCCGATTGTGCAATTTCATCTCAATCCTCCCCGGTCGGGTGTACATACGTTGGTACGCATTAGTCCCTACGGAGGTTCAGACGTTTGGGGAAGGGAAAAGGTCAGGCTCGGCCTTTAGCTGAAGGTGGCCAATAACGCTTACCAGGAAATCGAAGCGACGTGAAATATGCATTTGAAAATGCGCATTCATCAAGGCAGAATCTCGGAGGCCAGTAAGGCTGGCCTCAAGAAATACGATACCATTTGACGCAGGATCTTAGAGCGATCCAGGATTTAACGTTGGTTTATGCGGCCTGAGAAACCAATCCCTCTCTCTCTTCCTTTGTTCTTGTTTGGGCTGCTCGCGTCCTTCTGGGCGTTTTCAAAGCTCAAGCGAGCATCACCTGACCCTGCCGAAACACAAGGGGAGGGTAGTTTTCAAAGGGAGGCAGACTATGCGGGTCCTTGGAGAAATGCCGCTGAACTTGTGATGGCCCTTGCAACGGTTGGCTTGTTGCTTGTCAACATTGGCCTGTTGCGTGCAACCAGTCTGGCCGCCGATGCCGCCAAAAGAAGTTCTGACCTCGCTTGGCGGATTGCTAAGAAAAGCCAAGCAATTGTCTGCGATCCTCACGTTAGTTTAGAGGGGGGGCCCGGACCCTACATGATTTTTTCCTTGCAATGTCGCACTGTCGCCGATCCAAGTGCGCAAGAATTCACGAACTTGCAGGAAGGTTCATTAGATGTATGTCTTCGCCGCATAGTTAGCTTGAAGCAGGATATGCGAATTGGCGATGTCGAGCACATTGCGCTTGACCCCGGAACGGTCCGAGGAACTCGGCAGGTTCACTTTAAGATTGCTGGCTTTTCCAAGGAAGAATTCCTTGCTATGCGCCAGACGGTAATCGTTCGAGGACAACTCAAGTATGAGAATGGGTTTGGGGAGGTCATACCTGATGTTTTTTGTCTTCAAGGTCTTATGAGGAGGGAGAATGACGGAAGTTATCGTTCCCCAGATTGGACAAAGTGCGACAGAGTTGACATGCTTCTAGACAAGTACCGCGAAGCAGAGCGACAGCGGGGAAACTAGCCTGCGATGCTCCCACTTTTACCGCAACCGTCGCGTCGCATTCCAAAATCTCGTCGTAGGTCCAAGTAAACGCGTGAGCGTTGAGGTTGGGCCGCTAGAGCCTGTGCCTACTTCGACCCGAAGCGGAAGACCACGCCTGCGGAGTACCGAAAATCGTGCTGGTAGCGGCCGCTGAAGCGGGTCACCACGTAGTCGAGCTGGCCCATGCGCACCGAGAAGCGGTCGCCGACGTGGACATCAAAGCCGCCGCCGCCGATGCCGGCAAAGCCGGTATCCGAGGCGTTGATGGTCGGAAAACTGGTGCTGATGCGCGTGCCGCCGGCCAGCACGTGAAAATAGGGCGTGAATCGCTCGCTGCGCCGGATGCTGAAACGTGGGCCGAAGGTAAAGAGGTGAATCCTGGTGGCCGTGCCGCCGACGGTTTCGTAGTGCCCGCTGAAATCGGCGGTGAGGCCGAACCAGCGATTGAGATTCGGAGAAATCGAAGCGCTCCAGCCCTTCTGCAAATCGTACGAGGTCCCCGCTCCGCCTTCATTCACCTTGATGTAGGAATAGCCGCCGAAGATTTCATATTCCGGCGTCTCTTGTGCATTCGCCGCAAACGCCACCGCAAGAGTGCACAGCAACAGGACGGCCAATCTGGCGCGATTCATCGCAGCCTCCCAAGATTCATGCGCGCCGGGTCCCAAAGCTTCGGGCCTGACCCCGCCGCATGTGCAGTGCCGGAAGCACCCGGCGGACGACTCCTTGCGGATCGTCACTGGGTTAGCAGTCATGGTAGTTGAAAATCAAAATAGGAACAACGGAAGATGCGACCGTGATTCAACAAAGTTACTCTGTGGAGTTACTAAACCGAATCGGATTGATTGGCTGGTGCAAGGTCAATCGTGGAAGTAATCGGTTTTCCGGTCACCACTTGAACCTGATCGGCGAACTTGTTAGCCCATTTCTTCAAGCCCTCATCTCGTTGCTCGGGTGTTATGAACTTTGGAGCTGGGGTAATGCAAGGAGGAGGTCGAACTTCCATAAAGTTTTCACGAAAATCGCCTGGACTTAGCGAGAATGCGACGGCTTGGTGGTCGGTCGCAGCTTCTCGTCCAAGTAAGCAATAAAATTGGACTGTTCCGTAGAATTGCACAAGACCGAATGTACGCTTCGCACGCGGGTTGGTGTCCAAATAGATGAGATGGGCCAGAGGCGGCCTTAGGTCATCAATTGACAAGTTCCGAAAGTCAAAGTAAACGGGGATATTCTGGACGGAGGAGCCTTGAAGGAACATCCTTGGCACCTCGAATTGTGCATTCTTGATGAGCCCCGTCTCTTCAACGACAGCGATGCACATCTTTACAACGAGCTTCTTGATTTCATCGCCAAGTTCAAGCCTAAATTGGAACCGGATTTTGTCCAAGCCAATCTTCTTGCTATCGGAACCCGAGGCGTACTTGTGCTTTCCCAAAGCTATTGCACGCCGCATTAGGGCATCAGCCTCTTTCTGCGTGCGAAAATGAGCCGCCGTAATGTGACCGTCGCTCCCGCGCCGTACCTCTGGAACTGACAACCACCCATCTCCATCCGAGTTGATGTCCCACCATTTGCCGTGCTCATCTTGATATGCTCTCCGAAACAGCACGGGTCGGGCCGGCTTGATTCCTCCGCGTGAGAGGGTTACGGAAAAAGGGGCGAGAGATCTAGAGACGATTCCCTCGAAAGTGCTCCCAAATCGGCTGTTACAATTCTTGCAAGCTCGAATGGTCTTTTTGCCACCAAGAAATTGCGGGAAGATATGGTCATCATCGAACAGTCCCTCACCTCCGCCGCAATAGGGACAAGTTTCGAAGGATCGCGCCATCTACGCCGCTCTTCCACAGCACTTCTTGTATTTCTTGCCGGAGCCGCAGGGGCAGGGATCGTTGCGGCCGATTTTGGCGCCGGAACGGACCGGCTTGGGTGGCTCGGCCTGCGCCGGGCCGGTCTGATACTGAAGCTGCTGTTGCTGCCGCTGCTGGCGGCGCTCGATTTGGCGCGCTTCGTCTTCCGGTCGCGCGGGCTGCATGATGAAGAGGAAGCGGACCGTCTCCGTGTCGATGCGGTCCATCATCTCTTCGAACAGCGTGAAGGCTTCCTTCTTGAACTCGACCAGCGGATCCTTCTGCCCGTAGCCGCGCAGACCGATGCCTTCCTTCAGATGGTCGAGCGAGAGCAAGTGGTCTTTCCACTGCGTATCGACGATGTCCAGCACGATGCGCCGCTCGAGCCAGCGCATCATCTGCGCGCCGAATTGCGCCTCCTTGGCTTCGTAGTGGGCCTTGCATTTTTCAATCAACGTGTCGCGCAACTCGTCGTGACCCACGGCGGCAAAATCAATCCCCGTGGATTTCTCGTCCAGGCCGAACTGGTTGAGTATTTCATTGCTCAGTTGCGTGGTGTTCCACCGGTCGGGATGCTCGTCGCGCGGGCAGTAGGTCTCCACCAGCCCGATGGCGATGTCTTCCGCGATGCCCAGCACATATTCCTTCTGGTCTTTGCCTTCGAGGATCGAGCGGCGAATCGAATAAATCGTCTCGCGCTGCTTGTTCATCACATCGTCGTATTCCAGCAGGTGCTTGCGCGCGGCGAAGTTTTGCGCTTCGACGGTTTTCTGCGCGTTCTCGATGCGGCGCGAAATGAGATTCGACTCGATGGGCACGCCTTCGGTCATGCCCAGCCGGTACATCAGGTTCTTCACGCGCTCGCCGCCAAAAATGCGCATCAGGTCGTCTTCCAGCGACAGGAAAAAGCGCGACGAGCCGGGGTCGCCCTGGCGGCCGGCGCGCCCGCGAAGCTGGTTGTCGATGCGCCGCGCTTCGTGCCGCTCCGTACCGAGGATGTGCAGGCCGCCGCTTTCCACCACGGCATCGTGCTCGGCCTTGCACTGCTGCGTGTAGGAATCGAGGATCGGCTTCCATTGCTCCAGCAAAACCTGGAAGATGCGCCCTTCGTGCTGGAACAGCACCATGGGATTCTTGCCGGCTCCGTCTCCATTGCCGCCGCCTGCGGCGCCCACCACCGCGCTGGCCGGAGCATACGGCATTGCCAGTTTCTCGCGCAGGCAGTGGTCGCGCGCCATCGATTCGGGATTGCCGCCCAGCAGGATGTCCGTTCCGCGGCCGGCCATGTTGGTGGAAACGGTGACCGCGCCTTTGCGCCCCGCCTGCGCCACGATGTGCGCCTCGCGCTCGTGTTGCTTGGCGTTCAGCACATGGTGCGGAATCTTGGCTTTCTTCAGCAGTTCGCTCAGCAATTCGGATTTCTCAATGGAGATGGTGCCCACCAGCACCGGCTGGCCGCGCTCGTGCAGCTGCTTGATGCCGTCGGCGAAGGTGCCGTCTTCCTGCATCACCCCGCTGACCACCGCTTCATATTTCTCGCGTTCCGTGCGGTAGACAATGTCCGGGTTCTCAATGCGGATCAGCGCGCGGTTGGTGGGGATGCACACCACGTCGAGGTTGTAGATTTTGCTGAACTCGGCCGCTTCAGTTTCCGCGGTGCCCGTCATGCCGGAGAGCTTCTTGTACATGCGGAAATAGTTCTGGAAGGTGACCGTCGCCAGCGTCTGATTTTCGCGCTCGATCTTCACGCCTTCTTTTGCTTCCACGGCCTGGTGCAGGCCGTCCGACCAGCGGCGCCCGGGCATCTGCCGCCCGGTAAACTCGTCGACGATGATCACTTCGCCGTCTTTCACCACGTAGTCCACGTCGCGCTTGAACAGGGCGTGTGCGCGCAGCCCCTGATAGACGTGATGGATGGTCTCCATGTGCGCGGGGTCGTACATGTTGCCGAGGTTCAGCAGCCGCTCCACCTTGCCGACGCCTTCTTCGGTGAGGGTCGCGGTCTTGTGCTTCTCGTCGATGGTGTAGTCGATCTCAAGGATCAGCTTGGGGATGATGCGGTCAATCTTGTAGTACTTGTCGGTGGCCTCTTCCGACGGGCCGGAGATGATCAGCGGCGTGCGCGCCTCGTCAATCAGGATCGAGTCCACCTCGTCGACGATGGAGAATTGATGCCCGCGCTGCACGCAGTCGGCCAGATCGAATTTCATGTTGTCGCGCAGATAGTCGAAGCCAAACTCGTTGTTGGTGCCGTAGGTGATGTCCGCGGCATAGGCTTCGCGGCGCTGCTTGTCGTCGAGGTCGTGGACAATCACGCCGACCGTCAGCCCCAGCAGGCGGTAAATGGGCCCCATCCACTCCGCGTCGCGGCGCGCCAGGTAATCGTTGACGGTCACGATATGCACGCCGCGCCCAGCCAGCGCGTTGAGCACTGCGGGCAGCGTCGCCACCAGCGTCTTGCCTTCGCCGGTCTTCATCTCAGCGATGCGCCCTTCGTGCAGCACGATGCCGCCAATCAGTTGCACGTCGAAATGGCGCATGCCCAGCGTGCGGCGGCCCGCTTCGCGCACCAGCGCAAAACACGGCGCCAGCGCCGGGGCGAGCGCATCCTGCATCTGCCGGCGGTACTGCTCTTTCTGCTGCTTGGGGTCGGCGTCGGGGTCGTCGGAGGCGGGCTCGGAGTCTTTCAGCCGCTCCGCCACCTGCGCCTTCAGCTCCGCAAACTTGGCCGCAAGCTGGCCGTCCGAAAGCGCCTGCATGTGCGGCTCAAGCGCGTTGATCTCCGCCACCAGCGGCATGATCTTCTTGATGTCGCGCTCGTGCTTGGTGCCGATGAAGCGCGCGATAAAATTGTCAATGATCCGGTCAACTTGCATTTGAACCTGCGCTCTTTCTCTTCTGTGCCGAAGACGTAAGGGTGGATGGGATTGGTTTCAACGATGCGGCACAGACTAGCGGGGCGGGGGATTGGCGAGCAGATTGACGCTACTTGCGGAAGCGACCAGCCACGGCCCGTTCTGCCGCGCGTCAGCCAGCGGCGCCCAACCCGAGCGGGCAGGGTCCGCCACTTCGCGGGAGATGGCTTCACCGGAGCTGTCCCAGTGAACTTGCGTCGCGGTCGCGCCAAGAAGATCGGCGTCCGCGGCGAAAAGCAGCGCGAGGGCCTTCACGCCGTGCTGGTTCCGCGCGGCTTCCAGGCGCGTCGCGGCTTGGCGAAGGGCCTGTCCTTCCGCTGGCAGAGCGCCGGCAGAAGCCCACGCCGTTCCCGCCAGCACCAAAGTGGACGCCAGCAGCCGCGCCATTCTCAAGTCTGCATTGCCCATAGCCGCTATTGAGTATAGCTGCCAGCGGGCATTTGTGCCAGTTACTGCCACGGGCTATGATGAAGGTTTGCGATTGTGCGCAGGAGGATGAATCAGGCGCCGCAGCCATACGTGGAACTGGGAGAGTGTGACAACTTCCAACTCAACCCGCCGCAAGGTACGCATTCTCCTTGCCCTTGTGGTTAGCCTTGCAGTTAGCCTGTCGGCGGTTCGGGCGCAATCCGCAGGGGCGGTTTTGTTTGTTCCCTTCGAACCGGGGGCGGCCCGTTTCTCGATTTGGCGTGTCAGCGCCGATGGCAGTGCGCGCAAGCTCCTTGAATTCGAACAGGATTTGGACGCCGCGATGTGCTACGGCTCTACAAGACCGGAACCATCGCCCAATCAAGAGTGGCTGGCTCTGATAGAAAAAAATGACCTTTGGTTGCTAAACATCGCCACCGGTTCGCGCCTTCGGGTCACCCAGGTAGGGAAGCAGAGCGACGAGAGGTTCGCATCGGTTCTTGTTCGCATTGTGGGGTGGTTTCCAGAGGGCGACGGCGTTCTCTTCTATGTTACCCACGGACTCTTGGAGGACGTGGAAGGCGAGCGGGAGGATTTGTTGATTCGGCCCGAAGCATACGGATTTTACTTGTACGACCTCAACACAAGTTCCAAAGCTCAGGTCACAATTCCTTACTGTGTCGAATCCCTCCTTCCGAGCAGACAGTTACTGGTGCGCAATGAAGATTCTTGGTATGGGCCCCTTCTTCGGTACGCCCCTAGAACCGGGGGATTGGAAGGAATTGCAGAAGGGGGATCCCATTACAGTCAATTGACGACCGATTCCAGTGGCCAGAGGCTGCTAGCAAGCATCACCCAAAAAGCGGACCCCGAAAAGTCCCAAATCGTGCTAATCGAGGTTGCTACGCGGAAACAAGCAGCTCTCACGCCTTCGGGTGATTTTGCTGAATACCAATGGCCCCGATTTTCCCCTGCTGGCAATAAGATTGCCTATCTCCGCAGAATGGGGCAGGTTTCGCCCGGCTACCCCGTAATGGCCCTGGTTGTCGAAGGAC
>Ga0187893_10008611_pt1 | contig 16012 bp, 10 predicted proteins | sample MA1701074metaG_FD_139574 | JGI IMG/M metagenome (GOLD analysis project Ga0187893, IMG submission 139574) | White microbial mat communities from a basaltic lava cave in the Kipuka Kanohina Cave System on the Island of Hawaii, USA - MA170107-4 metaG ...
AGGAATTTATCGAAGATTTTCTTGGGATATCGGTCGAGGGCCTCGATTTTCTTTTCGTTCTTGTCCCGCTCGGCCTCGCGGTATTCATTGCGTTTTTCGCGATAGTGGGCGTCACGCATTTTCTTGGCACGGTCGAGGAGTTCATTCGCTCGCCCCGCCGCTTTTTTTTCCAATTTGTGATCGGCGATAAACTTCTCGACGTAAACGTCCCACTCGTCCTTGTCCTTGCTTTTCTTCGGCACCTCCCACAACCACGGCTGCTCGCCGGTTTTCTTGAAATACTCCTGTCTGAATTTTTCCCCGCTCTTGTCGACGTAATTCAGATAGTCCTGAACGGACATTTTGACGCTATCGGCCAGGTGTTTGACAATGCGCGGGTCGGAATTCATACCATAAAGACTGATGCGATCTCCGTACGACTGGACATCCACAAGTTCCAACCCATCCCAAATGGAAGCGCCCTTTTCGTGGTAAACTGTCGTACCCACGGCGAGTCCCATGTCGTCTGGTCCAATATCCTTCTGATGCCATTCCTTATTAAATGACGCCCCACGAACTTCAACAACTTTGTAGGGCGAATCACCATCTCCTTGATAAAACCTCGTTCCCTTCGGAACCCATCGACCATCGACGCACTCATAGGACGTTTGCGAATGCGAGCTTAGTACGTCGTTTTGATAAAACAACGCCTGAACCGGCATATTTCCTTGCTCGGAGTCGAAAACCCACTCCAGGCGCTGCCGCCCGTAGTCGGCCGCAACCGTCGTTTCGCGCCCTCCACTGCTCGAGGTGAACCGCGCGCCTTCATAGCCCTCCAATTGACCTTCTTGCAATAGCAATGGGTTTTGGACCGATTCCGTCATCCACCCGGGGCTTAGACCGATTGAATGAAGATTCACAGGTAGATGATGATTACGCGGGTCGGAGGATTCAATCACGGCGGCACTCAAGGGGAGTTCCTCTTTGTATAATTCCCATGAGCGCCCATCCTTGGTCATTCGATGGCGGGTTCCGGCCACTTCCTGATCCGGCATTATATATTGTTCCAACTCTTCGGCTGAAAGTGCCGTCCCGGGCGGCGGGATTGCACGAAAGGACTTCTGGTGATTCCCATTCTCGTCGCCATAGTTTGTTTCCCAGGTTTCGTCTTCGGTGGTGCGCGTTAGGTATCGCTCTACCAATCCGTCGTTGTACCCACCCACCCAAGTAACCGACCACTCAATATGCGACGTGTCCGCGCTCCACCCGGAAAGGACAGACTGCACTGGTGGCGGAATCAGACTTGGGTCGCCAAACCTCGATACGTCCGTACCCAACGCCAGGAATATTAAGTGAATTGCAATTCCCACGATATACCCTCGACAGCATGGTTGTACATCAAAGGAGATCCACGCAAGGCCCAGTATAGACCGGTGTTTTCTTTTGGAAGGGAATCGGCAGTCCGGCCATCACGCACGATGCATTGCAGAGGTCACTTCCCGCGCAAACGTTCATGGTACAATAGGTTGCCTCAGGGCCCGTGAACGAGTAACACGCATGCCCCGACTCCGATGCTACGAATCGAGGGAACGCGGTGCCCGCCTGCGTAAACGTCCCGCAAAGGTTCTGCCCCTGAGGGCAGCACGGAACAAACCCGCATCCAGCACCGTTGTCGACAAGCGTTCCACAAAACCCGCCGCTTGGACAACGCGGATCCTCCTCGTAAGCAAGAGCAATTGATTCTTCCGGCAGCGTCACCGGTCCTACCGACGACGGCAGGATGGCCAAGAGTCCGGGTATCGCAAAGACAAGTCCGAAGGCAACCAGCAGTGTCCTGGATTTCATTTCTCGCTCCTTTCGAATTCTAGATGAATGACCATCATCGAGTTGCACGCGCGAATATGGAGCTGATTTTCTAGCTCCGCGACTTCCAAGATTGTCGGGCAATTGGAAAAATTGTCAAGTAAAAATCGCAAAAAAAACTCATAATAAAGCAAAACTTTATACAATGATTGTTCAAACTTATTTGAACTCGGGATCACGCAGGTCTCAACTAATTTCGGTTGAACTACTCGCATTCCGCCGGGATGGGGTAAGGGAAGGGAAGTCCCTTGAAAGCGTCGATGGCGTGGACCACGTCCAACATGCTGATTTCATCAGCCGGGTTCGGAACGAAACCGCCGAGTTGGACGCGGACCTTGATCGGGGATTCCCGCAAACCAAGAAACGTGTCGACCACAGCCCGCACATCGAGCATGTCCGGTTGAATCGCCGCGGTCTTTCCGTAATACGGAGGAACGATATCGCCAAACATCCATGTGTGGACATTGCCTTGGGAAGTGCCCGGACCGACCGCGTCCGGGCCAACGATCAGCGCCTGATCCACTTCTTCGACTGCATAGGTCGCGCCCGGTAATACCGCGTCGCCGTAGACCTGGACAATGTCGAAACCGGACCAATCGGTCACGAAGGGTTTGCACTGCAACTCCGCGGCCGCGAAGTAACGCGTCGGCTGGCCGCGCTCCACGAAATCGCGAGGCGGCCCGACCCAGCGGGAAAAACCGGAGACGCCTGCCCGGTTCCCCGGCTCGATGCCGATCCCCGGTGCGTCCGGACGCGGTAGTCCTGAAGGGTATGTCACCCGCAGCCCGGTGGCTCGGGCTTCGGATGAAGGGGTGATCGCCAAATACCTTCCCTTGGGGAAAAACGCCTCGCCCACGGTAATGCGGGCGGCGATCAACTCTTCCAGGGGAATGACCTCAGCCCCCCCTTCCGTGTCATCGAACATGAAGCTGTCCTGAAAAGGAAGCGGGGCGATAACGAACGTCCCCGAGGCATCGGCGGGAACATCAAGCACCAATGTTCCACCGTATTTCCAGGTTCCATCGTCGGTGACTGAAGATGGCGGAAACGACGTGCCGCCGTAGCGATAGTCGGGCGTGTGGACGTCGACCGCGGAAATTCCCGCGGACAGTCCCCGAAAAATCCAATCCGTGCGGAGCGAGTCCTGATAGCCGGCCTCGCAAAACAATCCGCCGCTGGGCGGGGAATTGCAGGTGGAACCTCGTTCAAAAGCTGAGCTGCATTGTGCATCGCCCTCGTCATCGTCGCCTGAACAGGTAAGGTGGGCGGGCGCGAGCGCTCCGGGGCCGCCGTTCTCATAACCGCTCGAATCCACCTTCGCCTGCCAGACGCGAAGTCTTTGCGGCGCCCAGCCGCTCAGGCGAATTTCGAGCCAGACGCGTTGCCCGCCCGATAGGAGAAAAATCTCATTTCCGATGAGGATGTGCGGATTGCCTGCGGAAACGGGTACCACCGCCATCTTTGCGGCGAGCGCCGGTGAAGCAAGAGCTGCCGCCATCGTGACCCAAAGACCGCAGATGCGTCGCATGGAAAAGGTCACGATGCGCCCCCATCGTTGAACGTGCCGCCGGGGCTCCATTTGACTCCCACCGCGATCCCGGCGTTTTCACCCGAACCATCGTAGAAAACCGCGGTCGGCAATTCAAGTCTTATGGGAGCAGAGTTCATGGGTCGCGGCACCATCCGCGTCGGGAGCACGGAAATGCGGCCCAGGGTCAGGATAATAAATCCCTGAGCTTGCGTTTCAGGATTTTACCGGTCGGGCCGGTGGGCAAGTCTTCGCGGATTTCGATGCGCCTGGGAACCTTGAAACTGGCGAGTTTCCGGCGCGCGAAATTGCACAATTCTTCCTCCGAAACGGAAATGCCCTTCTGGGGTATGACAAACGCCGCCGCCGCTTCGCCACGAAGCGAATCGGATATGCCGATGACCGCCGCCTGCAGGACTCCCTCGTGCGATTCTAGCACGGCCTCAATCTCCCGCGGGAAAACGTTTTCACCGCCGATGATGAGCATTTCTTTCGCCCGCCCGGTGATCGCCAGAAAACCATCGGCATCGACCCGCCCGATATCGCCGGTGTCGAACCAACCATTCGAATCGAGCACGCGCCTCGTCTCCTCCGGTTTGTGGAAATACCCCTTCATCACCGACGGACCGCGAACGTGAATCACGCCTTCGCCACCCGCTGCGAGGGCGTTTCCGCCGGTGTCCACAATGCGGACCTCCACGTTTCGCAGGACGCGCCCCACCATGCCTTCACGATAGTGCGACGGCGAACTGGCCGCGACGACGGGAGAGGTCTCGGTCAGCCCATACCCCTGTCGAAGCAGCACGCCGAATCGCTTTTGAAAGCCGTCACGAACGCTGTCGGGCAGCGCCTCGCCGCCGCTGACGGCAATGTAGATGGAGCGAAACGCGTCCTCCGGCGCCGACTTCAATCGCAGAATGGCCGCGTACATGCTGGGGATGGCCATGAGCACCGAGATTTTCTTTTCCATCACGGCCCCCGTAACGGCCAGCGGATTGAATCGCGGAATCGCCGTCACCGACGCCCCAAGAAAAACAGGAATCAATACGTTGCCGGTCAATCCGAAAACGTGAAACGGAGGAAGGATGTTCAAGAACGTCTGGCGTGGATCGACCTCGAGCGTCTCGATCGCTCCCGCGCAATTGCTTTGGAGATTCCTGTGCGTTAGTTCCACGCCCTTGGGTTCCGCGGACGTGCCCGACGTATACAGTAGGACGGCCGTCGCGTCAGGAGGCGGCGAGGCGGGCTTGGGCGACCCGAGAATCATCGACCGAACCAGCATTCGCTTCAACGGCAGGTCTTCGAGGAACACGGCTCTTGCGGGAACCGAGGCAACCAACTCCTGAAACGGGCGGACCGTGAGGATCAAATCAAGTCCCGCGTCGGCGACGATGCGGGCAAGTTCCACCGGACTGAGAAGAAAATTGAGCGGAACCGCGACGCGACCCGCCCACAGCGTCCCGAAGAGTGCCGCCGGAAAGGCGCTCGACGCGGGGAGCATCAATCCCACGCGCTCGGATTCCGTGGATCGCTGAATGACGCGGCAAAAGACGCCCGCGATTTGTGTCAACCGCCGATAGGAAAGAGCAAGGGACGCATCGGAAACGGCGCACCGACCGGGAAATCGCCGTTTGGCATCCAGAAGGGCCTGCACTAGCATCGCGCTTCGACTCCCTACGACGGACGCCCTCGCGCGATCGAACGCTCGTGACGCGAAGTTGGGCGGAGCCTAGAAACGCCGCCGGACTTTGTCCAGACGGCGCGGACGATCATCGGAACCCATGTCCATTCGCGAAACGAGCGAAGCGCCGAGGCAGACATCGGGCGAGCTTTCCCGTACCGAATCGCTTCGTGAATCGGTTGGCGCAAGCTCGGCGGCCGCCGTCGTCAGTCGAAGTCTCGGTTTGGTACGGGGCATCGCCCTTGCGTGGCTGATTCCAGCCGACCAGTTCGGTCGGTTGGCGCTTGCGCTGGTTACGATCAACGTGCTGCTGCCGCTGTTTTCGCTTGGACTTCCCGAAGTCGCCCTCCGCTTCGCCTCGCGATTTGAATCCGCGGGAAATCTCCGAAACCTGGCCGGCAGGATCCTTCGATTTCTGATTTGGCCGGTCGCCTTACTCGCGGCGGTATACGTTTTTGCCTCTGACGCCGCAGACCCTTATCTGTTCAGCGTCGGATCTGCGTCGGCGACGACGTCCGACGGTGGCAATTCGCCGGTTTCCGGGCTTTCGCATGTCGTCGCGCTCTGCGTGCTCTCCCTTGTTTTTTTTCACGTACGAGTCGGCTGGTTGCAGGGCCTGCGCCGGTTCCGACGCGCCGCGGTGATGGAATTGCTCGCCGCCGGTGGTTTTACAATCGGTTCCATCGGGGCCGCGTTTCTCGGCCATACGACCGCCCCGGCGATGCTCTGGGTCTATTTCCTGTCGAACGTTCTCTCGCTGATCGGAGAGGGATTCTCCCTGCGGGAACGCGGTAATCCCCAACCACCCACGGTCGCCCGGATTAACGAATCAGCATTGCTCCCGTATGGGATTTGGATAGCGGCTACGCAAGTCCTTTGGCAGGCAATGTCCTACTTTCCGATGTGGCGGCTGCAACACGTCTCCGGCGATGAATCCGCAGGAGCATTGCACGCCGTCCGACTCGTGACGCAACTGGTTCATATCGTCGCCGCCGTGCTGACTTCCGTTGTCGCCTCCCACGTCGCAGCCTCGTGGGAACGCGATCGAATGGAGGGCGCCCAACGATTGAATCGACTCACGCGAATCAGCCTTTTAGGGCTGCTGATGGCAACCGCGGTCCTCTCTCTATTCAAGCCTCTCGCCGTTCGTACCTTCCCCGCAACGCTCTCCGCCGGTTCCGCCGCCTACGATGCGACGCTTGCGTTTTACGCCTGGACCGGCGGCGTCGTCCTCGTTTCGATTCGACTGAACCTGCTGGAGCGAACAAAGCCGCTTTTTTTCGCCTGGTTGTGGGGCGACCTCCTCGTGCTCGCCGGGCTGTATTGTGTCCTTGCCCCGCGATCGAACTCGCTGTTGATCGAGCCTTCATACGCCCTTTGCATTGTTGCCTTTTCCGCGTTCTTCGGCGCGGGGCTTTCCCTCCTGGTTGTTGTCTTATTGGCTTGGCGCGCGGGGTTGCCGGTGGATCGCGCCGGTCTCACGCTGCTCGCTGCGATGGGATTCGTATCTTTGGGTTGGCTGGCATCGTTGGCCGTACTCATCGTGATAACCTTCGGTGTCGTTCGATCGAAATGGATTCTGGAAGGGATCGACCGCAAAGCTTTTCGGCGATTCCGATTACCCCGATTCGACCGATAACCGACCGCTTGACTCGTCGAAGGATATAAACGTCGCCGGACTTTTCCTTGGGGCAATATCAAGTATACCGTCACCCCTCTTGCGTAACGCCCGTAATCGCACGTTTCAAAGGTAGCGTCACCCCTCGCGGGTGACGCCCGCCATGCCACGTCGGGGACAAGCCCCGGTCCTGCATCCTAACTGTTTTACATACTAATAACCCAGCTTCCTGAGACGACCGATACAAACCCGTGCAACGATCGCACGCCGAGGATACGACCGACATGATCGACCGGACCAAGAGCACAAACGACGCCGCATACGCAAAGCCCGTCGATTGGGTTGATCGAATCCGCGCAAGATACATCGCGGCAGCCGCAATCCGTCGCGGAGTCTGCCTCTTGAACGCCGGTCAATTCACCGAGTCTGAATCGGCCTTTCGCGAGGCCGAACGACTCGGCGCGACCGACCAATCCCTGCCCGCCTTTATCGCCGCGTGTTTGCTTGGTCGCGGCGACCGGAACGGCGCGGTCGAGAAGTTCGCACAACAAACCTCGCAGGATTCGCCGTCCACCGCCGCCTTCATTCGCCACGCCCTCTCCCTCGCGGCTGCGGGCCGACCCGAAGACGGAATCAAGATGTTGCGTTCCGCGATTCAAACCGACCCGGAAAACGCCGAACTGCACTTTCAATTGGGCACCTTGCTGGCGTCGCTCGAAAGGTACGAGGAGGCGGAGCTTCGATTCACGCAAACTCTGAATATCGAACCCGCGCATTCGGAAGCCGCCGTCAACCTAGCCATGTGCTGCGGCGTCCGGGCAGCGCCGCTTGAAGCCGTGCAGTTGCTACAGCGCGCGCAGGCGCTCCGACCCTTTGACGCCCGCATCGGCCTGCTGTTCGCCCAGGCCTCCCGCGCCGTCCGCCAGCAAGGCCTTTCCGTCCGAGTCTCCGCCGTGATGCCCACGGATTCCGAGATCGACGACAGCCGCGGTATCGAAGAATTATCCCACGTGGTCGAAGCCGAACCCGACTTCGTTGACGCCTTCCTTACCAAATTCGACGCCGGCGCCGACCGGGAAGTTTTCGCCGTCCTCGCCCAGACGTTGCAAGCGGCGCTGGAGCGGCAACCCGAGCAATCGGAACTCCATTACCACTGCGGCCGAGTCCTCGACCGCCTGGGATTGCGCGAGGACGCGATAGAAGCGAATGAACGCGCCGTCGCCCTTGATCCGCGGTTCACCAAAGCGCTCATCGAACTGGCGAAACTCTACAAGGCGACGGACCGCGCCGCCGACGCGACGAACCGGCTGGAACAGGCGATCCGCGCCGGGGCGGAGTACGCCGACGTGTATTATCTCTTGGGCCAACTGCATCGTGATCAGGGACGGCTGGAACAGGCCGAAACCGCCTTTCGGAAAGCCCTATCCATCAATGTTAGGTATGAAGACGCTCGGCAGGCCCTTGCGGCCCTCGCGTCCGCGTAGTCCCGATACCCAATGTCACACTTGCTCGAAATCCTCGGACGCGGATTACTCGCGGAACTCGCCGCGGCCTTTCGCGACGTGCTCCGCGACGAGGGGCGCGAATCCACGCGCGACCTCGAAACCGCGGTGCTGGATAACCCCGATTCCACGGCCCATCTGAACCGCCTCGGCGTTCGAATGTTGAACGACCGCCACTACAGTCAGGCGAAGGCCGCCTTCCAGAAATCCCTGGATGTCGATCCGGAAGACCGTCCCGCCGCCCTAGGACTCGCCTGCACGCTCGACGAACTGGGCCAATCACGCGCCGCGCTCGACGTATTGGAGGGCGCGGTTCGTCTCACGCCGGAGGATGGCGCGGCCTTGTTCGCCCTGGGATTTTGCCGCGAAAAACTTGGCCAAACCTCGGCGGCGGTCGAAGCCTACGAAGACACGCTCGCCGTCGCCCCCCACATCCGAAACGCCCACGAAAGACTCGCCGCCATCTACCTGAAACGCGATGAAATCGACCTCTCCATCGCCCATTATGAACATCTGAATTGGTGCGAGCCCGCGGACATTTCCATCGCCCTCACGCTTGCCAACCTCTACGTTCGCGCGAAACGGTACGACGACGCGATTCGTCTCTTTCAGAATGCCATCACCATCGACCCCGACAACTGGGAGACTCGGGACGACCTCGTGACCGCCTGCATCGAAAGCGGACGACACGAGGAAGCCGTCGCCGCCCTGAGAAAACTGATTCACCAGCGCCCGGAGTGCGCTGATCCCTTCATTCGCCTCGGCGACATCTATACGAAAGCGGGCGACACGACACAGGCCCTTTCCGCCTACGTCAATGCCGTAGAACGCGAACCCGATTCCCTCGAAGCCGCCATCAAGCTGGGTACCTCCCATCTCCGATGCGGTGATTATTCCGGAGCGGCCGAATGGTTCAGCAAGGCTGTCGAAATCAATGATCGAACGGTCTCCGCCTATGTGGGACTGGCCGTCGCCCAACAAGCCGCGGGAAAATCGGCGGACGCCCAGGCTAGTCTGGATCAGGCCGCCGACGTGGAGCCCAACAGCACCCTGCTTTTCAGCGAAATGGCGAAGCTCGAACTTCAGGTCTCGGCTGCCCGACAACAGGATCGCTTTCTGTCGCCGGAGTCCATCGCCCTTGCGCCCCTCGGACCCCCGGATACGCCGACCACCGATCTTGTGGAAAAACAGATTTCAACTCTGCGCGTCGCCGTGGAAAAGCATCCGCAACACGCGGACCTCCACTATCGATTAGGGTTGCTCCAGCGTTTCACGGGCGACCTGCACGGTGCGATCGATTCCTACACCCAGGCGGTAACCATCAATCCGCAGTATTTGAAGGCACAAACCAAATTGGCGCTGGCTCTTCGTGAAGCCGGCGATTCCGAACGGGCGTTGGAGACCGCGTCACGGGCGTTGGACCTGGACCCGGAATCCGCGGAGCTCCATTATCAACTTGGACTGACATTCGCGGATCGGAACCAATTCGCCCTCGCCCTTGACCATTTTGACCAGGCCGTCAATCGGAATCCTGAAAAGAAAGATCACGTCGCCGGACTTTCATTGGCCCTTCAAAACCTAGGCCTCCTCGACCGCGCGGCGGAATCCTGGAAAACACTCGGTGATTTGAACCGAACGGAATTTACTTCCACAACGCGGCATCTTTCCCAAGCACCCCAATTCGATCCCTGATGTGCGTATTTGGTTCCCCCGACAATGGGGCAGGACTTCCACCTACCTCGTCTTGTTATCAGACCATATGACACTTAGGGTCGGCTTGAAAAATGGCGGCGAATCTTATTCCATGTCGGCCTAATCAAATCGAAGTTCCGTCTGGACAAAAGGACCAATCGGGCCTATAATGCCCAAGTCAACCAAGTGGGGGGTTTAATCGGGAGGGTAGAAGTTCGAGCGGCGGGGGCGTCCACAACCAGGCTAATCAATCGCTAAGCGACTTTTGTAGGGACGGCTCAAGTATCGCCGATCGCGTTCTTTCCCTTTTGCGCGGAAACTTAGCGAATGGTAATGGTCTCCCTGCGTGAAGTCCGTCGGGGTTTCGTGAATCTGTTGGATTTCGAGGATTCGCATAAATTGGGTGGTTTGCAAAAAACTCATAAAGGCTTGGTTATGGGCTAATATTTTCCTCGTAATGGTGCCATGTGGTGCCATTGAGTCTGTCGGCTAGAATGGTTAAACTAGGGAAACTGGCGATGCGTTGAAGGCGTTTCCGCCTTGAGAACCGCAGGGCAGTTGGATGAAGGGGACGAGCAAATGGATAAGATGTTTTCGCGCGTAGTCGTCATTGGGGCTGTTTCCGCGGCTTGGTTCATTTCAGCAGCGGCGGACGCGGCGACGCTCAGTTTGAAGGCCGTGCGGCGCAATGGGAACGCCATCGCGCCGACTAACAATCTCAATATATCACCGAATGACACGATTGATGCGGAGATGTACATCTCCGGCTGGGCCAACGATTTCGGAGCGAATTCGCGCATTCGCACTTTCCAATTCAAGCTGGATGGTCGTGCAGCGGTGGAGAGCGGAGTTGCAGGGTCGATTTACCCGATCGGGTGGTGCGCTCCGATCAACCCGGATCAATGCACGATTCCCAGCGATTGCACAGTTCCGCCTTTTACCGATTGCCAGAGCCAAACCGGGTGCGTTTGTCCAAGTCATGATCCCACGTTGGGCGCCTTTATTGATTCGACGCGGACCGACTACATTTTCGCTGGTTTTCTCGGCGGCGGCGAGTTTCAGGCGGTTTCGACACCGTCCCTTGATTACCGACTTGGCAGCAGCCTTTTTGCCAGTACGGGGCCACTTGACCCGGGCGGTGGGGCCCAGAGATACGTGGGGACGCTAAAGCTCCAGGTTTCCGCAGACGTTGAGGGGACTTTCACGTTCGGATTTCAACTTGGGGCCAACGTGACGTTTATCGCTAACCAAACCAGCCCACCCACGGCCGTCGCCCTGACTGTCCAACCATTGGTGCTTTCCGCCCAGGTTATTCCGGCCCAGATCATTTCGATGTCCCCGCCGCGGTGCGATATCGACGCGCGGATGAACTTCGACCCCAACAATACCGCAACGCGACATGGATTCCAGGAATATGACTTGCAGTGGGACCGGACGCCTCCCGCCCTCGCGGTGGCTTCCTTCGCGGTTTCGACCATTCCGGAAAGCGGATTTATCACGATCAACAGCGTTACGCCGCTGGCCGACAACAAGACTCGGGTTCGCTTCGGTCGAAAGATTTCCGCCGGAACATGGACCTGCATTCGCCACATTGCTACGAATTCGCGGTGGTGTTTCGGTTTCCTTCCCGCGGATATCAACGGCGACGGCACGGCTGCGCCGGCTGATATTCTCGATCTGATCGACGACTTGAATCACGTGTTGCAGCCTCCTTTGGCCATCTATCAATGCGACACGGATCAGTCGCTGGTGTGCAATCCGGCGGATATTCTCACGGTCATCGACCTGCTTAACGGCGCCGGTGAGTTTGATGTTTGGAACGGGGCGTCGTTGCCCGCGTGCCCGTCAATCACGCCATAACGAAATCCGATCGGGTTTCGCCCAAACAGGTAAAGCAAAATGAGAAACGGCGCTGAGGTCAGCGCCGTTTCTTATTGGTACACCTAGCGGCGCTACCTTGCAACGGCTGTGGGGCTGACATGTGCTTCTCCATTCTGCGCTCATGGTGGAGCCGCATTCCACCCGATAGCATGGATTTGGCGCGCCGAGGAGCGTTCCTCGCCGCGCATGATTGGGGATTCACCCCCGACCCATGCCGCGCTACCTTCCGAAATCCATCGTGTGCCTCCGCGAGGGTTACCCGGCGCGGACGCTCTTTCATGACGTGATCGCCGGACTTACCGTCGGCGTCATCGCCCTGCCCTTGGCGATGGCTTTTGGAATCGCGTCGATCCCAGAGCACGTGGCCCGCGAAGCCGGGGTTTCCCCTCCCGCGGCGGGATTGTACACCGCAGTCATCGCGGGGTTCCTGATTTCGGCGCTGGGCGGCAGCCGGGTGCAGATCGGCGGGCCCACGGGCGCATTCATCGTCATCGTCTACGGGGTGGCGATGAAGCACGGGTACGCCGGACTGGCGACAGCGACCCTGATGGCGGGGGTGATCATTGTCATCATGGGGCTGGCCCGTTTCGGGGCGATGATCAAATTCATCCCCTATCCCGTGGTCACGGGTTTCACCTCCGGCATCGCCGTGATCATCGCATCGTCGCAAATCAAGGACCTGCTCGGGCTGCGGATGGCGGAGGTTCCCGCGGAGTTTCTTGCGAAGCTCGGGGCGATCGCCCGAAATTTCTCCACGTTTCAGCCGGCCACGGCGGCCGTGGGGTTCGGCTCGCTCGCGGTGTTGATCCTGGTTCGCCGCCTTGCGCCGCGTATTCCCTGGGGAATCACGGCCGTCGTGCTTGGTTCGGTAGGGGCGTGGGCTCTGGGATTGGAAGTGGACACGATTCAATCCCGATTCGGCGATATTCCCGGTACCCTTCCCACGCCCCGCCTACCGCCGATCAGCCTGGAGAAGGTCCAGGAATTAATCCCCGAGGCCACCACGATCGCGATTCTCGCCGCCATCGAGTCGCTGCTTTCGGCGGTCGTCGCGGACGGAATGACGGGCGGTCGCCACAAGGCGGATTGCGAGCTGGTCGCGCAGGGCATCGCGAATGTCGGTTCGGTGATCTTCGGCGGCATCCCCGCGACGGGGGCGATCGCCCGCACGGCCGCCAACGTCAAGAGCGGTGGACGGACTCCGCTCGCCGGAATCGTCCACGCCGTCTTTCTTCTTCTTACCATGTTGCTGCTTTCCCGTTTGGCCGGTCGCATTCCGCTGGCGACGCTTTCCGCGGTTCTGCTCATGGTCGCTTGGAACATGAGCGAGATCGACCATTTCCGGAACCTGCTTCGCGCTCCGAAGAGCGATATCGCCGTTCTATTGACGACCTTTGGGCTCACGGTGTTCGCCGATCTCACCATCGCCGTGGGGGTCGGGATGGTCCTTGCATCCCTGCTGTTCATGAAACGAATGGCGGAGGTGTCCAACATCAGCGCCATCACACGGGAGTTCGGCGAGGAGAACGACGACATCGCGGCGCAAAAGGACCCCAACGCGATCGCCCGGCGCGACGTCCCCCCCGGCGTCGAGGTTTACGAGATTAACGGTCCGTTCTTTTTCGGCGTGGCCGACCGATTGCAGGACACGCTGCGCGGCCTCGAAAAACCGCCGAAGGTGTTCATTCTCCGCATGAGGCGCGTCCCCAGCATGGACGCGACCGGCCTTCATGCTCTTGAGGAGTTCCATAAGAAATGCAAATCACAAGGAACGAAGTTGCTCCTCGCCGGCGTACACGCCCAACCGCTTATGCTGCTCCTTCAGACCGGCGTCGATCAAATCCTGGGCATGGAGAATCTCTTCGAGAACATCGACAACGCCCTTAACCGTGCCCGGCAGATCGTCGGATATCCGCCCCAGTCGGGACCGCCCGACGCCGCCCGGGAAGTCGCGCGGGAAAAATAGTCATTTCGCGGTTCCTGCGATCGACAGTGAGTTGACGATTTTGCCCCGTCCGAATAGCCTTTATCCGGGTTGAACCCCACAAAGCACGGCAGCGGACATAAGAGGAGGAATCGCCATGCCCTTTGAACTTCCCGCATTGCCCTACGCGTTGAACGCGTTGGAACCTCACATCGACGCCAAGACGATGGAGATCCATCACGGCAAGCACCATGCGACTTACGTCGCCAAGTTGAACGAAGCCATCGCCAAGCATCCGGAGCTTTCCTCAAAGTCGGTGGAGGATTTGCAAATCGGGCTGGCGGCCATTCCCGACGATATTCGCGGCGCGGTTCGCAATCACGGTGGTGGGCACCTGAATCATTCGATCTTCTGGAAGAACCTCTCGCCGCAAGGCGGGGGTCAGCCAGGCGGGCCACTGGCGGACGCGATCAAGACGGCGTTCGGCGGATTCGATTCCTTCAAGGAGAAGTTCAGCGCCGCGGCGACGAATCGCTTTGGCAGCGGCTGGGCGTGGTTGTGCGCGGACAAGGGCGGGAAGCTGATCATCAAGGATTTCCCCAATCAGGACAATCCGCTCACCGAAGGACTGCGCCCCATCCTGGGGCTCGACGTGTGGGAACACGCGTACTACCTCAAATATCAGAACCGGCGGCCGGATTACATCACTGCGTTCTGGAACGTCGTGAACTGGGCCGACGTAGCGGAGCGCTTTGCCAAGAAGTAGGGTCGCAGCTCGACCCTTCCCTCGTGACATCCGTGGTCGGGAACCCTCATTCTTCGCGCGAGGGCAGGGTCGTTGGAGATTCTTGTTCCCGGAGTGGGGACTGGACTCGGTTCGGAGATTTTCATGATTCGACGGCGATTCGGCGGGGTTGCACTGGCGACGATTCCTTTTCTTTTTTGCCTGGGATGCCCGCCGACCGGCGGCGGCGGTGACGGCAACGGAAACGGCGGCGATGATGAGCCGGACCCCAATCTTCCGCCGAGCATCGTCCTGGACGAGACCAAGCCTGTCACGGGTCGCTTGATCATTCCCGCAAATGCTTCCGTAGGGGCGTCAAGCTACAAGGTTCTGACCAACGCGGGAAAAGTGGACGTCGCGGCGGACGGTTCGTTCACCGCCCGGGCGATATTCCGGACGCCTGCATTTCTCCAGGCTGTTGACGACGCCGATCGGGCGGTGTTTTTCGGGTTCGCCAACCCCGACGCCGTGGACGGCGCGCAGCTCGACTCGCGTTCCACCGCGATCGCCCTATTGTATTTCGCCAACGCCGGTTGGACGTTTTTCCCGGATTCCCTCCAAAATGCCCTGGACCTTTTGGGGGCGTCGCAGGCGGCGAGCGATTTGGCGGCGGTGATCGAGGCCCGATTGGCGGTCGATCCCGCGGCCCTTCACAACGGCGACGCGGAGATTCTAGCGGCGCTCGACGCCGCTCACGAGGCCACGAAATTCCCCACGCCTCCGCGGAGCGGCGAGGCGGATGCGGGCGTAAACGTAAAGCTCGGACCGCTTTTGCAATCGTCAGACGTCAGCCCGCTGCTTCTCGTCACCCCCGACGCGAACACGCGGCAGGGCGGCGTGCAGATCGTGCAGGACCCCAACGGCGAAGGCATTGCGGCGATCAACAATTTCCGCCGCCGAGCGCATTTGTTCGTTTACAAAACGGCGACGGAAACAGATGGAAATCGAAACGACATCACGCCGCCCGAATCCGTGGAGGAACTGGACATTCCCACGACCTTTCGGCTTAGCCTCATCAGCGCGGTTCACGCGGTGCTGGAGGGGTCGGCTTCGTGGGCCCCGGTCACCACGCAGGGAATCGAACTGACGCACGACTCCCAATTCGACAAGACGTTTTACGAGGCTGTCGTCGTGGGCACGACGCTGGATTACTTCGGCATGCCCGCGATCGCCAGCGATCCGCAATTCGCCAATTTTGTGGGCACGTGGAGCGCGACGGCCGATTCGCTGCAATGGAAGCTCATCCTTGCGGATTTTGTTCTTCCGGTGATCGAGACGATCGTGTTCGGCGGGGCGATGAGCAATCTGGAGGCGGCGCCCGCGGCGGCGCTGGATGCGTTTATCGCCGCGCAGGACCCCGTGCTTCTCGAAGTCGGCGTGCTCGTGCCGCGGACGCACGCCCAGTTGTCGGCGTTCATGCAGGCGGCGGTGCGGAGCATGGCCGACGACGCGGTGTACAGCACGGCTATGTATGGACTCATCACCAGCGTCGCCCCGTCGACGGTGACAAGCAATGTCACACTCACCACGCTGCAAGCCAACGCCGCGGCGGCGGCGACG
>Ga0187893_10008613_pt1 | contig 16005 bp, 11 predicted proteins | sample MA1701074metaG_FD_139574 | JGI IMG/M metagenome (GOLD analysis project Ga0187893, IMG submission 139574) | White microbial mat communities from a basaltic lava cave in the Kipuka Kanohina Cave System on the Island of Hawaii, USA - MA170107-4 metaG ...
ACCAGGGGCATGAAGAACGAAGTGATCTCGCCCGCTTATTCCCGTAACGTTTACGATCACGCCATCCGCGGGTTGGGCGTAAAGTTCATTACAGTGAATAACCCGGATGATTACAAACGCGCATTCAATGAACGCACGGCGATGGTCATGGTCCTCGCCACCAGCCAGGATCGAGGTCCCATGGGGCTGCAGGTACTGGCGCCGATCGCGAAACAAAACGGCGTCCCATTGCTCGTGGATGCCGCCGCCGAACGGCTGACGATTCCCAACGTTCACCTCATTCGAGGCGCCGACCTGGTAGCCTACTCAGGCGGCAAGTGCCTGCGTGGGCCCCAGTCCGCCGGATTGCTATTAGGCCGAAAGGATTTGGTGCAGGCCGCCTGGATTCATTCCGCTCCCCATCACGCCTTCGGTCGCCCGATGAAAGCTGGCAAAGAGGAGATCATGGGAATGCTGGCTGCCGTCGAGATGTGGGTGAAGCGCAATCACAAGGCCGAATGGGACGAATGGGAATCCTGGATCAAGGAGATCGCCGACTCGGTGGAACGCGTCGAAGGAGTTACCACGGAAGTGATGCAGCCCGAAGGTCTTTCTAACAATTCTCCGCGGCTGGCCATCCGCTGGGATGGGGAAAAACTCGGAATCTCCGGCGCCGGCGCCGAGAAGGCATTACTCGAGGGCAACCCGCGCATTATCCTAGGCGGATCATCCGGTTCGGGGCGCGCCGGGACGAAGAATTCATCGCTCTCCATCATGCCTTACATGATGATGCCAGGCGACGCGAAAATGGTCGCCCAACGGATCCACGCAGTGCTCTCCACTCCGGCGAAGCAACCGGCGTTAACACCAGCCGCGCCAGCGGTCAACATCAGCGGACAGTGGGACGTCGAAATCGAGTACATCCTAGGCAAAGCTCAACACACCCTTGTCTTCGAACAAAAGGGCGGGGAATTGGTAGGATCGCACAGCGGCGAGTTCCTGAGCGGAGATGTTCGCGGAACGGTGGAAGGGGATGAGGTATGGTTGCGGAGCTCCCATCGGTACGAGGGAACCCGCATCGGATATGAATTTCTCGGTAAGGCAACCGCTGACTCTTTCACAGGAACGGTCGACTTGGGCGAGTACGGTCAGGCGCGCTTCAATGCGCGCCGGCACAAATATGGCCAACCCGGAGGCGCGGTTCGGCCGGTCAAGAACGTCTAGAATCCATGACCTGGACCTCCGATCCAAATTCATCAGATATTGACGGTGTATGTGCTAGGATGAGGATACTTCGCCCCGAGGTTACCTTGCTACGCACATTCGTTTCTGAGGTGAATCCCATGCACAGAATTCTGACTCTTACCGGAGCACTGCTCTTCACCGCGCTCTCCGCGTTCGCGCAAGCCGACGCGAACAAAGGTCAAATTGCCGGCACAGTCTTCGACGCCAACAAGGCTGTCATTGCTGCCGCCAACGTGAAGATCAGAAATAGCGGCACAGGTCTGGAACGAGACCTGAAGACGAGCGAGCTTGGTCAATATCGTGCCGTGCTCCTCGACCCCGGGACCTACGAGATCACGGCGAACTCTGCCGGCTTCGCCGATTCCAAGGTGGAAGGCGTCATCCTGAACGTGGGAACCACGGTGACCGTCGACATCGTCCTGCAAGTGCAGGCCACTACGACCATTGTGGAGGTGGGCGCGTCTCTCATCAACCTGGCCTTGCCTGCTCCCTCAACCACCCTGAACAACGCCGCGATTACGAATCTGCCCATCAACGGGCGTCGTTTTCATGATTTCGCGGTGCTTACGCCCACCGTGCAAGTCGATCCACAGCGCGGACAACTCACATTCGCCGGTCAGCGCGGCATCAACTCCAACATCATGCTCGATGGCGCCGATTACAACCAACCGTTCTTCGGCGGTATCCGCGGCGGCGAGCGCTCGAATTCGATTATTACGGTTCCGCAATCGGCGATCCAGGAATTTCAGGTCGTGACCACCGGCTACACCGCCGAATACGGACGCTCAACTGGCGGCGTGTTGAATACCATCACTAAATCGGGGTCGAACTCAATTCATGGCGATGCCTTCTACCAGCTCCGCCACAAGGAGATGGGGAAGAAAGATCCGGTCCAGCTCATCGCATCGCTCGAAACATTGCAGCAGTTCGGGGGATCGGTCGGCGGTCCGATTTCCAGGGACAAGCTGTTCTTTTTCGGCGCTTTTGAAGGCCAGAAATCGCGAACTCCGCGAAGGGTACTGTTCGCAGCCCTAGCGGGTTTCATTCCAACGGCCGCTACCCAGGAGGCCTACGACTTCCTCAAGAGTGAAGAGAAACCGTTCGATCAAACCAACGACGCGACCGCGTTCACGGCCAAGATCGATCACCAGTCAGCGAAGGGCAACCGGTTAACGTTCCGCTATAACTTCTCGGATGCCGAAGCGATCAACGCAGTGTCGGTAGGCGGAGCAATCGATCCGTTCACCAACCGGGCTTTTTCCAACGACGGTATCGAAAAGGACCGCATCCACAATGGGACCGTGCAGTACACATCCCTGTTCTCACCCACGCTGCTCAACGACTTTCGCTTCGGTGCATCCTACGAAGAGCGGCCCCGTCTGGCTAACTCAGCTACACCGCAGGTGGGCATATCTCCGATTGGGACCTTCGGCGCCCGCAATTTCCTGCCTACCACTCAGGATGATAAGCGGATTCAATTCAACGATGCGCTTTCCTGGACGCGCGGGACCCACACGATCAAGGTGGGCTTCGACTTCAACCACATCGGCGTCGGCCAGGCCTTTGGATTCAATCAGTTCGGGGGCTTCACAATCGCCACGACGAACGTTGCCGAGATCCTGGATACCCTTGCCCCCGGTGGAACTATCGCCAACCGCTTCGATTCCCGTACCGTCACCTACGCCAGGCAGCTCGGCAACCTGCTGGCGGAATTCAACATGAAACAAGTGGCTGCCTACGCGCAGGATTCCTGGCGGGTAACCCCTAAGCTCACCCTCGATTTCGGGTTGCGCTGGGAAGGCCAGTGGAATCCCGAGTCAGTCGGAAACAACAACTCCGTCGTTGACCGGGTGAAAGGGTTCCGATTCCCGAATGGCTTGTCTGTAGATCCAACCCTGATTCCCGATAATGGCGCGCAGTTCATGCCGCGATTCGGTTTCGCCTGGACCCCGTTCTCGGGCGATCAGCGCACAGTCGTTCGCGGACACACAGGCATCTTCTATGCTTCGACACCCTTGATTGTGTTCGCCGGCCCGACCAATAATTTCCGCCTGCCTCCCGGCGACGTCTCCATAAGCCTTGCCCCAACCATGACTCAAACGGTCTATCAGCAGTTGCTGGCCGTGGGAGTCGATTTGAACCGAAGCCCGCTCAATCAGCTCCCTGTCATTCCCATCGACACCGTTCAGCGAGCTTCGGCTCTCGCACTCGGAACCACGCGCGATCCTTTCACTGGCGCAGCTCTGATCGCCGCGGCATCGGACTTCCAGAATCCGCGGGCGTTTCAGCTTGGCCTGGGCGTGGATCGCGAAGTGTTCCGGAACTTCGTCGCCGGCGTGCAATTGAACTACGTGAATACAGTCCACTTACAACGTAACCGCGATTACAACCTGCCGGCGCCGTTGATTCGAGCTAACGATCCGACGCGGCGCCCCAATTACCAGTTGCGGACCGCGCCGGTTGTGCCGCGTCCGATCTCCTCCCTCGGTTCGATCACAGTGCGAGAATCTTCGGCGCGCTCGATGTATCGCGGTGTGACGATTTCGACGCAATACCGCGCCCGGAAGGTGCAGTTCGGCGGCTTCTATACCTGGAGCGAAAACTTCTCCGATGATGACACCGAACGCGACGCAACCGGCTTCAACGCCGATGACCCATTCAATTTCCAGCAGGACTACTCCTATTCCCGTATGGACGTCCGCCACCAGTTCACTTCCTATGGCACGTTCGAAGTGCCATTCGGATTCGAGCTGTCCGGTATCCTCCGCGCGCGAAGTGGAGTTCCGGTCAACCCCGTTACCGGTTCGGATTCCAATGAAGAATTCTCGAACAATGACCGCCCGCTTTCCGCGCCCGGAGTGCGGCTTGGGCGCAATTCCTTCCGCAACCGCAAGGTGATCAACAATGATTTTCGCGTGATGAAGAACTTCCGCTTTGGTGAGCGTCACCGCGTGCAGTTCTCGGTGGAGTTCTTCAATCTTGCCAATCTTGATAACGTCGTCTTTTCCGGCGTTAACGGTGGTTTGTTCGGCGGCACGTATGGTCCCGGGCTGAACGCTCAAGGCCAGGCCGTTGCGGTCGATCCCCGCTTCCTGCGACTGCGCCTGCCCAACGGCGACTACGACCGCAACAATGCCCAAGCAGGGTCGCCGCTTCAAGTCCAGTTCGGTCTCCGCTACTTCTTCTAATTGGCTTCTGATTTGTGCATTAGTGGGGCAAGGCCCCTGCCTGCTCCTCGGCCTGCGGCGGCCTCCCAGGCTGCCTGTCGCTATCGATCCAGGTGGAGTTTTCGGAGCAGGTCTTGAAAGCGGGGGTTGTTGCGGACATCGCGAAAGCGATAGTCGACCTTTGAATAAGAAATAGTAAATGATCTTCGGTTGTAGGCTTTGTCGAGCCAGTTCATGGCCTCGTCGTTGTCTCCGAGTCCGGCGTGGATGGCGGCAATCTCCAACTCGGGAACCTGACGCTCAGTGGACTCCGCCATCGTGCGGATTAGAGCGCGACTCTCCTCGCCTCTTCCGAGCTTTGCTAGCGAATATCCCATCCGCCCGGATATGGTCGGAGAGTTGGGCGAGAGTTCGAGTCCCTGCCGAAACCAGTCGATGGCCTCGTGGTGCTTCCCTTGCTCGGCGGCGAGCATTCCGCGATACATACAGACACCCGCCCCGCGCCGGATGCGCATCGATTCTTCGATCGGCTTCAAGGCTTCATCGTATCGCTCGGCTTTGATCAGAGCGCTTCCCAAGCCATTGAGCAACCATGTCCAGGTGGGGTCGGCATCCAGCGCCTGCTTGAAAACTCTGGCAGCCTCGTTTGGTTTGCCGACCATGTTCAACAGGCGCCCGAAGTCATATTGCGAGAGCAAGTATGCCGGATCGAGCTCGCTCGCTTTCTGGAAGTCGGCTTCGGCGCCGGTCCAGTTCCAGGCGCACATGGCGCGGTACCATCCACGAGCGAGATAGCCTTCGACCAGTCGCGGGTCCAGAGCCAAGGCTCGATCGGAGGCCGTCCGCGCCTCTTCACAGGCTGGGGGAATAGGCGCGGCGTCTTGTTCGGCGATTGCAACCTGCTGCCGCGCGAGTCCTGCCCACGCCAGCGCAAAATTGTTGTCTGCGGCGAGGGCTTGGCGCATCAATCGTATTGCCTGGCGCATTTCATCGGGTGAATCTTCCGCCGTATGCCAGATCGCTTGCAGGTAAGGACGGTAGGCCTCCGATTGCTGCCAGTCGGCACGAACGACAACCCGGCGTACGGTTATCAGAACCTTGCGGAAGTCGAGGGCGAGCAGTCGCGCGATCTCCCGCTGCGCACCAAGAACGTCGGAAAGATCGCGTTCATAACCGCTATTCATGAGCTGGAGACCGTGTCGGGACTCGACCAGTTGCGCAGTGACCTTGACGCGATCTCCGATGCGGCGAATGCTGCCCTCGAGCGCGGCATGGACGCTGAGCTCGCGGCCAATACGGCGGACGTCGGCGCCGGCGTACTGTGCCGACGACGAGCGCGCGACGACATGAATTCCCGCCGACCGATTTATCTCAGCGGTGATCTCTTCGGTGAAACCGTCGGCCAGTGATTTTTGGTCCGCCGTCGGACTCAGATCAGCGAACGGAAGCACGGCTATCACTGGTTGCAGCGGCGGCGCCGAATGCAGGCGTGTGCTGCGGAGCCAAAGTCCTAGTACTATCAGGGCCAATCCCGCAGCAATTATGAGTGCCGAAGCGCGCCATTGATTAGTCGCGGTTCGAGCCGCCGCAGAGGGTTGCCCATCCTTGAACCCGTTACGTTCTAACTGGACGCCGTAGCCGCCCTTTCGGATCGAGATGCGAAGTTCATCGTGTGAGGTTTCGTAATACTGATCGAGCCGGGCGCGAAGTTTGGAGACTTCGACTCGTACCACGGAATCGATTTTCGGATCGTACGTGGCGGGGCGGCCGAAGACCTCCATCGCGATGATGGATTCCTTGAGCGATCCGCCTTCACCGGCGGCGGACTTTTCGACCAGATATCGAAGTAACTGCGCTTGCCGGCTGGCGCGCGCGAAGGCCGGGCTTGCCAAAACTCTCGAGACAACCTCGTCATATGAATCAGTTTGTGGCCGATTGGGCACTGCGGTAACACCCCGGTAACGCTCAGTATACCCCCGGTAACTACCTTTGCAAATGGTACTTGGGTACAGTTGCTTGCGGAGGTACAAATGGGAGGAAAACATTGGAGTGGAGGAGTCGGCGGAGCGGCGCTGATTGCTTTGGTAGCCGCCGCGTTGCTCACGGCTCCAGGCAACCTTAAGGCGGCGGTGATAGTGTTTGTGGAGTCTGGAGACAATGCCACGGGAGCCAGCGGCTCGAGTGCGTATGGTTGGGCGAACGATAATGGCGCAGTCGCGGCGCCGGGGCTCCCTCCTACTGACCTACAGTTTCTGGGATCAGAAAACTGGGGTTCGGCTCGCGGCAGATCATCGGATGTCAATCTTGGAGCCTTTGCGCTATCCTCGACGCCGTCGGCTGAGTACAGCAGAGGCATCGTCACATTCACCGATCAAGTTCAAATCAACGGCCCACTGACGATCGACCTTCAACTGGGGATCGGCGGCCTCGGGACCACTTTAAGCGATCCCAGTCGCGGCTCTGCTGTTGCGAATCTGTATTTGGACTTCCTCCTGAGTATCCCAAATCCATTCGATTTCCCGGTGGAAGGTTTCCCTCCTTTAGGCGCTCCCATCCCCTTGGCCGCGAGATATTTTGAGGCGTACGCCCTTCACGACGAAGAATACGTCGAACAAGGGTATCGGATCTATGACTCGCTGTTTGCGGGGCCGATCCAATCCGATATCGGCAACTTTTCCTTCCTCTCGAGCAGTTTCGTCTTTGATCCATCGCTCGATTTCACCGTTCAATTCATTCAACTTCTCTTTCCCGACCAACCGATCGTATATGACGTCACGTTGAGGTTGACGGCGGAGGCAGAATGCGATGCACCGAACGACGTTCAGTGTGTGGCGAGGGCAAACGCTTTCAGCAGCGCGTCGGCCAAGTTCACCGGAGACTACGTGTCAGTCGGAGGGTCAACGTATCCCGGGTTGCAGCAGGAGCCCAGTGCGGTCCCTGAGCCTGGCTCGCTGGCGTTGCTCGGGGGTGGTCTGCTCGTGCTGGCCATGTCCAAAGTTCGGAGGCTCGTCAGGTCACTGCTTCTGAGTGGCCTCTGAGTAACGCAGGCCTCAGGTTTGCGAGGGTGGGACTGAAAGTCCGGCAAGTCAGAGGGTAGCCCACAAATCCACTCGATATAATACCGGGGTGTCCACTCGACTCACCCGCCGCCAACTCGCCACCGCCACGATCGCGCAGGCCGCGCTGCAAACACCCAATCCGCCGCCAAACATCCTCCTCATCCTCTCCGATGACCACTCCGCGCCTTTCCTCGGCGCTTATGGATACCCGATCAAGACCCCCAATCTTGACCGCTTCGGCTCACAGGGCATGCTTTTCCATCGCTGCTTCACCGCGGCGCCCCAGTGCGTGCCGTCCCGCACTGCCATCCTAACTGGCCGCTCTCCCGTCTCCGCCCGCATGGGCCGTTTCTCCTCACCCCTCCCACCCGATATCGTCACGCTCCCAGAGCTCCTGCGACAGAAGGGGTATTTCACCGGCATCTGCCGCCGAACCTTCCACTTGGACGGCCCCGGCAACCCCGGCCCGGTTTCCAAGGGGATCTTCGATCGCCACCACATCCGCACCTTCCAGAATCGCGTCGACTTTCTCGACCGCAATTCTCCTCCCACTCAAACCACGGCGAAAATCAAAGAATTCCTAGATAAATGCCCAAAAGGGAAACCATTTTTCCTCTGGGTGAACTTTAACGATCCCCATCACGTTTGGGACTCGAATGCGATTTCCGAGCCTCACGACCCGGCAAAACTCAAGGTCCCGGCGCAGTTGCCGGAGCTCCCCGGCGTCCGCGAAGACCTACGCCGCTACTGCGACGAAATCTCCCGCATGGATGGCGAGTTCCAATCCGTGCTGGACATCCTCGACGAACGCGGCTTGGCTCAAAACACGATAGTCGTCTTCATGGGCGATAACGGAATGGCTTTCCCGCATGGCAAAGGCTCTCTTTACGATCCGGGCCTGAATGTTCCGCTGCTCGTCCGGTGGCCGGGCAAGATCAAACCGGGCGCCTCTTCTCGCGATTTAATCTCGGGCGAAGATATCACGCCCACGCTCCTCGATGCTGCCGGTATCGCACCTGCTAAGGGAATGTCCGGCCGCAGCTTTCTTCCGGCGTTGCGAGGCCAATCCTATCAATCGCGTCCGCATGTCTTCGCAGCTCGGCTCTATCACGGCAACAGTCCATTTTCGGATGCGACCAAGGCCAATCAGTTCGATCTTTCGCGTGCTGTCCGGACAAATCGCTACAAGCTTATATACAACTGCACTCCGAAGATGGAGTATTGGCCCGTGGATAGTGGTAACGATCCCGGATGGCAGCAGATTCTCCGCGCCCACAGTGCAGGCAAGCTGTCACCAGAGCACGAGCGCGCCTACTTCGGACCCCGTCCCGTCTTCGAACTCTACGATCTCGAGAAAGATCCCGCGGAGCTACACAATCTTGCCGGTCGCGCCGAGCTGGCGAGCATCGAGCGCGACCTCAAGGTCGCCCTCCAGGAGAAAATGATCCTCGACTACGACTACCTCCCGCTCCCCACAGCCGAGTAACTCGTATATACTTTTGACAGGACCGGAGCCATGCGCCCTATCTCTATCTTCATCCTGACGTGTCTGGTGCTCACCGCCGCCGACGCTACCAAGCCCACCAAACCCGTCCCCCCCGCCAAACCTGTCATGGACTCAGACGTCTTTTCGGAAGCCCACGCGCCTCTCTTTCAAAACAAAGACGCCAGGACAGGACAGCTCACCAACCGCGTCGCGAAGTCTCTCGGCCCCGCCACGGCGGGCGCGCGTATCGCTCGGGCCAACTTCATCGACCAGCACATCTTCGGCAAGATGGAACGCGACGGCATTCCTTACGCCCCCGTCTCCACAGACACGGAGTTCTTCCGCCGCATCCACCTGGATCTTACCGGCCGCATCCCGAGCTCCGAAGACCTTCGTGCGTTTCTTGCCGACACGCGCCCGGACAAGCGGGCCCGCGTGATCGATAAGCTCCTCGATTCGGGCCCGTTCGTCGACAAGTGGTCCTACTACTTCATGGACCTGTTGCGCGCCAATGGAAAGATGGGGAAAGGCTTTCTGCTCTTCCATTACTGGATGAAGGAAAATCTTAGCGCCGATCGGCCCTATGACGAGATTGCGCGCGCCGTCATCACGGCCTCCGCGAAATCCAACTCCGTCGTTGCAGCCGCCAACGTGATTGTGCGGGAGCACGTCGAAGGGAAACCAGGCCAGCCCACCGATGGTGAGGATCTCACCAAGGTCCATCAGCTCGACACTCACGACGAGATCACGATCCTCTACGGTAAGACGTTCCTTGGCATCAACCTCTCCTGCATCTCCTGTCATGACGGCAAAGGACACCTGGAAAAGGTGAACGTGTGGCTCAGCCGCAAGAAGCGGTCCGAGTTCTTTCAGCAAGCGTCGTTCCTGGGCAATTTGCGATACATTCCCCACGTCGAGAATACGTCGGCTCAAATGGGTCACTTTATCGTCGATGACCTCGCGTCTGGCTACAACACGCGAGGTCAGAGCATGCTGCGAACTCCGCGCTTTGGAGGACCGTCGCAACCCGCCTTTGTGCTGACCGGCGAGACAGCGCGCCCTGCCGCCCATCCCCGCGATGAACTCGCTCGTATGATCACTGCTCATCCGCAGTTTGCCCGTGCCACCGTGAATATGTTTTGGGCGAAACTGATGGGCTATGGCATCGTCGAACCCTACGATGAATTTGATCTGGCCCGGCAGGATCCCAACAACGTCCCCGCCGGCTGGCAACTGCAACCCACCCATCCCGAGCTTCTTAACGACCTCGCGCAGGATTTCCGCAAGCACAATCACAGCCTGAAGCATCTGCTCCGCACAATAGCCAACTCCAACGCCTACCAGCTCTCCGCGCGCTTCCCCGGAGAGTGGCAGGAATCCTATACTCCGTACTACGCGCGCAAGTTCGTCCGCATGCTTTCGGCCGAGGAACTACACGACTCGATCGCTTCCGCCACCGGCCGCCCCGGCTCCTTCAAGCAGGGCAAAGAGACCATGGGTATGGCCATGCAGCTCGCCGGTCCGCAAGGCGCGGGTGATCTCAAGAGCTTCATGGTCGCCTTCGGCCAGTCGAATCGCAGCAATCCCCCTCGCCCGCCGGCGCCTTCTCCTCTTCAGCCTCTGATCCTTATGCGATCGTCGGTCGTAAACGACCGCGTCGTGGCCGCCAAGGATAGTCGCGTACAGCGCCTCCTCGACTCCTATTCGGATAACGCCAAAGTTGTGGACGAAATGTTTTTGTCCACTCTGTCCCGGCACCCATCCGCAAACGAGAGGCAGTTCGCGATCAACGCGCTCGATGGGAATCGCGTCGAGAGCGCCCAGAACCTCCAATGGGCACTCCTCAACCTGGTGGACTTCTTGTACAACTACTGACGGAGCCAACCATGAAACCGCTTCACACCGTCCAAGACCTGCTCCCCACTCGCCGCGATCTGCTTCAGTTCGGTGGCCTCGGCCTCGCCGGTGCTACTGTCGGCTCTCTGTGGCCCCTGCAGCTCAAGGCCAATCCCAAATCCAAAGTTACGCCGCGCTCGAACGCGCGCAACGTCATCTATTACGAATTCTCAGGCGCGATCAGTCACGTTGATGGCTTTGACTTCAAGGAGAACACCTCCACACCGAAAGACTTCGATGTCCGCCGCCTTCCTAACGGTATGGACCTTGCGCATCGCCTGTTCCCACGCACTTCGACCATCATGGACAAGGTGTGCGTGCTACGCTCCCTGTGCAGTCATGAACAGGTGCATTTCCGCGGCCAATACTACGTCCAGACCGGCCGCCAGATGAACCTCGCTTTCGCCCGGGAGATTCCTTCCATCGGGTCCGTGATCGCGCACGAACTTGCACCACGGCGCCGCGAAGCAGACACCTTCCCTACTTATCTTTCTTTTAATCTCGAACGGGGGGCCGCGGGCGCTCTAGCGACCGGTTTCCTCCCTCCTCGTTTCTCCGTCTTCGACCTCAACCCCGACCAGGCCATCAAGGGAATGGCGCTCGATCAGAAGGCCCTTGAGTTGATCGAAGAGCGCTGGCGCATCCTGGACGGTCTCCGCGACCTTGAAAAGAACCGGATTGCTTCCTACGGCAAGGAGATGGGCACATTTGAAGACTTCAGCAACACCGCCCACCGTCTGCTGGCCGATCCCCGCTGGCCCGCTGCATTCCAGATCCCCGATGCTGACCGGAAACGCTATGGCAACACGTCCGTCGGGATCTCTTGCATTCTCGCGCGCAACGTCATCGCGCAGGATGCCGGCACTCACTACGTCCACATCTGCCATCCGGGTTGGGACCATCACTCGAAAATCTGGGACAAGGCCGCAGGCTCCAATCATTACAAGCTGATCGAGGAATTCGATCCGGCTTTCACCAGCCTGATCGAAGATCTTGCCAAGACTCCTTCGAAAGCGAGCGCAGGAAAATCTCTGCTGGACGAAACCCTCGTTGTCGCCATGGGCGAATTCGGGCGCACACCTGGTCCCGTAAATCACCTGAACGGCCGCGACCACTATAACCCTTGCTTTCCAGCCCTGTTCGCCGGCGCAGGAGTCAAGGGTGGTTCCATCGTTGGCGGCACCGATAAAGACGGAGCCAAATGCGTCGAGACCGGATGGAAACATAAGGTCCAACCTCGTATCGAAAACGTTGTCGCTACCATGTATTCAGCCCTCGGCATCGACTGGACCAAGGAAGTGCACAACACGCCTTCCAAGCGAACTTACGTTTACGTCGATCAGCTCGGCGCCAACGGTTGGATTCCAACCGATGAGCTGGTTCCGATCTACGGGTAGTTTCTAGGCCCTGGGTGCAAACAGTCCGCGAGAATCTCGAGTGTTTCCACAAGCCGTGGACCGGGCCGGTTCATGTACTGATTTCCATCGATCAAATGCACCCGTCCGTTGCGAACAGCCTGTAAGGCACTCCACTCCGCCCGATCCGTCATCCAGTGCATTTCCGCCTCCGTACGCTCCAGATCGAATCCGCACGGGGACACGACAATCACGTCAGGATCCGCCGCCACCAGCTCGCCCCAGTCGAGCTGTGGCGTGTGTTGGCCCGCTTGGGTGAATAGGTTCACTCCTCCCGCCATGTCCACCAGCTCAGGCATCCAGTTCCCCGCCGGCATCAGCGGCTCGATCCACTCGATGCACACGACCTTCGGTCGCCTCAGCCCATCAACCCTCGTCCTTACTTCCTCCATCCGCCGCTCGAGATCCACCACCAAGCGTTCCCCCGCCTCCTCAACCTCGCATGCCTTCGCGATCCTTCGAATGTCCGCCCATACGTCCGCCAGACAATTCGGCTCGAGCGTAACAACGCTTGGGCTCCCCGGAAACTCCGCCCCCAACGTCCGCTCAACTTCCTCCCGGCTCACCGCGCATACCCGGCAATGCGACTGGGTCACGATATGCGTGGGGCGCAGCCGTTCCATCATCGGGTAATCGATTTCATACACCGACCCGGCTTGGACGAGCGCGCGTACCGCCTGGTCAATCTGTAGGCTATTGCCGTCTGGGATAAATCGGGGGTGCGAACAGATAGGAAGCAGGGATACTTCTGCTGGGTAATCGCATTCGTGCGACCGGCCAACTTGCCGCGGACCCAACCCTAACGCATGAACGATCTCGGTGGCGCTCGCAATTAGCGAGACAATCCTCACTGCACCCGCGCCCGATTCCGCTCGTTGCCGACGAGCTCGTCAAAGATTGCGAGAACCTGCTTGCGGTAGTAATAGACTTTGCGTAGATTATCCTTGAAGCCGTCATCGTACCGGTGCGGCCGGAGCCACTTTTCCAGCACGTCTTTCGGAACGTCGATATCCCGCCGGAGCGCCTCCACCGAGTGCCCGCGCAGGAAAAGACCATAAAACATCGCCGCCTCTTTCATGGGCGCCGAAGGGTCAAACTCGTCTCTAATGAGCGTCTGTACGCCGGCTTGGACTATGTTCATCATTACTGAGCAACGCTCCGTCAGAAACTGACAGTATAAACAGCCCGCCGCAAACGATCAAGTCCCTTCTGTAACCCCAACGAATCCCTATCGGATATCGGCCAGCCCGCCGGGAAACTCCAGGTGCAACCTCTCGCAAACAAGTCCGAGCTTGGTATGCTGTCCAGAATGACTAGACGCGCGGTTATCACCGGTATCGGCGCCGTGAGCCCAAACGGCATCGGCCGGGAAAACTTCTGGGAGGCCACTAGGAACGGCGTAAGTGGCGTAGGCCGCATCTCCCATTTCGATTCGGAAGGATTTACGGTACGGATCGCCGGAGAAGTCCGCGGATTCACGGAAGAAGATTATGTGGAACCGAAGGACCGTCCGCACGTCTCGCGCGTGGTCCCATTGGCACGCGCGGCGACCGGAGAGGCCCTGCGAGACGCGGGGATCGATCCCACCACGATGAACCGCGACGAGCTCCGCCAGATCGGGGTGATGGTTGGCTCCGGCGGCGGCAGTCAGGAATTCAGTGAGGAACAGTACCGGCTGTGGTATACGGGCCAGCACAAGCAATGCAGTGTCTATGTCATTCCGAGTTCGACTATCGGGACGCTCGCGAGCGAGGTCTCGATGCACTTCGGATTCCGCGGCCTCTCGCACATCGTATCGACCGGGTGCACGTCCTCCACCGACGCTATCGGATATGCCATGAGACACATCCAGAGCGGCGTGCTGGACACCGTGGTCGCGGGAGGAGTGGATGCGCCCATCGCCCCGTTGATCATGAGAGGCTTCATGGTCATGCGGATTCTCACGTCGCGGTGGAATGAAGATCCGGAGCGCGGCTCGCGCCCATTTTCGCGGGATCGTGACGGATTCGTGATTGGGGAAGGCGCATGGTTCTTCGTCCTTGAGAACTACGAGAAGGCCAAGGCGCGTGGCGCACGCATCTACGGTGAAATCGCCGGATACGGCTCGACCTGCGAAGCCTATCATCGCGTGCGCCTCGAAGAGAGCGGCGAAGAACCCGCGCGCGCCATCCACTTGGCGCTCAAGGAAGCCAGCATCCCACCGGAGTCCGTGCAATACCTCAACTATCACGGCACTTCCACCGAGTTGAACGATCGCATCGAAACCCGCGCCGTCCGCATCGCCTTCGGAAATTACGCCGGTCGCCTACCGGGATCGTCCTTGAAGAGCCTCATCGGACACCCTCAGGGAGCCTGCGGGGCTGCCGGACTTGCCGCGACTCTCCTCGCCATGCGCGATGGCATGGCTCCGCCCACTTTGAACGTCGATGTTCCCGATCCGGAATGCGACCTCGACTATATCCCGACCCGGCCTCGTCCGATCGCCATTGAGCACGCCGTCTGCAACTGCATCGCCTTCGGAAGCAAGAATTCCGCGCTCGCCATCCGCCGTCTGAACGGAAGTCACTGACTTCCGTGAGGGACCCGCATTTCTCACTCTCGGCGTGACAGACACGAGCGGGAGGCGTCCGAGTATACTGGCAAGACATGAAATTACCTGTTATTGTGGGTGCCCTCCTGGCGCTTGGCGGCGCATCGGCGCAAGACTGGAGGATCCTTTACAACGGCAAAAATCTGGACGGATGGGAGACGAAGGGCGATGGTCTCTGGAAGGTGCTGGCCGATGGAATGCTGATTGCTTACCCAGTCTCCGGGTCGAAGAATCCCTTCGGTTCGTCGTGGCCGCTCACGATCACTGAGAAGCAGTACATGGACTGGCGGCAGACGCAGGCTTGGCTGTACACAGTAGCGGAGTTTGGCGAATACGATTTGCACCTCGAGTACCTGACACCGGTTGGCGGGAACAGCGGTGTCTCCATCCGCGACAGCACACGCGGACAGTATGCTTATGGCCCGAATCCGGATTTCAAGAAGACCCCAGCGCATTTCGGTTATGAGATTCAGATCCTCAACGCCGTGAAGACAAAATATCCCAGCGGCAGTATCTACCTGTTCGCTCCGGCGGTATTCGGGCATGAGAAAGAGAGCGAGTGGAACAGTCTGGACATCGAATCGCGAAACGACAGCATTCGCGTCAAGCTGAACGGCCATGAGGTGGCGAGACATCCGGGCGAATCCGGGCGGCCGAAGGCAGGACCAATCGGGCTGCAACTGCATGATCGCTTCAGCGTAATCATGTTCCGCAACATCAAGATCCGTGAGATTAAGAAATAGTGGCTAAAAGTTGCACTTGACGGCCAATTGGACAACACGCGGCGAACCCGCAGAGGTGATCTCCCGAAGTTCGCGTTGTTTCGCATGATGTTCGGGTTTCCAAAATTGGTGCGGTTAGGTAGATTGAAGAACTCAGCGCGGAACTGTAGGCGATGAGTCTCTCTGAGGGAAGTTCTCATTACGTCGAAGTCGGCGACCATCGAGCCCGGCCCACCCAGTGTATTCCGTCCCACCGTACCGAAGGTGCCCAGAGCCGAAAGGGCAAAGGCATCAACGTTGAAGAATCGCTGTACAAGCTCGCGCATTTTGTACTTCTCCTCCTCATTCTCTCAGCGAATTGATACAATCACGGCAAAGGGGGCATCTATGCGACTTCTTGGAATTCTTTCATTGCTCGCCTGCACCAGCCTGCTGGCGCAGACTGA
>Ga0187893_10008614_pt1 | contig 16001 bp, 13 predicted proteins | sample MA1701074metaG_FD_139574 | JGI IMG/M metagenome (GOLD analysis project Ga0187893, IMG submission 139574) | White microbial mat communities from a basaltic lava cave in the Kipuka Kanohina Cave System on the Island of Hawaii, USA - MA170107-4 metaG ...
CGCGAGCCCGTGGAAGGTCGTGCCGGGGGTGAGGGGGGCCTCCTCGGGCAGCTGGGTGGGGGCCGTCTGGGGGCCGCCGGTGGGGGCGGCGAAGTTGGCCACGCACTTGGGGCAGAGCTCGCCGGCGTAAGTCGTGCCGCAGGTGGGGCACTTCTTCATCGTGTCCAAGAGAAGCCCTCAGCGCGACGGGTTACGGCCAATCGTCCTCACGACAGCGCCGCGAAGATTTCGCCGAGCTCTTCGTCGACCTCGCGCGGGTTCTCGACGGTGCGGGCGACTTCCTGGCGGAGGAGTTCGCGGTAGCGCTTGCGGGAGCGGTGGATGATGACTTTGACGTTGGACTCGCTGAGCTTCATCTTCTCGGCGACTTCCTTGATGGTGCCGGGCTGGCCGGCGGTGATGAAGCCGCGGAGGGCTTCGAAGCGCGGGCCCATCTCGGTCTTGAGGGCGGTGAGGGCGCGTTCGATGATGCTGACGGCCCACTGGCGTCGATAGGCGCGTTCGGGCGTCTCCTGGCGGGACTCGGCGAGCTGTCGTTCGGCGCCGAGGAAGTCGAGGGAGACGAGCTTGGCCGAGCGTTTCTTCGCCTTGCGCCGGTCGTATTCGTTCGCGAGGAAGTGGTCGAGGCAGGCGAGGAGGAAGTTGCGGAAGCGTCCCTTGGACTTGGTCACCGATTGCAGGGCGTCACGTTCGAGGAGGTCGGTGAAAAAGGCCTGGGCGAGGTCTTTCGCGTCCTCGACGTCGTGTCCGCGCCGGCGGATGAAGAAGTAGCAGGGCTTCCAGTATTTGTCGATGAGGTCGCCCATCTGCCGCTCGTCGCGGGCCTTGAAGACGATGGTCCAGACGGTCGGCTCCATGAGCCGGCGGCTGCCGCCGATGGACGTTTCGCGCCCCACGGGGACATGATAGCAAGGGGCGGCGATTCGCGCTCTACTCGCCGTAGCGGAAGATGAGCATCGGCGCGCCGATCTTGTGGTCGCGGCGGGCGTCGCGGTAGAGCGTCTGCTGGTCGGGCGTGAGCTCGAGGCAGATGCGGTCGTCGTAGTCGGCGAAGATGCGCGTGACGGCGTCGATGCCGCCCTGGACGTCGTCGCGGTTGAGGACGGCGTCGGCGTAGGTGGCGCGCATGGCGGCCTCGCGCTCGTCGACCAGGGCGCGGACGACGGGATGCTGGCGCTGGCTGAGCGCGACGGCGCGGTCGATGTCCTTGAGGGGTTCGGTGTCGTCGGCGCGGTCGGGCGTCCGGCGGCCGTCGGTCCCCCGGTCCGTGCGTCCCGTACGGGGCACACTTAGGGTGGGTGCCGGGGAACCGACGTCCGCCGGGCCAGGGGGGCATGCCGGGGAAGCGACACCCCACGGCCCGTGCGGAGTGACACTCGGTTCTTGGGTGGGAGCCGGGTGTACGAAAGAACGCGCTGCGTTGGGCGCGACGGCTGCGCGCGGCCGGGTGGCCCTCGCGAGGGCGAGCACGCCCAGCGCGATGAGCACGGCCGCGGTGAGTCGTCGCGACGTCATGGTCGTTATCCGAGCAGGTCCTCGAAGCGCCGCTTGTCGTCGACGGCGGCGGGGGGCGCGGCGGCCTGGAGGCTGCTGTTGGCGGGCGGCGCGCTGATGTTGTTCACGCAGTCGCCGTAGAGGTAGTCCTCGTCGTAGGCGCCCTTGTAAGGTCCGCTGAGGAGCTCGGCCTTGGCGTAATACGTGATGACGTGTCCGACCGCCAGGCCCCAGCGCGAAGTGTCCACGACCTCCACGTGGTTCTGTGGATCGAGTGGCACCAGATAATCCGTGGTGCGGTTGATCTTCAGCGTCGAGTTGTGCCAGACCTTGAACGTGATGCGCGTGGAGACGAGGTTGCTGTCGAACGCGCCCTGCCACGCGAACGAGCTCATGGGGAGTTCGTGCGTGATGTGCGTGCCGCTGGGGCCGTGGCTGTTCCAGATGTTGATATCCTGCGCCAGCGCTGGCGCGGACGTGGCGGCGAGCAGGGCGGCCGTGAACCCGAGTCTATGCATGTCTGGTCTCCTTGGTGTTGCGCAAGGGAATGCAATGCAGTTGCCAGACATGGATCGGCAGGACCGGTCGGTTAACTTGATGGGGATCAGCAGGTTGGGGCTGAAGTTGTCACGGCGGCGTTCAACCGCCCGCACTCCCTCGCGCAGATTCTGAGACAGGGAGTGTCTACAGCGGAGACACCCGGCGCCTAAGGCGGCGTAACAAATTAAGTTAAGGAATTCTGGCGACTTGCCGATGGATCTTTTGTGATCGAAGAGAGGCAAGTCGCTGACGTTCGAGAGAAGTTCCAAGCCTTGGTCGGTGAACTTGACGAGCGCTCGCGTCGCAGATGGGCGGCGACGGAAGCCAAGTCCCTCGGGCATGGCGGAGTCAGTGCGGTGTCGCGGGCCACGGGATTGGCCACTCGGACGATTCGCGTGGGGCTTCGCGAGTTGGGGAACGGAACTGCCGCCGCAGATCCAGCATCGTCGCGTCGAGTTCGTCGGACGGGAGGCGGACGAAAGCGTGCGACGGAGCGCGACCCGGAACTTCGAGCCGCGCTCCAAGCTCTCGTGGATGCGACGACGCGAGGCGATCCGATGACGCCGTTGCGCTGGACGTGCAAGAGCACGCGCCTTCTGGCAGAGGAGTTGTCGCGGCAGGGACACGCCGTCAGTCACGCGAGAGTGGCGGACGTGCTGCATGACATGGGCTACAGTTTGCAGAGCGAGCGGAAGACGTTGGAAGGGACCTCGCATCCGGACCGGGACGCACAGTTCCTCCACATCAACGCGCAGGTTCAGGGCTTTCAGCAACGCGGTCAGCCGGTCATTTCGGTCGACACCAAGAAGAAGGAGTTGGTGGGCGACTTCAGGAACGGGGGTCAGGAGTGGCACCCGGCGGGCGATCCTGTGAAGGTGCGCGTGCATGACTTCAAAGATGAAACCCTCGGCAAGGCGATTCCCTACGGCGTCTACGACATCGGGCAAGACAGCGGGTGGGTCACCGTGGGCGTCGATCATGACACGGCCGAGTTCGCCGTTCAGTCGATCCGGCAGTGGTGGAGGCAGATGGGATCGCGCGCCTATCCCCGGGCGAGGGAGTTGCTGATCACGGCCGACAATGGAGGAAGCAACGGGAGCCGGGTCCGCCTCTGGAAAGTCTCGCTTCAGAAGCTCGCGGACGAGACGGGCCTGCGCTTGTCGGTATGTCACTTCCCGCCCGGCACGAGCAAGTGGAACAAGATCGAGCATCGGATGTTCTGTCACATCACGAAGAACTGGCGGGGACGACCGCTCGAAAGTCTCGAAGTCATCGTCAATCTGATCGCCAACACCACCACTCAGAAGGGACTCCGTCTCCAGGCGGCACTGGACCCAGGGCAGTACCCGAAGGGTATAGAGGTTTCCGACGAAGAACTCGCTCGCGTGCGCCTGGAACGTCACCCCTTGCACGGCGACTGGAACTACGCAATCCTCGCCGCTTCATCATCGAGAATTCCGTAAGTTATTTTGTTACGCCGCCTAACGCAGCTTCGGATGGAGGCTGTAGCGCTCCATCATGCGATAGAGCTGCGCGCGGGCAATGCCGAGGCGCCGGGCCGCGTGACGGATGTTCTTCGACGTCTCGAGCGCCCGGCTCACCAGCGCGCGCTCCGTCTGCTGGACGTTCGCCTTCATGTCGAGCGAGTCGCTCTCGACCGTCGACGGCAGGTGGAGTTGGCTCTCCACGAGCGCGCGATCGATCGTGCCGTCGCACATTACGGCGCACGATTCGATCACGCCCTCGAGCTCCCGCACGTTGCCGGGCCAGCCATAGTCAACGAGCCGGGCGGCCGCGCCGGGCGCGATCTCGCGCGGGGGCTTCTGGCGCGCAAGTACATGGTGCACGAGCGCGGGGATGTCGTCCTTGCGGCTCCGCAGCGACGGCATCACCACCACGAGTCGCTTCAGGCGATAGAAGAGATCCTCGCGGAACTCGCCCTGCTTGACCATCCGCTGGAGATCGCGATTCGATGCCGCGACGACCCGGACGTTGACGCGAACGGGCGTCGTGGCGCCGACCCGGCGCACCTCGCCGTCCTGCAGCGCGCGAAGGAGCTTCGCCTGGATCTTGAGCGGGATCTCGCCGATTTCGTCGAGGAAGAGCGTCCCGCCGTCCGCCGCTTCGAAGAGCCCCGCCTTGTCCCGCACGGCTCCCGTAAAGGCGCCCCGGACGTGACCGAAGAGCTCGCTCTCCAGCACCTCCCCCGGCAGCGTGGCGCAGTTGATCGCCACGAACGGTGCTTTCGTCCGCGGGCTCGCGTGATGCAACCCTCGCGCCGCGAGTTCCTTGCCCGTCCCCGTCTCGCCCAGAATGAGCACGGGGAGATTCACCGCGGCGGCCTTCTGCAGCAGATCGATCGCCTCGGCCAGCGCGTCCGAGTCCCCCACGAGAGCGGCGAACGCCGGGTGCCTTGTCATGCGACTGCGCTTCGCCGCACGCCCGGATCCCGTCGGCGCGCTTGACGCGGAGGCCGCGATGCTGGCGCGGTCGCGGCGCTCCCGCTGCGCATTGGCCAGCCGCTGCGCGGCCATGACCGCCAGCGCCGCGCGGTCCGCATAGAGTTCCAGCACCGAGAGGTCCACAGTCTCGAAGACGCCTCCGGCGTGACGGTTGTCGAGATACACGAGCCCTACCGCGCGCTCCCCGCACATGAGCGGCATGCAGAGGAGCGATCTCAACCTCCCCTCCCGCACGCTCGCCGCGTCGCGAATCTCTTCGTCCTGCTGGGCGTCCGCGCAGATCCACGGTTTCTGGCGGCGCATCGCGCGTTCGGCGATCGTGCGGCTGACGCGGAAGTCCGCCGACTTCAGGTCCGCCTTGTCGAAGTTCCGGCTTGCGGCGGTCCGGAGTTCGCCCCCTTCGGCGAGGAGGACGTACCCGCGCTCCGCGCCGGTGATTTCGATCATCGCGTCCAGAACGTGGGAGAGGATCTTGGGCATGTCCTGGCTCGACATGAGGGCGCGATCGAGATCGATGACTCGGCGCAGCCATCCGCGCTCGGGGCCCGCGTCCTGCGTCTCCCGCCTCTTCTCGTCGAGGGAGGCGCGCCGGCGCTCGAAGTGGCTGCTCATGTTCGCGTCCTCAAGGGTGTGCCGTTTCCGCAGATCCAGCAGGCGCGCCGCTTCGCGGTACCAGTGGCGGGCGCGCTCCAGATTGTCGCACTTCGCGGCGATTTCGCCGATCAGTTCCGCGGCCTCCTCGGCCAGCCTCAGCCGGCCTCGACGAAGCGCGCCATGGTATGCCTTCGTCGCCGAGTCCAGCGCGCGCGTGCTGTTTTCCGCGAGCCTCGCGCCGAGCAGGTGGCGGTGGATGTCGAGAGCCTCCAAGCCATGGAAATCCGGCGCCAGGCGTGACGCGCGCGCCAGGGCGCGAATCGCCCCGGGCAGGTCTCCTGAGCGACTGAGCGCATAGGCCATAGCACACTGGAGGCGCGCTTCCGCAATGGCGTTGGGCCAGAATCTCAGGCACTGGAGCGCACTCTCTATCTCGCTGGATTGACTCCCTCCGGATGCGGCCGCCATCACTGCGAGAGGCGACGCATCGATGGGCGCGTTGGACCGCACAAGATGGCGAAGCAAGGCGACCAACTCTGCGCTTACTTCGCCGGAGATCTCCCAGCGGATGAACTGCTCAGCGCGAGCGACCATGTGCTTGGCCTGCGGATCCTGGCATTGCCCGGAGAGTTCCTTGACCTCGCGCAGCACCTGAGCGGTGGAGTCAAAGTCGTGTCGCATCGCGCCGGCCATCGCCTGCCAGGCCAGTGCGCGGAGGCAGACGGCCTTGTCGGACCCCCGGCGCGCGATCATTGCGCCTTGGCGAGAAGCGCGATCCGCACGCACTCCGTCGCCTAGGTCGAGGTCGGTGGACGCCAAGTTCGTGCACGCGTGAGCAAGGCGTGACCACTCGCCGGCCGCCAGCAAAGTCTCCGCCATTTCCTGCTTCGCGCGCCGGGCGTGCAGCATCTTGCCGCGGATCTCCCCGAGCGTCGCCAGCACCGCCCGCGAGAACACCTCCTCGATCGTCAGCCGCGCGCGGTGCGCGATCGCGATCGCGTTCCCCAAATACCGCTCCGCCTCGAAGTACCGGGGGTTCGCGAACGACGAGATGTACAGCCCCGTGTGCCACGCCCGCCATCTCAGACGCGCGTCCTTCTGCCGCGCCGCCGCCGCCGTCGCGCCCTTCACGTGGCGTATCACCCGCTCCACGTCCAGATCCAGAAAGCCCGCGATCGCGCGCGCGATCTCCACCTTCGTCACCACACGCGCCGACGCCAGCGGCGGCACGCCCGCCGACTCCAGCGACTCCGCCAGCTCCTTCTTCTCGCGGCGCGCCCCGTGAATCAGCGCCATCTCCACCCGCGCCTCCGCCGCCCGCTCCGCATCCTCGTGCAGGCCCGCCGCCGCCGCGTACGCCTCCAGCGCCTCCGGCAGGTTGCCCTGCGCCTGCAGCGACTCCGCCAGCGCGTGCACCGTCGCGCCCGTCCGCGCGATCGACACCGCCCGACCCGCCGCCTCCACCATCCGCGGGTAGTTCGCCGCCGACTGCCAAGCGCCGCGCGCCGACTCGAGCAGCTCCAGCGCCTCCGCCTCCGGCGCCCCCTCCGCACACCGCTCGAACACCTCCGCCGCGCGCGCGAACGCGTAGCGGCGACGGCACGCCACCGCGAAGCGGCGACCGAACGTCCGCGCCCGCGCCCCCTCGCCCGCCGCCAGCAGGTGGTGCGTCAGCGCGCCGAGCGTCTCGATGTCCGGCTTCCCGCCGAACGACGCCAGCGCGTCCCCCAGCCGCGCGTGCCGCTCGCGCGTCTCCGCCTCCGGCACCGCCCGGCGACGGATCGCCGAGGCGATCGCCCATCGCGCCTCGCCCCCTGGCCGCACCCACCCGGCGCGGATGAGCTCGACCAGCGCGAGATCGAGCTTCGCCGGCGCGAGAAAGCGTTCGAGCGTCCGACGCGCCACCGGCCCCGGCGACGCCGCCAGCAGACGCGCCACCTCGCGCGCGTCGTCGCCGAGCGACCCGAACTCGCCGCCCGCCACCCGCACCGAGAGCTCCCGCGCCGCGTGCCACGCGCCGTCGCGCTCGACGAACGCCGTCGCGTCCCGCAGCAGCGCGTCGAGCAGCGTGCCGTTGCCCTCCGTCGCCCGCGCCAGCGCGAGCCCCAGCTCCGCCGACGCCACGCCGCCCAGCCGCGCGCCCGCCACCGCGCCCACGTCGAGCGGCCCGAGCCGGACGTCCTCCGCCGGAACGCGCGCGATCTCCGCCGCGCGGCGCCCCGACGCCATCTCCGCGTCGCGCCATGTCACGACCACCTGCGCGTTCGCGCCCTCCGCCAGCGGCAGCGCCTCCGCCAGGTGCGCCGCGAGCGCGAAACTGTCCGCGTCCAGCGCGTGCGCGTCCTCGAAGACGAGCAGCACCCGGTGATCGCGCGCCGCGCGGATGAGCGACTCCGTCACCGCCGCCTTCAGCCCCACGCCGTCCGCGTACGTCCGCGTCAGCGGACGCGGATCCATCCCCAGCTCGCGGAACAGCGACGCGATCGATCCGAGCGGACGGTCACCGGGGCGCGCGACGCCCGCGACGACGCCGTCGAGCTGCGCGGCGATCTTCAGCCGCTCGACGAGCGCGCTCTTGCCGCACCCCTCCTCGCCGTGCACGAACGCGACCGTCGCCGCGCGGACGCGCCGCAGCTCGGCGTCGCGCCCGACGAACACGGGCTGCGCGCCGGGCGACACGCCGAGGAACGCGAGCGCCGTCACCGCGTCGGGGAACGCGCGCCCCGGCACGTCCGTCTTCAGACGCTCGACGAGCTCGGCGAGCCGCCGGTCCGTCACGAGCACGGGGCCGATCGCCTCCTCGAACACGCGGCCGAAGCGGCTGAGGTCGTCCTTCGGGGTGCCCGACTGCGAGAGCCCGAAGTCGATCAGCTTCACGCCGCCGTCGGCGCAGAGCACGTTGTCGCTCCGCACGTCGCCGTGCGCGAGCCCCTGGCGGTGCAGATGGTCGAGCCCCGCCAGCACCTCCGCCGCCACGCGCGTCGCCTCGCCGGCCGATCGCCGCGTCCCGAACCACGCGCCGATCGGCTCGCCGCGGACGAGCTCCGACGTGTAGAAGTAGCCCCCGCCGGAGCGGCCGAAGTCGTACGCGTGCGCGAGGTTCGGATGCGACAGCGTCGACAGGAGCGCGAATTCGTGCCGGAAGCGGTCGGCCCGCTCGTGCGTGAGCCCCGATCGCGACAGCAGCTTGAGCGCGACCTCCGTCGCGCGCGCTTCGTCCTTCGCCACGTAGACCCGTCCCGCGGCACCCTCCCCGAGCGGACGCACGAGGCGGTAGCGGTCGGCGATCAGGCCCTCTCCGGCGCTGGTCCCACCCACGCGGATAATTCTACTCCGCGCGGTCCTCTGTATCAATATGGGACAGCTATTTGAGTTTCTTGAGTTCGGCCTCGATCTTGACCTTCACGTCCTTCGGGTAGCCGACGATGCGGCCGACTTCCTGCCCGTCCTTGAAGAACAGAAGCTGCGGGATGCTCATGATCCCGAAGTTGCTCGCCGTGTCGTAGTTGTTGTGCACGTCGAGCCCGAGGAACTTCACGCCCTTATTTTCGCCCGCCACCTGCTCCACCACGGGAGCCAGCCGTACGCAGGCCCCTCAGCCCTCGCCCCAGAAGTCGATGACCACGCCGCCCTTGGCGGTGTCGTTCTTGAATGTCGCGTCGCTGGTCGCGGGCAGGTTCGACATGGCTCCTCCAGAATCGCAGCGCGTTTTAGCAAAACGCGCGCGGCCATGCAATCAACGCGCGGCTATTCCTCAATAATCCCGCCCGGCCATTTGTGCGCGAGCTCGACCAGACGGCCCGGCCGGTCGTGCGTCCTGAGCACGCGCGCCATGTCGCCCACGATCGCGCGCTGGAGGTCGACGGCGCCCGCGGGTCCGAGCGTGCGCCCGAACGGGAAGTTGATGAAGAGCGGCCGCGGGACGTGGATCTGCTGGGCGACTTCCTTGACGGTCACGAGCGTCACCGTCGAGAGGCCGGCCTTCTCGATCTCGCGCGAGATGACCGCGACGGTCTGGTTGCAGACGAGGTTGGCGGGGAAGAGGAAGCAGACGTCCACGTCGTACGCGCGGAGCCTCGCGCCGACCGCGGACGCCGACTTCGAGAGCGCGTCGAGGTCCTGGCAGAGTCCGAAGAACGAGAAGAACGTCTCGTTGAGGCCGCCGAGCGCGTGGGCGTCGACCAGCTCCTTCAGGCGGTCGACGGGGCAGATGACGTTGATGTCGCGCTCGGCCTCGCGCGGGTCGTAGTTCGTGAAGTCGAACGCGTAGCTCGCGCCGCCGTTGGCGTAGACGGAGATCTCGCGCCACTCGGCCGAGCCGCGCGCGCGGTCGGCCTTGAACTCGTGCTGGGTCGCGAGTCGGATGCCCGCGGTGGTGACGAGCGCGGCCTTGCAGTCGCGAAGCGGGCTGCGCAGCGGCGCCCACGGCGTGGGCTCCGTCTGTTCGAACGCGTACTCCGCGGCGTACTGCTCGAAGCGGTTCGCCTGGTCCTGCGGATAGAACGGGAAATGCGTCATGGTGGCCGCTCCCGGTAAGTACGACGGCTCTCGTCCGTGGATTTAAAGAACTCTCGGACGCAACCGGAGCAGGCTATGACTGCGGTGTGCCGGGTCGACCGGAACTACAGACTTCGCTCTCCGACATGCGCCCCTCTCTCTTCCATGATTAATGTACCACATGCGGGCGGGGATGCAAGGGGGCGATCCGCGCGGAGCGCAGCCGCTGCTTCGGCTACATGAGGTGCTTCGACGCCCACGCGACCGCCACCATGAGCCCGGACTGGACGACGAGCGCGCCCACGAGCCACACGATCATCGCGTTCTTCGCCTCGGCGATGCCGCGGGTGAATCGGGTCTCCAGCCGGGCGCACTGCACGGAGATCTTCTCGCTCAACCGGCCCTCGAGCGCGGCGAGCCTCGCGTCCACGCGGCCTTCCAGCGCGGCGAGCCTCGCGTCCACGCGGCCTTCCAGGACGGCGAGCTTCGCGTCGAACCGGCCCTCCAGCGCGGCGAGCTTCGCGTCGAACCGGCCTTCCAGCGCGGCCAGCTTGGTCTCGAACCCGGTCAGCCGCGCCTCCACATCCACGAGCTTCTGCGTGATCCGCAGCTCCACCCCCGCCACGTCCTCGTGGCCGCGGCGCTGGATGTCCGCGTATCGGCCGACGACCTTCTCGTCGATCCGCGCCAGCATGTCCCGCCGCTCGTCGTCGAACATCGCCCGCAACATCTCCGCCAGCGCCTCCGAGGCCGCCTTGCCGAGCCGTTCCTCCAGCGCCTGCGGGATCGAGTATACGCTCATGGACTCCTCGAAACAACGCGGGCTTGCGCAAGCCGCGTGCCAGGAGGTGCGGCGCAAGCGCCTGTGCGCCAGACGCATCGGACATGCCATATTGCGACACATCGGGAAGTGTGGCCCGCGGTAACATCGTGTTACTCCGGGTAACAGCGCGCTCCCGGCGGAGCTATAATGCCGCGCCCATGACCGAGCGACTCTTCTGGGCCGACCCCTACGCGCGCGACTTCGCCGCCCGAGTCGTCCGCCGCGACGGCTCGCGCCTTGTCCTCGACCGCACGCTCTTCTACCCCACGAGCGGCGGACAGCCGAACGACACCGGCACGATCAACGGCGTGCGCGTCGTCGACGTCCTCGAGGAGGGCGAGACGATCGTCCACGTGACCGAGTCGCCCGTCGACGCCGCCGACGTCAAGGGGGCGATCGACTGGAACCGCCGGCTCGACCACATGCAGCAGCACGACGGCCAGCACATCCTCTCCGAAGCGTTCATCCGCGTGTGCGGCGCGGAGACGACGAGCTTCCACCTCGGGCCCGAGACCTGCACGATCGATCTTTCGAAGCCGAGCGTCTCCGCCGCCGACCTCGAAACCGCCGAGCGGCTCGCGAACCAGGTCGTGTGGGAGAACCGCCCGATCGACATCGCCTTTCACACGCGCGAGGAGATCGCGAAGCTGCCGCTGCGGAAACCGCCCCAGGTCGACGGGAGCATCCGCGTCGTCACCGTCCGCGACTTCGACTGCAGCGCGTGCTGCGGCACGCACGCGAAGACGAGCGGGGAGACGGGCGTCGTGATGGTGCTCGGCGTCGAGCGCGCCAAGGGCGACCCGCGCGTCACGTTCGTCTGCGGCTGGCGCGCGCTCGCGTACGCGCGTCAGAACGCCGCGACGATCAGGGCCGCCGGCGCGAAGACGAGCGCCTCCCGCGAGGACCTCGTCGGCGCCGTCGAGCGCATCATGAGCGAGTCGGCCGACACGCGGAAGTCGCTCGCCTCGGCGGAGAAGCAGCTGGCCGAGCACCGCGCGAAGGAGCTCGCCGCCTCCGCCGCCACGCGCGGCCGCGCGCGGTTCGTCGTCGAGGTCTTCGAGAACCGCGACATCAAGTACCTGCAGGGGATCGCCAGCCAGATCGTCGCGTCGCCCGGTCTCGTCGCGGTGCTCGGCGCGACGGGGGCGACGTCGAGTCTCGTCATCGCGCGCAGCGCCGACGTGGCCGTCGATGTGCGGCCGATCGGCAAGGATGCGCTCGCGGCGATCGGGGGGAAGGGCGGCGGGCCCGCGAACTTCATCCAGGGCGGAGGCCCGGGCGCGAACGTCCGTGACGCGATGAAACTGGCCGAGGACCGCCTCGCGGCGGCGCTCGCATGAAGGCGATGGCGTCAACCTTCGTGGCCGTCACCGGTTTGAGCGCCTGTACGGGCGTCGCGCCCCCCGGCGCGGGGGACCCGTTCGCGATCCCCTACGAGGCGCTCTCTGAGAAGCAGGCGGAACCGGTCCACAAGGTGATGGACGCGCCGAGCGTCATGGTCGAGCTCGAGCGCACCGCCGTGAAGAGCCGGCCGGACATCTACGTCTATCTCATGGACGAGCTGCCGTTCACGGCGGGCGTCCTGCGCGAGCTCGGAGAGTCGACGTACGAGATCTCGCGCGACGCGAAGGGCGGCTACCTCTTCGACGACAAGGCCGGGCTCGTGCTGCGGGCGGAGCTCGTGTTCCGCGACGAGCGCCGCTGGATCTGGAGCACGTTCGGCACGTACTCGCTCGGGATCTTCGGCACCGCGCGCGGACGCAGCGTGATCATCGTGCGCTACGAGAGGGACGGCGGCGCGCTCTTGACGGAGGCGCGCGTCTACGCGAAGCTGGAGGACAAGCTGCTCGACAGCGCGGCGAAGGCGCTCAAGGGCGCCGTCGAGAAGATCATCCGCGACAAGTCGTTCGTCTTCATCAAGGCGGCGAAGCTCGTCGCCGAGATCGCCGCGCGCGACGCGGCGGGCCTCGTGGACACGGTGCGCGGTTCGGCGCACGTCGACGCGGCCGAGCTGGAGGAGTTCCGCAGGCGATTCGTTCGTTGACAAGGAGGCGGCACGGCGGAGGCCGGTGCGATCGCCCGCCGCGCAAGCGGCGGGAGGAAAGTCCGGGCTCCGCAGGGCAGGATGGTTTCCAACGGAAACCCGCCTCGCCGGGCTTGCCCGGCGCGGGTGAGGGAAAGTGCCACAGAGAATGAACCGCCGATGGCCCGCGAGGGCTCAGGCAAGGGTGAAAAGGTGCGGTAAGAGCGCACCGGGTCCGCCGCGAGGCGGATCGCCTGGCAAACCCCATCCGGAGAAAGACCAAATAGATCCCGTCTTGAGGCTGGCCCGGCCGATCGCTCCGAAAGGGGCGGGACGGGAAGGGTAGGTCGTTGGAGACGCTCCGCGAGGGGCGTCCTAGATTGATGATCGCTGCCTCCGCCCACCGGGGCGGGGGAACAGGACCCGGCTTACAGGCCTCCGCCGCGCCGCCTCCCACCTTCGCCGACCGTCGGCTCACTCGCAGAACAGCTCGCGCGTACAAATTGTCGATATAGGCAACGTGGACGCGGGGGAGCGTCCGGGCTAAACTTGCGTCTTGTTCTAGCGGGGTGGAAGAGATGAGACTCGCAATCGTCCTGTCGGCTGTTCTTGTCGGCTTCGACGGCGGCAAGGTCCAGTGGTCGAAACTCACGCTCGACGAGGGCATCGCCGAAGCGAAGAAGTCGGGCACGCTCGTGCTCGCGTACTTCCATGCCTCGGGCTGCGCCTTCTGCAAGCAGCAGGACGAGGCCGCCTTCTCCGACGACGCCGTCGTCAAGCGCTCGGAGGCCTTCATCCGCGTGCGCGTCGACTGCAGCGACAAGGCCGTCCTCCGCAAGATGAAGCAGCAGCACAAGTTCCTCGGCACCCCGACGGTCATCGTGTTCGACGGCAGCGGCGCACAGGTCGCCTCCTTCGACGGCCTCACGCAAGCGGCGACGTTCCTCAAGAAGCTCGACGAGATCGCGCCGAAGGCGAAGCCGCCCGGCGTCGCCCCGTCCGCCGGCCCGGGCCCCGGGCTCCAGGACGAACAGATCAAGGCGATCCTCGACCGGATCGACAAGGAGCTCGTCGACGCCGAGAAGCGCATCCGCGCGGACGTCGCGAAGATCGTGAAGGACGAGCTGGCGAAGGCGGGCGTCGCGAAAACGCAGAACCCGCCGAAGGACCCGCCCAAGGATCCGCCGAAGGTCGATCTCGACAAGGAGATCGACACGTTCACCACGCAGATGAGCGACGACGGCGTGACCGGCCGCCTCAAGAAGTTCATGAAGACGAAGCCGGGCAAGGACTTCGTCCGCGAATCGATGGCGCAGGGCGGCATCGAGAAGCTGTCCGACGCGGTCGAGATGTACTTCGACAAGGGCAAGGACGGGAAGTACACGATCAAGGAGGAGTTCAACGACCAGCTGGAGCAGCTGCTCGACTCCATCCCGGAGCCGCCGAAGGACCCCCCGAAGGATCCGCCCAAGGATCCGCCGAAGGCCGACAAGAAGCCCGCGTACCTCGGGCTCTTCCCGGCGTCGCTCACGGACGCCGAGCGCAAGGACCTCGGCCTCACCGCGCCGAACGGCTTCCGCGTCGAGGAAGTGAAGAAGGGATGCCCCGCGGAAAAGGCCGGCCTCAAGGTGGGCGACGTCGTCGTCGCCATCGGCGGCCGCAAGGTGAGCGAGGAGAACATGCCCGAGCTGATGGGCGCGTACAAAGCGGGCGACACCGCCGAGATCACCATCATCCGCGGGAAGGACAAGCAGACGCTCCAGGTGACGTTCGGCGAGCGTCCTTGATCCGCGCGCTCCTCGTCGCGCTCGCGGTCTTCGACACGGCCCTCGGTCTCGCTTCCGTCGCCGCGCCTCAGGTCGTCGCGGATCTCCTCTGGCCCGCCGCCGGGCCGGGCGGACTGGCGTTGATCCGCCGCACGGGCGCGATCTGGCTCTTCTTCGCCGCCGTCGAGGCGACGGCCGTCGCGCGGCCCGGGCTCGTGCGGCTCGTCGCGCTCCTGCGGTGGATGGACGTTCCCGCGGACGCGCTCTGGTTCCTCTTCGCCGACGGGCTCACGACGTTCGGCAAACTCGGGATCGGCCTCGCGCCGCTGGCGAACATCGCGATCGGTGCGGCGCTGTGGCGATCTACTTCCCGATGATCGCGCGCAGTTCGTCGGCCGGCTTCCCACTCAGGCCCCTTTCCAGCGCCGCGCGGGCGTCGTCGGCCGCGCTGCGGTCGCCGAGCTGCGCCCTGAGCCTCGCCCGGATGTAACAGGGGTAGCCCCACGACGGCCGGAGATCGATCGCGCGAGCGAGGTCGAGGAGCGCAAGGGCCACGTCGCCGCAATCCTGCCGGACGAGCGCGCGGTTCACGTACGCCAGCGGATCGTGCGGGTCGAGCTCGACCGCGCGCGTGAGGTCCGCCATCGCGCCGGAGAAGTCGTCGAGATGGCCGCGCGCGACGCCGCGATTGAGCCACGCGCCGGCGCACGACGGATCGACGTCGAGCGCGCGCTCGGCCGACACGCGGGCGCCCTGCGCGTCGCCGAGCCGGAGGAGCACGGCCGCACGGTTCGTGTGCGCTTCGACGAACCGCGGGCGGATCGCCACGGCGACGTCGTAGTCCGCGAGCGCCGCGCGCGGGTCGTCGCGGAACTGGTAGAGCGACGCGGCGCGGCAGAAGCGCGCGAGCGCGAAGCGCGGCCCGGCGGCGATCGCGCGTCCGAAGGCCGCGAGCGCCTCGTCGCTGCCGGAGACGCACGAAAGTCCCTCGAGCCAGTGGAACTCCGCGTCGTGGAAGCGCGCCGCGCCCTCGAGCGCGAGCCGGCGCGCCTCCGGCCGGTCGCCGCGGAGCCAGACGAGCATCGCCTCGGCCAGCAGCCGCTCGCGCGAGTCCGTGAAGCCCGCCTCGACCGCCGCCTCCAGGAATCCGACCGCCTCCCGCGCGAGGCGCTCACCGCCCGCGCGGCGCGCCAGGTTCGGCTCGTACGACGGCTGGATCGTCGCGAGGTAGCCGCGGACGAGCGTGAGGCGGCCGAGCTGGAGGAGCGACGGCGCGAACCCCGGGTCGAGGGCGACGGCGCGCCGCCAGCTCGACTCCGCGCGGTCGTCCCACCCGCGCGCGCTCCACGCGCGGCCGGCCAGGTGGTGCGTGAGCGCGACGTCCGGCGCCTGCGCGAGCGCGCGCTGCGCCTCTTCCGCCTGGCCCGCCTCGAGGAACGCGAGCGCCTCGTGCACCGCGCGGTTGTCCACGCGCGGAGGGGGCGTCGGCGTGCGGTCGCCCCGCCCGAGGAACGCGGCGGCGGCCACGACCGCGGCGGCCGCGAGCACGAGGCGGCCGCGCCGTCGCGCGAGTCGGAAGAGACCCGACGGCCGCCGGGCGGCGATCGCGCGCCCGTCGAGGAACCGCCGCAGATCCTCCGCGAACGCGAGCGCCGTGGCGTAGCGGCGCGGCGGATCCTTCTCGAGCGCGCGCAGCGCGATCGTGGCCAGGTCGCGCGGCCCGGGCGGCGGCGCGGGATCCTCCGCCAGGATGCGGGTGTAGATCGCCACCGGCGACGCGCCGGCGAACGGCGTGCGGCCCG
>Ga0187893_10008615_pt1 | contig 16000 bp, 13 predicted proteins | sample MA1701074metaG_FD_139574 | JGI IMG/M metagenome (GOLD analysis project Ga0187893, IMG submission 139574) | White microbial mat communities from a basaltic lava cave in the Kipuka Kanohina Cave System on the Island of Hawaii, USA - MA170107-4 metaG ...
ACGCTGTGGTGGCGCGATGACGACGCCGTCTCGGTGACGCCAGTCTTGCAACGCCTGCTTGCGCTAACGATAGCGACAGGCGAGCAACTGCCGATAGCTCTGGCGGTAATTCCCCTACCGGCCGATGCAGTACTCGCCGGTGCGGTGCAGGATCGACAGCATGTCGCGATCCTGCAGCATGGCTATGCGCACGCCAACAACGCCGCAGCCGGCACCAAGAAGGCGGAATTTCCCATCGGCCGCGACATCTCGGTCGCCCTGGACGAACTCCGGTTGGGACATCGTCGAATGCAGGAACTGTTCGGCGGTAACGCACTCCCGGTTCTGGTGCCGCCATGGAACCGCATCGACCCCGCCATGGTTGAGCTTTTGCCGGAGATCGGAGTCCGCGGCCTGTCGGGCTACGGCCCGCGCAATTCGGTCGGCAAGGCCGGGACGACCGTGGTCAACACCCACATCGACATCATGCGCTGGCGCGGTGCCCGGGAATTCCTGGGCACGGAGAACTGTCTCGACCTCGCCATTGGCCATCTGCGGGCGCGCCGCGAGAACCAGGTCGATCGTGCCGAGGCGACGGGTGTCTTGACTCACCACCTGGTTCATGATGCCGGAGCCTGGCAGTTCCTCGCCGATTTTGTGCAGCGCACCCATGATCATCCGGCGGTCCGGTGGATGCACGCCGCCGACCTATTCGGTTGCGGCGAGAGCCCGGTTGCGTAAAGTCAACCGACCATGAGTGTGCACCGATATTCCCTGCAGAGCCTGCTGGGAGACTACTGGCGCAGCGCCGTCGGGTTGGTCGTCGCCGGCGGTGTCTGGCTGCTGGCCCCTTCGACGCCGCATGTCGTCGTCATTTGCGGTGGGTTGACGGTCCTGTTCGCTCTCTTCACCATGCGAACCGTCGCGCGCCAATACAGCCGGATCGAGATGACCGACGATGCCATCACCCGCTCGGGACCGCGGCACCGGCAATTGCGCTGGAGCGATTTGGAGCGCGTAAAGCTCCGATACTATTCCACCCGCCGAAATCGCTCGGGGGGTTGGATGACCCTCAAGCTGAGCGGCAAACGGTCTGTCATCGCCATCGATTCCAACATCGACGGGTTCGATGCGATCGCGGCACGGGCGTCGCGCGCGCTGGCCGACAATCGCATCAGCGCCGATGACGTCACTGTGGCCAATCTGGCGGCGCTCGGCCTGACAACGCCGACCTATGAGGCACCGGTCGGATCCGTCGAGTTGCCGCAATGACCGACCTGATGCGCGTCGAGAACCTGGAGGTGTCGTTCAGCGTCGATGGCGGCCAGATCGATGCCGTCCGCGGCGTGTCGTTCCGCGTTCCGCAAGGCGGGACCGTTGCGTTGGTCGGCGAGTCCGGCTCGGGCAAGTCCGTCATCAGCCAGGCGATCATGGGCATCCTGCCGCGTGCGGCGCGGATCCAAGGCGGCAGGATTCTGTTCAATGACCCCTTGCGTCCGGAAAAGACGATCGATATCGCCGCCCTGTCGCCCGACGGCCCGGAGATGCGGGCGATCCGCGGCGGACGCATCTCCATCATCTTTCAGGAGCCGATGACGTCGCTATCGCCGATCCATACCGTCGGCGATCAAATCGGCGAGGCGCTGCATCTGCACCGCAAGGCGAGCGCCGCGGAGGGCCGGGAACTCGTGATCGAGATGCTCCGGCTGGTCGGCTTTCCCGATCCGGTGAAGGCGCTGCGGACCTATCCGTTCGAGCTGTCCGGCGGTTTGCGGCAGCGGGCGATGATCGCCATGGCGCTGATCTGCCGCCCGGCGCTGCTGATCGCCGACGAGCCGACCACCGCGCTCGACGTGACGATCCAGGCGCAAATCCTGAAGCTGATGCGTGATCTGCAGGCCGAGCTCGGCATGGCCGTTCTGATCATCACGCACGACCTCGGCGTGGTCGCCAACATGGCCGAGGAGATCATCGTCCTCTATCACGGCCGCGTCATGGAAAGCGGCACGTTGGATCACATCTTCGGCCAGCCGACTCATCCCTATCTGCGGGCGCTGCTTCATGCCGTCCCGCGTTTTCACATGCGGCCGGGCGAGCGGCTGGTGCCGATTCGCGAGATCGAAACCAAGAGCGGCAAGCTGCTGGCCGCCAAGGAAACCTGGCCGGCCGATGCCGATCGGGCGGGGCCGCTGCTGTCGGTGAAGGATGTCAGCAAGAGGTTCCAGATCCGGAAGAGCGGATTCTTCGGTGGCCGGACGAATGGCGCCTTCATCGCCGTCGACGATGTCAGCTTCGACATTCGCCGCGGCGAGTGCCTCGGGTTGGTCGGCGAGAGCGGCTGCGGCAAGACGACCCTGTCGAAGATCATCATGCGGGCGTTGCGACCGGATGCCGGCGAGATCCGCTTCAACGACCGCGGCCGGATGACGGATATCCTCGCGCTCGGGGGCGAAGAGCTGATCGCCTTCCGCCGGAAGATTCAATTCATCTTCCAGGATCCGTTCGGCTCGCTCAATCCGCGCATGACCGTTTTCGATATCCTGAGCGAGCCGCTCGTCATCCACGGTGTCGGCGACGCTTCCTGGCGGACCGACATGGTCAAGGAGCTGATCCACGTCGTCGGGCTCGGCAGGCGGCATCTGCAGCGCTATCCGCACAGCTTCTCCGGCGGGCAGCGGCAGCGCATCGGCATCGCCCGCGCCCTGGCCTTGAAGCCCGATCTGTTGATCTGCGACGAGCCGGTGTCGGCGCTCGACGTGTCGATCCAGGCACAGATCCTCAACCTCCTGAAGGATCTGCAGGCGCAGCTCGGACTTACCTATCTGTTCATTTCCCACAACCTTGCCGTCGTCGACTATATCGCCGACCGGATCGCCGTCATGTGCGCCGGCCGGCTGGTCGAGGTGGCGCAAAAGGAGGCGCTGTTCCGGAATCCTCTGCATCCCTATACGCGCGCCTTGCTGACTGCTGTGCCGGAACCAAACCCGAAATACCGATTGGATTTCCCCCGCCTGATGGCAGATAAGGCGTCCAAGCCGCATCTGTGGCCCGCGCCGTTCACGATCGACGCGGTCAAGCAACCGCACCTGATCGATGCCGGCAATGGTCATTTCGTTCGCGCCGAGAGCAACGTTTCCGTCCCGGAGTATGCGTCATGATCCTGCAACATCCCCGGCGTCACGGATCGTCACGATTCGTATCGATGGCCGGCTGGCTGGCGCTTCTGCTGACGTGCGTCGCCGGCAGCGTCACGGCAGACGATCCCGCCATGCCGTCGACGTTCGTCGACCCGCCGGTCCTGAGCGATCGCGTGGCCAAAGGCGAACTGCCGCCGGTGCAGGAACGTCTGCCCAAGGTACCGGCGGTCGCAGCCATGGAATGGCCGGGGCAGACCATCGGCAAGCATGGCGGCGACATCACGATCGTAATGGCGAGCGCAAAGGACACGCGGTTGATGGTGGTCTACGGCTACGCGCGACTTGCTGCCTACGACCTGAACTTCGAATTGAAGCCCGACATTCTCGAGTCGTACGAGGTCGAGGAGGGTCGCGTCTTCACGTTCCATCTGCGGCCGGGACACAAATGGTCGGACGGCCAGCCATTCACGACCGAGGACTTCCGCTACTACTGGGAAGACGTCGCCAACAATCCGGATCTGTCGCCATCGGGCGCTCCCGTCCAGCTGCTGGTCGATGGCGAAGCACCGAAAGTCGAGATCATCGACGAGACGACCATTCGCTACACCTGGTCCAAACCCAATCCGCAGTTCTTGCCCGCTCTCGCCGCGCCCAGTCCGCTCTACATCTTTCGGCCCAGTAGGTATCTCAAGCAGTTCCACGGTGCGTACGCCGATCCGAAGGAACTCAACGACAAGCTTGAGGAATCGGGCCAACATAACTGGGCGGCGATGCACAATCGCATCGACAACATGTACCGGAACGACAATCCGGACCTGCCGACGCTCGAACCCTGGGTCCTCGCCACGAAGCCGCCGTCGGAGCGCTATGTCTTCAAGCGCAACCCGTACTACTACCGGGTCGACGCCCAGGGCCAACAACTGCCCTATCTGGACAGCGTGGCGCTGCAGATCGCCGACAGCAAGCTGATCCCTGCCAAGGTTGCCGCCGGCGACGCCGATCTTGCGGCGCGTTATCTGCGCTTCGACAACTTCACGCTGCTCAAGGAAAGCGAAGCCAACGGCAACTACAAGGTCGTGCTGTGGGAGACGGCGTGGGGCTCGCAGGTCACCCTGTATCCCAATCTCAACAACAATGATCCGGAATGGCGCAAGCTCTTGCGCGACGTGCGCTTCCGGCGGGCGTTGTCGCTGGCTATCGACCGCAGCGAGATCAACCAGGTGATCTATCTGGGCCTGGCCACGGAAGGGGCCAACAGCGTGCTGGCGAAGAGCCCGCTGTTCGACGAGGCCTATCTGTCGGCCTGGGCGGAATTCGACCTTGATCGGGCAAACCAACTGCTCGACGAGATCGGACTGACGACACGCAACGACGACGACCTCCGCGTCCTTCCGGACGGGCGACCGCTGGAGATCTTCATTCAATCGACTGGCCAGAGCCCGGAGGAGATGGACGTCCTCGATCTCATCGAGGACACTTGGCGCGAGCTCGGAATCGCCCTTTACCCGAAGCCCTCCGAACGCGATACGATGCGGAACAGCGTTTTCGCCGGCGAAGCCATCATGTCCGTCTGGACCGGGCTGGAGAACGGCCTGCCCACCGCCGACATGATGCCCTGGGAGATCGCGCCGACGACGCAGCAGCAACTGCAGTGGCCGATGTGGGGGCAGTATGTCGAAACCAAGGGCGAGGCCGGCGAGGCCGTGGATCTGCCGGAAGCGCAAGCGTTGGCCGACCTGCTGAAGCAGTGGTCCGTGGCGAGCGACTCGGCAAACCGGGAGGCGATCTGGCGCGAGATGCTGAACATCTTCACGGACCAGGTCTACACGATCGGGACGGTATCGGGCGTGCCGCAACCGATCGTCCTCCGCAATGGCCTGCGCAACGTGCCGGAGCAAGGCATCTACAGCTGGGACCCGGGTGCCCACTTCGGCATCTACAAGCCGGACTCCTTCTGGCTGGACCCTGCGGCGACGACGACGAACTGAGCGATTCGTCCCAGGATCGGACAAGGAAGAGGGGCAGCGACGAACGATGTTCGGCTACATCATTCGCCGGTTGTTCATCATGATCCCGACTCTGCTCGTGATCAGCCTACTGGTCTTCCTGATCATCCAGGCCCCGCCCGGCGACTATCTGACGACGATCATCGCCGAGTGCCAGTCGCGCCGGGAAATGGGTTGCGAAGAAAAGATCAAGCAGCTGGGCGAGATCTTTCATCTGGATCGCCCCTTCCTCGAGCAATATGGCTACTGGATCCTCGGCCTGCTGCAGGGTGATCTCGGCTATTCCTTCGAGTACCAGCTGCCTGTCCGCGACGTGGTCGGCGATCGGCTGTGGCTCACGATCCTCGTCACCTTCGCGACCGTCTTGTTCACGTGGATCGTCGCCTTCCCGATCGGAGTCTATTCGGCGACCCATCAGTACAGCTTTTCCGACTATGCGGTGACGTTCTTCGGCATGCTGGGACTCGCCGTCCCCAGCTTTCTCCTGGCGCTCGTGCTGGTCTATCTGGCCAACGTCCATCTCGGCATTTCCATCGGCGGCCTCATGGACCCGGAATACATCGACAAGCCATGGACGTGGGGCAAGATCTGGTCGATCCTCCAGCATCTCCTGATTCCGACCATCGTCATCGGCAGTTCCGGCACGGCCGGCATGATCCGGCGCCTGCGCGCAAACCTGCTGGACGAACTGCATAAGCAGTACGTCGTGACGGCACGCGCCAAGGGCCTGCCGCCGGGCCGGCTGCTGATCAAGTATCCATTGCGGATGTCGCTCAACCCGTTCATCGCGGACATCGGCACGTTGCTGCCCGAGCTTGTCTCCGGCGCCGTCATCGTCTCGGTCGTCATGTCTCTGCCGACGACCGGGCCCATGCTGCTGCAGGCTCTGTGGAGCCAGGATATGTATCTCGCCGGTTCGTTCCTGATGTTTCTCGCGGTGCTGACGATCGTAGGCGTGCTCTTGTCCGACCTGGCGTTGGCGGCGCTTGATCCGCGAATCCGCCTCGGCGGCGGAGCGACCAAGTGACGCCCGACAACTCACCGCCGAGCCACCCATCTGAAACGTCCGCGCCCATCCCGCACACGGTCTCGACCGATCCGTTCGATCCCTACTCGGTCGAGCAGATATCGCCCGAACAGGAACGATACTACCTCGCATCGCAGTGGAAGATGATGTGGTGGCGCTTTCTGCGCCATCGCGTGGCCGTCGTCTCGGGCGCGTTCCTGCTGATCCTCTACGGTTCGATCTTGATCAGCGAGTTCCTGGCCCCCTACGCGCTGGAGACGCGCGATCGCAGGGTGATACACGGGCCGCCGCAAGCGCTGCATCTGTTTCACGAAGGCGAATTCATCGGTCCGTTCGTCTATGGGTACGACTTCAAGCTCAACACCACGACCCTCAAGCGCGAATACACGATCAATCCCAGCAAGGTTCAGCCTCTGCGCTTCTTCTGCCGCGGCGACGAATACGAGTTCTGGGGCATCTTCGAAGCCGACCTGCATCTGTTTTGTCCGGCGGAGAAAGGGACCGTCTATCTCCTCGGCACCGACCGGCTGGGGCACGATCTGTTGTCGCGCATCATCTACGGGGCCCGGATTTCTCTCACGATCGGGCTGTTCGGCGTCGCCTTGAGCTTCGTGCTTGGCATCACGATCGGCGGCGTTGCCGGCTACTACGGCGGCTGGATCGACGATCTCGTGCAGCGTTTCATCGAGATCCTTCGCTCGTTGCCGCATCTGCCGCTGTGGCTGGCGCTAGCCGCCATCCTGCCGCAAAACTGGAGCCCGTTGCTCGTCTACTTCGGCATCACGATCATCCTCGCCTTGTTCGACTGGACGGGTTTGGCGCGCGCCGTGCGCTCGAAGCTCCTGTCTCTGCGCGAAGAGGATTTTTGCGTCGCGGCGCAGCTCATGGGGGCGCGGCCGAGCCGGATCATCGGCCGTCATTTGTTGCCGAGTTTCATGAGTCACCTGATCGCATCCGCCAGCCTTTCCGTGCCGGCGATGATCCTGGGCGAGACATCGCTGAGCTTTCTCGGCCTGGGCTTGCGCCAACCGATCGTAAGCTGGGGCGTGCTGCTCAGCGAGGCGCAGAACATCAATGCCGTCGTCCTCTATCCCTGGCTGATGATTCCCGCCATCCCCGTCATCCTGGTCGTGCTGGCGTTCAACTTCCTTGGCGACGGCCTGCGCGACGCGGCCGATCCTTACCGCTGACCGCCCGTCACGCTTCGGCGGAGCCACAGGCTGGTTTCAAACGCGCCGGACGGGCAGGGGAGCCGGCCGACGACGTTCTGCCGCAGACGATCCGGCATCCGCGTGACCACGTAGCGGCTGGCGAACAGCACGTCCCACGCACCGTCGAGAAGCGCCGCGATCGCCGTCTGCTCGTTGTAGCCGCGCCACGCCCAGCTCTCCGGATAGTCGTCCGGCAGGAAAACATCGTGCAGATGGACGAGGACGCCCGCCGGCAGCGCCGGCAGCACTTCGGTGAGCAGGAAGTCGACGTCGGTGCCGGGCATCAGGATGTGGCTCGAATCGATGAACAGGATGTCGTTCGCCACCAGATGTCGAAACGGCCCCAGGCCACAGTTCGGCACCGTCACCGCCAGCCATTCGACCGGCAGGTCCCGCAGCGCGGCGCGCGGCGCCGGGTCGATCGCGACGATCCGGGTCGGAAGTCCGCCGTCGGCCACGGCGCGAACCATGAAGCGGGTCGAATGGCCGCTGCCTACCTCGACAATGCGCGACGGGCGGTATTGCCGCACGATGGCATAGGTCATCGCCGCATCGAGGCGGGGAAACCAGTCCTGCGTCCAGCGCGGCGCCGGCGCCGGTTGATCGCCGATCGCGAGGAGGACGTCGGCGAATTCCTCGATGCAGTGCAACTGACTCGCAAACTGCGGCGTCGAGGCCTCGAACCGCCGCTCGATTGCCTCATAGGCTGGACGACGACCCGGTGCGCTGAGTCGATCGGCGTAGCGATAGGGGATGAAGAAACCGCGCCGCGAACCGAGCAGCGTCGCCAGGCCGAAGCAGAGCCGTCGCGCGCGGCTGCGGATCGACATCGCTCAGGGAGAGACAACCGTTCGTCGGGATGCGATCATGGACGCAGGATCAGACCTTCGCGGGCGACGATCGTTCCCGGCCGCGCCCGCTCGGCGGCAGCGGCGATTTCATCCATCATCGAATCGTCATGGCTCGGATCGTGATGGAAGATCACCAGGGTCTTGGCATTGGCCGCATCGGCCAGACGAATTCCTTCCTGCCACGTCGAATGGCCCCAGGTGACGAAGCGGGGGAATTCCTCGTCCGTATAGGTGCAGTCGTAGATGAAGATGTCGCAGTCGCGCGCGAGATCGATGACGTTCTGATCCGGCTTCCCCGGCATGTGTTCCGTATCCGTGGCGTAACAGATCGATTTGCCGCCGAATTCGATTCGATAGCCGGTGGCGCTGTTCGGGTGGTTGAGGGGCCCGGTGCGGATCTGGATCCCGGGCCGCGGCTGCAGCGTCTCGCCGGCGGTGAAATCGTGATAGCTGGTCTGGGCCGTGAAGATCGACATCGGCACGGGGAAGAGCGGCTCCGCCATCATCGAGTCGATGACGTCTCGCAGGGTGCGCTTCCGCCCGAGATGGCCGGCCCACAGGCGAAACCGGTTGGATGGTGCGAACAGGGCGCTGAAAAACGGGATGCCGGCAATGTGGTCGAGATGGCTGTGCGTGAAGAACAAGTCGGCGTCGACCGGGATTTCGTTCTTAAGGTGTTCGCCCAGCTGCCGCAGGCCTGTGCCGCCGTCGAAGATAAGCAGTTCGCGACCGCAACGAACTTCGAGGCATGAGGTGTTGCCGCCGTAGGCCGCCCACGCCGCGCCGGGACACGCGATGCTGCCGCGAACGCCCCAGAAGCGGACAAAAAACTCGGTGTCTTCCGCCACCAACGGCTCCCGGCCCGTCAGATCGAAACCTTGAGGTTAGAGCGGCGCGCGAGGACTGGCAATGAGAAGACCTGTGATGGACATCACGGAACCAACCGATATCCACCGGGCTCCGTCACCAGAATCTCCGCATGGGAGGGATCGCGTTCGATCTTCTGCCGCAGACGGTAGATGTGCGTCTCGAGGGTATGGGTGGTAACGCCGGCATTGTAGCCCCAGACCTCGCCGAGCAGCGTATCGCGGCCGACCGCGCGCTCGCCGGCGCGATAGAGATACTTCAGGATGGCCGTTTCCTTTTCCGTCAGCCGCACCTTCTTGTTGGTGGCCGGATTGAGCAGCAATTTGATGCTGGGCCGGAAATCATAGGGTCCGATGGCAAAGGTCGCATCCTCGCTTTGCTCGTGCTGGCGCAACTGCGCCCTGATGCGCGCCAGGAGCACGCCCATTCGGAATGGCTTGGTGACGTAGTCGTTGGCGCCGGAATCGAGCCCAAGGATCGCATCGGCATCGGTGTCGGCGCCGGTCAGCATGATCACGGGAGCGCTGACGCCGTTCCGGCGCAGGACGCGGCAGACCTCCCGGCCATCCATGTCGGGCAACCCCACATCGAGGATTACGGCGTCGAATCGCTCTTTCTTGCACAGCTCGATGGCGGCGACGCCGGAATCGGCTTCGGCGGTGGCGAATTCCTCATGCAGTCGCAGCTGCTCCGCGAGCGATTGGCGCAAGGGCGAATCGTCATCGACCAGCAGAATTCGCTTGCCGCCGGTCGCGCCGGTGGCGGCCATCGGCACTGGGCGACCTGCCGTCGTCATCGTTCGATCCCGGCCATCCTGCGCGTACGGGCTCCCTTCAGAATACGCCGCATCTTCCACATTGGATGCCTCTGGACGCAGTCACGCGTCAGATATCACCCGCCCAAGGTGCCGACAAGGCTCGGCTGGCATGGATTTCATACCATTCACGGTCGGCAGGCTCTCGGTTTGGCTATCGAACAGCCATTCAGCTCTTCCCATATTGGTCTGGGCTGTCCTTGACCCGGCCGGATGTAGCGGGCGTAATGACGCCGTTGCGCGCACCGGATCGAGGTCCAGACCACCCTGATGTTAACGATGACACAGACGAACGTCCTCCCTGTTGACCGCGACGACCCGGACATCCTCCTCGCGGTGGATCGAGCCACGGCCGAGCTGCGGCGGGGCGGTCCGGTCGTCCTGCATGACCAGAAGTCGCGAGCCTGGCTGACCGCGGCGGCGGAAACGGTCGAGGATGAAGGTGTCGCACGGCTGCGCGCGATGGGAGAGGGCGAGCCGCATCTTGTTCTCACATCCGAGCGCGCGGCGGCACTCGGACTGAGACGCCAGGCCGCGGGTGTCGAGTCCTTGCTCCTGCCTGCGCGATTGCCGGCCGAGACGTTGTGGCGCCTGGCCGATCCGACCGCCCCCAAGCTGGCCGCCTCGCCCGCCGGCCTGTCGAGCGGCCGCGTGCCGGTCGACATCGCCATTGCCGCCGTTGCGCTGGCGAAGCTCGCGCGCTTGCTGCCGGCGGCGGTCATCGCCCCCTTGCGATTGGAATCCGCCGTTCGTGCGGCGGATTGGGCCCGGTCGCGGGACCTGCTCGATGTATCCATCGGCGCCATCGATGGCTATCAGGTCGCCGCCGCCCGCAGCCTCCGGATCGTCAGCGAAGCACGCGTTCCGCTGGCCGGCGCGGAGAACGCCCGCGTCATCGCCTTTCGGCCGAGCGACGGCGGTACCGAGCATTTGGCGATCATCATCGGCGAGCCGCCGCGCGACCGCCCGGTGCTGACTCGGCTCCATTCCGAATGCTTCACCGGCGATCTTCTGGGGAGCCTGCGGTGCGATTGCGGCGATCAGCTGCGCGGCGCAATCACGGAGATTTCCCGCCACGGCCATGGCCTGCTGATCTATCTCGCGCAAGAGGGGCGCGGAATCGGGTTGGTCAACAAGCTGCGTGCGTATCGCCTGCAGGACCAGGGGGCCGATACCTTCGAGGCCAACCGGCAGCTGGGCTTCGACGCCGATGAGCGGATCTACCTGCCGGCCGTCGAAATGCTGCGCCAGCTCGGCTTTCGCGAGGTTCGATTGATGACGAACAATCCGGCGAAGATGGCGGCGCTGGCCCATTGCGGCATTGCCGTCGTCGAGCGCGTGCCGCACATCTTTCCGGCGAACAGCCACAACGACCGCTATCTGGAAACCAAGGCCGTCAAGTTCGGCCATCTGTTCTGAGCCATGGCCGCAGACATCGTCGTCGATCCCGCGGGTGAGCTGCGGTGGGCGGGCCGCCGCTACCGTTGCGCCCTTGGCTACGGTGGAATGCGCATGGACAAGCGGGAAGGAGATGGGGCGACACCTGTCGGCCGCTTTCCGTTGCGCCGCGTTCTCTACCGTCCGGACCGGGTATCGCCGCCGATCACGGCGCTGCCGGTCGCCCCGCTTTCGCCCGGCGACGGCTGGTGCGACGACCCCACGGATCCTCTCTACAACAGGCCCGTTCGATTGCCTTATGCCGGCTGCCGCGACGAACGGATGTGGCGCGCCGACGGGCTGTACGATGTCGTCGTGGTGATCGGGCACAATGATGATCCCGTGAGTCCCGGCATGGGCAGCGCGATCTTCCTGCACGTCGCCAAGCCCGACTATCGACCCACTCACGGCTGCATCGCCTTGGCTCGACAGGATCTGTTGGCCATCCTCGCCGAGATCCGAGCCGACGCAATCCTGGAGACGAAGGCGACGGCCGATGGCTAACGAGGCTCCGCCTCAGACCAACGAGGCATGTTGCACTGCCCACAAAATGCGACACATTCAGCTGCAGTTTGGGTCTAAAAGCTGGGCTAGGGCGGCGGCCGCTCGCCGAAGATCGCGGTGCCGATGCGGAGATGCGTCGCGCCGAAAGCAATGGCGACCTCATAGTCGGCGCTCATGCCCATGCTCAGCAGGGTGATCCCGTTGCGGCGGGCGATCTCGCGCAGTAGGGCGAAATGCAGAGGCGGCTCCTCGTCGGCCGGCGGGATGCACATGAGGCCGATGACGGGCAGGCCGAGCTCGGTCCGGCAATAGCGGATGAAATCATCGGCGGCGGTCGGAGCGATTCCAGCCTTCTGCGGCTCTTCGCCGGTATTCACCTGGACATAGCAGGCCGGTCGCCGGCCGCTGCGGGCCATCTCGGCCGCCAGCACCTGGGCCAGCTTGGGACGGTCCAGGCTCTCGATCACGTCGAACAGCGCGATCGCCTCCCTGGCCTTGTTCGTCTGCAGCGGACCGACCAGATGCAGCTCGACGTCCGGCCAGGCGCGCTTCAGGTCCGGCCACTTCGTTGCCGCCTCCTGAACGCGGTTCTCGCCGAACACGCGCTGGCCGGCGGCAAGCGCGACCGCGATCCGCTCGGCCGGCTGCGTCTTGCTGATGGCCACCAGCGCAAGCCCGGCCGGATCGCGGCCGGCCGATCTTGCAACAGCGGCGATGCGCCCCCGAACCGCGCTCAGGTTCGCAACAACGGTAGCCGACTCGTCGGCGGGATTGGATGACGGGACCTGTGACATACGAAGAAATTGCAGGGGCTGCTGGTTTGTGGCAAGTCCTGCGTGACGAGAACAAATGACGGTGTCGATTCTCAATCAAGCATTGGCGCTCCACCGGGCAGGTAAGCTGACGGCAGCGGCGTCGCTCTATCGTCGCGTCCTGGCGGTCGACCCGGGACACCCGGATGCGCTTCATTGCCTTGGACTTGTCGCTCACCAATCAGGGCGACATGAGGAGGCAATCGCACTGATTGGGCAAGCCATCGCAAGACAATCCAAACCCTCCTATTGGTACAACATGGGACACGTCCATCTTGCGCTGAAGGATATGCCACGGGCAGAGGAGGCGTTTCTCAAAACCATTACGATTGAGCCAATGCATGCAGAAGCACTTTTCCATATCGGCCACCTTCGCGCCCGATGTGATGATGTGCAGGGCGCGATTGACTTCTACCGACGGGCTATTGTCGCAAATGCTGAGTTCGTTGACGCTCGCGTCAATCTTGGTCTGCTGCTGAACACGGTCGGTGATACCGCCGGGGCCATCTTCCAACTCGAGGAGGCCTTGCGGCTGCGTCCCGACGATCCCGAGATTCACAACAACATCGGAATCGCGCGCCGAGGCATCGCGCCGACAGAAGCAATCGACGATTTCCGACGGGTCCTGCTGCTGAACCCCGAGCACACCGATGCAAAGGTGAACCTCGCAAAACTGCTCGCTTCTATGAACCGCCACGCGGAAGCCGTTGGACTCCTGAATTCCGTGATGATTGATCGACCGGAGGATCTCGATTCCCGAGTGCTCCTCGCGACTTCGCTTGCAGAGTTGAACCGGCTAAACGACGCGGTCAGACACTTCGAATTGGCGACCGATGTGATGCCAGGGTCGGTCCGCCCCCTCCTCTCGCTGGGGAATTGTTATCTCCGATTCGGCAGGTTTGACGACGCGTATGGCTGCTACGTGAGAGTGAGAGAGAGAGACGCTCGAAATTGTGACGCCTTAGTCGGAATCCTGAAACACCTCAAGTCGCGAATTTCGAGCGAAGAAGTCGAGCGGGTTGCTCGACTCGCCGAAGACCCCTCGTTGCCTACATCCGAGCGTCGACGACTGCATTTTGCATTGTCGGCCTGCAAGGAAGCCCTTGGGGACTATGATTCCTCCTTCGTTCACATGCGTCGCGGAAATGAATTGCGTCGGACGGAGTTGGAACCGCAGACCCAATCATACGATCCCGCGAAACAAATCGCTCGTGTCGACCGCATCATCGAAACGTTCAATGAAGATTACTTTCGCCGTGTAGCCGGGTTCGGTATCACGAGCGAAGTACCGGTTTTTGTGGTTGGCATGCCTCGATCGGGAACCACGCTATGCGAACAGATTCTGGCCAGCCACTCGATGGTATATGGTGCCGACGAATTGGGCGACTTGAGCCGGATCGAGAATGATCTGAGGCGCCGTTATAGCGAAGGAAACACTGTCAGCGATCCCGCCAGCTACGCGGCACACCTGACGCCCCATATGGTGCGATCGATTGCTCAGAGCCACTTGCGCTTCCTCCAAGGTCTCGCGCCAGCGGCTTCACGGGTCGTCGACAAGATGCCGATGAACTACTACCGGCTGGGTCTAATCGCGACGTTGTTCCCCCAAGCGAGAATCATTCACTGCATTCGCGACCCAATGGACACGGGCTTGTCCTGCTACTCCAAGGATTTTGCCAGCTTTCCCGTGTGGGCGAGCGATCTCAAAAGCATCGGCCAGATGTATCGTCAGCACGATCGCCTGATGGCTCACTGGCGTCGGGTTCTGCCGATCAATACTCTCGAACTTCGTTATGAGAGTGTCGTCGGCAACCTCGAGAGATCCGCACGACAACTCATCGCGCACTGCGGTCTGGAATGGGAAGACGCCTGCCTTGAGTTCCATCGGACCGATCGACAAGTGAAGACGGCCAGCCTCGAACAAGTCCGTCGGCCGATCTACGACACATCCATTGGACGCTGGCGAAAATTCGAGCGGCACCTGGGCCCGTTGTGGGAAGCACTGAACGGACGGTGAGCGACGCCGCAAACGAGAACGGGGAGGGCAATCACCCTCCCCGTATCCATTGACACTGTAGCCGAGCTGATCAGAAGTTAATCAGAGTGCCAATGCCGAAGGCGAAGCCGTCGTAGTCGCGATCGACGAAGTCGGGCTCACCACCATCCTCGTCGCCCTGGTACTCGTAATACTCGACGACGGCATCAAGCTGGATGCCCGGTCCCAAAGCGTAAGAGGCCGTCAGCGAGAAGACGTTGGAATCGTCGACGATGTCGTTTGTTAGTGTGCCTGTGACACCAGCAATCACGGGATTGGACCCGTCCTGTCCCAGCTCATAGCGACCATGCGTGTAGCCGAAACCGACCGTCCAGGCGTCCCAGTTGTACGTGATACCAGCGCCATAGACCAGATCGTCGCTGCCATCACCGCCACGGTTTTGACGGATACCGAGGGCACCGCCGATGGTAAAGCCGGCAAAACCAACTTGGGCATATGCGTTATAGTCGTGCCGCTCATCGACTGAGTTGCCGTCACCTTCGCGATCGAAGCTCCAGGTGCCGCCGCCGCCGACGGCCAGGTTCACGCCGTTGAAGTCGTGCGTGAATTGGGCGCCGACCGACAGGTTCTCGGAGTTCTGACCGAGGTCGTTGTCAAACCGCGTCCCCGCGCCGTCGACTGTATTGCGCGTGTCCTCGGTGTTATCAGGGGTGAACGACGCCGCGAAGCTGAAGCCGCCGAAGTTCGGGCTGAAGTAGACGATCTTCGTCGACTTGTCGTCGAGACCGTAGCAGGTGCCGTTGGTCGCGCCGTAGCCGGTGACGCCCGCGTTCGAGAAGTTGAAGTTCGGCGAGTCGGCGCCGAAGATGCCCGATGCGCTCGGCACCAAGTAGCAGAGCTGTGCCATTGCTTCGCCGGTGTCGCCGAAGCGAATTTCGCCGAAGCCGCCGCTGAAGTATGCGTACACGGCGTCGATCTGATCGGCGGACGTCTGGCCTTCGAGCTCGATGCGGGCACCGACGGTCAGGCCGTTGTCCAGCACCGTTTCGCCGGCGAAGTAGACCTCGACGTCCTGCTTGAACACATATTCCCGCAAGTCGTCATTGTCGACTAGAGCGGAATCCAAATCGTCGAACGCCACGCCTGCGGCGCCCATGTACCGGCCGCCGAGTTCGAGCGTGACGCCCTCGGCCGCATAAGCATCGCCGATGGCCAAGCCTGCCGCGACCAACGCGCTAGTTCCAAGAAGAACCTTCTTCATATGTCTGTCCCTCGTTCTCGTGCAGGCCGATGCGTCCACCGGCCCCCCTTTACACTAACGTCCTACGGAGCGCCCCAAGATCCGGAATTCCCCTACAT
>Ga0187893_10008616_pt1 | contig 15999 bp, 13 predicted proteins | sample MA1701074metaG_FD_139574 | JGI IMG/M metagenome (GOLD analysis project Ga0187893, IMG submission 139574) | White microbial mat communities from a basaltic lava cave in the Kipuka Kanohina Cave System on the Island of Hawaii, USA - MA170107-4 metaG ...
CCGCCGGCCTCATTCGCTCCGACCGCGCTCGCCCTGAAAACCACGGCAATGGTGAAAGCGGTCGCCCCGCCGATGGGGCTGCTGCCCGTGGACATGAAGTGCCGGTTGAACCGCACCACCGCGCCGCCGGCAGGTGTGATGTTTTTCCCTAAGACCGGCTGCAAACCGATCCCAGCCGCCACCGTGCGATTACTGGCGCTGGTCCAACTGCCTACCGCGTCGCCGTCGTTGAGCGTGGCGAGGCTTTCCGCGAGCCATTGATCGACGAGGGCAGCGCCCGCGGACGTGGCGGCGCCAAGCACCGCAACCACGGCCATCACCACGAACCAAGCTACGACAAAGTTCATGATCCTGTTGGATGGAGGCTGTGAGCGCAATGGGCCGATGAACATCGAATTCACATCATTCGGTTTTGAATCCACGTATCATCCAGCAAAGCGCGGCACGCGGCTTCCGTCCAAAGGGGTGATGGTGGATTACTGTGCCCATGAAAGCAGAATCGCGCCGCCAGTGAAAGGACATAAATCGCCATGGACGGGCTAAGGCGCGCCGGTCTCCGACCCGGCGTGGGTGCGAATACAACTTTGTTTGCGCCAGGTGCGGAACAGGTCCGTCCAGTGCCGACCTATCGCAATAGTGCGAGATTGGCTGATGGCTGAGTCACGTAACTTCCAGCGAAGATCTGCGACCAACCGGACAGCCGGCTTAAGGGCGAGGGTTTGATGTCGCCGAGCCGTGCGCCTCCGGCAGCCTGTCGCTCGGCAAACCTCTGATACGCGTCGCTTCTGATCACGAACATTCGGGGCGCCAGCAATTGTCCCAGGTCGCGGCACCAGGCGTACTGCGGATTGTGGCGCAGAGTGCGGTCAAGTTCTTCCAGACAATCAGGTCGCGGAGCACCTTCGAGATAGAGCGTGTAGCGGCAACCGGTGGCGTCCTCGTCCGGCGCCAGCAGCGCAAAGCGCGGCGCTCCATCGCGGAACAGTTTGCTCAGCGCCCCGGCAACGAACGCTTCGGAAAGTTTTTCGCCGAAGCGGTCGGAGACGTTTCCACCACGCCCGAGGAAGCGTAGTGAAGCCGTGCGCTTGACCCAACCGTCCACCGTGACGCGATCTCCGAGGCGGTAGCGCCAGAGCCCACCAGCCGTGGTAACCACGATTTCATACTCCCCACCTTCTCGGAGCCCATCGGCAAGATGGATTTGCCCTGCGTCGTCCATGAACTCGAAAAAGTGGGTGTTGATGGCGAGCGGCCAGTGCGCGCCGAACGGCAGCGTGACGAACGCCTCGGTGGCCAGCAAGCCCTTGGCCTGAAAACGGGCGTGAGAGAATCGCCGGCGCAATTCTTCCAGCGACAACGCCGCCGCGCCATCGCCCCAGCAACTGATGAGTCTCAGCTTCGGCCAGAGCGCTTCCGCGTTCAGAGAATCCAGTCTGCGCAACTCTCGGGCGCGGTTCGGCATTGGGCTCGAGCTCAGTTCGCGCCGGACGGATTCCGGAAACATTTCGGAACAGAAGCAGCGCCCACTCGTGACGTCTTCCAGCAACTGTTCCCAGTGCACGGACAGCGCATCCAGGAGCAGCGAAAGAAACGATGGATGCCAGACGGAAATCAGCCGCAGCTCGCGGCAACGCAGCAGCGCCAGCAACGTCGCGTAACGAAACGCTTCGAGCGATTGAACGTGCTGCACCGCGGAGGGCACGGCCATGATGGCATCGACCAATCGTTTCCTTCCGCCACCAAGATACGCCGTGTCCGAGTCGAAGCCGATGGGCACAGCGGAGGATGCGGTTTCTCTGTCTTGCAGCGCGGGCGTGATCGACCAGTAGGCTGGGCCGCCGGCGAGGCCTGGCATTTGTCGATAGAGGTCGCACAGCCACGGCGCAATGCCGGCGTTGAACTCCCGTTGCAGCCCGCGCGTGAAAGGAATCAGTTTGCGCGCGCTGGTGCTGCCGCTGGTTGGCACCAGATGCGTGACCAACTCGCGCGTCAGCACATGGGGTTCGCCCTGGCGGATGCGTTCGACCCACGGGAGATGCTCCTCATAATCCCGCACGGGCACTCGTTTCGCGAACTGCTCGTACGTTCTGATTTCCGCCAGCCGATGCTCCAGGCCAAAAGCCGTGTTCGCATTAGTTTCAAGATAACTGTGCAGACGACGGCGTTGCGCGACTCCCGGCTCCGACAGGGCGCGCCTGAACCGCAGATACGCCGGGACGTTCGCGAGGCCCCAGAGCGAATTAGCAATCGCGGCAGAGAAGTTCATCGCGGCGGGGCCTGACCATGCGCCGCCCGGCGGCGGTCAGGTTGTCTGGGGTGAGTTCCGTCAGGCAGACCAGTTCGTCACCCTGTGCGCAGCCCGGATTGCGACGCGCGAAGAAGTCCACGTGCGGATCGGCGGCCTCCCTGCCTTCCGGAATCTGATTTAGTTCGGGGCGAAGCCTTTGCGGCTGCGCGAAGCGGACCACACCGGAGCCGGGGTCGTATTGCGCGCCGAAGCGTTCACGGGCCAGGTGATGCAGCAGCTGCTGCGATTCCGGCGGTGTGGCGCGCTCGAAGCAGGGAAAGAATTCGCGCCAGAATACAGGCAGGAAACGGTACGTGCGAAAGCCCGAAGTCAGCAGCAGCCAGTAATAGCGCCCGCGAGGCACCGTCGCACGGAGCTGGTTCACCGCCGCGATCCAAGCCCGCGGCAGAGCGGTGGTACCCCAGGCTTCCGGCGCAACGATGGTGTCGCCGGAATAAACGACGCTGACCGGTGCTTGCTCAAACCCGGTTTCGTAGGCCAGCAGCGTAGAGAAACCGGCCAGGCATCCGTCGCGGGTGATCAGCACGACGTGGCTCTTCTCCGAAAGATCGCGTTCGAACTGGGCGTCGGTGACGCCCTCGAAGTGTTCCGCAAGCAGCGCGAACATTTCATCGGTTTGTCTGCCAGTGAGTTCGGCGCGCGACACGACGGTGGAAGTGGTTTCGGACGGTACCCCAAGAATCGTAGCAGCCGACGTGAGGAGGCTCTGATCTCCGGAGCGGCCTTGGCCTTCCTCGGAAATTAGAGCCTCGTTACCTCGGCTGCTACCAAGAGAGGAGTTTTCGACCACGCTCGGAGCCAGAATCGTATTCACAGCAGGGCAACCTCCGGGTAAGGCAACCGGTCGTCGAACGCATCGCCCGGCACATCCGGCCAGCGAACACGGTAGAGACGGCTGTGATATTCGCGGCCCGCGAACCAGCGCCGCAACGCGGCTAGGCGTGGATCTGCAACAGCAAAACCGAGGGTCAACCATTCGATTCCTTTGAGCTGCGCGAGGGAAAGGACCGAACGAACCAGGTTGCTGACCATTTCCGGACGCTCGGCTGGAACGACTAGATGCGACACAGGGGCGTGCGGGAGCGTTGAGCCGACCGCAGGAAGCCCTGGCCTGCGCCGCAATCGAGCGGCGAAGTTTACCCAAGGCCGCGCCCAAGCCAGTGGCCTAGCGTAACCGCGAATGACGGTTTGCTTGAACGTGCGTTGATCCCACAACGCGGCGCAGGCGACGGGCTTGCCTTGATTGTTCGCGATGCAGAAATCCTCCAATCGCAGACCGAGTGGTTGGATCGCCTTCAATTCCTCCGCCGGCCAGCACGGAGCGAACTGGTAACGGCAATGGTGCGCTTCGAGCAACGCGGCAATGGGCTCGTACTCATCGGTTCCCGGAGTGCGCCCGTCCCCGGGCGCAGCAACGTTCGAACTGTCAACAGCGACGGAAAGTTCCTGGGCCTCGGCTGCGGGCCACATTTCTGCGCCCGGGGACGGGCGCACTCCGCTGCCTGTTCGAGACGGACGGACTGCCATCGCTGAATCCGCCTCCTCATGGCGGCGGTTACGGGGGACTGGAATGAGCATCGTTACGAAGTCGCCGAGGTAGTCGTAGCGCGGCATTCCGGGCAGGCCGCGTTCGAGGAATTGCCGGGCGCGTTCGTTGTCGGAGGCGATCGCGGTGAAGTAGAAGTCCGCCGGATTCGCGAGCTGCAATTCATGGAAGAAACGGTAGCCACGCCGGAGAATATCGAAGCGTCCACCCAGCCGGGCATCGAGCCGCAGCCCACCGAGATAACCGACACGCCGCGGTTTGCCGTTCACGAAGCGCTGGCGGAAGGAGCACGTGCCGACACAGACGATGCGGCCCCGGTCGCGCGCCACGATGGTTTGCTGCTCGACGCCAGAGTGTCGAGCTTCAGTGAAGTATTCCGGCTCGCGTTCGAGCGAGAGGCTGATTTGCCCGGCCATCGGATTGTTACGAAGCAGGCGGCGGATTTCGGCATCGTCGGCTTCGCTGGCGAGGGAGAATTCGATTTTTGGCGTTACGCTCGTCCTCATCCCGGCTCTCTCCCCCGGCGAGGGGGAGTCAAGAAGGTCCGCACTCGAACCATTCAAACGCCTCACCCCGCCCAGTGGCGGCAGATGTTGCTCTCTCTCCTGGGGGTGAGGGCGGACGTTCATTCTATTCAAAAACTCACTCAATTCGCCTGCAACAGTTCACCCTGCCATGACTCGTCGCCCAGTGGGTAATGATCGCGCAGGCTCACGTCGTTTCGGTGCAGGCCGTTGATCAAATAAAAATTCCGCCACATGAACCAGTCACTGCGATTCACCGCGTCCCAGCCACGCTGGAGGATGCTCGGCCACGAATAAAACCTTCGACGCGCTTCGAGACAGTTCTGGCGCAAGGTCTCCGGCTCCATGCCGAGCGGACGAAAGGGAATCTTGTTGTAGCTGTAGCGCTCATCGAGCCACCAGGATTCGTAGAGCAATCGGCCTTCCGCCTCCAACCGCCGATAGAGCGGCGTGCCGGGGAAGGGCGTGAGATGATTGAACGCCGCGATATAAAGGGCGTACTCCTGTGCGAAGGCGACCGTCTCGCCGAAGCTTTCAGGCGTGTCACCATCGTAGCCGAAGATGAACGTGCCATAAACGCGGATGCGATGGCGGCGCAGGTTCGCCAGCGCGCGCTCGAAGCCACCGCGCATGGTGTTGAACGCCTTGTTCATGTTCCGCAGGTTCGCGGGGTTCAGGCTCTCGAAGCCGATGAGCACGCCCTGGCAGCCGCTGCGCGCGAGCAGGTCGAGGAATTCCTCGTCGTGCGCCGCGTTGATGCTCGACTGACTCACCCAGCGGATACCCAGCGGTGCGAGGGCACGAAAGAATTCCTTTGCCTCGTCGAGGTTCGACGTGATGTTGTCGTCCACGAAGAAGAACAGTTTCTTCTCGCGCTTGAGCGGTTCAAGCTCAGCGAGGATGTCGTCGATGGGCCGGCGCGTCTGGGTTGAGTTGAAGACGGTTTGCACCGCGCAGAAGTCGCATTTGAAATGGCAGCCGCGCCCGGCTTCGACGAGGCCGATGGGGAGGTAACGCTTGCCGCGGAAGATGGTGCGGTCGGGCTTGAGTCCGGACAGCGAGGAACGGCCAGTTTGCCGGTAAAACTTTTCCAATCGCCCGTGTCGCGCGTCATCGACGACCCGCGGCCACAGTTGCTCCGCTTCCCCGCACACAACGGCTTCGGCGTGGCGCGCGACCTCGTCAGGACAGAGCGAAGCATGGAAGCCGCCCATCACCACGGGCACACTGCGTTTCCGATACTCAGTCGCAATTTGGTACGCGCGCCGGGCGGTGTAGGTCTCGACACTCAACGCGACGAGATCGGTTGGTTCGTCGAAGGGAATCGTCTCCATCCGATCATCGTAGAAACGCACGTCAACATCCCGGGGCGTCAGGCCGGCTACAGTGGCGGCGGGCAGCGGCTCCATCTGCCACGTGCGGATGTAGGATTGGCCCGGACGGCGACCGATGCAGGGATGGATGATGGTCAGGCGCATCACTGATTTGCCGTAGCAGCCGAGGTCAGGAGGTTCTGATTTTTCGGATTAGAATGAGCCTCCTCACCTCGGCTGCTACAAGGACTGTTACCAATAATCCAATCGCAGTTGTAGAACTGGCTCAAGTGATGTGCGTAGAAGCGGTAGCCGAGATTCGTGCCGAGCTTCACTGGCCAGGGTGCCGGCGAGTGAGCAATGCGCCGTGCGATGGAGCGGAAGCTGTAGGCGTGCTTCCACGCGGCTTCCGTGCCCCGTTGCAACTCGTCCACACTCATGCGCGCGGGTTGAAAGACGGCGTGCTGGCCGTCATAGAGTTCCCAATTCTTCGTCAGGATACGGCCCTCTGCTTCAAGCCGCTTGTAGAGACCCGTGTTCGGGAACGGCGTCACGATGGCGAAGCGCGGCAGGTCGATGCGCGCCTGCACGGCGAATTCGGCGGTCTTCAGGAAAACATCTGGCTCGTCGTGGTCGAGGCCGAAGACGAAACAGCCCTGCAACGCGATGCCGTGCGCGTGCAGCGCCTCGACGACCTGGGTGAACTTCTCCGGCGAATTGAAGCCCTTGCGGCTCTGGCGAAGGTTGGCGGGCGAGATGGATTCCAGGCCCATCAACAATCCCTTGCAGCCGCTTCGAGCGCAGAGGCTGAGCAATTCCGGATCGTCGGCCAGCAGCGTGGTGGCAAGGCCGTACCATTGCACGCGGAGCGGTACGAGCGCCGCGAACAACGCCAGCGCATGGCCGCGATCGGCGATGAGGTTCAAGTCCACGAAGATCAGTTTGCGCGCGCCGTGCTGGCGGATGTCCGCGACCACCTCGGCCACCGGTTTCTGGAACGGCTTGCGTCCCCAGGCTGACGGCACCACGCAGAAGTCGCAGCTATGCACGCAGCCGCGCGTGGCCTCGAAGACGTTGTTCGTGAGATAGCGATGGCTGGGCAGCAGTTCGCGCCGGGCGAAAGGGCGCTTGGCGAGGTCCAAACCGGGCGCTTGATCGTAGCGCGAGGCCAGGCGACCCGCGGCAAAGTCGCGCAACAATCGCGGCCACGAATCCTCCGCGTATCCGGTGACGATGGCGTCGGCGTGCGGCGCGGCGTCATCGGGAATCAACGTGACGTGCGGTCCGCCGAGCACGACGGCGATGCCGCGCCTGCGAAAATGATCCGCCAGTTCGTAAGCGCGCCTTGCCGTGCCCGTGATGACAGTGAAGCCGACGAGGTCCACATCCAGATCCAGCGGCACGTCAGCGATGCCTTCGTCGATGAGTTGCACCTCGGCATTCAGTTCGGGGGGAATGTAGGCGGCCAGCGTGGTGAGCGTGAGGGGCTGGTAGCGAAGCGATTTCTTCCAGATGCCGCCGCGATGGCGGTAGAGCGGACCTTTCGGAGATATCAGAGCAATCTTGATTCGATCTGACATACATGGGCCTCTGCTGTCGGGCAAGGTATAGACTTCGCCAGGCGCGGCTTCAAGCGGAATGCCGATCGTCGCGGCGTCATTATTTCAATATGGCGCCGGATTTTTTCGATAGCGGACTTTTTCTTTGTCGTTGTCGAGCGCGCCAGCGTGGGTTTAGCATTTCGTCGAGTGCAGGCGCTAACGGCAAATGCTCTGAAGCCCAGGGACGGGTGGAAGCGTCCCCGTGCGGAGAGGATTTGTCATGGTAGTATTGTCCCGCTGCGTTATCCCGCCGACTGGCGTTCGCTGGGTTTCCTATTGTTCGTGGTCGCGCTCTTCGTCGCACAATGGATCGGCGCGGGCCGGCACTGGCTGTTGTTTTTGATCACCTGCCTTCTGGTGTTTGTCGCGTGCATCATCAAGCACAACCACATTCATTGCCGCACTTTTGCCAGCCGGCGCTGGAACCGTGCGCTGGATTATTTGCTCGGGTTCTGCACGGGGCACCCGACGACCGCGATCGTTTCCGTTCACAACGAGCGGCATCATGACCAGGGCCAAACCGAACGGGATTGCGTCCGCAGCTCCGTGGTGAACTTTCGCTGGAACTGGTTGAATCTTGTGGTCTTTCCATTCGTGGCCGTCCGCCTGGTGCATCGAAACAAACCCGAAGATATCGCGCGCTGGCGCCGGGAAAAGCCGGCTGTGTACCGCCGGCTTCAGCGGGAAAGGATGGCCTTCTTTGGTTTTGTCGCTGTGATGCTGTTCTTGAACTGGCAGGCCACGCTGCTTTATTTCGGGCTTCCGTGGCTGTTCGGCCAGTGGGGCATTGTCACGATCAATCTCCTGCAACACCAGGATTGCGATCATGGGTCCGCTTACGACCATTCGCGCAATGTCACCGGCGCGGTGGCCAACTGGCTGTTTCTTAACAATGGCTTTCACACCGCGCATCACCTCCGGCCAGCGCTGCATTGGAGCCGCCTGCCAGAGTTTCATCGGGAACACGTTGAACCCTGGATGTCTCCGAAACTGAACGATCGCTCCTTCCTGTTTTCCGTATGGAAACAATTCTTCCGCCTGGCTGACCGCAGGCGTGCGCCATGAACGCTTTGACCCAACCGCGCGTGGACGAACACCCCGGCCCGGGCGAAATCGATTTCTCGCGCTGGTTCATGCCGCAGGCGCTGACGCCATTTTATCATACGCCTGCTTATGCCGGCCTCGCTGATTCCCAGCGCCTGCGTTACAACCAGCTCAACGCTCTTTATTTCAACGAACAGACCATGTTCTTCGAGAAAGCGCTGGCGCGAAATGTGATCGGTTATTTTCTGGCGCAACCATTGCCCGACCGCCTGCATGCCGGCCTGCGACAGTTTATGGCCGAAGAGGAGCAGCACACCGAGATGTTCCGCCGGCTTAACCAACGATGCGCACCCGGGCGTTACCATGACCGGGATTTCCATTTCATTAAACTGCCGGCCGCCGCCGCGCGGGCGTTCGATTTCATGTCGAAACGGCCCCAATGGTTTCCTCTCCTGGTCTGGCTCATGCATCTGCAGGAAGAACGGGCCGTGTTCTTCGGACGAACTTTTCTCCGGCAGGCCGATGACCTCGAACCGAATTTCGTCGCCGCGCAGCGAAAACATCTGGCGGACGAAATCGGCCATGTGCGCTGGGACGAAGCGTTGCTCGATTCGATCTGGCCGCGAACGAACCGGCTCTTGCGGCGGTTCAACGCGCGGTTCCTCGCGTGGATGATCGGCGAGTACTTCATTGTCCCCAAACGATCGGCCTTGCGGGTCGTCGATGCGCTCGTGGCCGAGTTTCCACGCTTGCGCCGGCATCAGCCGGAATTCAATCGCCAGCTTCGCGCGCTCGGACACGACGCCGCATTCTGCTCTGCACAATATTCCTCTGAATCCGTGCCTGATACATTCAAGCGGTTCGGAGACTGGCCGGAGTTCAATGCGCTTGCGCGCGTCATGCCCGGTTACGTTCCGCAAATGGCATCATGAGCGCGAAGGACTATCCCATTCCGGGCCGGTTGAATATTTGCCTGGCGGCGTTGGTGGTCTTCCTTTGCGCGACCCTGCTCTGGGCCGCCGGTCGCGTCGAAAGCTGGTGGGCAGTCGGACTGATCGCCATCGCCTACGGGTTTGTCATGAACACCGGCTACGCCCTTTGCCACGAGGCGGAGCACGACCTGTTTCACCCGAACCGCGTCATCAACGACGTGTGCGGCTCGATCGTGACGCTCTTCTTCCCGGCGTCGTTTCAGCTTCGTCGCCAGGGACATCTCGGCCATCATTTGCGCAATCGCACGGACGATGAGGCGTTTGATCTTTATTTCGCAGGCGAGAATCCGTGGTGGAAGCATCTGCAGTTTTACGGAATTCTGACCGGCCTGTTCTGGCTGGTCATTCTCTTGAGCAACATTCCGGCGCTGCTGAATCCCGCCTGGATGGCAGGCAAAAAGGCGGGCTTCGACCGGCCGACCGCGGCTCTTCAGGAAACGCTCAATCCCAAAACGTTTCCATTGATGCGCCTGGAAGCGTTCATGGTGTTCCTGGTCCACGGCTCCATAATTTACTTCTTCGAGATCCCGATTCTCCGTTACCTTGTCGTGCTCTGCGGCTTCGGCTTCATCTGGTCCACGTTGCAGTACATTCATCATTACGGGGCAGTACGGGACGTGCAGAAGGGCGCGCACAATGTCCGGACCTGGCGCTTGTTCGATCTGATCTGGCTCCACCATCATTGGCATCTCAACCATCATTTGTATCCGACGGTGCCCTGGCTTTACCTGCCGCGACTGGCGTTGGAAAGCGGGCCGGCGCCAGTGCCTTTCTGGGTGGCGTATTTCCGCCAATGGCGCGGACCGAGATTGACTCTGGAACGGGTGCCGAATCGCCATGCTGGCAAAATCATCAGGTAATCCAGCCGCTGATTTGAAGGCGGTGAAGGCGGCCTTAAGCGTGACCGGTGTCCGCTGGACCGGGCGGTTACTCTTGCTTGGCCTGAACTTCCTTCCGCTCCTTCACGTTCTCCTGATGGCCGGTCTGTCGTTGATGCCTTGGGCACATTGGCCAATTCGACTTGGCGTGGTGATCGCAGTGCTTTACGTGTTGCCGCCGCTCCTGGCGAGAATGGTACGGTCGATCGTCGCGGTTCCCGAAGGACGAACGGCACTGGGTACCGCCGAATTCTTTGCCTGGTGGACGCTGTTTCAACTTCAGGTTCTTTTCTGCCGATTGCCTGCCCTTGAAGAAATCCTGCGATTGGTTCCGGGATTGTATTCCCAGTGGCTGCGCCTGTGGGGCTCGCGGATCGGCCGGCTCACCTACTGGTCGGCCGGAACCCTGCTCACGGACCGCTCCTTTTTGTGCATCGGCGATGATGTGGTTTTTGGCGCCGGAGTTCGCTTGAATGCCCACGTGCTTGCCCGATCGAAAGAGGGCCGGCTGGAACTGCTGCTCGCCACGGTGAAAATCGGCGACCGCGCCATGGTCGGCGGATATTCCCTGCTGACCGCTGGAACCGAGATTTCCGCGGACGAAGTCACTCGGGCGTTTCTTATCTCTCCACCGTTCTCAGTCTGGAAGGACGGCAAGCGCCTCCGGCAACAACTCTCCGCTGAATTTGAATAATCCGCCGACCAACTCCCCGTTTTCAATCCTGAGTCGCCTGCGAGCCTGCCTCGGATTGAAACTGGTCCTGCTGGTCGTCCTGAATCTGTGGGTTTACGTGCCGTATCACTTTTTGCAGCGCTACCAGTTTTATCCGGGCACCGAGATTCCGGCGAGTATTCTGGATTCCTTGATTCCTTTTTCGGATCACATGGTGTGGCTTTATCTCTCGATCTATCTGCTCATGCCCATTGGACCGTTCCTAATGACTGGCCGGCCGCAACTCATTCGGTATGCGGTTGGAATTGCGCTCATCAGCCTGCTGGCCGATCTCGTCTTTTTCTTCTGGCCGACAACGTGTCCGCGCCCGGTGGTCGAAGCGGTCAATCCAGCGTATCGGCTCCTGGTTCTCATCGATAATCCGTTCCACGCGTTTCCTTCGTTGCACGCCGCCTTTGCCGTCTATTCGGCGCTTTGCCTTGAATTGCTGTGGCGCGAACTCCGCGGAGGATGGTTCTGGCGCGGTGGAGTTTGGGCTTGGACATTCCTGATCCTCATGGCCACACTGGCCACCAGCCAACACATGATCGTGGACCTTGTCGCGGGGAGCGTGCTTGCCATCGGAGTTTTCTATTGCGTGGTGAAGCCGCGGACTGCTCGCGTAAACCGAAAACCACTTCCCACGGCAGTTACTCTCACTGAACCGGACTCAACCACTCAATGAAAATGAACAAAATCATCTGGCACTGCATTGGAGCATGGATTGTTTTGGCCTCCTTACCCGACACCCGCGCTGATGAAGCGGCCGACCACAACGCGCTTCGCGCCATTAAAGCCACCTACGAAGAAGCAGTGAAGTCAGGAATGCCCGCCAAATTGGCGCCGCACGTCAGCACGAACACCACCGGCGTGATGGTCACAGGGGAACAGGTCGAGGGCATGGCCGGACTGGAATCCTACTGGAAAAAAATCCAGAACCTCATCGGCCCCGGCGGAACTTATGAGGTGGCGGTGAACGTGGACAAAACCGATCTCTTCGGCGATCTGGCATTGTCTCGCGGGACGACCGCCGACATCGTCCGGCTCGGCAACGGCAAGGAGTTCAAATTCGGTTCCAGTTGGTCCACGGTTTGCCGGAAGGAAGGCGGCGCCTGGAAAGTCATCCGCATGCAGGCGACCATGGACCCGGTGCAAAACCCGTTCGTTTCCGCCCAGTTGAAGACGGCCAAAATCAGCTACGGAGGAGGCGGGGTTGTCGCCGGCGCCTTGCTGGTCGCCGCCGTTCGTCTGCTTCGACGCAAAGCAGCTTAATGGCTTTTCGGGGTGATGAGTAATTCCTCGGGGGGCTGTCTGAGCCTCTCTGCATATCCAAAAGTTGCTAAGCTTCCGCGCGCAGAATTGCCAGCGGTGGATGGTTCAACACGCCACGGCTCATCATCAGGCCGGTCACGACGGTCAACGCCGGAACGGCGAGCAGCGCAACGGCAAGCGGGGTGACCGCCAGGCTGAACCCGGCATTGAACACAAACACAGACAACGCCCACGCCGCCGCCGTGGCCAGCAACACCCCGGTCAACGCCGCCAGCAATCCGAGTGCGGCGTACTCGACCAGTATCACGCGGAAGATTTGGCCACGCGAGGCGCCGAGTGTCCGCAGAAGAATGCTTTCCTGGATGCGCTGAAAGCGGCCGGTCACCAGTGCGCCCACCAGCACGAGCAACCCGGTCAGCACCGTAAACATCGCCATGAATCGGACCACGAAGGAAATCTTGCTGATGATGGAATCGAGCGTTTGCAGGACCAATGTCAGGTCGATGGCCGCAACGGTCGGGAACTCGCCCACAACTTCGCGCTGCAGCAGCGCTGACTCCTCGCTTGATTTGACGCGCGTGACAAGCACGTGCATGGCGGGTGCGCTCTCCAGCGCGCCGCGCGGGAAAACGACGAAGAAGTTCGGCTGCACGCGCCGCCAGTCCACTTCGCGCAGGCTCGCCACACGCGTCTTCAGCGGCACCCCTTGCACGTCCCAAACCACTTCGTCGCCGAGTCCAATCTGGAGTTCTTTCGCGATGCCGTCCTCGACCGAGATGGGAACGACCTCCGTGTCGTTCGTCACCTGAGCGTGCCACTGCCCGGCGATCAGTTTCTCGCTGTCGCGCAGGCGGCCGCTGTAAGTGCTGCGGTATTCGCGGCGCAGCGTCCAGCGCGGCACCTGGCTTGGACGGTCCGCAAGCAGTGACTCGACCGCCCGCCCTTTGAGCGAAGTCAAACGCATCGTCACGATGGGCGCCTCGTCGAGAATGGGCAGGTTCAGAGAATGGACAAGGTTGCTGACGCCCTCGCGCTGGTCCTCCTGAATGTCGAAAAGGATCGCGTTCGCCTGGTTTCGATTGTCGGAAGAAACCAGTTGGCTCAACAGCGTCTGCTGCGCGAGAAACAGGCTGACCATCAGGAAAGTCCCCAGCCCGAGGGAGAGCAGCAGCAACAACGTTCGGTTATTGGGCCGGTGCAGGTTCGCCAGGCCCTGTCTCGTGGTGAACGGAAATGAAGCGAGCGTGAATCTTCGCGTTGCGGCCACCAACCCTTTCGCCGTTGCCGCAAGCAATGCGAAGACGACGCCCAGACCGCCCGCAAAGCCCAGGCCCACACGCCAGTCGCGCCCTTGCGTCAGCGCGAAGCCCAGGATGCCCGCGGCAAGGCACCCTGCGACCAGCCAGCGCAACGGATCGCGCTGTCCATTCTGTGAACCGAACGAAACGCGAATTGCGGCCAGAGGCGATACGCGGCGCACCGCGAGCAGCGGCAGGAGCGCGAACAGCAGGCAGATGCCGAAGCCCACACCCATCGCGCGCGCCACCGCCCACCACCACGTTTGGAAGTCGAACGCGAACGGGATGAAGTCCGAGAGCACTTTGGGCAGGGCAGCCTGAATCGCCACGCCCAAGCCCGCGCCGAGCACTGCACCAAACAGCCCGAGCGCCATGCCCTGCGCGAGATAGACGGCAAACGTCTGCGACACCGAACCACCGAGGCAACGCAGCACCGCCACCGTGCCAAGTTTCTGCTTCACGTGAAGATGGATCGCGCTGGCCACGCCCACGCCGCCAAGCAGGAGCGCGATGAAGCCAACCAGGTTGAGATACGAGTAGAGATTGTCCATCGACCGCCCGAGGTCGCGTTTGCGTTCCTCGACGGTGTTGTGAGTAAGACGATTGTTGTCGAGACGCGGCTTGAGTTGTTTCACCAACTTGTCCGCGTCGATGCCGGGCGGGAGTCTGAAGGAGATTCGGTGGCGCGCCAGGCTGCCCTCGCGCAGCAGGCCGGAGCCCGGCACATCGGACATCGCGATGTAAACGCGCGGCGCAATGCTGGCGAAGGCAACTGTCTCGCCGGGAACTTTTTTCAACCGCCCGATGATGCGTGTCTTCAGCGTGCCAAGGCGAATTTCGTCGCCAACCTTTGCGTTAAACTGCGTGAGCAAACTTTCCTCGACCAGCGCTCCGCCTCCGCGCCGGAATTCCTGCGCCGCGCCGGGCGGCTCCGTCTCCAACTGGCCGTAAAACGGAAAGCCTCCTTCGAGGGCGCGCACCTGCACCAGCCGCGTGCCTTTGGCGTTGGGGAAGAAAATCATCGAGGAGAAGGAGACCTCCCGCGATTGCTGGCCGCCAATCTCGCGAAACATTTCGCCTTCCTCCTCGCTGAAGGGCTGGCGCGAGCCGATCACGAGATCGGCGCCAAGCAGGCTCTTGGCCTGTTCCTCGATGGCGCGTTCAAGATTACTGCCGAGCGAGCCGATGGCCGTCAACGCCGCGATGCCGAGCACGATGGAGCAGGAGAAGAAAAGGAGCTTCCGCCGGCTCGCCCGGCTGTCGCGCCAGGCCATGAGCCAGGTCCAGCGGGAGAACAGATGAATAAGGAAACCGCGGGTATTCGCGGTTTCGTTGTGTGGTTGCGCTTGGAGTTTCATCGATTGGTCCGCCCTCACCCCGGCCCTCTCCCCCAGGAGAGGGAGGACCCTCCGACCGCGTTTAGCAACTGCTTGCGTGTCCGGCTTACTCGATCAAGGTGCGGTTTCAGCCGACAGCCGACGGACGCGGCGAATGACGTTGGAAGTTTCAAAAGAGGCCCTGTCGCGCTCCCTCTCCTGGGGGAGAGGGCCGGGGTGAGGGCGGACGTAGCCTTCAATCTCATTTCACTTACTCCCCATTCACCACTGCGCCGCCTTTCAAGCGGATGATCCGTTGCGCACGTTCGGCCAGTTCCACATCGTGGGTCACCAGCACCAACGTCGTCCCCGCGCTGGCGTTCAGCGCAAAGAGATTCTCGATGACGAGATGCCCTGTCTCCGCGTCGAGGTTCCCGGTCGGTTCGTCAGCGAAAAGGATCTTGGGCCGATTGATGAAGGCGCGAGCCAGCGCCACGCGTTGCTGTTCGCCGCCGGAAAGTTGGGCCGGGTAATGCAACAGCCGTTCGCCCAGTCCGACGCGGTCGAGCAAACGCACCGCCTCGTCGCGCACCTGACTCTGGCCGCGCAATTCGAGCGGCACCATCACGTTCTCCAAGGCCGTCAGCGTGGGGATGAGCTGGAAATTCTGGAAGACAAACCCGACGGATTCATTGCGGACGCGCGCCCGGCCATCTTCATCCAGCGCGCCGAGATCGATCCCCGCGAGCCGGACCTCGCCCGACGTCGGCTGGTCGAGTCCGGCGCACAGGCCGAGCAGAGTGGTCTTGCCGCTGCCGGATGGACCCACGATGGCGCACGACGAGCCAGCCTCGATGCGGAAGCTGATGCCCCGCACCACGGTCAGACTGCCGCCGCCGTTGCGATAACTTTTGGTCAACTGCCGCACTTCCAGAATGGCGCTCGAATTCACGCGCTCCAGTCTTGTGTGTGGAGGCCGTATGGTCAAACTTTCACCTGATGAATCGCGAAGGCTCGTCAAATAGCTGGATCATTGCAGCCCTCATTTGGGGCCAGTTAAACTTATTGCCAGTGGCCTGGTCGTCAGATGAATCAACAGAAGCCACGGGCCGAAATACCATCATTGTGCTGGGAGACAGTCTGGCCGCGGGTTACGGCCTCGATCCCTCGGAAGCATTCCCGGCACTGCTGCAAA
>Ga0187893_10008617_pt1 | contig 15992 bp, 14 predicted proteins | sample MA1701074metaG_FD_139574 | JGI IMG/M metagenome (GOLD analysis project Ga0187893, IMG submission 139574) | White microbial mat communities from a basaltic lava cave in the Kipuka Kanohina Cave System on the Island of Hawaii, USA - MA170107-4 metaG ...
GGGATGAACACGGTGAAGTTTGGGCCCGTTAGCGAGGATTTACTCTCGAATGGAAGCCCGGTCATGTTGAGGCCCGACATCCTGTAAAGTGAAGCGCCCGTTTCAAGCGCAATGATGCGGTTGAGGTCCACACCAATTCCGCGGATCGAAAAAGGACTTATGGGCGTGGAAAAGTCCCCGTTCCTTGGAATGAAATAACTGAAGGATAGACCTACGCTTTGGGCATTGGCGGTGCCAGCCGTAACAGAAAGCAGGGCAGCGAACAGGATGCGCTTCATGTAAACTGATTTTGCGTAAGATACTTCAATCGCAACCCATTGGCATAGTTTTAATAGGAAGTTGCATGCTATGTAGTATTTTTCGCACTCACTCTTTGATCACATGAAAAAGCTACTCATTGTATCAGCCGCTCTGATTTGGGGTTGCCAATCCAAGCCTCCGGGAGATCTCATTATCAAGGGCGGACCCATCTATACCGCCGAAGACAAAATGCCCACTGCGGAAGCAGTTGTAGTGAATGCAGACACCATCAGGTTTGTTGGCGCACTTGCGGAAGCAAAGGAGTTTCTGGGCGACAAGACTGCCGTAGTCGACTTGCATGGCGCCACGATGACGCCAGGATTCATAGAATCGCATGGTCACATCATGGGTGTCGGATACAATGAATTAAATCTCGACTTGATGCCGGTGAAAAGTTATGAAGAGCTGGTGGAGAAAGTGAAGGAGGCGGCAGCGAAAGCGGAGCCAGGCCAGTGGATTCTTGGCAGGGGCTGGCACCAGGACAAATGGGACAACAAACCGTCAAAAATGGTAAAGGGATTTCAAACGCACGAACTGCTGAGTGCCGCCACGCCGGATAATCCGGTGTACCTGAGCCACGCCAGTGGTCATGCCGGATTTGCAAATGCGAAAGCAATGCAGCTTGCGGGCGTAAATCTGTTGTCGGTAGAAAAGCTCTCCGGTGAACTTGAAGGCGGTGAGATCATTCGTGACAAAATGGGTAATCCTACCGGAATCTTCAACGAGCGTGCGCAAACGTTGATACGTAAGGTGATCCCTGAGAATACACCCGAGCGAAATATGCGTGCCCTCGAACTGGCCATGGATGCTTGTGCGCGATTGGGAATAACCGGCTTTCATGATGCCGGCGCATCTCGGGAGAGCATAGAACTTTTTCAGGCATTTGCTGATTCCGGAAAGCTGAAGACTAGATTGTATGTGATGATTACCGGGTGGGATCCGGAGTTGATTATGGAATGGTACAAGCGTGGACCCCGCATTGATCCGCGCGGGGTAACCGTGAGGTCAATAAAACTCAACTGTGACGGAGCTCTCGGTTCCAGGGGCGCCTGGCTGCTTGAACCGTACGCCGACCGGAATGATACATACGGCATGGCGACTTTTCCGATGGACAGCGTTCTGTCACGCTCACGCTCCGCACTGCGGCACGGATTTCAGATTTGCTCTCATGCCATCGGCGACCGTGCAAACCAGGAGGTGCTCAATCGCTATGAAACTGCCTTCAGGGAAAACCCTTCAGTAAAGGACCACCGATTCCGCATCGAGCATGCCCAACACCTGCATCCCAACGACATCCCCAGGTTTGGACAGCTCGGAGTAATTCCCGCTATGCAGGCGATTCACCTCTCCTCAGACCGGCCCTGGGCGATTGACCGGCTGGGAGTGAAACGTATTCGCGAGGGAGCGTATATGTGGCAATCGTTGCTGAAGTCGGGCGCCAAGGTGATTAATGGCACTGATGCACCGGTGGAACCTCTCACACCGATCGCCAGTTTTTACGCTTCAGTGAGCCGGAAAACGCTGAAGGGTGAACCTGAAAGCGGGTATGAGCCTGAAGAAAAAATGACGCGCGAACAGGCCCTTCGTTCATACACCATTGATGCTGCCTTCGGTGCCTTCGAAGAAAATATCAAGGGCTCTATTGCCGTAGGTAAATTGGCCGACTTCACGGTGTTTTCAGTCGACATCATGACTGCACCTGAAGCAGAAATACTCAACGCACGAATATTGCGCACCGTGGTTGGTGGCAAAATGATGTATGTAGCCCCCTAATAAGGGTTTATTTGAGAAACTTGTGAGCCCTGGCCATCAGTTGTCTTCGGTCGGATGTAATCGACGGGTCACTGTAAACCTTGGCAGCCAGCTCGCCGATTACCTCCTTGCGATAGCCGAGCCGGTCGGCGACAATTTCGCAAAAGGTGATTTCGCTTTTGAATACCTGGCCATCCGTCTTCATCATAAGGATGAGTTGATAGAGATTTTCAAACTTCTGATCTTCCGTGAAGGTCGCCAGGTCACCGATCGTCCTGGGGCGTTTGATCATTTCATCAACTTCTTCCTTCGAAAGTCCGCCCGCCTTGCCGATCATGTGAATGGTTTTCACCTCCCGTTCGTCAATGATCTTGTCGCTTGCCGCCAGGTTAATGAGCAGATTAAGCCGTTCCTTGATCATAGGTATGGGAATTCTTGTTCAGGAAAACAGTTTGGGAACAGTCCAAATTAGTATAATTATTGCGGAAAACTAGCCGGACATAAGAAATTTGCGGAAGATGCAACCATCTAAAAGCCGGGATGTCTATAGGTTAAAAGTTACTCCATGAAGCGTACCGTCCTCATTGCCCTGATTCTATTCCCGGTACTGGTGCTGGCTCAGCAAAGCGAAACCCGTTCCGTGAATTCCTTCAAAGGAGTCAAAACCGGTGAAGCAATTGACGTTTACCTGAAAAAGGGCGACAAGGAATCGGTGCGTGTGGAGGTCTCTGGCGATAACCTTGGAAATGTCATTACCGAAGTGAGCGGTTCGTATCTCAAGATTCACCGCAGGGAAACCAGGTTCTTCGAAAAAAATGTCGATATCAAAGTTTATGTCACCTACGTTTCCATTAACCGCATTTACGCCAGTTCAGCGGCAAATGTTTTTTCTGATGGCGCCATCAAGGCTGATAACATTGAAGTGCATGCATCGAGCGCGGCTGATATAGAAATAAGCGTGGAAGCAACTTCGGTAATTGCTGAAGCGTCAAGCGCCGCTGATATTATCATTGAGGGAAAAGCGAAAACAATCAAGGCGAGCGCCAGCAGTTCAGGAGATGTAGATGCCTATCGGCTGGAAGCAGAGAGCGCGGACGCTAACGCCAGCAGTGCGGGGGGGATCAAGCTGTGGGTTTCGCAGGCGCTTGAGGCCTCCGCAAGCAGCGGGGGTAATGTGCGCTACCGCGGTAACCCGACACGCACCAACACACACTCTAGCAGCGGGGGCTCTGTAAAGAAGGCTAATTAGATCTTGGATCTGCACTGGGTGCTGTGATGAAGCCTCCCGGCAGGGAGCTTGCAGCTGTCACAAGAAAAAAAAGCATCGAAAACGCGACAGCTGACTCCGCAGAAATTGGAGAATAGTTGGAGGCAGTCACAAACACCAGCTCGCGGATGCCCACACCTCCAAGAGAAATTGGCAGTACGGCCACAGCAGAAGATATAAGGAACACTGTAACGTAGGCGCCCGTGTTGTCTGTGATGCCCAGGGACATAAGCAGCGTCCACGCGCATCCTACCTGAACAATCTGAACCAGGAGCGAAAGTATGATCGTGACGTTTGCTACATTTTGGCCAAAGTTTTCAACCCAGTCGTGCGCACGACTCAACAGCGCAACACTCAGGATTGAGAGCGCCAGCAAAGCAAATCTCCATGAGGTTTCAGGAAACAAATCAAACGAAAAAATCAAAGCAAGTGATCCGAGAACCACAAGGCCATTCGCACGGTCAAAAAGTACGCACTTTAGGGCAAGACCCGTCGAGGCAAGGTTCTTGTTCTGCAGCAGCCATATTTTGTAAGCATCCCCACCAACTCCACCGGGGAGAAAGAGGTTATAGAACATCCCAATCCAGTAAAGCCTCAGGTTTTGCCTTTCCGTCAGCTTGATTCCTTTTGCGCGGAAATAGCGGTTGAGGCGAATTGAACTTATCACTTTGGACAGGACGTATAGCGCCAGCCCAACCAGGAGCCACAAGGGACTTACTCTGAAAAGGATTGAAGGAAGTTGTTCAGCTTCTATTTGTTGTAAGACAATATAAAGCGCCAGGCCACTAAGGCCAATCCGAAGAGCCACCTTGACGACGCTACGTACGCGTGGTTCCAACAAACGTGCTTTTAATGGTGTAGGGACGTCGGCCTGAGGAAAAGTAAAGGCGCATCATCAATTCGGCGAGCAAGCCGAAGGTAAGAAACTGAATGCCGGCAAGAACGAGTAACACCCCAAGTATGAGCAAAGGCCGCCCCCAAATGTCTTCTCCTGAAATCTTGACGCCTAACAAATAAACGCAGATAGCTGTACCGATCAGCAGCGTGAACATTCCTAGCGGGCCGAACAGGTGAATGGGCCGTCTGAAGTATTTCTGAAAGAAGTACAACAGGAACAAGTCGCTGAGGACATTGAAGGTACGTCCAAGGCCGTACTTCGATTTCCCGTGCCTGCGCGGGGCATGGCTTACCTCCCAGTCAATGATCCGTGCGCCCTGCAGTGCTGCAAGGATCGGAATGAACCGGTGCATCTCGCCATGCAGTTCAAGGTTCTTGGCATACTGGCTTCGAAAAACTTTCAAGGTGCATCCATAATCACGCACCGTAACACCCGAGATGCTCCTGATAAGCCAGTTTGCGAGCCGGCTTGGAATCGTCCTCAGGAAGCTGTCCTTTCGGTCTTTCCGGTATCCTGCCACAAGGTCCCATTCGCCTTCCTTGAGTTGCTTCAGCAGCACCAGGATGTCGTCAGGGTTGTTTTGCTGATCTCCGTCAAGGGTTACGATAAACTCGCCCTGGGCGATGTCTATGCCTGCTGACATGGCGGCCGTTTGCCCGAAGTTGCGGCTTAAGCAAATCATCCTGGTTTCGGCGTCGCTGTGTTTTCTGATTTCTTCGGCGGTGCGGTCATTGGACCCGTCATCAACCCAGATCACTTCATAGGAATGCCCGTTCATGGCACTCCGGATGCGGCCGGAAAGCTCACCAATGTTTTCCGCTTCGTTGTGCACCGGTATGACGAGAGACAACTCCATCAGGACGGGCGGATTGGTCTGAATTCAAATAGCCGGCGAATCACAATAAAACCGATACAGCCAATGGCAATGCCTCCGAGAATGTCGGTAAAGTTGTGTACCCCCAATACAACCCGCGAAAACATTACAGACAACGCCCAGGCTACCGATAGCACTACGGCCAAGGGTGTCCTGTAGAGCAAGACAGTGAAGCCGAAAACAGCGGCAGTTGCTTCCACCGTATGGCCTGATGGGAAGGAGTTGCTTCCGCCGACGCTAAGTTGGGCAATACGTTTGTCAACCTCGTAAGGCCTTGGCTCCTTTAAGGTTCGTTTGATCGTGGCGGAAATTAACCCGCCAAGAGCAATGCCAAGGAGGACAATGAGCGCATTGCGTATCAGCAGCTTCCGCTTGAGAATGAGACCAGTCGCAAGGACAATAGCGGGGATGCCCAGGCTTATATAGTTGATGCTGTCGGAAATGAACTGGAGTGAACGCACAGATGACTGTGTTAGCCGCAGTTGCAGTTCCACGATTACATTTTGTTCCTGTACCTTATTGTCCGAAACCCTGTAGAAGCCAAGGGCAGTTACGATTGCGGCCAGGAGAACGAATTGAATCCAAAACCGCTTCGACAGGACTTCGACAGGCTTAGTCTGATAACTCCCTCCTTCGCTTACGCTATGGCGGGCAAGCAGGGCAAGCCACGACTTCATATTTTTGTACAGAGCCAAAAGTAGAGAAACGCGTGCAGGACAAAAAATGGATGTGGATCATGATGTTGGCTGCCGTTGCTATCGGCGCCAATTTCTGGGGCTTTCCTGTGTACATCCTTGACGAAGCAAAGAATGCGGCCTGCTCCTGGGAAATGTTCCAACGCGGCGATTGGGTGACGCCCACCTTCAACGGTGTTTTGCGGACTGACAAGCCGCCGCTTCACTACTACTTTATGATGTTGTCCTATGGCGCATTCGGTGTTTCAGCGTGGTCGGCACGGCTGTTCTCGATTGTGATGGGCCTCCTGACGGTGGCAGCAGTTTATCATTTTTCCAGGAGGATGGCTGGAGCCGGCACCGCGTTCTGGTCGGGCATGGTCCTGGTGTGTTCGATGTTTTTTATTGTTGAATTTCACCTTGCTGTACCTGATCCCTATTTCATTTTTTTCCTGACTATTGGTTGGTTATCCTTCGCGTATGCCTGGCAAACAGGTCGATCCGGATATTATTACCTTAGTTATGCGGCTGTCGCCCTTGCTTTTCTGGCCAAAGGCCCGGCGGCAATTGTTCTATCAGGTGCAGCGTATGCGGCTTTCATAGTTCTTCGCGGCGAGTTCAAGTGGTCTGTCTTCAAGCGCGTAAAGCTTATGGCGGGACTTGGTGTTTTCTTGCTGATCGCCGCACCATGGTGGATTGCAGCCGCTCTGCAAACAAAAGGGGAGTGGGTGAGGGGGTTTATATTGGAACACAACGTAGGAAGGTTCTCAGCTCCATATGAGGATCATGGTAACCTCCCAGGCATGACTATCCTGTTTTTGCTCGTCGCGCTGCTCCCGCTGTCGGTGTACTTGCCAGTAGCGTTGGCACGAGGCTGGAAGGAGCGCCGTGAGAATGCGTTGGTGTTCATGTGTGTGGCCTGCACCCTTATAGTGCTCCTGTTCTTTTCCATTTCAAGAACCCTGCTTGCCAATTATGTGGGCCCTGCCGTTCCGGTAGGTGCTATTCTGGTGGGTTGGGCAATAGATCGCCGGCTTGCCACCTTCACAGAATCCGGAGGCTGGCAAAAGTGGTCAGCCTTGGTCATAGCAATCATTCTAATCGGCCTTGTTCCGGTGCTACGGGCAGTGATTTCAGGCGACCGGTGGATTGGGGACCTTCCCTCATTGGCCTGGCTCTTCCTGCCGATATCGGCGGCCGCCTGGGCGGCTGCTGGGTTCATATGGGCGAACCATCTTCGTCTTGCATTGTTTTCATGGCTAGTGGGCTTTTGGCTTTCGGGAGTGATGCTCTTTTACATCGGGGCACCGCAAATCTTTGCCCGGAATCCGGTTAGTCGCAGCGTGGCCCTGGTAGAAGGTTCACAGGACGAAGTGATTGGCTACCGCTTCTTTAATGCGGCCTATGTTTTCAACCTTCAACGCACATTTGTCACTTTTTGGGACATGAACGATCTCCTGAGATACTGCCGGGGGCGCTCGGTAATGATACTCTCACGCGATGAAGACCGCGAGGTGCTTGAGGCAGCAGGCTTTCGCATCGTCTTTGAGTGTCCCTACCTGTTTGAAGGATCAACGGCCCTCGTGTTGACCGGGCCTGAGGCCAGGTAAATGTCTGGGACCCGGGCCTTTTGAAATCCCTAGCTTTTTTTTGATGAGTAGGTCAAAAAATACCCTATGTCTCCAAAAAACTTATACTTTTGGCGCCAACTACCTTAAAAAACAACCACTAATGGCACACTTACGCTTCGAAGCACTGCGAAAGTTACATGAACGAAACGCGGTAACTGTCTCAAGTCCAAGTCCTAAAGTCTCCGATTTTTTTGGGGAGCATGTATTTAGCTCCGAGCAAATGCGCGCCTCACTTTCACCAGCGATCTTTCAAAAAGTAACAGCCGCCATCAAGAACCACGAAAAAATTGACGTCGCCACCGCAGACGCGGTCGCTTCGGCGGCCAAATCGTGGGCTATGGGAAAAGGAGCCACGCATTTTACCCACTGGTTTCAGCCGATGACTGGTGGAACAGCCGAAAAACACGATTCTTTCTTCGATGCCATCAGCGGTATCGAGAAATTCAAGGGTAGCGAATTGGTGCAGCAGGAACCTGACGCCTCGTCTTTCCCTAGTGGAGGGATCCGCAGCACATTCGAAGCCCGCGGCTACACTGCCTGGGACCCCACTTCGCCCATGTTCCTGTACGGGAAAACCCTGAGTATCCCAACGATTTTCGTTTCCTACACCGGCGAAACCCTTGACCATAAGTCCCCTTTGTTAAAGGCACTCAAAGCCGTCGATCTGGCCGCGACAAAGGTGTGCCAGCTCTTTGACAAGGACATCCAGCACGTGGCAGCGTCGTTGGGGCCGGAACAGGAATATTTCGTTGTTGACGAGGCTTTGTACATGGCCCGCCCGGACCTCGTCATGTCAGGCCGGACGGTTTTTGGGCACTCCCCTTCAAGAGGGCAACAGCTCGAGGACCATTACTTCGGTTCTATCCCCTCGCGCGTATATGACTTCATGAAGGAGTTTGAAATAGAAAGCTGGAAGCTCGGCATCCCGGTACGCACCCGCCACAACGAAGTGGCGCCAAGCCAGTTCGAGGTAGCTCCTTTGTTCGAGGAAGTCAATGTGGCCAACGACCACAACCAGCTTATGATGGATGTGATGCAGCGGGTTGCAGAGAAACACAGCTTACGTGTTCTCCTTCATGAAAAACCGTTTGCAGGCCTTAACGGCAGCGGCAAACACAATAACTGGTCGCTCATCACGGATACAGGCATCAACCTGTATGCACCCTCCAGCAGCGCACGTGACAACCTCCTTTTCCTGACATTCTTTGTGACAACGATCAAGGCCGTTCATGAACATGCCGACCTGCTTCGTGCAGGTATAGCCACAGAGCAGAACGACTTCCGTTTGGGGGCCAATGAAGCTCCTCCAGCAATCATGTCTGTCTTTATTGGAAGCCAGATGTCGGCCGTACTTGATGAGATGGAGAAAAAGGGCAACGTGAAGGTCGAAAAGGGCGATAACATGTACATGAAGCTTGGTATCGACCAGATCCCCGAGATCATCCTGGATGCGACTGACCGGAACCGCACCTCACCGTTCGCCTTCACTGGCAACAAATTTGAGTTTCGAGCTGTGGGCGCTTCAGACAACTGCGCTGTAGCCATGACGGTGCTTAACCTCATTGTGGCGGATCAGCTTGATAAGTTTCACGATGCAGTGTCGAAGGATATTGAAAAGGGCACAGAAAAACGTCTTGCCATTGCCAATGTGCTCCGGAAGTACATCAAGGAGTCCAAGTCGGTGAGATTTGAAGGCGACGGGTATTCTGCCGATTGGGTGAAGGAAGCAGCGAGACGCGGATTGGGCAATATCAAGAACATGCCTCGGGCCATTGAAGCCTACCTGACCAAGGAGTCGGTTGCACTGTTTGAACGTCACGGGGTGCTTACTCACAAGGAGCTAGAGGCACGACACGAAATCCGCCTGGAGGCCTATATAAAACGGGTACAAATTGAGTCGCGCACGCTGGGCGACCTCGCCATGAACCATATCATTCCGACAGCGATTGCTTATCAAAACAAGCTTATCCAGAACGCCAACGGATTGAAGAGCCTGGGTGTCCAGAACAAGGCGGTGGTACAAACCATCAAGGAGATTTCGGAGCACATCGATACAATCAAGAACGGCGTGAGGCAGATGATTGAGGAACGAAAGCGCATCAACAAGATTTCTGACACTCACAAACGGGCATTCGCATACTGCGATGATGTCAAGGAGAAGTACTTCGAGAAAATCCGAGATGCAGTTGACAAACTGGAGCTGCTTGTTGACGACGAAGACTGGCCACTTGTGAAATATCGGGAAATGCTGTTCTTACGATAGTCCCCGTCGCACGTGGCTGGCTGCTGGTTGCTGGTCCGCAGGCGCTACAGGCTGAAGAGCGGGATTTGCATCCAGGCCTGAACGTGGAGGAAGAGGCACAATGCCCCATAGCCCGCAATGATAGCAGCGACGATCCCTTTTTGAGGTTCGATGCCGATACGCCTCACAAGCCAGACTGAAATCGGGATTACCTGCAGCGCGTGCAATGCTGCGAAATGCGCTGCACGAACATCGCCGGCCACAGTACTCCAGTTTAAAAAGGGGAGTCCAGGTCCGCCATCTGGTGCGCCTATTGTATGAGACATTTGAGCGACCATCCAGCCGCCTGAAATCGCTCCTGCACAAAAAATGATGAGTCCTGAACGCCAGGCAAGCAAATCAGTGCCCGCGATAGAGAGTTTCCTGCGACAGAACACCCAAAGCGCATACAGGTTGATGATCGTGTTGATCATGATGAATATCCCCATAAGGTTGAAAACCATAATGTCAAAAGCCGATCGGATGTTAAAGTGGGAGGTGGTGCCCCGGAAAGCCTGAAGGTATATAAGAACGATTTCCACAGTCATAGTGACAATGACCCAGAAAGCTATACGGCGCACTGCGCGACTGTCCTCAACATAGCCCAGCATCCAGGCAAACGTCCACGAATAGATGGTGATGGACTGGGCAAACTTCAAAGGTTTGATCCAGGCGCTGATGCCCAGTATCTGTGTTTCATCCACGAAGTACATGACGAAGGCTATTACCAGCAGCGCAAGATTAAAGCAACCAAACCAGAAGAGCGCGGGGTTTCTTCTGCTTAGCTGGTTAAGAAACTCTTTCACCGAAGTAGAATTGCTTGGTATGAGCGAAACGAAGCAGGAAATAGCACAGCAGGCCTATGGGCCCTAGCATAAAGGTAAAGATCAGGCAAGGGACAATCTTCCAATGCGCAATGTTGTTTTTCTGGCTGTCGGAAATCTCCCAGGCGCCAATGAACATGTCGAAGGACAAGTAGTGGATCCAGCCGGCGGTGAGCATGTATGGGTTTTGAAACAGAGCAGAAACTCCCGCCAGAGAACCAAAGTCTCCCTCAGCTTGGCCGAAGTTGGTAACGATGATGCCGAGATAAACTACACCGAGCAAAAGAGGAAAGAGCCCGGATATGATCAACCGGCGCGTCCACAACCACCGCGGAGCGAAGATCATTAGCAGCCAACCAACCGGCGCTGCCATGTTGCAATGATGGAAGAGGGTTTCAGGTTTCATTGAGGAAAGTTCTGAAACCACCTAGTTGGAAGCAAGAACGCGCCCGGATGAATCAGGGCTTGTTGAGGGTTTTATTGTACAACGCGGTGATTGTAAGGATATCAACCGCCTTGCGTACCTCCGCGTCGTCTTTAAAGCTGACTTCAACCCTTCCGCGATCGAGGTAGTAACGACCGACAATTTCCTCCTGGAGCAAGTTCTTTACCTGGTCGCGGTAGGTGATCAGGTCGTTCTTTCTGCTCTCAGCCAGTCGCTGCTGCAACTGATCTATCAAAGAGCGGAGTTCATCATAAAGCCGTTCCGATTGTGCAGTCTTTCTGAGCTGCTCCAGGCGATCTTCTATTGGTGACTGGTAACTAAGGGTCCTTCCTTTTGCCCAGGTGACAAAATCCTGGTACTCAGCCTCCGAAAGTGTAAAGCTGCGTGCTTCCGGGAGACTGGCGCGGCGCGAAGCATATAGCGTGGCATAGTCGAAAACTATACCCTGTTCATTCAATGCATTGGTCAACGGTGAGTCATCTTCACTCTTGACTAAAATGTCGGGTTCGATACCGCCGCCATCATAAACTGTACGGCCATTGGTGGTTTTGAAAGCCCTTTTCACTGAATCTGGGACATGACCAACACTTCCGTCCGGACGTCGATGAGAATAGTCAAGAACCTGAATGCAACGGCCGGTCGGTGTATAGTATTTTGCAGTTGTTATCCGCACCACCGAATTGTAACTGATATTTCTGGTGAGTTGCACTAGTCCCTTTCCATAAGACTTCTCTCCAATAACCACGCCTCTGTCATAGTCCTGTAATGTTCCGGCGACGATCTCTGAGGCAGAAGCTGAATTACGGTCGATAATGACGGCCACCGGCATTTCCAGGTCAACGGGCGATTTCTTGGTATCATACTCGACAACAGAATCGGACAATTTGCCCTTCATGGTTACAACCAGTTTCCCTTTTGGCAGAAAAAGATTGCAGATGTCTACCGCTTCATCAAGGAGACCGCCGGGGTTGTCGCGGAGGTCGATGATCACACCCTTGATGCCAGATTCTTTTAAGGAGACGAGGGCCGCACCAACCTCGTGGGCAGCCTCCGGGGTAAAATTGGTGAGGCGGATATAGCCGAAACTTCCAATCGTGCCGTAATATGGTACGTTGCTGATCTTGATCTTTTCGCGTTTGAACTGAAGCCTGATCGGATTCTTTACGCCCACGCGTCGTACCGTCAATGATACCGGTGTGCCTACCTGGCCCTGCATCAGGTGGTTGGCTTCATCGGACGTTAGCCGTGAGAGTTCAATCTCATCCATTTTGATCACCTCATCGCCAATTCGAAGGCCGCCGCGGAAGGCAGGATAGCCATCGTATACCATCGTAATCACGGTCTTCTTGTTCATTTCGCGTGTGGCCGCCCCGATGCCGCCGTACTGCCCGGTGTTAATTGTGCGGAAGTCTTCTACTTCGTCTTCCGGTATGTAGTTTGTGAATGGATCCAGAGACGAAAGCATCGCATCGATGCCCGTGCGCATGAGCGTGTTTGGATTTATTTCATCTACATAGAGGGCATTGACCTCCCTGTAAACACCTGCGAAAATGTCGAGGTTTTTTGCGATTTCGAAATACCGGTCGGTGCTGCTGGAAGAGGATAGAAGCAGGAGCCCGCCTGTAAGAACGACGATGTGAGTAAATCTCTTTAGAAAGGGCTTCATCCTGGTATCTACGAAAACGGTGTTTCCGGGGTTGCTGATCAATCAGAACTTGTCAGGGATCTGCACTATTCGAACCACGATTTCATGCGGATCGCCATCCTTGTCCAGAAGACTGAATTTCACCATTGGGTTGTCACGCTTGATGTTGGTTTCCACATTCACCACCTTATTGTCCTGCAGGTGTTTTTGCAGGTCCTTCTGAAGGATAAATAGAGCGTTGGCAAAATCCACTTCAAGCGGACTTGGGTTGTAAGAATTCGTCTTCATGTTTCCAGAAAATAGATAAGGTCAAGCAAAATCAGGTCCAACGGATAAGCGCAGAGGCCCAGGTAAATCCGCTTCCAAAAGCAGCCAAACAAATTACGTCATTTTCCTTTACTCTTCCTTCCCCCCAGGCTTCGCTGAGGGCAATCGGAATAGACGCAGCCGTAGTGTTCCCGTAGCGCATAATGTTGTTGTACACCTGGTCGTCCCGCAGTGCCATTTTCTGTTGAATAAACTGGCTGATCCGGAGATTTGCCTGGTGCGGAACCAGCAGGCTGATTTGCTCCTTGGTCATCTTGTTTGCAGCAAGCGCTTCATTGATCACCTCCATAAACCGAACAACCGCGTGTTTAAATACCTGGTTGCCATTCATAACCACCTTGAAATCAGTGGTGTCCAGTATTTGTTCGGGTTGGCGCAGTTCGCGCGGCCGGCTGCTGCCGGGATCCTTCACATACAACTCTTCCGCAAAGCGGCCATCAGAATGCAGATGCGTGGATAGCACACCAGGTTTATCAGATGCCTGCATGATGGCTGCCCCCGCACCATCACCAAAAATCACGGAGACATTTCTTCCACGCGTTGTGACGTCCAGGGCTGTGGATTGGATTTCGGCTCCAATGACAAGGATGGTTTTGTACGTCCCCGCCCTGATGAACTGGTCTGCTGTGCTCAAGGCGTAGATGAACCCCGAACAGGCGTTGCGGATATCGAGAGCGCCGATCCCCTCCAGTCCCAACTCCCGCTGAAGCAAAACGCCCGATCCTGGGAAAAAGTAATCGGGCGTGATCGTTGCAAAGACGATGAATTCGATGTCCTTTTCCTTTAGCCCGGCTCGCTCAAGCGCCATTCTTGTGGCTTTGGCCGACATGCCGGCAACCGTTTCCTTCGTGGCATCCACCCAACGGCGTTCGTTGATGCCCGTTCGTTCAACAATCCATTCGTTGGACGTGTCCATGACCGTAGAAAGGTAGTCGTTGGTGATGACCTGATCGGGTACATAGTGGCCAAGGCCAACAATCCTGGAATAGCGCATAGCAGCCGTTTCGGAAAGGCCCCCAATTTAACCAAATGTTATCATCTCGATGGGGCAGACGAAACGAACAAATTGGGGCTGGTTAGTTGAAAACGCTAAATTCGACAGTGCGTCTGGTGGTTCAATTGTTCCTGCTGTTTTTGGCTGGATCACAAGGGCTTGGCCAACCCTTGTTTTTTGGACCGCAACCCGTGCCCCAGGTGTTAACGATCAACCTTAAGCTGCCGCAAGCCAAATCTCCCAACACTTTCTTGCTCCGTGGAAGTTACACGCCAGCCTATCGCCAATTAGGTCCAGCACAAAGTCCACCGGAGCCAATTATCGAAGATCGATACCTGCTGGATCCTGACATGAGGTATATTCCTTATCAGCTTTCCAACCGAAACCTGGGGCTGCCCGGTTTTTTGCCGCTGTGGTCAACTCTACCCGAGTGGAGACTAGATGCAGAGTACGTCATGAGACCGCTTGCACCAATTAAAGTACGACGTTCACGATCCGGCCCGGAACAATAATCACCTTCTTCGGCGTCTTGCCCTCACTCCACTTCCGAAGTACTTCGGAGGCGAGCACTTGCTTCTCAATGTCTGCCACCGGCATGTCGAGGGAAAACTCCATGGTGGCCCGCACTTTTCCGTTGATTGAAATCGGGTAGGCGTGAGAATTCACCTTGATATACTGCTCATCGTACGCAGGGTAGCGCGCATTCAGTATGAAATCTTGGTGACCCAGGAGCGACCACAGCTCTTCGGTGATGTGCGGTGCATATGGTGACAGCGCAATGACGAGCGGCTCAAGGACTTGGATTTTGTTGCATTTCAGTGAAGTAAGTTCGTTGGTGCATATCATGAATTCACTTACAGACGTGTTGAACGAGTATCCCTCGATATCCAGCGCCACCTTCTTAAGCGTTTTATGCAACACGCGCTGCTCATCGCGTGAGGGTACTTCGTTGGTGACAACAAATTTACCGCTGTTGTCATGGAAAAGGTTCCAGAATCGCCTTAAGAATTTGTACACACCGTCTATGCCATTGGTGCTCCATGGTTTCGATGCCTCCAGTGGGCCCAGGAACATTTCGTACATCCGCAAAGTGTCGGCTCCGTACTTGTCCACAATGTCGTCTGGGTTAACAACGTTGTATTTCGACTTGGACATTTTTTCTATTGCAGTGCCACAGACATACTTGCCGTGCTCCAGTACGAATTCTGAGTTTTCGTAGTCCGGTCGTGAGCGCCTGAAAGCATCGATGTCAAGTTCTACTCCGTTTACGATGTTTACGTCCACATGCAGTGGGTCTGTTTCGTATCCGTCGATCAATCCTACGGAGACGAACTTGTTAAATCCTCGAACCCGATACACAAACCTGGAATCACCCGTGATCTTTCCCTGGTTGATCAATTTCTTGAATGGTTCGTCGAAACTGAGGTATCCGCGATCGTGAAGTATTTTTATCCAAAGCCGTGCATAAAGCAAATGTGCTACTGCGTGTTCCGATCCGCCGATATAAACGTCCACCTGGTTCCAGTAGTCCAATGCTTCACGCCCGGCAAATGCTTTCTTGTTGTGTGGGTCCATGTAACGGAGGAAGTACCAGGCGGCACCGGCGTGAGTTGGCATGGTATTGCTGTCGCGCTTCTGACCCGGAGCGAAATTGATCCACTTACCCAAATTTGCCAGAGGTCCTTCGCCAGTGTTGGAGGGTGCAAAGTTGTCCGAATCGGGGAGTACAAGCGGAAGTTCCTCGTCCTCCAGTGCGTAAGGCGTGTCATCGCGGAAAACAACTGGAAAAGGCTCGCCCCAGTACCGTTGCCTGCTCCAGCCTGCATCGCGCATCTTGTAGTTGACCTGGCGTTTTCCGCATCCCATGCTTTCAATCTTTTCAATAATCTTTGGGATGGCATCCCTCATCACCATTCCGTTGAAAGGTCCGGAGTTTTCCAGGATTGCGTCGTACGAGGGGTTTGCTTCCTGGCCATTGTAATCCTTTCCGATGATGTTGGTGATGCTGATTTTGAAGTGCTTGGCGAACTTGTGGTCGCGCTCGTCGCCGCATGGTACGCCCATGATGGCGCCGGTGCCA
>Ga0187893_10008618_pt1 | contig 15989 bp, 12 predicted proteins | sample MA1701074metaG_FD_139574 | JGI IMG/M metagenome (GOLD analysis project Ga0187893, IMG submission 139574) | White microbial mat communities from a basaltic lava cave in the Kipuka Kanohina Cave System on the Island of Hawaii, USA - MA170107-4 metaG ...
ATTGCAGGGATGCCGCCTTTTTTCTTCAGCCATCTTAGCGTAAGCATTGCTACATACACTGCAAATACAGGCGGCGTATTGAGCATACTCTTTTCTTTGATATGATTGCGGTAATCGAGTATAGTTGGTATTTTACGATTTACTTTCCCCAATATATTTTTATTGACCACAACAAGATTTACACCGGCAGCTCCCATATTTTTTTGTGCACCTGCATATATAAGATCAAACTTGTTGAAATCAAGCTGACGGCTCAATATATCACTGCTCATATCAGCTACCAGTGGCACACCACAGTTGTAGGGAATTTGATGCCATTGCACTCCGCCAATTGTTTCGTTGGTAGTAATGTGCAGGTAACTTGCTGTTTGCGAAACTTCCAGGTTTTTAGGGATGGTTGTATAGTTATTTTCCTTTGAAGAACCACTGATCTCCACATGTCCAAACAACTTTGCTTCTTTGATAGCTTTATTTGCCCATGTGCCTGTTTCGGTATAAGCTGCAATTTCATTTTCATTCAGCAGGTTCATAGGCACCTGCATGAACTGCGTAGTAGCGCCGCCATGCAAAAACAATACCTCATGATCTGCATCGAGGCTCATTAATTCTTTTACCAGCGATCTTGCTTCTTCCATTACCGCTTCAAACTCTGGTGTACGATGGCCAATTTCCAAAATGGATAATCCTGAATTATTAAAATCAAGAACAGCCTCACTTGCTTCCAGGAACACTTCTTTCGGTAATACAGAAGGCCCTGAATTAAAATTGTGAATTATCCCGGTCTTTGCAGGAGAATTGACTACACTCATCATCTGGTAAAATTTGAAGTGCAAATGTAGGCAATATAGAGGCACCTACTGTGTTTAAACAAAGCATTTCCAGCATAAACTATAAACTAAAAAGCCTGTAGTGGGGGCAGACAAGAAAGCCCGACTTAGAACGTTTGAAATTGCAAAAATGCTACTAACTGAAGATAAGACAGTAAAGGGATTAACCTAACCTATAGGCGGTGCGATTTTTGGCAGTAATTGAGAAACATCCACTAAAGGAACAATCGCATTAGAATAGATCGAATCTTCAAGTTTAATAGCGAACATGCCCCTTAAATTTGATAACGATATTGATAAAAATGGCATTAATACTTGGTCATACATTTCAATTCGATAATTTTTTTTAATTGTCACGTCCTCAAAGTTATTTACCAAAAAGTGATGATTCGTTTCTATTGATGCTATGTTTTCTTTTACTTCAGGAGAGTTGCCTGTTAACGTAGAATCTAACTTAATGGCGACCAGTCTTTCCATTTCTCTTATATTAAGTCCAAAATTGAAAGTAAACAGATACTGGTCAGGAGGAATTATCGATTTATTTGATTTGGCAAATTCAGTGAATGAAAATTTCGTGCATTTACATTCCTTAATAGATAATGACAGAGGGATAGCTGTTGGAATAGCCATATTTATGTAGTTATATAAGTTGTAGTTGAAAGTATTTTTGTTGAATATAGAGCCGGACCTTCTTCACTTCCAGATACAACAACTAATGCATTTGCCATGTAGAGAGATACATTTACATTAATAAATAAATCAGAATTAGCTTTTAGTTCAATGCTTTTTGTGACATTATATTTATAGGGAGGAAAGCTAATTAGTTCATAGTTTAATGCTCTTGACAGCTTATAAATAGATTCAAGTGTTAGATTCTCCTCTCCTTTTATTATTTTACTTACCTGTTGTCTTCGAACGCCCAATGCTTCTGCCAATTTAGTTTGATTTATCTCTTTGTCACCATCATTTATAATAGCGACTATCCTCCGTGCAATTTGCGAAGAATAAGCCTTCAGCCACGGACGACTTTTACGATATTCAGCCTTTTCTTTCCAAGCCGAAGGCTTGTCGCTAATAAGGCTTTTAAGTTTCTGTATGTTTTTATTCTTGTTCGCCATAACAATAGTTTATATCATCTTGAGTAGTTATATCGTTTTCACTCAACCATTTTCTAACCTCACTTAATTTATTTAACTCTTCTTTTGTATCAGGGTGGGTTTCCATAAAATGAGACAATTTGATAGCACCCCCAGTAATTATAAATGTTTTTTTCAGATACTCGTAAGCCGTATAGTCTTAAAATAGGTTGGGGATGATTTTGTTTGTCTTTTACGAGTGCTTTTGCCTCAAGTAATTCCCCTGCACCAAACGTCTTTCGATCTGGTTTTAAAGGCTTAAATAAATTTTCCAAATTAGTACCAGCATTCTGAAAGTCGTCTCTTAGTTTGTCTGCTTCTGAAAAAACTTTATCGATAAGGTCATCAATCGTATAATTTGAAAAATAGTCGTCTTTTAAGGCTTCCTCATTTAGCATCAGCTAGCTGGCGACAAAATTAATATCATCCCAATTATCAAGATTTCTTTCAAATTCGTCAGAATCATAGAGGTTATACCGTACAGCATACAGTCCTTCATTATTAGCATCCACAAAGATAGCAACTAAATTCATAGGCGCAACCTATAAGTTGACAATTTAATTATTATTTTACTCTCTATTGATCTTCAATTAACTAAACCCTTTTTATTCCGCAGAAAAATAATGATTGAATTTGCATATCCCAGTGACCATTTGTAACTATTAACAGCTAAGACTATACTCACATTTATTGAATTACTCATGTTCCCTTCCTTTCAATGAGTTATTTTTCCAGGCATTGTTCAGGCTCTCAAACTCCTTCAGGTCTTCAGAAGAAAAATCTTTATTGGCCAGCTTGGTAAGATCGGGCTGCCCTGCATTTATCCAGGCGGTGTACCAAAAAGAAGCAACGGCAAAAATGGATTGCCGCATTCTTCGCTCTACCATTCCCTTCAATTGTTCGTTGTATTTTTTTGTATAAAATGAAGAATATTGTCGCACCATCACACCATTACGGTCTTCAAAAGAGAATCGCTGGTCGGCAGGCACATCTTTCGAAAGTTGTTTTTCAAATTTCAAAACTGTATCTGCCGCTGCTGCACTTTCTAATACTCTTGCCCAAATAAAATCAGTCGGGTTTTTAATCAATTCTGCTTTGCCAATAAAAAAATCCCACTCTTTGTCCGCAAGCAATTCAGGTATGCGACTTTCCCAAAAACCATGAATGCCTTTTTGATCTGTATATTGACCATTGTGATTTTTGCAGGCATGCAAGGGTACATGCGAATCAGCAATATAATGACCGATCTCTGCTGACAGTTTTAAAATTTTTGCCTGGTTTTTTTCTTTAAATGCATCCGTAAGACGATAAAGCATGGTTTGCAACCACCAGGGCACTATGCCATAAGTTTGTAATGTATCCTCTGAAAATTTAGCAACGGCATCATTCCACTTGCGTGGCAAAGAATCGTAAGGATAATGACCATAATGATCAATATCTATATAATGCCGCGGACCTTCTGCAGCTATGGCATATCTTCTTTTGTCAGGATCCACGGCATGTTCTTCTAAAAAAGATATATGCGGTTTATACAAAACCATCATCCCGGGAGGTAACAAGAAAACTGCATAGTAGTTGATCCTTCGATGAGCATAAAAGCCCCAGCAAAAGCTTGTTTTAAAAAAGAGAATTAGTAATGCAGCGAGAAATATTTTCTTCATTTAAATTGTTTGATTGCTTGATGGTTTGATGGTTATGAAAACCAACAATCAAACAATTTAACCATCAAACCATTTATCAATCCTGTTCTTTCAACTCTTTTGTTCTTTCAGCATCCAAATCCACTACACCACCCGTTACCGCATATTTCATTGCTTCCCCGGATGTAATGCCATCTATCATTCTCACTTTTTCTCTTGGTAAGATATATAATTGTCCGGCAAAATTGTAAGCCTGCGGCACATAAACGGCTACCATATTGGCACCCATTTCAAACTTTTGCATTTCTTCATCGGTTAAAAATCCAATGATCCACACATCGGTAGAAAAAATATTTGCCAGCACTGCCTTGCTGAATTTCTTTTTATCGCCGGCAAACGATTCAAAAAAATCTTTGGTGGATGAGTAAATGAACTTGACCACCGGTGTTCGTTCCATCCATTGATCAAAAAAACTAATAAAGCTGCCCATTAAAAAATTGGAACTGACCCATCCCACCAAAATAATAAAAACAACTATGATGACGAACCCAAGACCTGGTATATCCACATAAGGACGAAGTATCCTGTCTACTTTATCAAACAACCAATACAACGCATAAAGTGTAATGGCGATAGGCGCCAGGATAATAAAGCCTTGTACAAAATAGCTGAAAATTTTTTTGAACCGACGACCGGGATTATTCACTCCCTCATTCATAATGGTGGTAAAATTTAAATGCGAAGGTACTGAACGAACGCCTGTTTAATGTTCTAAAAAATTTGATAAAAGGAGAAAAAAGTTGATGGAAACTTTGGCAACGAAAAAAGTTTCCATAGTTTTGCCCTCTCAAAATCAGCCATGGAAGCGAAGGAAAGAATTTTAATTAAAGCAGAAGAACTGTTCATGCAGTTTGGGATCAGGTCGGTATCAATGGATGATATAGCCAACAGCCTGGGCATGTCGAAAAAAACATTGTACCAATATTATGCCGATAAGGATGAACTGGTAGATGCTGTGATACATGGGCATCTTGGTGAAGCGGAAAATGAATGCCTTAATTGCCGGAACAGAGCACACGATGCCGTTCATGAAATAATTCTGACCAAAGACCATATTACAGAAGAGTTGAGCAATATGAATCCCATGGTTTTATACGACCTGGAAAAATTTCATTACAAATCTTATCAGCGGTTTAAAGAGTATAAGGATAAATTCCTGGCGGAGATAATCCGCAGAAATATCGAATGGGGAATCAAAGATGAATTGTACAGATCTGATATCAATATTGATGTGTTGTCCAAATATCGCATTGAATCCATCATGATTCCTTTCAATGTGGCAGTTTTTCCACCGGGCAAATACAACCTGGCTGCTTTATCAGAAGAGATAATGATGCATTTTGTTTACGGGCTTGCCACCATTAAAGGGCACAAGCTTATACAGAAATACATTCAACAGAGACTAAAAAATCTTAATCATGAAGAGACAAGGAAGTAAACGAAGAAGTTTGATCATCCTCGTGGCATTGCTACCTTTTTTTGGCATAGCACAATCTAATGTTTCCCCAACGAAACATGAATTTTCTATACAGCAGGCAATTGATTATGCAACAAAAAATAATCTGCAGGTAAAGAATGCTTTGCTTGATGTAAAAATACAGGAGCAAACAAACAGAGACGTTACCTCAGCAGCATTGCCACAATTAAGTGCAAACGGATCATTTACATACAATGCCAAGCTTCCTGTAAGTCTTGTACCAGCAGAGTTTTTTGGCGGACAAGCCGGCAGTTTTGAAAAGATCGCATTTGGGTTGAAGTATAATGCAACAGGTGGTGTGCAATTAAACCAGTTATTGTTTGACGGGCAGGTTTTTGTTGGCTTGCAGGCAAGAGAAACTGTATTAAAGTTTCAGCAAAAAAACCTGGAAGTAACAGAGGAAATGATAAGAGCCAACATATATAAGATCTATTATCAACTGGTGGTAAGCAAGCAACAGATAGAATTGCTGAATGCAAATATTGACCGGTTTGAAAAGCTGTTAAACGATACACGAATCATGTATGAAAATGGCTTTGCTCAAAAGCTTGATGTGGACAGGGTGAATGTAACGCTTACTAATCTGCAAACAGAAAAAACAAAAGTGCTGAACCAGGTAGAAAACGGTTATATGGGTTTAAAGCTGCTGATGGGTATGCCGGTAAAAGACGAGTTAGTACTTACCGATTCACTAACCGACGACCAGGTAAAAGAAGGCGTTTTAGATGCCGGAACATTTCAGTACAGCGACCGTAAGGATTTTCAATATGCTGATCTGGGCGTTACACTGGGCGAGTACAATGTTCGGCGTTACAAACTTAGTCGTTATCCAACGTTAAGCTTGAATGGTTACTACAATAAAAATGCCCAGCGAAATGAGTTCAATTTTTTTAAAAATGGTGGAGATTGGTTTGATATTTCCGCCATCACCGTGAATTTAAATATTCCACTTTTTACAGGCTTTTCTACCAAATCAAAAATTCAAAAAGCAAAGCTTGAACTGGAGCAAAGTGTTAACCAGCGGGAATACCTGAAGAATTCTATTGACAACGATATACAGGTTGCAAAAAATAATTTCAGTTCGGCTATTTCTACACTAGATTATCAGAAAAGAAATATGGAACTGGCGGAAACAGTGTATCAGCAAACCAAAAAGAAATATGAAGCTGGTACGGGTTCGCAAACAGAGATCAATACAGCACAAACGGATTTGAAAACGGCACAGACAAATTATATCACTTCATTGTATGACGCCATTATTGCCAAAATAGATTTCCTGAAAGCGACAGGCAAACTTTAAACAATATAACAATGACCGATAAACTAAATATTATGCAAAAGATACTGGGAATAGCACTGGTAGCTTCCATCATGCTGCTGGTAGCTGCTTGTAATGGTAAAGCCGCTAAAGATAAAAAAGCGGAAATCGGCGACCTGAAAGTAAAGCTTGAAAAGCTGAAGAAAGAAAAGAATGGGCTGGATGCTCAAATACGCCAGGCAGAAGAGCAATTAGCAAAGGCCGATCCCTCATCAGCACAAGCACAAAAGTTGGTGACTGTTGATACAGTGACACAAGGTAAGTTCAGCCACTTTATTGAACTGCAGGGAAAGATAGATGCGGACGATGTAGCCTATGTGGCGCCGGCCGGGCAAGGCGGTGTTATTAAGGCTGTATTTGTAAAAGCCGGCGACCGGGTAAGAAAAGGACAAGTGATTTTAAAATTAGATGATGTATTGGCAAGACAAGGAGTAATTGCTGCGCAACAAAATGGAGATGTTCTCAAGGCAAGGTTGGCACAGGCTCAATCACTGTATCAAAGAAGAGAAAATCTATGGAAGCAAAATATCGGCACTGAAATAGAAGTAATAAATGCCAAAGCAGATGTTGATGCTTTGCAAAGCCAGTTAAATGCCGCTGAAGCACAGGTTCGTTCTGCACAGGAACAATTGAGCCAAACTAATGTGACAGCACAAATAAGCGGCGTAATAGATCAGATCAATGTAAAAGTGGGTGAGTTCTTTTCACCCCAAACTGCTGCCGACCCGAGAATGGGAATTAAGGTTGTAAACAATAGCAATCTCAAAATGGTAACAGAGGTTCCCGAGAATTATGCTACACGTATTAAAAAAGGAGATGCGGTAGAAGTAGTGGTTACCGAATTAAACAAGCCTGCTTATAAATCAACCATCAGTGTTGTTGGTGCTGCTGTTAATGCCACAACAAGATCATTTAACGCAGAAGCAAAACTTCCATCTGATCCTGTTTTAAAACCAAATCAACTGGCCACAATGAAAATTTTGGACTACCAGGCAAAATCAGCTTTAACTGTTCCTGTAAATGTGGTGCAGACTGATGAGAAAGGCAAGTATTTATATGTTGTTGAAAAGAGTAACAATAAGGTAGTGGCAAGAAAAAAGAATGTGGTAACAGGTGAATCATATAACGGCATTGTTGAAATAAAAAGCGGGTTGTTGCACGGTGATTTGATCATAACAGAGGGATATCAAACAGTGTATGATGGGCAGGCAGTGAGTGCAAACCCCCAAACCCCCTAAAGGTGGCTTGCGGATACAGAGCCCCTGCCTACCGGACAGTCAGGCTCGCTTTGAGGAGATACTTAATAATAACCGGCAGATCTGAAAAGACGCTAACTGCTATAGGAAACTGGGGTGGGTTGACGAACAAAGAACAGAACGATGCAGAGTCACCGACGCTTCGGTCGGGATGCCGACATTTATCGTCGGCATGCGACGCAACGAAGATGATAGTAGCACTATCGCTGGTATCAAAATCAATTGACGAATAAAATATTTCCAGATGCAAATCTTAGAAGGAATTTCAAAAAAATTCAAGGAGTTTAAACCAACAAGCTGGGCCGTTGATAACCGCACTGCTATTTATGTCATTGCGATCATTATTACCATCTATGGGTTGATCAGGTTTACTACAATGCCAAAAGAACAATACCCGGATATTGTAGTGCCCACTATTTCTATTGCTACAGTGTATGTAGGTAATTCACCGAAGGATATAGAAAACCTGGTGACAAGACCTATTGAAAAAGAATTGAAAGGTATCAGCGGCGCCAAGGTGAATAAAATTCAAAGTACATCACAGGCAGATTACAGCCTGATCATTGTAGAGTTTGATACCGATGTAAAAACAGATTTGGCCCGTCAAAAAGTAAAAGATGCTATTGATAAAGCCAGGTCTGATCTGCCAACCGATCTCACCCAGGAACCCGATGTGCAGGAGTTTTCTTTTAGTGAAATGCCCATCATGTATGTAAATGTAAGCGGCGATTATGATGGTATAAAGCTGAAAGAATATGCAGATAAAATGCAGGATCGCTTTGAAGAACTAAGCGAAATAACAAGAGCTGAAATAGTCGGCGCACCGGAAAGAGAGATACAGGTAAATGTTGATCCTGCAAAGATGGCCGTATCCCGTATCAGCTTTACCGATATTGAAAATGCTATTTCAAGAGAGAATATGGACATCACCGGCGGATTGATAGAAACCGGCACCATGGATAGAACGCTTAAAATAAAAGGACAGTTTACCAGTGCTGAAGACTTAAAGAATATTGTGGTAAGAAGCAGTGCCCAGGGAGCTACCGTTTACCTCCGTGACTTTGCAGAATTAAAAGATACTATCAAAGAAAAAGATAGTTATGCACGGCTCGATGGTAAAAATGTAGTAACGCTCAATATTGTAAAACGAGCCGGTGAAAACCTGATCAATGCTGCTGATAAGATCAAGGCAACAGTGGAAGATATGAAGCAGAGTGAAGAGCTGCCGAAAGATCTGAAGGTTATAATCACCGGCGATCAAAGCAAACTGACAAGAACTTCATTCAATGAGCTGATCAATACTATCATCATTGGCTTTGTATTGGTATTGATCATCCTGATGTTTTTTATGGGTGTTACCAATGCATTCTTTGTGGCATTAAGTGTGCCGCTAAGTGTGTTTGTTGCATTCTTATTCCTGCCGGTAGCTAATGCAATTATCGGCACCAGTGTTACGCTCAACTTTATTGTTCTATTTGCATTATTGTTTGGCCTCGGTATCATCGTTGACGATGCCATCGTGGTAATAGAAAATACGCACCGTATTTATAATAATGGTAAAGTACCAATAGTACGAAGCGCCAAAGAAGCAGCTGGTGAGGTATTTATTCCGGTATTAGCTGGTACAGCCACTACCCTTGCACCTTTTTTTCCATTATTATTCTGGAAAGGATTGATCGGTAAATTCATGATCTATCTGCCAACGATACTGATCCTTACACTGGCAGCTTCATTGATCGTAGCTTTTATCTTCAATCCTGTGTTTGCAGTAAGCTTTATGAAGCCTGAAGGCAAGGAATATGAAAAACCAAAGAAGGCTGTGTTCAGAAGTAAATGGTTCATTACTTTTTTAATTGCAGGCATTTTGCTGCATTTACCAGGTTTGCATGGCATGGCTAATTTCCTGTTGTTTCTTGCAATACTGATGGTGTTCAATGCTTATGTATTGAATGATCTTATTCATTCTTTCCAGCAAAAAGCTTTGCCCGGGTTAATGAACCGCTATGAAAAATTATTGAGATGGATATTGAAGAGCAAGCGGCCTGTTTGGGCATTTGTATCGCTGTTTGTTGTATTCATTGTCTCGCTGCTTGCATTAATGGCAAGGGGCAATAAACAAACTTTCTTTCCCAGCGGTGATCCCAATTTCGTGTACGTTTATTTAAAACTTCCTGTTGGTACCGATGTAAAACATACCGATAATGTAACAAGGCTTTTGGAACAAAGAGTGCTAAAAGTATTGGGCGATGAAAAACCCGGAGCACCAGGCAGCATTGTAGAGAGTGTTATCACCAACGTAGCCGCCAGTGCCACCAAGCCGAATGACAACAACCGCAGTGTTCAATCTAACCTCGGTCGTATCCAGGTTTCATTTGTTGAGTTTGAAAAAAGACATGGCAAAAGCACCATGCCTCTCAAAGATTCTATTCGGGCAGCAATGAAAGGCATTCCCGGCGCCGATATAGAAGTGGCCCAGGAAGCCGGTGGCCCGCCCACTGATCCACCAGTGAATATTGAAGTACAGGGTGACAATTTTGAAAATATATCATCTGTTGCCACACAACTATTCAATTACCTTGACACCAATCTTATAGAAGGAATAGAAAATCTTCAACCTGATGTTGACCTGAACAATCCCGAGATCACCATCAATATTGACAGGGAAAAAGCAATGATTGAAGGTGTGACGACAGGCCAGTTGGGCCAGGAAATAAGAGCTGCAATTTTTGGTAAAGAGGTTAGTAAGATCAAGCAGGGTGAAGATGAATATAAAATACAGGTTCGTTACAAAGAATTATTGCGCAATAATGTCACCGACCTGATGAATATGCGTATCACTTTCTTTGATATGAATACGATGCAGGTGAAATCATTGCCCGTTAGCGCAGTAGCCAAAGTGGACTATACCAACACAACCGGTGGTGTAAAAAGAAAAAATGTAAAAAGAACCATCCAGTTGCAAAGCAATGTACTTGACCCAACAATGGTGGCACCAATCAATGCGGAATTGCAAACGAAGATTGACAATTTCAAAAACAAAGTGAAGATACCCTCTGATGTAACGATCAGGCTTAGCGGGCAAAGCGAACAGGAAGCTGAAACGAATGCATTCCTTGGCACAGCCTTTATGATAGCTGTGGGTCTTATCTTTTTGATACTGGTATTACAGTTTAACTCGATGAGCAAGCCCTTCATTGTAGTTACTGAAATTTTCTTTTCTGTTATCGGCGTATTGATCGGCTATGCCATTACCGGTATGACCATTGCCACCATCATGGTGTTGGTAGGAGTTGTAGGGTTGGCTGGTATTGTTATTAAGAATGGTATCCTGCTGATTGAATTTACCGATGAGCTTCGCAGTCGCGGCATGCGGACAAGAGAAGCTGCTATACAAGCCGGTAAGATCAGGATCATTCCGGTATTGCTGACTGCAGTGGCCACCATACTTGGCTTATTGCCATTGGCTGTCGGTTTTAATATAGATTTCGCAGGTTTATTCCAGCATCTTCGTCCCAATATTTTCTTCGGTGGCGATAGCGTAGTATTCTGGGGGCCGCTAAGCTGGACGATCATTTTTGGTTTGATCCTTTCTTTCTTCCTTACGCTGGTGATGGTGCCAAGCATGTACCTGATTGCCGAAAGATTGAGAAGACCCATGTCAAGATTTTATGGAACGAGATATGTTGCTATGCTCGGTTTTGCTGGCCCGTTGTTTTTCATTTTTGTAGGCATCATGTATTTGGTGAGGAGGATCCAGGGTAAAAAAGTTTGGACTGGAAAATTAAAACCCGTGCCAGTAGCAGCTAATAAAACTTTGGTGGAAGTTTAATCTGTTGTGTAAATGAACCCTTTAGAGATAAGAATTGGGTGGTTTTTAAAAAAGCCACCCAATTTTTTTGTTTTGAAAAAAAATTTGCGGTTTTGTGCAGCACATCGAAAAAGCCAGTTGTCTCATTATTGTAAGTACCCTGAGTCGTACACATTTGACAATTGACTGCTCGTCAAAACTTGTCTTAATTTGTTGGTTTTGTATCCGCCTTACTAACTGCTTAGCGGAAAAACGTCCTGGTTCACCCGGGACGTTTTGTTTTTGTTAGCCTTATTGGCAATGTGCCAGTTATAAGAAATTAGTCATCAAATTAATCTCTTTCAATTAATAAGCGGAATATTGCCTTACGTTACGGTACGGTACCTCTTATTGGCAGTATTCAAAGCATACATTCTATTTTTAAACTAACAGATAAAGGAACACCGCCGCTGACGGGTTATAAAGAGCGATCATAACAGTTTTACCAAAATTGTGAGATGAAAAATGTCTCTTTAAGAAATATGAATGAGTATAATGTCAGTTATTTTATGCCATGCATCATCTTGCCCAATTTTTTTGATAGCAATAAAAGAATAATTCCTGCTATACCCGCCATAAAAACAAAAAGCATAAAAAAGTCGTAGAGATTATTCATTTGGTAGCCAAGAAATGACGTTGTTTTTCCACTTTCGGGATAAAGAGCACTTAAGACACCGGCTAATTTATTTCCACCTGCGTTACCCAGAAACCAAACTGCCATTAATAAAGATGCAAAACGCAAAGGCGCTAATTTATTAAAAAGCGAAAGGCCTATCGGAGAAAGACATAATTCACCCCATGTATGTAACATATACATTCCCGTCAGCCAGATCATGCTGACCTTAGTTACAACATGATTAACTCCGTAAGCGATCCATAAATAACCGAGTGCAAGTAATATCAATCCAAAAGCTTGTTTAGTGATAGTAGCTGGTTGTTTTTTTCCCATCTTCAACCAAAGCCATGCAAATAAAGGTGCAAAAATGATAATGAATGCTGAATTGAACGATTGAAAATAGCTGGTAGGCATCGTATAGTTGCCCCATAAATGACGATTAGTTTGCCTGTCGGCGAATAGTGTAAGCGATGCACCAGTTTGTTCATAGGCGCCCCAAAAGAAAACAACAAAGAAAGCAATGATGATCAATACCCATATTCGCTGTTTTTCTTCCCGGTTAAGATGCTTATCTGAAAAAATAAGAAATATGATAAAAATAAAAGAACCTGACAATAGGTAAAACAGGTAATTAATTCTTGTGTCAAGATACATGGCTCCAATCGTTATTCCGACAAAAGCAAACATTCCAACAATTATAACGATTGGGCTCAATGCAGCTTTGGGTGGTGGCGGAACCAGGTCTTTTTTGCTTTCTGTTAACTGACCGCTCGTTAATTGATCACTGCCTGGAGTTTGTCCCAAAATCTTTCCTTCCGGTGACAGGACATATTTATCATGGTAAAGTTTTTGAACAACAAGGCTGGTCAGCATAGCTATAGCGCCAATCAAAAAAGCCCATCTGAAATCAGCGGGATTGCCGGTATCGCCAAAAAAACCACATATCAACGGCCCCATCATCCCACCTATATTGATACCCATGTAAAATATGGTATAAGCAGCATCTTTCCTGGTATCGCTTGCTGTATAAAGCTGACCGACAAGAGATGATATGTTGGGTTTGAAAAAACCATTTCCAGCAACCATAAAACCAAGTCCTGAGTAAAAAAGTATGGTTGACAATCCCGGTGAAGAATTATAAACAGAACCGCATGCAAATAAGATAAGTTCGCCAATCGCCATGATTACTCCGCCAACGAGGATGGATCGTTTATTACCCCAATAGCGATCCGCGATATATCCTCCGACCAAGGGGGTAAGATAGATCAGCCCTATATAACTGCCGTATAAATTGGAAGAAAAAGCATCGTTGAACAACAGAGCTTTGGTCATGAATAAAACAAGAATAGCCCGCATACCATAAAAATTAAATCTTTCCCACATTTCCGTTGCAAAGAGTACATAAAGACCTTTTGGATGTTTGCCGGTTTGTGCAGGCTGACTCATACAATCTATTTTATTTAATAATCAGAAAATCTTAACCTTTAATGAACAAAATACAGAAAATTGACCACTCACAAATTTTTCCAAGTTATCTTTAGCAAACGTAGCGATCTTCGCATTCCTAAAACCCGACGAATAAACCAACATGCGAATTTTATTATTAGGTTCTGGCGGCAGGGAAAATGCCCTGGCATGGAAACTTTCTCAAAGTGTTTGGACAAACCCCCTTTACATTGCTCCCGGCAATCCAGGTACAGCACGATATGGCAACAATGTCAATCTTGACATTTCTGATTTTGATGCTATTGCCAAGTTTTGCAAATCCGAAAAAATAGAAGTTATAATTGTAGGTCCGGAAGAACCATTGGTAAACGGTCTTTATGATTATTTCAAATCAAAAGAAGACCTGAAAGAAATCTATTTTGTTGGCCCATCAAAAGAAGGTGCACAACTGGAAGGGAGTAAAGCTTTTGCCAAAGCTTTTATGAAAAGGCATAATATTCCTACCGCTGGTCACCGTGAGTTTACTGCCGAAAACTATGAAGAAGGAGTAGAATACCTTAAGCAACATTCGCTGCCGATCGTGTTAAAAGCAGATGGGCTTGCTGCCGGCAAAGGAGTGATCATTTGTAAAAACCAAATAGAAGCATTGGCAGAGTTCGAGCTGATGATACAAACAGCAAAGTTTGGCGAAGCCAGTAAAAAAGTGGTAGTAGAAGATTTTTTAGAAGGTATCGAGTTAAGTGTATTTGTGTTGACAGATGGAAAAAATTATTTACTGCTGCCGGAAGCAAAAGATTATAAACGCATTGGCGTTGGTGATACGGGATTGATGACGGGTGGTATGGGCGCCGTAAGCCCTGTGCCTTTTGCTACACCCGGTTTTATGCATAAGATAGAAGAACGCATTATCAGGCCTACGGTAGAAGGATTGTACAAAGAAGGAATTGAATACACCGGTTTTATTTTTTTTGGATTGATCAATGTAAAAGGCGATCCTTATGTGATCGAATACAATTGCCGCATGGGCGACCCGGAAACAGAAGTAGTGATACCGAGAATGGAAACAGATCTTATTGGTCTTTGCGTAGCGGCTTGCAACAAAGAACTGCATCTTGTAAAAATAAGAACCGATGAAAGAGCAGCGGCCACTATCATGGCGGTGAGCAAAGGTTATCCCGGTTATTTTGAAAAAGGAATTGAAATAACAGGGCTTGATGGTAAATATGGAAAACAATCACTGGTGTTTCATGCCGGCACCAAAGAGCAGGATGGTAAGATCGTCAGCAATGGCGGCCGGGTGTTTTGCGTCACTTCCTATGGCGAAAATATTGAAGAAGCAGTTAATACATCACTCGATGTTATGAGCTATATTGATTTTGATGGCATGTATTATCGGAATGATATAGGATACGAGTTTGTGTCTTCATCAAAAAAATATAGATAACAAATATTTTTTTACCAGTTGTAATCTTTGCTATGCCAACTGAAGTTCACTACCACGATTACCTGCAACTGGATAAAATATTAAATGCACAATCTCCCGAAAGCGCTAAACACCAATTACCGGCGCATGATGAAATGCTTTTCATTGTTATTCACCAGGCCTACGAACTTTGGTTTAAGCAACTGCATCATGAAGTAGATTCAGTGATAACTATTTTGGCCAAGCCGTCTCTCAATGATAATTCTCCCGAACTGCAAACTGTTGTGCATCGTCTCAATCGTTGTGTTACCATTTTAAGAGTATTGGTTCAGCAGATTGATATCATGGAAACCATGACGCCAATGGATTTCCTTGATTTTAGAGATATGCTTCGGCCTGCATCCGGTTTTCAAAGCTGGCAGTTCAAACAACTTGAAGCTAAGCTGGGATTGAAATTTGAACAGCGGCATGGTAAGGAATATTATACTTCTCAATTACGAAGTGAGCATGTAGAGCTCATCAAAAAAACAGAAACAGAAAAATCATTATTGAATTTATTAAATGCATGGCTGGAAAGAATGCCTTTCTTTAGTGAAAGGGAAAATTGGGAAAAAGCTTATCCTTCTCTATCACAAGATAAAGATATACATCCATTCTGGATTGATTACCGGCAGCGATATACCGAAAGCCTTGACGAAGCAGAAAAAAATAATCTAACAGCTTTTGACCAGTTTTTTTTGAATACAACTCCTTCAGAAGAACAGCAACAGCGTTCACTTTCCGCCACTGCATGCCGTGCTGCATTGTTCATTATGTTATATCGTGGTTATCCTATTTTGCAATTACCTTTTCAACTGCTCAATGGTTTATTGGAAATAGATGAACAGCTAAGCTCATGGCGCTATCGCCACATGAACATGGTGCATCGTATGATCGGCACACG
>Ga0187893_10008619_pt1 | contig 15986 bp, 12 predicted proteins | sample MA1701074metaG_FD_139574 | JGI IMG/M metagenome (GOLD analysis project Ga0187893, IMG submission 139574) | White microbial mat communities from a basaltic lava cave in the Kipuka Kanohina Cave System on the Island of Hawaii, USA - MA170107-4 metaG ...
TCAGGAGGTGCGGGGGAGGGCGGGGGATGAGGGGGGGGAGATCGGGAGACGCGGGGGAGATCGGGCGATGGGAGGAGAGCGGGAGAGCGCGGGTCGAGGAGGGGGCGTGAGGAGAGAGACGGAGAAGCCGGCGGGCCTGCGCCGCGGCGAGGCGGCTTCGGCCGCGCAGGCGGGGCCGCGGCCGATCGGAGACCTGATGGCCCAGGTCCTGAGGGCGGCGTCGCCCCGGAGGCGGGAGCTCGAGGGGCTGGCCGAGGCCTGGAGCCGCGCGGCGGGGCCGGACGTGGCCCGGCGCTCGCGGCCGATCGGGCTCCGCGGGGGCGAGCTGACGGTCGGGTTCGAGTCGGCGGCGCTCCGGCAGGAGGTGGAGTGCTTCCGGAAGGAGGAGATCCTCCGGGCCCTCCGGAGGGCCTGGACGGAGAGCCGGATCGCCAAGCTCCGCTGCGTGATCCGGGGATGAGCTGAGTCCGTCCTTCGTCTTCGCGACGGCGGCGACGGCGGGGTCGCCGCCGTCGCGAAAACGAAAGGGGAAGCCCGCGGGAGAGGGGGCGTCCCCGTTTTCTTAGGCGGCCATGACGACGGAAGATCGGAAGCAGCCGGCCGGGGCGTACGGCGCCGACGAGATCAGGGTCCTGGAGGGCCTGGAGGCGGTCCGGCAGCGTCCCGGCATGTTCATCGGGGACACCGGGCCCCGGGGCCTCCACCACCTGGTCTACGAGGTGGTGGACAACTCGGTCGACGAGGCGATGGCCGGCCAGGCCCGGTCGATCGCCGTCCGGCTCCACGCGGACGGCTCCTGCTCCGTCGTGGACGACGGCCGCGGCATCCCCGTCGAGATCCACAAGGAGGAGGGGAAGAGCGCCCTCGAGGTGGTCCTCTGCACGCTCCACGCGGGCGGCAAGTTCGACAACAAGGCCTACAGCGTCTCGGCCGGGCTCCACGGGGTGGGCGTCTCGGCGGTGAACGCGCTCTCCGAGTGGCTCGAGGCCACCGTCTGGCGGGAGGGCTCCGAGCACTTCTTCCGCTGCGAGCGGGGGAAGCCCGCCGGGCCCGTCGAGAAGCGGGGCGCCTCGACCAAGCGCGGGACGAAGGTCCACTTCAAGCCGGACCCCGCGATCTTCAAGGACACGAACCTCGCCTTCGAGACGCTCGCGCGCCGCCTCCGGGAGCTCGCCTTCCTGAACCAGGGCGTCCAGATCACCCTCACCGACGAGCGCAGCGACAAGAGCGACGAGTTCAAGTACGAGGGCGGCCTCCGGGAGTTCGTCTCCTACCTGAACAAGGGGAAGGGCCGGCTCCACGAGGACGTGATCTGGTTCGAGCGGCGCATGGACCAGGTCCAGGTGGAGTGCGCGCTCCAGTGGAACGACCGCTACGACCCGACCGAGTTCTCCTTCGCCAACTCGATCAACACGCACGACGGGGGGACCCACCTCTCGGGCTTCCGCTCCGCGCTCACGCGGACGCTGAACGCCTTCGCCCGCGGGAAGAACCTCCTCAAGGAGAAGGACACGCCGCCCACGGGCGACGACTACCGGGCGGGCCTCACGGTGGTCGTGAGTGTCCGGCTCCCGAACCCGCAGTTCGAGTCCCAGACCAAGGTCAAGCTCACGAACACCGACATCGAGGGCGCCGTCACGAACGCGGTCAACGAGGAGCTCCACGACTACCTCGAGAAGCACGCCGACGTCGGGAAGGCGATCTTCGTGAAGGCGATGTCGGAGAGCCAGGCCCGGGAGGCCGCGCGGCGCGCCCGGGAGACGGTCCGGAAGGGGGCCCTCACCTCGGGCGACCTCCCCGGCAAGCTCGCCGACTGCTCCTCGCGGGACCGCGACTCGACCGAGCTCTACATCGTCGAGGGCGACTCGGCCGGCGGCTCGGCCAAGCAGGGGCGCGACCGGAAGTTCCAGGCCATCCTTCCCCTCAAGGGCAAGATCCTGAACGTGGAGAAGGCCCGGATCGACAAGATGCTCAAGCACGACGAGATCCGGACCGTGATCAGCGCGGTCGGGACGGGGATCGGGGAGGGCGAGTTCGACCCGGCCAAGCTCCGCTACGGGAAGATCATCATCATGACGGACGCGGACGTGGACGGGAGCCACATCCGGACCCTCCTGCTCACCTTCTTCTTCCGGCACATGAGGAAGCTGGTCGAGGAGGGCTACGTCTACATCGCCCAGCCCCCCCTCTACCGGGTGACCCACCGGAAGAAGGAGCGCTACGTCCACGACGAGCGAGAGATGACCCGGGTCTTCGTGGACCTGGGGGTGGAGGGGACGACGCTCGAGACGCCGTCGCGGAAGATCGCGGGCGCGGAGCTCCGGAAGCTGGTGGAGGCGGCGCTCCGCATCGAGGACGCCCTCCCGCTCGTCCAGCGGCGCGGGGTGGCGATGGAGCGCTACCTCCAGCAGCACGACGCGAAGGCCGGGCGGCTGCCCGTCTACCGGGCCCGCTGGCAGGGGAAGGAGCGCTTCTTCTACTCCCAGGAGGCCCTCGACGCCTTCATCGAGGCGGAGGAGAAGGCCGCGGGCCGGGAGCTCGCGGTCCACTTCGACGACCAGGCCGGGGCGCCCTCCGGAGCGGAGCCCTCGATCCTGCTGAACGAGTTCCACGGCGTCCCGGAGCTCGAGGCGGCGCTGCGGGACCTCCGGGACCTCGGGGTCCAGCCGGCCGAGTACTTCCGGGGCGAGGAGACCAACGGCGCCTCCCGCTACCGCCTCGTCCACGACGCGCTTGAGGTCCCCGTGCGGACCCTCCGCGACCTCCTCCGGGAGATCCGCGTGATCGGCCGGAAGGGGCTCGACGACGTCCAGCGCTTCAAGGGCCTGGGCGAGATGGACGCCGAGCAGCTCTGGGAGACGACCATGAACCCCGCGAAGCGGACCCTCCTCAAGGTGACCATCGAGGACGCGATCGAGGCCGAGCGCATGTTCACGATCCTCATGGGCGAGGAGGTGGAGCCGCGCCGCGAGTTCATCGAGAAGCACGCGCTCGAGGTGAAGTTCCTGGACGTGTGACGGGCGAGGGGGGCCCGCCCGTCGTCCTTTCCGCGGCGGCGGTTCCGGGGCTGCCGCCGCGGAAAGGACGAATGGGCCAGACGTCGAAGGGGTCGTGTCCGGAATGCGGGGCGAGATTCCGGACGGGGGCGCTGCTCGCCATGGACGAGCAGCGGCGCCTCCAGAAGGTCGGGATCATCGACCTCGGCGAGCCCCCGGAGCGCCTCCAGTGCCCGAAGTGCGGCACGCGGCTCCGCGTGGTCCAGGTCCGCATGGGCACGTTCTTCACCCGGGACTGACATGGGGAGCTTCGAGCGTTCGGGCACCTTCCGCGACCGGGAGGCCTTCCTGGCCGGGGTCCGGGCCCGTCTCGAGAAGCTGATGGGCGGGGCGGCCCAGGGGATGACCTCGACCTGGGAGAAGGCGGGCGACGCGGACGTGGGGCGGCTCTCCGGCTTCGGGGCGCGGATCGAGCTCACGGTCGGGGCGGCCGGCTGGCAGTGCCGGGCGGAGATCCCCTCGTGGATCCCGATCCCCCAGTCGATGATCGAGGCGAAGTTCGACGAGAAGTTCAAAGAATTAAGTAACCTGTGAGTTCGCCCCTCGTTTTCGCGGCGGCCCCGGCCGGGGGGTCGGGGCCGTCGCGAAGACGAAAGGATTGGAAGCTTCGAGCGAGGACGGTAGAATCCCCCCGGTGCCCGCGAGGAAGAAGAGCGCGCGGATCGAGGACGTCGCGGAGGCGGCGGGCTTCGAGGTCGAGCTCGTCAAGAGGGTCCTGAAGGAGGTCCCCGGGGTGGCGGTTCCCCGGGAGAGCCAGGACCGGATCTTCAAGACGGCCCGTCGCCTGGGCTACGACTTCCGGAAGCTCAGGATCGGCAAGCGCATGCAGTACCGGAAGGAGACCCTCGACGAGATCCTGGAGAAGCTGGCCGAGAACCCGGGCTGGTCCCGGGCCGAGATCGTGAAGTACCTCCGGGAGTCCCGCGGCCTCGTGGACCGCGTCCACAAGCGCGTCTTCCGCGAGGAGTTCGGCGAGGAGGGATAGGGGGGGCCTCCCGCCGCCCGCATCGCGCCTTTCGGGAGGGAGAGCCGGGGAGTCGGTGGGAGGGAGCCCACCCGGCGTTCCCGGACCTCCGCGAGCCCGTCCGCTCCCTCCGGGACCTGCCCGGCCGCGGCGGGGTCCCGTCCCGCGCCCCTACCCGTCCCTTCCCCCGCCCCGGTAGATCGCGCGGGCCAGCGACAGGACCCGGGCCGAGGTGTGGGGGAGCTCCCGCGACAGGGCCAGGAGGGCGGCCTGACCCCGGGGCATCCGGACCGACGGGAGGCCGGAGGAGGCGGACTCCCGCACGCTCGCGGAGAGGGAGCGCCCCAGGACCTCCTCGAGGGCCAGGTCCACGGCCTCGTCCAGTCGGCCGGAGTCCCTGGCCGGAATCAGGCAGGCGTGCGTCGCGCGGACGGCCTCGAGGGGGCCCCCGTAGGCCCGGGGGTCGAGCGGGTCCAGGCCGTAGCTGCAGAGGAGCGCGAAGGGACGGCGCCGCCGGGCGGCGTCCCAGAGGCCCTCGAGGGCCACGGCCGCCGGCCAGTTCCCCCGGTCTCTCAGCACGTCCACCAGCTCCCCGTAGGCCCTGAGGCCCGGGCGGCCCGGCTCGATCCGCGCCAGGGCGTCGTCCAGGAAGGCCTCGAAGCGGGCCGGATCGGGCCGGTCGCCTGCCATGAGCCGGTCCAGGGCCCTGGCGGCGTCCGCGTAGACGAGCCGTCCCTCCGTCCCCTCGAGGGCGGAGCCCAGCCGCGCCGCCATCGCCTTCCACCGCCCGTGCGTCGCGAGGACCAGCACGCCCTCCTCCGCGAGGAGCCCCGCGCCGACGTAGCCGGCCGCCGCCTCGGCCAGGAATCCGGCGTCGCCGCTGACGCAGGCGATGTGGGCGTCCGCCCCGGGCCGCGCCAGGAGGCCGCCCCACGAAGGAGACGAATCGTTCCGGCTCATCCCGTCCTCAGGCCCGATCCAGCACCTCCCGGACCTTCTCCGCGACCTGGCTCGGCCGGAACGGCTTCTCGAGGAACCCGTGGGGCTTCCAGGACGCTTCCGGGTCGCGGATCCCCCGGTCGCTGTAGCCGGAGGTGAGGAGCACCCGGATTCCCGGACGGAGCTCCGCCGCCCGGCGGGCCAGTTCATCCCCGCCCAGGCCGGGCAGGACGAGGTCGGTCAGGAGCAGGTGGATCTCCCCTTCGTGGCGCCCGCAGAGCGCGAGTCCTTCGGGGCCGTCCTTCGCCAGGAGGACCCGGTATCCCTTCGTCCGGAGCACGGCCTCGACCAGGGTCCGGAGCTGGTCCTCGTCCTCCACCACCAGGATCGTCTCGCCTCCCCCCCTGGCCCTGCGGTCCGTCGCCGGTTTCGGGCGGTCGGACGCCAGCTCCCTCGGGGCCGGGAGATAGACGCGGAACTCCGTCCCGCGGCCGATCGCGCTGTCCACCTCGATGTGGCCCCGGTTCTGCTTCACGATCCCGTAGACGGTCGACAGCCCCAGGCCCGTGCCTTTCCCCTTCTCCTTGGTCGTGAAGAAGGGCTCGAAGAGGCGGGAGAGCGTGGCGTCGTCCATGCCGGTCCCCGTGTCGCGCACCAAGAGCCGGACGTGCCGCCCGGCCGCGCCGCCGGGGTGCCGCAGGGCATGGGCCGCGTCGAGGTCGACGGGCTCCGCCGCCACGGTGATCGTCCCCCCCCGGGGCATGGCGTCCCGGGCGTTGACCACCAGGTTGAGGACCACCTGCTCGAGGTGGCCGGGGTCGGCCTCGACGAAGGCCGGTCCCTCGGACGGGCAGTCGAGCCGGATGTCCTCGCCGATCAGGCGTCCGAGCATCTTCCTCATCTCGCGGACCGACGCCGCCAGGTCGAAGACCACCGGCTCGAGGGTCTGCTTCCGGCTCATGAGGAGGAGCTGCCGCGTGAGCGCCGCGGCCCGGGTCCCGGCCGCGCGGATCTCCCTCAGGTGCTCGTAGAGGGGGTGGGACGCGTCGATCGACGCGAGGGCCAGCTCGCTGAAGCCGAGGATCGCCGAGAGCATGTTGTTGAAGTCGTGGGCCACGCCGCCGGCCAGCCGGCCGACCGACTCCATCTTCTGGGCCTGGATGAGCTGCTCCTCGATCCCCCGGCGCTCGGTGATGTCCTGGCCCGTGCCGGCCATGCGACGGGGCGTCCCATTCGACCGCTCCACGATCGCCCCGCGGCCCTGCAACCAGCGGACCGACCCGTCCGGCCGCAGGACCCGGTGGTCGAACTCGAAGGGACGGCCGTCCCGGAAGGCCCCCTGGATCGTCGCCCGCGCGACCTCCCGGTCCGGTTCGGGGAGCCTTTCCAGGAACCCATCGTAGGTCGCCCGGAAGGAGCCCGGGTCGAGGCCGAAGATGTCGTAGAGCTCCTCGCTCCACCACACCCGGTCCTTCTCGATGTCCCACTCCCAGCTTCCCAGGCGGGCGGTCTTCTGGGCGTCCTTCAGCCGCCGTTCGTTCGCGATGAGGGCCTGCTCCATCGCCCGGCGCTCGGTGAGGTCCTGGGTGATGGTGGAGTAGCCCTCGATCTCCCCGGACGGCCCGCGGAGCGGGCAGCGGACCACGCGCGCCCAGAAACGCGTCCCGTCCTGGCGCACCCGCCAGCCCTCCTCCTCGCAGCGGTCCTTCTCGCGCGCCTCCCGCATGCTCCGTTCGGGCGCCCCGGCCGCGGCCTCTTCGGGAGGATAGAAGGTTCCGAGGCTCCGGCCCTCGATCTCCCCGGCGGAGTAGCCGTACAGGCGCTCCGCCCCGGTGTTCCAGAGGGTCACGAGCCCCCGCGGATCCAGGAGGAACAGGGCCGCGTCCCGCACGTTCTCCACGAGCGCGCGGTGGCGGTTCTCCACGCGGGCGCGATCGTCCTCCGCCGCCTCCCTCTGCCGGACCTCGAGCCGCAGGTCCGTCTCCACCCGCCGGGCCAGCCGGGCGCAGAGCACGGCCACCGCGAGGGCGGAGGCCGCGGCGAGGACGGCCGAGACGAGCGCGGAGGACGGGCCCCCCGCCGCGTCCACGAGCCATGGCACGAGGCACACGGCGGCGACCGTCGTCGGGAGCAGGGCGCGGAGGAAGCGGGCCCGGGCGGACGGCCCGGAGAGCGCCTTCAGGGGGAACGCCTCGCCTCCCGACGCGGCCGCCAGCCCGACGCCGACCGCGAGAACTCCGAAGGCGGTGCCGAGCGCCATGGGGATCGTCCGGCCGCCGTAGAGGAGGGGCGCCCCGTAGAGGTAGCCCAGGAGGAAGACGAAGCCGGTCCCCGCGACGGCGGCCGGAAGGGCTTCCCGGAGGATCCGGGGGAGCCGGGACACGAGGCTCGCGCCAGCCGCCGCGAGGGCCGCGGCCGTGGCGAGGGACATCTTCCCGACGGGCGCCCCGCCCGGGACGGTCCAGCGCCGGAGGACCTCCTCGGACGGCCGGAAGATCCACCGGTCGACGCCCAGTTCGGCGCCTGCCAGGAGCTCGAGGAGCCGGGGGGCGGCGACGAGCGCGACCGCCCCGCCCGCCGTCCCCGCGAGCGCGCGCATGCGACGGCCCGGCCGGATCGAGAGGGCCAGCAGCGCCGCTCCCAGGGCGCAGAACGACGCCGCCGTGTTGGGCGCCATCGGGATGAAGCCGGGGCTGAAGGCGGCGACCGCCTGCCAGCCGCGCGACCAGGCCAGGAGCGTCCCGAGCCCCAGGAGCCCGGCCACGGCGCCGCAAGCGCCGGCGACCACGCGATGGACGCGCGACGGGGCGGGAGGAAGGTTCGTCATGTCGCGGCCCTAGGACGGCTCGCCCGGCGGGTCTATTCCCGGATTGCGCGTTTCGGACTCAAGGGGCATGGCCGTGGCCGGCCTCGCCGGCCGAGGGGGCGTGGTCGTGCTCGCAGTGGAGCGGCGCGCCCGCGGCGACCTCGAACTGGAAGGTCGCGTGGTTGATCTCGAAGCGGTCGTCGAGGAGGTGCTGGAGCCGGTGGCCGAGCTCCTCGGTCCGGGAGACGGGGAGGTCCTCGCGGAGGCGGAGGTGCGCCGTGAGGGCGTACATTCGGGAGGTGATGGTCCAGACGTGGAGGTCGTGGACCTCGAGGACGCCCTCCTCCGACTTCATCGCGGCCCGGATCTCCTCGAGGTCGAGGTGCTGGGGGACCGATTCCAGGAGGATGCGGGAGGAGGACCGGACCAGGCCCACGCACCAGACGAGGATGAGGACGCTGATCGCGGCCGCGATCGCGGGGTCGGCCCAGGTCCAGCCGAAGGCCCACGCCGCGCCCGCCGCCGCGAGGACGCCGACGGAGGAGGCCCCGTCGGCCACCATGTGGAGGAAGGCGCCGCGGATGTTGAGGTCGTGATCCGAGTGGCGGTGGAGGAGGGCGGCGCAGACGACGTTGACGACGAGGCCGACGGCCCCCACGATCAGGGTCCACTTCGCGTCGAAGGGAACCGGGTGGAGGAAGCGGTGGGCGGCCTCGTAGAGGACGTAGCCGGCGATGGGGACCAGGGCGATCCCGTTCACGAGCGACGCCAGGATCTCGAAGCGCCAGTACCGGTAGGTCTTGTCGGCCGGGGCGGGGCGGACGGCGATCACGATGGCCAGCCACGAGAGGGCGATGGCCAGGAAGTGGGTGAGCATGTGGAAGGCGTCGCCCAGGAGCGAGATCGATCCCGTGAGCAGGCCGCCCACGATCTCGCCGGCCATGGTGACGAGCGTGAGGACCATGACCCAGAAGAGGCGGGTCCGCTCCCCGCGACGGGCGGCGCCGGGCCCCGCCTCGAGCTTCGGATGGTGGTGGCGGTCCGACATCGCGACTATCGTATCACCCGCGGCCCGGCCCCCGCCCCCCGATTCCCGATTCCCGGTCCGCGATTCCTGCTATCATGGCCGCCTCGGCGGGCCGAACCGCGGGGGCCGTCGTGCAACCTCCTGCCCTACAGAAAGGGGGAACCCGTGGGAAGCGGCGTCGTGCAAGGTATGGAGCGAAAGGACGAGCTGGCGTCGCTCTCCGACAACGACCTCATGGTCCGGCTCCGCGCGGCCTCGAACGCGGAGCTGATGAGGGGGTTCGAGGTCCTGGTCGGCCGCTACAAGAACGCCATCGTCTCGTTCCTCTTCCGGTTCGTGGGGGATTTCAGGACGGCGGAGGACCTGGCGCAGGAGACGTTCCTCCGGGTGTTCAAGAAGGTCCATGACTACAACAGCTCGGCCAAGTTCTCGACCTGGCTCTACACGATCGCCTCGAATCTCGCCAAGGACGAGTTCAAGCGCCGGGCGCGGCACCCCGCGAAGTCCCTCGACTGGAAGGGCGGGGGCGACACCACCCGCGACGTCCCCCAGGTCCAGGCCGACACCACCGACTCCGTCCCCGACGTCCAGCTGGAGCACGAGGAGGCCCGCCGGAACGTGAAGAAGGCGCTCGACCTCCTCGAGGCGCACGACCGGGAGATCCTCCTCTACAAGGACGTCCAGGGCCTCTCCTACGAGGAGATCGCGGAGATCCTGGGGCTCCCGATGGGGACGGTCAAGAGCCGGATCTCCCGGGCCCGCACCGCGTTCAAGGAAGTGTGGAAGAAGGTGAACCCGTGAGGGGCCGCAACGCGGCGCGCGTCCAGGGAACAGAGACGATGAAAAGGAGCCCCGAATGAAGAACGCCGCCGGCTGGTTCTGCTTCGTCCTGCTCCTGGGCGCCGTGGCCGGCTTCGCCGCCGGCAAGGGCAGCGTCCAGGCGCAGTCGCTCGACAACAAGTCCTCCCGGTACCTGGCGGGCGTGGTCACCTACGGCCAGGCCCAGGACGCCTTCTGCCTCTTCGACACGCAGACCAACCGCCTGGTCGCCTACACGATCGGGGGCAACCGGCGCCTCGAGCTCATGGCCGTCCGCGAGCTGAGCTGGGACCTCAAGATGGTCTCCTGGGGCAAGCAGGAGCCGACCGTGCAGGAGGTGAAGGACGCCTTCGAGAAGGCCGAGAAGGAGCGCCTCGAGAAGGAGAAGGCCCAGGAGAAGAAATGACGGTCGACTGCAGGACCACCCACGACCTCTTCTCGGACTACTACGACGGCGGCCTGTCCGCGGCGGACCGGCGCCTGCTCGAGGACCACCTGAAGTCCTGCCCCGGCTGCACGACCGAGTTCCGCCACTTCACGGAGTCCCTGGACGCCCTCCACCGGACCCGCCCGCTCGAGACCACCCGGATCTTCATGGCCAACGTGCGGTCCGCCGCGGCGGCCCACCTCGACCGGAAGGAGAACCTGCTCCGGAGCGAGGCCGTGACGATCCAGACCCCCCGCGCCGAGGGGAGCCCGGACCTCCTCAAGGCCGAGTCCCGTCCGCCCAAATCCTCGACCGGGCCCGTGAAGAAGGCCGGCGGCCTCCCGGCCTGGGTGCCCTGGTCGCTCGCGGCGACGACGCTCGCGGCCTTCCTCCTCGGCTTCCTCTCCTCGGGCCGGGGCGACGAGCAGGCCCTCGCGGACCTCCAGCGGAAGATCGAGCAACTCATGGCCCGGCCCCCCGAGCGGGTCCCCGTGCCCGTGCCGGCCGACGTGGACGCCGCCCTCCGCGAGCGCGGCTTCGTCCAGGTGGACGGCCAGTGGCTCCCCGCCCGGATGAGGGACGACTTCGCGAAGGGCCTGGTCTACGTCCAGGGCCGACCCGTGGCGCGCGAAGACCTCGCCCGGACGCTGGCCAAGGAGTTCCCGCCCGAACCGCCCCCGCCGCCCCCGCCCGCGCCCGTCCCGAGCGCGGACGAGATCCTCGAGCGGGCCGGCTACGCCAAGGTCAACGAAGTCACCGTGCCCCGGGAGTGGATCGCCCGCTGGGCCCAGGGCGACGTCCTCGTCGGGGTGAACGAGTGGCGCCGCTCGGCGGACTTCCGCGACCAGTTCATCCGGGACCACCACCTGGTCGAATACAAGGGCCAGCTCATGACGGCCGAGCAGGCCGAGTCGCTCCGGCTCCAGCAGTCGGTCCGGATGCCGGAGGGCGCCCCGCCCGTCAACGAGTTCACCCGGACGCTCGTGGGCCTCGAGGTCGGGCCCCCGAAGACGCACGCGGGGATCACGGTCTATCCGATCCTGGCGCCCCAGCCGCCCGCGGACTCGGGCGTCCTCCCGCTCCACGCGGCCCTGGGCGGGGGGAAGGTGGAGATCTCCGACACGCTGGGCCTCTTCGCCGTGCTGGTCCGGAACGGCCTGGAGAGCGATCTCCTCCTGGTCGCCGGCGAGGTCCTGACCGGCGGCCGCTGTTCCCGGGCCGTCGCCCAGGACACGCTGGTCCCGGGCGGGCAGACGGTCCGGGTCCCCGTGCAGTGCGTGGAGCCCGGGACCTGGAGGCCGGGGGACCGGTTCGCGAAGGAGTCGGGGCACTACGTGGCCCCGCCGCAGGCCCGCCGTTCGCTCGCCTGGGAGCAGGGCCAGGGGGCGACGTGGTCCATGCTTTCGCGGAGGCTCGGGGGCCGGAGCGGCCAGGCGGACCTCTTCCGCGCCCACGCCGACTCGATCGCCGAGGCGCGGGCGGAGCTCCAGGGGGCGATCGACCGCGAGCCGCAGGCGGTGGGCCTCGCGGTGGCGATCGGGGATTCCCTCGAGTTCGTCGAGCTCTTCCAGGACCGGGGCCTAGCGGCATCCTATTTCGACCGCGTGGTGGCGGGCGCCGCGCTCGAGGCCCTCGAGCGCGCGGGGGAGCCGGCGCGGCCGGCGACCCCCTTCCCGAACTCGATCCGGGGCGTGAAGGAGTTCCTCGAGTCGTGCTTCCACCTCGCCTACGAGCCGCTCGACGAGGGCCTGGCCGCCCGGAAGGAGGACGGCTGGGTGGGCCGGATGCTGACCGGCGGCGGAGGCGTCCGGCACGCGCTCCTCTTCGCCCGCGGGGCGCCGGCGTGGGAGCGCCGCGCCCCCTACAGCGTCCCCGCCGACAAGCTGAAGAGGGCGATCGACGACTACGAGACGCGGATGAAGGGCCTGGGCCCCTCCCGGAAGATCGCGGCGCTCCGCGACCTGGGGTCCATCAACGCGCCCGAGGTGATCCCGGCCCTCCTCCGGCACCTGACGGAGACGGATACGGCGGTGCGGCGCGCGGTGATCCAGGAACTGGGCGCGCTCGGCGACCTCCGCGCGACCGACCCGCTCCTCCAGCTCCTGGGCCGGAGCCGGCCGGACCTCCCGGTCTCGACGGAGATCGCCCGGGCGCTCGGGCGCCTGGGCGACGAGCGCTCGGTCGATCCGCTCCTCAAGTACGTCGAGACGGGCGAGCCGGACTTCGCGCTCGCCCTGATCCCGTCGCTCGCGGAGCTCATCCTCCAGGTGCGGAACCGCGAGCTCCTCCAGCGGGCGATGACGCGACTCCTCGTCCTCTTCGAGACGGCGGAGGGCGTGACCCGGGGCGAGGGGGTGCTCGACCCCGTCTGGAAGAACCTCCGCCCGGCCGACGCCCAGGCGATCTGGGACGGGGTCCGCACGACGCTCAAACAGGTCGTGGGCGTCGAGTACAGCACGGCCGCCCGCGCCCGCGGGTGGTGGAACGAGCGGGAGAGCCGCGAACGGTTCCTGAAGGACCGGACGGGAAAATAGCATCGGGAATCGGGAATCGGGAATCGAGGAGGGGGAATCGGGGGGGCGGCGGGCGTAGACATAGGCATGGCGTCGGCCGTGATTCGCGGAGCGCTCGGGTTCGGGGCGGTGAGCGTGGCCGCGTACTCGGTCTGGGCGTTCGGCGGGAAGTGGTTCGCGCGGCACGGGGGCGACGCGGCGATGTACCCCGTGATCGCGGTCGTCTTCCTCGCCCTCTCGGGGCTCGTCCTCCATCCGCTGGCGGGAGGCGTCGGGCGCTTCACCCGGGCCTTCATCCCGGCCTTCGTCGCGTACGCGGCCGTCTGGTGCGCGGCCTGGTTCCTGATCAAGAAGCGGCCGGGGGAATGGGTCGGGTCGCTCGCGGGGAGCGCGGCGTTCGCCCTCGTCGCGGGCGCCCTGCTCGGGAACCTGCGGCCCTGGTTCCGGGCGACGGCGGCCTTGGCCGTGGGCCACTCGGCGGGCTACTTCCTGGGAGGGGAGCTCTACTACGCGACGCGGTCGGCGCTCGGCATGCTCGGCTGGGGGCTCCTCTACGGCCTGGGCTTCGGGGCGGGGATCGGATACGCCTTCCGGGAATCCGGAATCCGGAATCCGGAATCCCGCGGAGTCCCCCCCGCTCACCCTTCGGGGGGGTGATCCGGAATCCCGCCGCCCCGCGCCAAGCCCCCCCCCGGGGGGATGGGGGGGACGAAGTCCGGATTCCGGATTCCCGATTCCGGATTCCTCCTCACGGCTTGAGCTTCTTCACGTACTCCTTCCACTCCGACTGGAGCGCCGCGGCGTCCTTGGCGAAGATCTCGTCGAAGGCCTGCTGAGGAGTGGCGCCCCAGAGGACCCGGGCATGGTAGCGCTCGATCCGGGGGCGGTACTTCCCCCGCTCGTGCTCGTAGAAGAAGTGGACCATCGACCAGGCCTGGGCGTATTTCACCGGCGTGTTGCCCGAGTAGAACTCCCGGGGCGTCTCGCACATGATCTTCTTGAAGGGGAGCTCCGAGCCCACTTCGATCGCCCACCGGATCGCCTGGAGCCGGCCGCGGAGGAGGGCGCCGGTCGCCGCGACCTTGCCGTCCTTGACCACGATCCCGCCGGCGTACTCGGCGATCCCCTCGTTGTACCAGAAGGGGGGCGTCCCGGCGGCCAGCCCGTGGACGAACTGGTGGACCGCCTCGTGGTACAGGGTGTGGTTCGTTTCCTCCAGGTCCAGGCTCTCGAAGAGGACGAGCTCGTTCAGGTGGGGGCGGAAGACGCCGAGCGTCCATTCCCCGCGGTCCTCGGAGAGGAGCTCGAAGTAGGTGTAGTAGTTCTCCGCGGTGTTGAAGATCGCGACGCGTGGCTTCCGCCGGGGGTCGCGGAGGAAGGGGCCCTTCAGGGTCTCCCGGAAGTAGCGCCACGCGGCCTCGAGGTTGTCCCCGTAGCGCTTCGCGGCCTCGGGGCTGATGTCGGTCGTGATCCGGTAGTGCTCGGTCTCGTGGTCGAAGCGGCACCCGAGCTCCCGGGGCCCGCGCGACTGGTACTTCAGGATCCGCTGCCGGGTGAAGGGCTCGGGGTCGCCGGGGTCGAGCTTCCGGGCGAGCGCGAGGTCTCCGAGGTAGGACTCGGACGCCTGGGGCGAGCGGGTGTAGGTCGCCATCGCCCGGATCACGTGCGCCTCGACGTAGTCGGGGCGGAGCTCGATCACGCGGTTGGCCCCGCGGAGGGCGCCCTCCGCGTCCCCCCGCTCCAGGAGCATCTGGGCGTGGAGCGCGTGGGCCTCGTGGAACTCGGGGAAGGCCTCGATGGCCTTCCCGAGGTCGGCCATCGCGCCCGCGTAGTCCTGGCGATCGCGGCGGAAGCCGCCCCGGACGAACCAGAGCCAGGGGACGTCCGGGTACTTCGCGAGGAGGGCGTCGATCTCCTCGAGCCACTTCTCCGGGGCGAAGAGGCCCGGGCCCTCCCCGAAGCGGCCGAACTCGAGGGCCTTCTTGAGCTCGCGCGCCCGGTCGAGCTCGGGGTTCGTCCTGATCCGGAAGTCGAAGTGCCGGTGCTGGGCGCTCAGCATCCGCTCGTTCTCCGCGCCGAGCGCCCGGTCGGCGATCGTCCGCTCGCGCTGGGCGCGGATCTCGTCGAGCTCGGGGGTGAGCGCGCGGCGGAGGAGGACCTCGACCCGTCCCAGCCGCTTGTCGAGGTCGTTCGGATCCACCCGCCCCTGAACGATGAGCGGCGCGTGGATCGTGACCTTGCCCTTCTCGATCGAGATCCCGAACGCCCCGAGCGGGAGGGGCGCCTCCTGGTCCTTCGGCGGGTCGGACGCGGAGAACACTTCCTTGCCGTCGAGGAGAACGGTGAACGTGCGGTCCTTCGAGAGGATGCGGACGTCGTGGGCCTTCCCGGCGGCGAGCGTCGCCTTCTCGTCCTTCTTGAGCACGGTCCGGGGCTCCGGGGGGGCCTGCGTGCCGAACTGGATCCCCCGGGGGCCGAGCTCGAGGACGTAGGAGGTCCGGCTCCCCGAGAAGAGGTGGAAGGAGACGGGCGCGTCCAGGGTCAGCTTGAGGTCGACGTTCAGCTCGCCCCGGAACGCGAGCATCTGGTCGGAGTCCTCCTCCGATTCTCCCCGCAGGAGGACCCGCAGGGGCTGCCTGGCCTCGAGGACCGCGGACTTCCCGGAGAGGGAGAGGCCCGGGGTCCACTCCTCGAGCTGCTTGGGGTCGGCGAAGTCGTAGGAGATCCGGATGCCGTCCTGCCCGAGCCGCCGGGCGCTTCCGCGGAGGGCGCCCGAGTCGGACATGAGCCGCTCGAGGATGGAGCTGAACTCGAGGACGCGGGAGGCGTAGCCTTCGCCCAGCTGCGAGGCGCGGTCGAAGGCGGCGTGCGCCTCTTTCCACATCCGGCGGGCGATGAGGAGCCGGCCGCGGTCGAACTGGTCCTGGGGGCTCTTGGGGTCGTAGAGGAGGTCCGCGGCGGCCAGGATCGAGGCGGGCGCGAGGGCGTCCCAGAGGACCTGCCGGGGCGCGCCCCCGACCTCGAGCTTGAGGTCGTGGAGCGAGCTTTCCCGGAGGACGGCGCCCGCGATCGTGCCGCCGTCCCGGAGCGCGAGGGTCAGGGTCTTCCCCGCCAGCCGGGCGCGGAGCGCCTGGGCGGCCTGTTCGCGGGCGGCCATTTCCTTGGCGAGCTCCCCGCGCGCCTCCTCGAGGCGCTCGAGCGCCTTCTTGCGTTTCGATTCGAGGTGCGCCTTGAGCTCGGCGAGGGAGTCGTCCGCCGGAGGAGGGGCGGGCTTCTCGGGCGCGGGGGGGGGAGGCGGCCGCGGGGGCGGGGGAGGGGCGGGCGCCTCGGCCTTCGCCGGCTCAGGCGCCGGCCGGGGCGGAGGGGGCGATTCAGGCTTGGGGGGAACGGCCGCGACCGGCGGCTCCTCCTTCCCACCCAGGACGAGGACGAGGA
>Ga0187893_10008620_pt1 | contig 15985 bp, 17 predicted proteins | sample MA1701074metaG_FD_139574 | JGI IMG/M metagenome (GOLD analysis project Ga0187893, IMG submission 139574) | White microbial mat communities from a basaltic lava cave in the Kipuka Kanohina Cave System on the Island of Hawaii, USA - MA170107-4 metaG ...
GCCAGCCCGGGCTTTGCCGCAGTCGTGTTGAGAACACGTCGAGGCAAAGCCCGGGCTGGAGACGCCGCGGATGGCGCGGGGCGGACACTTGCAGGCCACGGGCTCATGAATAGTCCAGGCTAGTAGCCGCCGAAGCGGAACAAGAGCCCGCCCGAGGCGTCCAGGCTGCTCGGCCACCAGGTGCTCTTCGCCCCGGCCTCGTCGATGCTCGCGCGGCCGATCTTGTGACCGGCCTGCATCGTGAGCCCCCACGCCTCGCCGATCATCATGTGGGCGCCGATCCGGCCGCTCAAGCTGATGCGGCTCACGGACCCGGTCTCGTAGCTGGAGGCGGGCGGCGTGTCGTCCTCGAACTTGGCCTTCCCGTTCCAGTACTCGAGGCCCGGGCCCAGGAAGAGCGACGTGCGGTCGCCGAGCTTCACCACGCGGTCGCCCCCCACGCGCACGCTCCAGGAGCGCTGCGAGTAGGTGAACTTGCCGGCGCCGGAGGACGCGTTCGTGCCGGGCTTGTTCTCCTCGCTGAAGTAGCCGAACGAGTACGAACCGTTGAACGCGTAGTCCTCCGTGAGCATGTTCCAGTACTCGATCTTGATGCCGGTCTCGGAGTGGTCGTAGGCGGGTGCGAAGCCGTTGCCGAACTCGCCGGCGAGATCGGCCTCGGCGTGCAGGAGCTGGATCCCCAGATAGGAGCCGCCCGCGAGCGAGGCCGAGGCGGTCGCAGCGAGCAGGACGACGGCGAGCAGGAGACGCTTCATGCGGGACCCCCAGAACGTTCGCGGCCCCCATGGCCGGGCGAACGGTCGCGGACGCTAGGTAAGTGACGGCGTGGGTGTCAACGCGGGACATTCGCTCCCGGGGGGGCGGTGCGCATGAGCGCAGGACCCGCCCGGGCTGCGCGATCCCGGCAGGACGGAGTTTGCGCCGGGCCGCGCCACTGCGCTAGTATGCGCCCCGTTCACAAGCAGAAGCCCCGCGCTTCTCACCCCAAGCGGACGTCTTCCTCAAGGTCTCGCAACGGGTTCGGCCACGTGACCCCGTCCCGCCACGCGCGCGTGGCCGGGCCGGGCAAACCGGCAGTCGGGCCCTTCGGGGCGGGACGCCGGGCGGGGTGCTGCGCCACCCCGTCCGGCGTCTTCGTTTCCGGCGCAGGCGGTGGGGTCGAAGCCACAGAGCCTCGGGGAGGGAGACGCCATTTCGATACCCGGCAAGTCGCAGGAACCGCGCGTCAACGAGCGCATCCGCATCCCGCAGGTCCGCGTCATCGGCGATGACGGCTCGCAGATCGGCATCCTCACCACGCGTGAGGCCATCGCCATGGCCCAGGCCAGGGGCCTCGACCTCGTCGAGGTCGCGCCGACCGCCCGCCCTCCCGTGTGCAAGATCATGGACTACGGGAAATTCAAGTACGAGCAGAACCGGGCGGCCAAGGCGGCGAAGAAGAAGCAGCATCAGATGCAGCTCAAGGAAGTCAAGATGCGTCCGAAGATCGAGGACCACGACTACGACTTCAAGCTGAAGCACGCGCGCGCGTTCCTGGAGCAGCGGGACAAGGTGAAATTCACGGTCACGTTCCGGGGTCGCGAGATGGCGCACCAGGAGCTCGGCTACCGCGTCATCGAGCAGGTGCTGCGCGACCTGTCCGACCTCGCGGTGGTGGAGCAGCCGCCACGGGCGGAGGGGCGCACCGTGTCGCTCGTGCTCTCGCCCAAGGCCCAGCCGTCGAAAGCCGCGCCCAAGCCCGCCGCGGGCAAGCCGGCGCCGCCGGGCGAGCCGCCGGCCGCCCACTGACGTCGCAGCCAGGAGAGGATCCGAAGATGCCCAAGATGAAGTCCCGACGCGCTGCGCGGAAGCGGTTCAAGCTCTCCGGCACCGGCAAGGCGATCCGCCGTTCGTCCCACCTTAGACACGGCATGATCGCCGACAACAGGAACGCGAAGCGCAAGAAGGGCTCGAACGTCGTCGTGGCCCAGGCCGACCAGGCGCGCGTGCGCCGCATGCTCGGCAGCTGACTCCTCGCCGTCCACCCGCCGAAGCCGACCCGCGTGAGACCTCGCGCGCGGGCAGGAGGATAGTCAGATGTCCCGCACCAAGACCGTCGTCCCGGGCCGCGCCCGCCGCAAGAAGGTCCTCAAGGCCGCGAAGGGCGGCTACAGCGGCCGCAGCAAGCTGTTCAAGACCGCGCTCCAGACGCAGCAGCGCGCTGGCCAGTTCGCCTACGAGCACCGGCGGCTCAAGAAGCGCGACTTCCGCCGGCTGTGGATCGTGCGCATCAACGCCGCGGCGCGCCTGAACGGGCTCTCGTACAGCACGCTGATCTCGGGGCTCAAGAAGGCGAGCATCGAGGTGAACCGCAAGCTGCTCGCCGATCTCGCCGTGCGCGACGCGGCCGCGTTCGCGAAGCTCGCCGAGGTGGCGAAGGGCGCCTGACGCCGTGGGCGCCGCCACCGGGATCCACGGCCTGCTGCGGGGACGGTCCGACCCCGGGTGGGCGAAGGGCCGGCCGGCCGGGCTGCTCGCCGACTACGCGGAGCGGCTCGCGGCCCTGGAGCGCGTGGACGCCGAGATCGCGCGGGCGACGGCGGAGTACGCCGAGGCCATCGCGGGTGCGGTCAGCCTCGATGCGCTGCAGGTGGTCCGCAACGCGGCGCTCTCGCGCGAGTCGGGCGCGTTCACCGAAGCGCTGGCGCTCATGCCCACGCTCTCCGTGGGCGAGCGGCGCGTCTCCGGCAAGGCGCTGAACCTCGGCAAGCAGCTCCTCGAGGCCGTCGAGCGGGCCGGCCGGGAGGCGCTCGGCCGCGCGCGCGAGGACGCGGGCGCGCTCGACGTGACGCTGCCCGGGCGCCGGCCGTGGCTGGGACGGCCGCACGTGCTGGCGCAGGTGCGCGACGAGCTGCTCGATCTCTTCCACGGCCTCGGCTACTCCGTCTACACGAGCCCCGAAGTGGAGTACGAGTCGTACAACTTCGGCAAGCTCAACTTCGCGCCCGACCACCCGGCACGCGACGCGCACGACACCTACTTCGTGCGCCCGGACGTGGTGCTCCGCACACACACCTCGCCGGGCTGGGTGCGGGCCATGGAGGAGCGCCAGCCGCCGCTGCGGCTCGTGTTCCCGGGCCGCGTCTACCGCGCCGAGGCCGTGGACGCGAGCCACATGGACCAGTTCCACCAGATCGACGGCCTGTTCGTGGCACGTGACGTCTCGATGGCGGACCTGAAGGCCACGCTGAACGCGTTTGCACGCGCCATCTACCGGCGCGACGTGCCCACGCGCATCATCCCCATCTACTTCCCGTTCGTGGAGCCGGGCGTGCAGATGGACGTGCAGTGCGCGACCTGCGCCGGCACGGGTCGCGTGCGCGACGAGGGCGGCGGGCGCCGCTGCCCGGTGTGCAAGGGCACGAAGTGGGTGGAGGTGCTCGGCGCCGGCATGGTGCACCCGAACGTGTTCCGCGCCGTGGGCTACGACCCCGAGCAGGTCACCGGCTTCGCCTTCGGCATGGGCCTCGAGCGCATCGCGATGGGCCGGCACGCCATCCACGAGATCCGCCTGTTCCTCGAGAACGACGTGCGCTTCCTGGAGCAGTTCTGATGAAGCTGCCCGTGAGCTGGCTGCGCGAGTGGGTCGAGCTGGACGCCACGCCGGAGCAGGTGGCCGACGCGCTCACCACGCGCGGGTTCTACGTCGAGGCCGTGGAGCCGCTCGGCCGGCGCTACCCGGGGATCGTGGTGGCGCGCGTGCTCGAGGCCGCGAAGCATCCGAACGCCGACAAGCTCACGCTCTGCCGCGTGGACGGCGGCGCAGGCGAGCTGAGGATTGTGTGCGGCGCGCCGAACGTGAAGGCCGGGATGTTCGTGCCGCTCGCCAACGTCGGCACCACGATGCCCGGCGGGCTCGTCATCAAGGCGGCGAAGATCCGCGGCGAGGAAAGCCAGGGCATGCTGTGCTCGGCCCGCGAGCTGATGCTCTCGGACGACCACGAGGGCATCCTGGACCTGAAGGCGCACCTGCGCGGCGCGCCGCTCGAGCCGGGGAAGCCGCTCGACGCCTACCTGCCCGAGCCCGACTCCGTGCTCGAGGTGGAGATCCCGTTCAACCGCCCGGACGGGATGGGCGTGCTGGGGCTCGCGCGCGAGGTGAAGGCGGCGCTCGGCGGACGCTGGACGGAGTGGGCGCGCGCCCGGCTCGCGGCGCAGCCGGCGAGCGCGCCCGCGCGCGTCACGTTCGACCTCGAGATCGAGGACCCGGCGGAGTGCCCGGCCTACCTGGCGCAGGTCGTCGAGGGCGTGCGCGTGGGGCCCTCGCCGCCGTGGCTCGTGCGCAAGCTCGAGGCGGTCGGGCAGCGGCCCATCAACAACATCGTGGACCTCACGAACCTGGTGCTGTTCGAGTTCGCGCAGCCGTTGCACGCGTTCGACGCCGCGAAGCTCGAGGGCGGCGCCATCCGCGTGCGCCGCACGAAGCCGGGGGAGCGGCTCACCACGCTCGACGGCAGGGCGCGCGAGCTGAATGGCGAGGTCCTGGTGATCGCCGACCGCGTCAAGCCGGTGGCGCTCGCCGGCGTGATGGGCGGCGCCGAGAGCGAGGTCACCCAGGGCACGACCACGATCCTGCTCGAGTGCGCCGCGTTCCAGCCGGCGCGCGTCCGCCGCGGCGCGCGCTCGCTGGACCTCGCCACCGAGGCGAGCCGGCGCTACGAGCGTGGTGTGGACCCCGGCATCGGCCCGGCGGCCGCGGCGCGCTTCCTCACGTTGCTCGTGGAGCTCTGCCCGGGGGCGCGCCTCGGCAACTGGCGGCGCCGGCACGTGGAGCCGCAGCCGCGCTCGCTGCCGCTCCGGCCGTCGCGCTGCGAGCGGCTCATCGGCCTGCCGTTCGGCGCCGGCCGCTGCGCCGACCTGCTCGAGTCGCTCGAGTTCAAGGTGCAGCGCGCCGACACGCTCACGGTCACCGTGCCCACCTGGCGGCCCGACGTGACGCTCGAGGACGACCTCGTGGAGGAGGTGGCGCGCGGAAACGGCTACGACCGGATCCCCGAGGCGCCGCTCGAGACGGGCGGCGCTTTCGCCGCGCGCGACGCGCGCGAGCGCGTGCAGCGCCGCGCCCGGGAGGCGATGCTCGCGCTCGGCTTCCACGAGGCGTGGAGCACCTCGCTCGTCTCGGGCCCCGAGGCGGAGGCATGTGCGCCGCTCCTCGGCGCCGAGCCCGCGCGGCTCGTGCGGCTCGTGAACCCGATGTCGCGCGAGAGCGAGGTGCTGCGCCCGAGCCCGGTGCCGGGGCTCCTGCGCGCGGTGGCGCACAACCTGCGCCAGGGGGCCACCTCGGTGCGACTCTTCGAGGTCGGGGCCGGCTTCCTCGACGACGGCGGCGCGCTCCCGCGCGAGACCCTGATGCTCGCGGCCGTGCTCACCGGCCCCCGCTTCCTGCACACGCACGACCCCGCGCCGAGCGGGCCGGCGGGAGCGTACGACCCGCGCGGGGAGGTGGATTTCCTCGACGCCAAGGGCCTGTGGGAGGCCTGGCTCGCCGAGATGCGCGTTGACTCGCCGGAGTGGCGGGCCTATGCTGCCGCCGGCTGGAAATCCGGTGCCAGTGCTGAAGTTGCAGTCGGGACTTCATGCATCGCTTGGGCCGGGAGACTCGCGCAGGACCTGCTCCGGACCTGGGACATCGAGGCCTCCGTCCACCTGTTCGTGGCGCACCTCGAGCCCCTCGCCGAGCGCGCCTCCGCGGTGATCCGGGCCCGGGCCCCCGGCCGCTTCCCGCCCGTGCGCCGCGACGTCGCGTTCTTCGTCCCGCGCGGCACGACGCACGCCTCGGTCGAACGGGCCCTCGCCGGCGCCGCCGGCGAGTGGTTGCGCTCGATCGAGCTGTTCGATGTCTACGAGGGCCCCGGCACCCCGGCGGGCATGAAGAGCCTGGCGTACGCGCTGCAGTTCCAGCACGCCGAGCGCACGCTCACCGAGGCCGAGGTCGGCGAACTCCAGTCGCGCATGGTGACCGCTGTCGCGCACGGATGCGGCGGCCAATTGAGGGAACGAGCATGACCGACACCCTGGTGACGACCCCCGAGCTCGAGCGGCTCGCGGAGCGGGTGGAGCGCGCGGCCGCGCTCATCACCGAGCTCCGCTGGCAGAAGGCCCAGCTCGAGAAGGAATGCGAGAAGCTCCAGCTCCAGCAGCAGCAGGCGCAGGCCCAGACGCAGGCGGTGCAGGCCCAGCTCCGGGAGTTCCAGACCCGGTTGCAGGGCCAGGAGCCCGCCGCGGTGCTGGGCGAACTGGCCGCGCTCCGCAAGGAGCAGCGCGACTGGCTCGCCGAGCGCCGGGACGTGGCGGCCCGCATCGAGGCCATCTCCACCAAGCTCGAGCGGCTCGAATAGCAGCACCCCGCCGGGGCCCCGCCCAGGCGGGCGGTGTCGCGGCGGGCCGGAAGTGACAACCAACGCAGGAAGAAGCGGCGGGAGGACAGCGACGATGGACTCACCCTCGGACACCGCCACCGGCACGCCTCGCGACGGCAAGACCGTCGTGCAGGTCCAGATCCTCGGGCATCAGCTCCCGATCCGCGGCGACGCCGACCCCAAGTACATCCTGGAGCTGGCCGAGTTCGTGGACCGCAGGATGCGCGAGGTGACGCAGAAGCTGCCCGTGGCCGCGGTCTCGAAGGTGGCGATCCTCGCCTCGCTCAACATCGCCGATGAGCTGTTCAAGGAGCGCGCGAACAAGCAGCGCGCGGGGACGGACGTACGCGGCCGAGCGGAGCAGCTGACCCGCCGGCTGGACGACATCCTGGGCGACGAGGACTGACGCCGGCCGTTCCCCGACGCTGCGAGCGCTCCGGACAACCGACCGCACCGCGCCCGCGCGGGCCATGGGCCCCGCGGGGCGCGTTGCGCGGCGACGCCGGGACCGCTTCTCCCTGCTCTGGCCCCGCCCCGCGGGGCCCGGGGGGGATATCCCATGACGTTAGGAACGTGGGTCGCGGTCCTGGCCGGAGGCGTCGTCGCGGCGTTCGCGCTCGGCTGGTTCGTCCGCTCGCAGCTCGGCCGCGCCCGCCTGCGCAGCGCGGAACAGCGGGCCCAGCAGGTGCTCGCGGAGGCCCGCCGCGACGCGGACGCGGCCCGGCGGGACGCCGTGCTCGCCGGCCGCGAGGAGGCGCTCGCCATGAAGCAGGAGCTCGAACGCGAGCTGCTCCAGGCGCGCAACACCCAGCTGGAGACCGAGCGCGCCTTCCAGCAGAAGGAGGCCGCGTTCAATCGCCGCGTCGAGCTCATCGACAAGAAGGAGCGCGACTTGAAGCGGCTGGAGACCGATCTCGGCGGGCGCGAGGGGGCGGTGCAGGCCCGCCAGAAGGAGCTGGACGGGCTCGTGCAGGAGCAGACCGCGAAGCTCGCGCGCATCGGCGGGCTCACGCCCGATCAGGCGCGCGAGCAACTGGTCGCGACCATCGAGAACGAGGCGCGCGCCGAGGCGGCCCGGCGCACCGCCGAGATCCGCGAGACGGCGCAGCGCAACGCCGAGCGCGAGGCGCGCAAGGTGATCGCGCTCGCCATCCAGCGCTATGCCGGCGACCACGCCAGCGAGACGAGCGTGTCGGTGGTGCAGCTCCCGAGCGACGAGATGAAGGGGCGCATCATCGGCCGCGAGGGCCGCAACATCCGCTCGTTCGAGGTCATCACCGGCGTGGACGTGATCATCGACGACACGCCCGAGGCGGTCATCCTGTCGGCGTTCGACCCGGTCCGCCGCGAGGTGGCGAAGCTCTCGCTCGAGCGGCTCGTGGCCGACGGCCGCATCCACCCGGCGCGCATCGAGGAGGTGGTCGCCAAGGTGCGCGAGGAGGTGGACCGGAAGATCGTCGAGATGGGCGAGCTCGCCTGCCTGGAGGTGGGCGCGCACGGCGTGCATGCCGAGCTCGTGAAGCTCATGGGCCGGCTCCACTACCGTACGAGCTACGGGCAGAACATCCTGAGCCACTCGGTCGAGGTGGCGCACCTGTGCGGCATGCTCGCGGCGGAGATCGGCATGGACCAGTCCATGGCCAAGCGCTGCGGGCTCCTGCACGACGTCGGCAAGGCCATCGACCACGACCAGGAGGGCACGCACCCGGCGCTCGGCATGGAGGTCGCCGCGCGCTACGGCGAGCCGCAGCCGGTGCTCGAAGCCATCGGCTACCATCACGACGACTACGCGGGCGGCAGCCTGTGGCCGGTGCTCGTGAGCGCCGCCGACGCCATCAGCGGCGCTCGCCCGGGCGCGCGGCGCGAGAGCATCGAGGCCTACATCAAGCGGCTCGACTCGCTGGAGCGGATCGCGAACTCGTTCCCCGGGGTGGAGAAGAGCTACGCCATCCAGGCCGGCCGCGAGGTGCGCATCATGGTGGAGCACCACCGTGTGGACGACGCGCGCGCGCAGGGGCTCGCCGGCGACATCGCCCGTCGCATCGAGAAGGAGCTGCAGTACCCGGGCCAGATCCGGGTCACGGTCATCCGCGAGACCCGCGCGGTGGACTACGCCAAGTGAGCCCGGGCCTGCCGGGCGCGCGGAAGGGAGGCCGCCGGTGACGAACCTGCTGTTCGTGGCGGATGTGATCGGCTCGCCGGGGCGTGAGGTGCTGCGCGCGCTGCTGCCGGACCTGCGGCGGCGGCACGACGTGCACTTCGTCGTGTGCAACTGCGAGAACTCGGCCGCCGGCTTCGGCGTGACGCGCGACGTGGCGCGCGAGCTGTTCGACGCCGGCTGCGACGTGCTCACGGGCGGCAACCACCTGTGGGACAAGAAGGAGTCCATGGAGTACCTGGCCGAGGAGCCGCGCCTGGTGCGGCCCGCGAACCTCCCGGCGGGGGCTCCGGGGCAGGGCTGGCGCGTGTTCAAGGCCGCGAACGGCGTGCCGGTGGGGGTGGTGAACCTGCTCGGGCGCGTGTTCATGAAGGAGGCAGACTGCCCGTTCCGCGCCGCCGACGCGGCGCTCGAGTCGCTCGCGCGCGAGACGAAGGTGGTGCTTGTGGACTTCCACGCCGAGACCACCGCCGAGAAGGTGGCGCTCGGCTGGCACCTGGACGGCCGCGCCTCCGCGGTGATCGGCACGCACACCCACGTCCAGACCGCCGACGACCGGGTGCTGCCGCGCGGCACGGCGTACGTCTCGGACGCCGGCATGACGGGCGGCTTCGACAGCGTCATCGGCATGGACCGCGTCGCGGCGCTCCGGCGATTCCTCACGCTGCTCCCCGAGCGGCTCCAGCCGGCGGGCGGCGACCTGCGCCTGAACGCCGTGCTCGTGGCCGTGGACGAGGCGACGGGGAAGGCGACGCGGCTCCAGCGGCTGCAGATCCCGCACGCGCGCGAGGGCGCGGGCGGGGCACACGGCGAGGCCGGGTCCGCCGGCGCGCGGCTCCTCACGGGCGAGGAGCCGGCGGCCGCGGTGCGGATCGAGGCGCGGCTCCGGACCCAGGCGCTCGTGGACGCGGGTGTTCGGCCCAAGCTGGCGCTGGTCTCGGTGGGGGACGACGCGGCCTCGCAGGTCTACCTCAAGAAGAAGCACGAGGCCTGCGCCGAGGCGGGGATCGCCGTCGAGCGCGTCGAGTTCCCCGCCGGCACGCCGACGGACGAGGTCGTCCGCCGCGTGCGCCAGCTGGGTGCCGACGGCAGGGTGCATGGCATCCTGGTGCAGCTCCCGCTCGCTCCGCCAGCCGACGGGAACGCGGTGCTCGAGGCCATCCCGCCGCAGAAGGACGTGGACGGCTTCCACCCCGAGAACGCGGGCCGGCTGGCGCTCGGGCTCCCGTGCTTCGTCCCGGCCACGCCGTTCGGCGTGCTCCGGCTGCTCGAGCATCATTCGATCCCGCTCAAGGGGAGGCATGCGGTGGTGCTCGGCCGCAGCCATATCGTGGGCCGGCCGCTCGCCACCCTGCTCTCCCGCAAGCCGGGGGACATGACGGTCACGATCGGGCACTCGGCGAGCGAGCCCGAGACGTTGCGCGCGCTCGCGCGCGGCGCGGACCTGCTCGTGGCGGCCGTGGGCCGGCGCCACATCGTCCAGGCCGACTGGGTGAAGCCGGGCGCGACGGTGGTGGACGTGGGCATCCACCGCGAGGCGGGCCCCGCGGGCGGCCGCGCCCGGCTCACCGGCGACGTGGAGTTCGAGTCCGTCCGCCACGTGGCCGGCGCGATCACGCCGGTGCCGGGCGGGGTGGGCCCGATGACCGTGGCCATGGTGGTGCTCTCCACCGTGATCGCCGCCGAGCGCTTGAGCGCCACGGTGAAGGTCTGACGCGGTGGCGACGCTGCCGGCCGCGGAGGACCGCGTCCTCTCCGTCGCGGAGCTGACGCGCTCGATCAAGGACCTGCTCCTGGAGACGTTCCCGGGCGTCTGGGTGAAGGGCGAGATCTCGAATTACAAGGGCACGCACGGGAGCGGCCACCTCTACTTCCGCATGAAGGACGCGACCGCGACGCTCGACTGCGCCATGTTCCGGCCGCTGCCCTCCCGGCTCACGTTCACGCCGCGGGACGGGCTCGAGGTGGAGGCCTACGGCGAGGTCAGCGTCTACGAGCCGCAGGGCCGCTACCAGCTCGTCGTCAAGCAGATGCGCCCGGCGGGGATCGGCGCGCTGCTCGCGCAGCTCGAGGAGCTCAAGCGCCGGCTCGCGGCCGAGGGATTGTTCGAGGTCGCGCGCAAGCGGCCGCTGCCGCGCTACCCGCGCACGGTCGGCGTCGTCACCTCGCCGGTCGGGGCCGCGGTGCGCGACATCGTCAAGGTGCTGCGCGCGCGCTGGCCCGGCATCCGCGTCGTGCTGGCGCCGGTCAAGGTGCAGGGCGAGGGAGCGGCGCAGGAGATCGCCGCGGCGATCGAGCGCTTCGACCGCTGGGGCCGGGCGGACGTGCTCATCGTGGGCCGCGGCGGCGGTTCCATCGAGGACCTGTGGGCGTTCAACGAGGAGGTCGCCGTCCGCGCCATCGCCTCCGCGCTCACGCCCGTCGTGTCGGCGGTCGGGCACGAGGTGGACGTGACGCTGGCCGACCTCGCGGCCGACGTGCGCGCCGCCACGCCGAGCAACGCCGCCGAGCTGGTGGTACGCGACGGCGCCGAGACGCGCCGGGCGGTGGTCACGCTGCGGCAACGCCTCGCGAGCCTCACGCGCACGCGCCTCGACCGGCTGCGGCGCGAGCTCTCGGCCCTGCTCAAGCAGCACGGCTTCCGCCGGGTGAGGGACCTGTTCGCGCTCTGGCGCCAGCGCACCGACGAGCTGCGCACCCGGCTCGAGGGCGGCACGCGCGCGGCCCTGGATGCGGCCCGCGAGCGCCTGCGCGCGGCCCGGGCCGCGTGGGGGCTGCGCGAGGCGCTGCCCCGGAGGCTGGCCGAGGCCCGCGCCGGGCTCGACCGCTCGCGCACGGCGCTCGACGATGCCATCGTGACCCGGCTCCAGGACGGGACCCGGCGCCGGCTCTCGCTCGAGGACCGGCTGCGCGCGCTCTCGCCCCGGCTCGTGCTCGAGCGGGGCTATGCGCTCGTGCGCGGGCCCGGCGGCATGTTCGTGCGCAGCGCCGCGGCGCTCACGGCCGGCGCGCGCGTCACGCTCGAGTTCGCGCGGGGCGAGGCCGACGCGACGGTCACGGAGATTCGGAGGGAGGGGAGCCGGTCCACGCCGGCGACCCGCGCGGGAGAGGCGAAGGGAGGAGCTTGATGGCACGCGCCAGGGCCGAGACGTCGGCGGACGCGCCGCTCGACTTCGAGCAGAGCATGAAGCGGCTGGAGACCATCGTCGAGGAGCTCGAGTCGGGCCAGCTCTCGCTCGAGGACTCGATCGCCCGCTACGAGGAGGGCATCCGGCTCTCGCGCCGGCTGCAGCAGGTGCTGGACGAGTCCGAGAAGCGCATCGAGCGGCTGGTGGAGACGGAGGGGGCGGCCCCTTCGACCGAACCCATGGAGCTCTCCCCGGGGCGCGAGCAGCCCGAGGGCGAGCTGCCGCTCTGAAGCGCTCCGGCCGCACGTCGCGCCGAGCCGCGGCGCCCCGGCGCGCGCGGCTTGCGCCCGAGCTCGAGCCCATGCGCGCCGCGTTCGAGCGCCGGCTGGCGCGCGCGCTGCGGGAGCGCGCGGACGGGCCCGCGCGTCTGGGCCCGGCGCTTCGCTACGCCGCGCTCTCCCCGGGCAAGCGCGTGCGGCCGCTGCTCGTGCTGGCGGCGTGCGAGTCCGTGGGCGGCACCTGGCGGCGCGCGCTCGCCGCCGCGGTGGCAGTGGAGTGCGTGCACGCGTTCTCGCTCGTCCACGACGACCTGCCCGCCATGGACGACGACGACTTCCGCCGCGGACGGCTCACGACCCACCGCAAGTTCGGCGAGGCGCTGGGCGTGCTCGCGGGCGATGCGCTGCTCGCGTTCGCGTTCGAGGAGCTCACGCGACTGGCCGAGGACGGCGTGCCACCGGCGCGGGTGACGGACGCGGTGCGGCGGCTGGCTCGCGCCGCCGGCGCCACGCAGCTCGTGGGCGGGCAGGCGCTCGACATCGCGGCCGAGGGCCGGAAGCCGACCGCGCGGCTCGCGCGCGACATCCACGCGCGGAAGACGGGTGCCCTGTTCGGGGCCGCGCTGGCACTGGGCGCTATCGCCGGCGACGCCGACAAGCACTCGGTGGACGCGCTCGAGGAGACCGGCCGGATGGTGGGGCTCGCGTTCCAGATCCAGGACGACCTCCTGAACACGGCCGGTTCCATCGCCAAGCTCGGCAAGCGCCCCGGCACCGACGCCGCCCGCGGCAAGGCCACCTACCCGGCCGCCGTGGGCGAGTCCCGGGCCCGCCGCGAGGCGATCGGACTCCTGCGCTCGGTGCGGGCGTCGCTCGCGCGGCGCTGCGCCCGGCCGGAGCGGCTCCTGCGCCTGATCGAGGCGCTCGCGAAGCGGGAGCGGTAGCCGCCGCGCGAGGGCCGCCCGCCGCCCCGCGAGCGAAAGCCCGTCCACCTGAGGCGCCGGGTCCGCTACCATGGCCGACTGCCGGATCTCGTCGGCCGCCACTCACCCCTCGGGAGGTCCCATGCCACGCCGCAAGGCCCTGCTCGCGGGCGCCGCGTTCCTCGCGGCGCTCATGGTCGCGCCGCCGGTCCACGCCGGACTCGGCGACGCCCTCAAGAAGAAGCTGGACGAGAAGGCCCGACAGAAGGCCGGCGAGGCCGTGGACAAGGCCGCCGAGAAGCCCGCGGCCGGCAAGGAGAAGCCGAAGGAGGCCAGCGGCGCGCCTGCGGCCGGAGTGGACGAGCAGGCCTCTCCCGCGAGCGCCGGCGCGACCGCCAGGGTGTCCGAGGTCTCCACCAAGTTCGACTTCGTGCCCGGCGACAAGGTGATCCTGCTCGACGACTACTCCCAGGACGAGCTCGGCGAGTTCCCCGCGAAGCTCAAGCCGGTGATGGGGACGTTCGAGGTGGCGGAGATGGCGGGTGAGCGCTGGGTGCGCTGCATGAGCCAGGACGGCACCGTACGCCTGCGCCTGCCCGAGGCTGCGGCGCTGCCGGAGTACTGGACGTTGGAGTTCGATTTCCATGGCACCGAGCCGATGGGCTCGGCGCTCACCGTGCGCGGGATGTCGAAGGACGGCTATACGGTGTGGGAGGCCACGTTCCCGAACGACCGTAACATGTGGTTCCGGAGCGGCGAGTTCACCTCGAGCACGCCGCTCGAGGGGTCGGAGGTCGAGGGCCGCCACAAGGTGATGTTCATGGCACGCGGCAAGGGCCTCAAGGCCTACATGGACCGCGAGCGGCTCGTGAGCCTGCCCGAAGTGAGCGCCGAGCACGGTCCGGCCGTCGCGATCGACATCCGGCTCTGGGCGACGACGAAGCCGATGATCACGAATCTGCGCTTCGCGGAGGGCTGCAAGCCCGCCCAGGACATGCTCGCCACCGGCAAGCTCGTCACCTACGGCATCCGCTTCGCGACCGGCTCCGACGTGGTGCTGCCCGAATCGGCGCCGGTGCTGCGGCAGGTGGCCGCCTGGCTCAAGGTCAATCCGACCGCGAAGCTCACGATCACCGGCCACACGGACAACATCGGCTCGCCTGCCGACAACCTCGACCTTTCGAAGCGCCGCGCCACCTCGGTGGCGAAGGTGCTCGTGGAGCAGTTCTCGATCGCCGCCGACCGCCTTGCCGCGCAGGGCAAGGGCGACACCCAGGCGCTCGCCGACAACGCGAAGCCCGAAGGCCGCGCGATGAACCGCCGCGTGGAGTTCGCGAAGCTCTAACCGATTGCACGCCCGTGAAAGGAATCTCGATGAGACCGCTCCGCCACACGCTCCCGACGCTCGCCGTGGTGCTGGCCCTCGGGCTCGCCGCCGCTCCCGCGGGCGCGGGCATCGGCGACATGCTCAAGAACAAGGCGAAGGAGGCGGTGACCGGCAAGTAGGCCAAGTCCGCCGCGACCGCCGCCGAGGCGGGTCCGATCGAGTCCCGCATCCAGCCGCCGGTGACGGCGGAGAACCTCGCCAGGTTCAGGGCCTCGATGCAGCTCGAACTCGCCGAGCGCGAGAAGACCGCGAAGTTCCTGAAGACCGTCAGGTCGCCCGAGGACCACAACAGTTGCAAGCAGGACTGGTCCATGAGCGCCGAGGGCCAGGCCGTCACCACGAGGATGTTCTCGGGCATGGAGGGCAAGTCGGGCGACGAGCTGCAGAAGCACATGGAGAAGGTGGGGGCGGAGGTCGAGAAGGCGATCGCCGCCAGGTGCGGTCCCGACCCCGCCAAGTACAACGAGGTGTGGGCCGCGCAGCAGTCGCGCGACGCGCTGGGCAGGGCCTCCGACCAGTTCTCGAAGGAGGACTACGGCTATCACGCCTGGAAGGAGTGGGTCCTGCAGTTCTGCGATCATGTCGAGAAGCTGAAGAAGGAGCCCGACGCAGCGCTGAAGCTGGCCAGGATCAAGGACGAAGGGCTGCGCATCCCAGGCCAGGGCAGCGGGATCTACTTCGTCTATGCGGCCAGTGAGGCGAACCAGCTCCTCGAGAACTGTGACTCGCTGCTGCCGCTCGTCAAGGCCACGATCTGATCCTCGCGCTGCTCCCGCTCGCCGCCGCCACGACGCTCGTGTGGCAGGCGGCGGGACCGGGCGTGTGGCTGGCCGAGGCGCCGATGGCCGCGCGCGGGCCGCTGGAGGCCGTGCGGGCGGTGGCGCTCCGGCTGGACCCACGCCGCCTGCGCTTCGAGCTGCAGGTGGCGCTCCGAGAGCAGGGCATGCGCGGGGCCTGGACCGTGGACGGCCTGCCCCCGACGGCGTGGCCACGATCAACGCCGGCCAGTTCTCGGGGCCCACGCCGTGGGGCTGGCTCGTCCGCGACGGCCGCGAGTCCCAGCCCCCGGGCGCGGGCACGCTGGCGATGACGTTCGCGGTGGACCGCGCGGGACGGGTGGCGCTGCTCGAGCCGCCCGAGCTCGCCACGCTGCGTGCTCCGCCCGCGCTCGCGTTCCAGTCCTATCCGGCGCTGCTCGTGGGTGAAGGCGACCTGCCGTGGGAACTGCGCGCCCCCGGCCGGGGCGCGAACCTGGGCCATCGCGACTCGCGACTCGCGCTCGGCCTGCGCCGCGACGGTACGCTGCTCGTGGCGCTCACGCGCTTCACCGGGCTGGGCCGGACGGGCGAGCAGCTCCCCTGGGGACCGACGGTGGGCGAGATGGCCGCGTGGATGCGCGCAGGGCTGCCGGCGCGCGGTGCTCCTGGACGGCGGGCTCTCGGGGCAGATGGCGGTGCGGGCGCCGGACGGCACCGTTCAGCGCTGGCCCAACCTGCGACCGGTGCCGCTCGGGATGGTGGTGCACGGGCGCTAGCCTGGACTATTCATGAGCCCGCCGCCTGCGAGCGCGGTCTGCTCACCATCCGCTGCGTCGTCCGTCCGGCCGCTTCCTCGACGTGTCCACCGACACGACTGCCTCGCGGCCGGCCAAACTCCTTGCGGCTGGTGCACATCCCGCACTCTCGGCTGGCGGTTCATGAATAGGTCGGGCCA
>Ga0187893_10008621_pt1 | contig 15982 bp, 16 predicted proteins | sample MA1701074metaG_FD_139574 | JGI IMG/M metagenome (GOLD analysis project Ga0187893, IMG submission 139574) | White microbial mat communities from a basaltic lava cave in the Kipuka Kanohina Cave System on the Island of Hawaii, USA - MA170107-4 metaG ...
CGCACCACGCGGCGATATCGCCGCCCATGGTGCCGGCGCCGATAACATGCACGTGGCGCGGGACGAAGTCCGAGGAGCGGCCCCCCGAACGCACCCGCTCGCGCAAGAAAAAAAGCCGCACTAGGTTTTGCGCTGTTTCACCAGTGATCAACTGTGCTACCGACCGGCCTTCCTCGGCCAACATACGCTTTGGATCGTGGCCGTGCTGACGCCAGAGATCGATCAAAGCGAAAGGGGCTGGATAATGCGAGGGATCGGCTTTCTTCTTTGCTTCGCGGCGTAGATACCAGGCAAGCGCTGGGCGCGCCAGCGGGTGATTGGTTAACAGCAGAAGCACGCTCGCCCGGCGCCCTTGCACCTTTTGTAGAGCAAGAGAGGATGCGGCGCGGTCCAGTTGACGCAGTGGGACCACCCGGTCGACGACGCCCAAGCGTAAGGCTCTCCGCGCATCCACGGTGCGTCCGCTGAGCATGAGATCCATCGCCAAAGGTGCGCCGATAAGCCGAGTCAAACGCACCGTACCGCCGAAACCAGGATGGATCCCGAGCAAGACTTCGGGCAGTCCCAACCGCGTTTTAGGGTCTTCCAAAGCGATCCGGTAGCGACAGGCCAGCGCCAACTCGAGACCACCGCCGAGGCAAAACCCATGTATGCGTGCCACGGTGGAAAACGGCAAGCCTTCCAGACGCTCGAAGATCGCCTGCCCGCGGGCGACCAAAGCAGCCGCTTCCGAGCGATCGCTAAGCTGTGTGAATGCGCTAACGTCGGCCCCCGCAATAAACCCATTCGCCTTGGCCGACAGGATCACCATGCCTGCCGGAGCCGCCGCGCTTATTTCATCAAGCATGCGGTTAAGCTCTTCCAAGACTTCCGCCGAGAGCACGTTGGTGCTCGCATCTTGTTTGTCGAGGGTTAGCCAAGCTACGTTACGAGCGTCCACCTCCAAGCGCCAATGTTTGAATACTTGTGCTGTCATCTTGCCCAGTTAGCCCCCCCGCTCCACCAACATCGCGCCACCTTGCCCGCCGCCGACACACAGGGTAGCGATCCCCCGGGTACCTCCTGTGCGGGCCAGGACGTGCAGCAGATGCAACACAATGCGGGCCCCGCTGGCGCCCACCGGATGGCCTAGGCTGATCCCTCCCCCGTCCACGTTTAAACGCCCTCGATCGATCTCGCCCAAGGCTTTGTTCAATCCCAGCTCTGTCCGGCAGGAATCCTTGTCGCGCCAGAAGTGAAGGCAGGCTAAGACTTGCGCCGCGAAGGCTTCGTTTATCTCCCAATAGTCTATGTTCTCCAAACTCAGGCGGTAGCGCTGTAATAAAGGGGTGCTCGCATAGACCGGGCCCAGACCCATGTGACGTGGATCCAAGGCGGTCCATTGCACATCCACAATACGTCCCAGGATGGACAGCTTATGGCGCTGCACGGCGTCACCACTTGCCAAGATCAAGCAAGCTGCCCCGTCCGTGATCTGAGCGCTGTTGCCGGCCGTGATCTGTCCGAATTCGCGGTCGAAAACCGGCTTTAAACGGCTCAAGGAGTCTGTGGTGGTATCGGGACGCACGCCGTCGTCCTTAGCGTAGTGACTTCCTTGCCAGTCATACACCGTCTCGACCTCGGCGAGCTGTCCATGGGACTGCGCAGCGGCTAAGCGCTTGTGGCTTTGCATAGCGTATTCATCCATGGCCTCGCGGGTGATAGCGAATCGGTAGGCCAGCTCTTCGGCCGTCTGTCCCATGGAAACCCCCACCACGGGATCGGCCGCGCAACAATCCGATGACCGGCTTCAAGTAGCTTGGCCTAAACCGGCCCAATGCCTTAATGCGACTCCAAGCATTCTTAGAGCCGTTCAGCTCGCCCAACCATCCCACCATGGGCAGATCAAACAACACCGGGGCGTGACTCATGCTCTCGGTACCGCCGGCCAGCACCAGATCGTAGCGCCCGCTTGCGATGTCACGGGCCGCGCAATCCAACGCCTGCAGCCCAGACGCGCAGTTGCGTTGCACGGTCCATCCCGGCACTCGGTCGCCGCAATCCAGTCGCAAGGCGATCACGCGAGCGATATTGGTCTCATCCGGCCCCGGTGCGATGCATCCAAAGATAAGCTCATCGAGTTCGGGTGCTTCGAACGGCTGCCGCGCCAATAATCCCCTCGCCGCCGCCACCGCCAGGTCAGAAGCGCGAAACGGCCCCAGTTTACCACGTGCTTTCAGAAAGGGCGTACGGCTGCCATCGACGATGTAAACCGGCCGCCCAAAGCGCGCGAAGCTTTTGCTCTCCATTGCGTTGTTCACCATCTACGCGAAGGTTTTTTAGCGAACAAATTCACCCGCTACCTCATCACTATCACGGCCTAGCCCTCGGCGCCATCGAATACGATCATATCCTTACGATAAGGCGTTCCCACTGCGCCATGGCTACTGTTTTTTCATAGTAACATTCGAACAGCGTTCGAGCCTTCTGCCCCATTTGCAATTTCAATGAGACGTTTGTGTAGAGCTCCCTTATGCAGGCCGCAAGGCGCTGCCCGTCCCCTACCGGCACAACGAAACCGCAGCCTTCGCTGCGCAACAGCCCTGAAATTTCCCCGCCTTGGTCTCCTATATAAATCGTTGGCTTGCCCGCGGCGGCGATCCCGTAAAACTTACTCGGCACTATAAGTCCCTCTAGTTCGGGGCGCAGCGATATCAGATGGACGTCAGCTAAACCGAGACTATACGCAAGTCGTTCACTCGGCTGATAAGGCTTGAAGATAACGTTAGGTAAGTTCCTTCTTCTTACTGCTTCCGCTATGGGTTGCCGTTGCACTCCATCGCCGATAAAAACAAAAACAATAGTGGGCTCTGATTTTAATAGCTCCGCAGCGCCTGTTATGGTATCAAACTCGTGCGCGCGCCCCATGTTCCCTGAATAGCAAACGATGAATCGGCCTTGAAGATTCCATTCCTTAACCAGGACGTTATTTTCTCTTGCTATTGGTCTTATGCGCGACCCATCTGCCCAATTCGGTATCACCCGGATCGCTTCGTCCGAGATCCCTTCCGAACGCAGCCTCTGAGCCATTAGATTCCCTATTACAACATTGTACCGTGCGCCACGGAGAGACGTATTACGCAGACTTCGCATTCCCCGTTCGATAAAACTGACTCCCCACACTCCGAGATTACTCGCTACCTCGGGAAACAGATCCTGAAGCCAATTGATCTGAGCCGCCCCTCGCACCCTTGCTGCGGCCAGGCTCACTACTGACAGAAGCGGCGGGTCCGTCTTGGCGATCACTACATCTCCGACGCGCAGCATCTTGTACAAGGACCAGCCCGAGCTTACATAGAAGGTCAGGTAATCGACGAACCGCCCTAAAATATTATATCGTCCAAACTTGGAGCTCCAAACCCTCCTCACACGGACTTTGTTAGTTATTTCAAAGTCGAGAAGGTTTGCCTTGCTGTCGCCGTATAGTTGACGGCTGGTGATCGCATGTACTTCGTGGCCACGCGAAGCAAAAAAAAAGCGAGAGCTGTCACCAACTGGCTGGTCGCTGACTGATCCGGATGAAAAAATCGATTAACAAAAACAATTTTCATAAAGGCAGCAGCACAGCCTTGAAACTTAACCGTGGGCAGGTTACGTCATACTTTTCCGTTGGAGCTGAAGTCCTAACACCAAGAGCCCGAGCAAGCCACCGACGCCATCAGCTAATACGTCGTGCCAGCTCGGTTGTCGACCTGGCACAAACGACTGGTGAAATTCATCGGAGATCCCGTAAAGGATAATAACCGCTAAAACGACCACGACTTCTTTTTTACGCAGAATTTTGTTTTTAGCGACACACCAACCACACAAAAGGAAGTAGGCCAGGATCGCATAGAAAGCAATGTGGACGATTTTATCGCCTTCGGGAAGTGGTTCGGCTGTTGTTTCTAGGGTAACGGACGAAGCAACGAAAATAACGGTTGCCCATACGACAGCCGCAATTCTAAACGCGATCCGTTCCCTCAAGACCACACGCTCGGGTGGCTATGCCGGCCTGTTAAGCCGGTCTAAGAGGACTTTTCCCTAGAACCAGTAAACACTCCAGGGATCACTATGTCGCTTCGACCAATAGGCGAGACCAGCGTGTTGATGCCTGAATTACTCTCTCCCTCCTCTTCTTGCGTCGATCCCTTAGGCCCTTGCATCAATCCACCCTTGATTTTGTCTTGGATAACTTCTAGCACTAAATCGTAATCAATCGCTGTACGTCGATCGGCGAACCCATAGACTAGAGCCGTTTCGCAAAGGATGTTAATCACCCGGGGAATCCCGCCACTTTGGCGGTGTATCAGGCGCTTTGCTTCCGTTTTGAACAACTCTGGATCACCTCCGGCCATGCTTAATCGATGAGACACGTATTTGTCGGTTTCCTCGGGTCCAAGCGGTTTTAAATGATAAGAAACGGACACACGTTGTATGAACTGTTCTAGCTCAGGGCGCCGAAGCTTACGATAAAGCTCTGGCTGTCCCACAAGGATTAGTTGCAGAACCTGATTTTTATCCGCATTGATGTTTGAAAGAAGCCGAAATTCTTCCAAAGCTTTCAGATCTAGGTTCTGCGCTTCATCGATTATAAGGGCCGTTCTCTGTCCTTTCGCATAGCGGTCAATAAGAAACTCGATGAAGATATCATACAGTGCGACTTTGCTCTTGTTTTCGTATGGCAATCCAAAGGCAAGGTTTACCCACTGCATCATGTCACCGAATTCCGAATGGGTGTTAGACAACAAGCCCACGTTAACGTCTTGGCCAATCTGGTTAAGCAAATGTCGGATTAATGTTGTTTTGCCAGCACCTATGTCTCCCGTTAACACGGTAACAAGAGCGTTGTTCATTAGCGCGTATTGCAACATGGCCAGAGCCAAGCTATGCTTCTGCCCGAGATAGAGGAAATTCGGATCGGGCAGCATGCTAAACGGGTTTTCCCTGAAACGGTAGTAATCGAGGAACATAAGAACCACTTATAATTAACTACGCGTAAGGTTAATAATAGTACGCCCTTACCATTTCACTGGATTTATTAAGCACTGTACCGAGGATCGTGCTACCCTTAAGCAAATCAACTGTCTGCATCAGTTCATCTTTTTCTGTTCCGCAGTCTTCAATCACAATCAGGAAAGCGTCGACTTGTGGGGCGAAGGCAAGCACATCATCCCCGGACAATATCGGCGGTAAATCAAATATAATAAACCGCGAAGCGTATCGGGTCTTCATTTCCCTAACTAGTCTTACCATTTTCAAGGAAGCCAGAATTTCCGAGGAATGCCGGATGGGTCCTTTCCCCGGCAATATGACTAAGCGATTTATTCCTGGATTGAACAAGATCTGCTCTAACGGTATTTCGTTCTCAAAATAGTCTCCGATACCAAAAGTCGGGGAATAACTAAAATATTCATGTACCTTGGGTCGGTACATGTCAAAATCCCCCAGCAAAACCGTCCGCTGCTCGTCTCTCGCAAGGCTGATCGCCAAATTAATGGCTGTGAGGGTCTTGCCTTGGCCGGCTGCTGTACTTATTATCCCAAGAGTGTTCAAACCCTGAGTAACCATTCTCTGCAAGATCTGGGTCCGCAACACCTTATACCCGGCTACGACATCGGGCCGAGACTGCGCCGTTAGCACGCGATGCTCGTCTAACTGCTTCGCACTGATCATGCACACCTGTGTTTGGGTGTAGGTTATATGAGGAATTCGAGCCGGCTTTGCACCCGCAACCTGCGACGGGGCTGCCGCACCCAGTTGAGCATGCTCTTGTTTAGCCCGCTCTAGGGCTTGTTTAATGCGCTCCATCAGATACCTCTAAACTTTAACAGAGCTAACCTTTCAGATTATTTCTCATCCCAATGGTCTCCAGAAAAGAGCCCAATAAATCCTCTAGAGGCATTACGAATAAATGCGCCGCCAGCAAAACAACTCCGACAACCCCAATGACGCCTAAAACCACATATCGGCTGCTTCGTTTTCGAAGTATCTCCTGTTGTGTGTCGATATAAGGAATAGCCGCAAGAGGCGGGACACCGAATAGGCTTATAACACCGTCACGACCCCGAACGCTAGTATCCCTCGCTTCGGCCATAGCAGCGCTTCCCATGCCACCGAAAATGGAGACAATAAAGCCAATCAGGGCGATGCCCAGCCGGTTAGGTTTGGCTGGTGAGCTAGGCAATACGGGAGGTTCTATGACAGTAAACCGTTGCCCTTTCTTTTCGGACTCCAGAGTCTGTGAAAGCTGTGCTTCCATTTGTTTGGCTGTAACATCTCGATACTTTTCCAGCGCACCTTCATAATCCCGCATCAACGTTTTGTATTCCCGCTCTATCTGTGGCGTTTGTGTTAATCGCTGCTCATACTCAGCATGCTTGCGCCTAAGCTCGGCAGCACGTGCTTGCTGCGACGCCAGATCCACGTCGGACGCTTTAAGTTGCGTTTGAATTTGGATATAGACTGGGTTATCGGGTGCTGGATTTGACCGCAGTGCTGGGGTAGGGGCCTTTGAAAGTTCGTTTTCCATCCTCTGAACGGTTTGTACCAATCGCCTTACGTCTGGATGATTTTCCGAATACTTCTGCCGGGCCGCCGACAGTTCCGAGCGGGCTGCCTCAAGCCGAACCGCCAAATCACCCGTGTCCACAGCTACCCCTGTTTCTTTTCTCAGCCCGTCGATTTCCTTGCGCAAGCGGATCACATCCGGGTGGTCGGAAGAATATCGGGCAGACACTGATAAGAGTTCGCTCTGCAACGATTTGAGACGTCCTGCCGGGCTAAGAACCTGGCCACCGCTGACTGAATATACTGGCCCATAGGGATCAATCTGCGCTAGCTCCGACTCTAGATACACGCGCCGTTCTATCAGCGATTGGGTCTGGCGCAACACGTTTTCCATCTCGGATTCCGTGCGATGCAAGAGTTGCATGTTAAGGTCAAAGAGTTCCGGAAGCTTTCCAGCGTTCTTCTCTTTAAATTCTGCCAGCTTCTTTTCATAGCCGTTGATCTGCAGCCCAAGCTTTTCGGCTTCGGAACCCAAAAACGCCGAGGTTTGTTTTACGTTCGTTTCTATACTCTTGCGATCCTCTGTCAAAAAAATGGACATTAATTCACGGGCAACATCGTACGCGAGCTGAGGAGAACCATTCTCATACGACAACCTGAACGCAAGGGCGATACTCGATTGCTGGCCACTGGGATCTAGGATTTTAGCGTTAATCATGTCTATGCCAATAGCATCTTTGAGCTTTGCCGCATCATCTTCAGCGAGCTTATACTTTTCGACGATGTTCTTTAAGTTTTGTCTCGTCATCAATTTTTGTTTAATGATCTCTATGCGTTCGAAGGCATAACTGGTCACTGTACTGCGAACAAAATCCTGGGGTATCTCCTGTTGCTCGTTCAAGATCGTTGCTGAAGAACTGTAAACGGGCGGCAAGCCCCACGCAATACCAACGCTGACGAGCGAAATCAAAGTAATTGCCGAGGCGACGGTCTTTTTTCGACGGCGCACGATGGCGAGGTAGTCGCTTAATCCTCTGTCCTTCGCAGGCAAGCCCTCGACATTCGCTGATTGAGGCAAACGGTTCATGAGGCGGTATCTCCGAACTACTGAAGGGCACGATTTGCGCCAGATTGATCCAAGGAAGCCACGGCCCCCTGGACCCCGGAGGAAATTTTATCGGGAACTTTCGTCCAAAGCCGAAACGGTGTGCCCTATTAATTCTTATGGGTTTTGCGCCGACGCGCCAATGTGGCCAACGCGATTAACGCACAGCTTAATAATACAACAGCCGTCGGGATATGAGCATTCGGCGTTTTAGCTTTCGAACCATCGGCAACCGCTTCTCGTGTAGACTCGGCCGCAAGCACTCCTGCCCCCAACACACTCCCACCTTCCGGTGGAAGGGCAGTTCCTGAAACAGATCCCTTACCACGAACAGCACTGCTAGTCGCCAAAGAAACTAGAAACACAGGCTTACTTCGCGCCGTAGCTTCTGCGTCCATCGTGGCAGTTCTTGCCCCGGACCCACCAACAGTCATTGTCGCAACGATTAACCCTAACGCAAACGGAACGATACGCATACGCCTAAGATCCCTTTCTCCGTGTTGACCTAGGGCACCCTGTGCAAGGCAGCGCCCACCGTAAGCGGTTATTGGCCATATTATTAGCCACTCAAGGTCTTTTTCAACCATCTTTTTTGGGAATTGTGATAGCCGTCTCAGATGGCGTCGCTCAATGACAGTCCGTTTGCGCTTTAACTTCCCACCAGCGCCAAGGGCTTTATACGCTACACGGCTTAAACAGCTCAAAGAAATTGCTGGTGGTGGCTTCTGCCAGACGCGAAAGCGAAACTCCCTTAAGATCCGCCAAGTACTCCGCTATATAGCGGACATATGCAGGCTGATTCTCCTTCCCCCGATAGGGCGCTGGAGCGAGATACGGGGAATCCGTCTCAACCAATAGCCGGTCGAGGGGAATCTTCCTAGCGACATCTTGTACCCCGTGGGCATTCTTAAACGTTACTATTCCCGAAAAAGAGATATAGAAGCCCAGATCTAGCGCTCGCTTCGCTGTATGATAATCATCAACAAAACAATGCATTACTCCTCTAACTTCGTATGCCTTCTCCTGCTGAAGGATGCTTATGACGTCCGCTTTGGCCTCTCGCGAATGCACCACCAGAGGCTTGCTTGCTTTTTTTGCGGCGGCAATATGTACACGAAACCGCTCGCGTTGCCATTCCAGATCCCCCACACTGCGAAAATAGTCCAACCCTGTTTCCCCAATCGCAACCACGGACGAGTCGTTGCCTAAATCAGTCAGTTGATCCGGCGTTGGTTCTACAGCAACTTCGCTGTTTGGATGCACGCCCACGGTGGCTGAGATCGAAGGATAGGCTCTCGCGAGATCAAGGATCTGGCCCAAGCTTTCGAGATCCACGCTCACACAGAGCATATGGATAACGCCAAGCTTCCTGGCGTTTTCTATTAGTTGCGCGGCTGTTTCGTCAGCCTTAGTGCAGAGTGGCAAATGGCAATGGGAATCGACAAGCATTAAGCATTGCCTGTTTTGGATACGTTCTTGACGGTCCTCGGAATCCATGAGGTACACTGAGAGCTTGTCAAAAAATCTGCTGCGCTCGGGATCTCACATGGATCTCACATATCGGTACTCGGAACCTTCATGTAACTCGATATACACTCCGGTTCCTGCGCTCCGGCGAAACGCGACCTCCCTTCGCTCGCGACGATTTTTTCACAAGCGTTCAGGCCGTCACATGGTGCGCGTTGGGCGATCCGAGCGCAGCGCGCCCGCCAGCAACGTTTCTATTTTGGAACGCGTGCTCCCCTTGTCTTCGAAGCTAAACTGAACGCCTATGCCCGCCGCTTTGCTTGCCCCCTTGGGGGTTACCCACACGACACGCCCAGCTACCGGCAGTTTATCCTTGCTGTCGATGAGGGTCAGCACGAGAAAAACCTCATCATTGATACGATAAGTCTTGTCGGTCGGGATGAAAATGCCCCCGTTCTTGATGAACGGCATATACGCGTCGTAGAGCGAGCTCTTGTCCCTTATCGTCAAGTTAACTATCCCTCCTTTCGAACGGCGATCATCCGTATACATCAACACCCCCCAGCAAACTACGCGATTAGGACCAAAAATTCCTCTAAGAGTGGCTGCGCGTTTACATTTGTGCTGCCGCTTATCAGCCTGTACGCGCTAACGACGTTATCGTAGGCGTCGAACAGACTACCTTCCTGTTGCGATTTTGCCACACGCACCAGTCGCTGCCTCAGATCCCTTTCCATCCATGATGGAAGCATATCAGAAAGCTTCGTTCTTATCATGAGTTGTAGCCATTTCTCCAAGCAGAAGAAGAGCTGATTGGGTTCTTGTTCATTCCACTGTTCAGCGACAGCCACTGGATCCTTTTGCCCCAACATCACACCCTCCAGGTCTTCAAAAAGGTCGGTCCACTGCTTCAACCCGCTTTCCTTGGCCATTTCCAGCACCTTTAAAGGAGCTTTGTTGGTCAATGTCAGTAAAGGGCGGAGTTGGTGCTGTTGGCCCACTTTTTGTTCCAGCCATGCCAAAGCGGTTGGAACAGAAGCTCGCATGTCAACGCGTAAACACCGGCTTCGCAGCGTAGTAGCCAACAATGAGGGTTGGTAACACACGACAAACAAAAAGGTGTCCGCCGCCGGTTCTTCGAGTGTTTTGAGTAAGCTATTGGCGGCGCCTATGTTCATCGCCTCAGCAGGCTCCAAAATCACACATTTGGCACCCCCAGAATGGGGCTTAAGCGCTGCCATGTTGTCGAGTTCTCGGATCTGATCAACTTTAATCGCCTTACCGGGTGCCTCCGAGGTGACCATATGCAGATCAGGATGAGTCCCGGCTTTAACCAGAACACAGCTCTTACAGGAACCGCAACTTTGGTCCGCGACTGCGCCGTGAGCACACAACAGCAAAGTAGAGAACGCCCACGCGAATTCCTTGATCGCAGATCCCTCGGCCCCCCCTAAAAGGAGTGTGTGAGGCAGCCGTCCTTGCCTCCAAACGCCCAGCAGTTGCTGCCACCGGTGTTCCTGCCAGGGATAGGGTGCTTGCTCCATTAGCTATGGGCAGCGTGCAACCTCGTCTCTTGGAGCGCCCGCACAAGCTGTGCCCGTACACCCGCAATAGGTTCGGACGCATCGATGACTCGGATCCGATCTGGTTGCTCGCGTGCCATATCAAGGTAACGATCTCGTACAAGGCGAAAAAACTCGATCCGTTCACCTTCAAATCGGTCATTCGCGCACCGCTCGCGGATCCGCGCCAAGGCAACATCGGGAGGTGCGTCGAGCAAAAATGTTACATGTGGCCTCAAATCCGAATGAACAAAGCACTCCAAGTTATGGATATGTTTTCTGGCTACCTTGCGGCCGCCCCCTTGGTACGCATAGGTTGCGTCGGTAAAGCGATCGCTTATGACCCAATCGCCCGCGGCAAGCGCCGGCCGGATCACTCTAACAACATGCTCCGCGCGGGCAGCGAACATTAATAAGGTTTCTGTCTCTGGGCTCATTGCCTCGACACCGGGGTCCAATAGAATACCCCGAAACAGTTCGCCAAGCGCGGTGCCCCCCGGCTCCCGAGTAACAACTACCGTTTTCCCCGCTTCGCGCAGATACTGTGCAATAAACCCGATGTGGGTCGACTTTCCAACACCTTCAATGCCTTCAACGGTTATGAAACGACCGACCCAGCGGCGGATCATGGTTCCCCGTCCGAGACCGTCATTTCTCCCTTTAGCTGGTATCTGGCGACGGCCGCGTTGTGTTCTTCCAGCGAAGAGGAGAAATAGTGGGTCCCATCTCCCTTGGCCACAAAAAACATCGCGTCCCCTGCGGCGGGATGCAACGCTGCATCGATAGACGCGGCTCCGGGCATAGCTATAGGCGTGGGGGTGAGCCCCGGATAACGATAGGTGTTATAGGGGCTATCCATTCCGAGATGCTCTCGCGAGAGGTTACCATCGAAGCTATCTCCCATCGCGTAGATGAGGGTCGGGTCCGTTTCTAACTTCATGTTTTCCTTAAGACGACGCAAAAATACGCCGGCGATAATCGGTCTTTCCTCCGGCTTCGCTGCTTCTTTCTCAATGAGTGACGCTATGATAAGCGCATCAAAGGGTACCTTGTAAGGCAAACCCTCATCCCGAAACGCCCACGCTTGTGCCATCTTACGCTGCATTGCATCAAAAGCTCGGCGTAGGATCTCCACATCCGATGTACCTCTAGAAAATAGATATGTCTCTGGTAAAAAGCGTCCTTCGGGATGAACGCCCGCTTGCCCTATGCGACGCATGACCTCGGGAGGACTCTCGTTGGTTAGAGTATGAGTCAGCGCGTTAGTGGCACCGAGCTCGGCCAGCAACTGCTTGAAAGTCCACCCTTCCACAAAGGTGATGCTGTGTTGGATAGACTTGCCCGAAACCACTTTCTGTAAAAGTTCTGTTGCAGTTGTTCCTGCGTCGAAATGGTACTCTCCGGCTTTGATCTGGGTGGCCACACCACGGCGCCTGGCTTCAAGCTCAAGAAACCATGGGGTCTCGATTACCTTTTTCCGGGCCAACTCCTGGGCAAGGTCTCGCGCGCTCTTGCCGGGCGTGATTTCATAATCCAACCCTCGCTGACTTATCGCCAGAGGCCTGCTTAGAGACCGTTGCATATCGTGCCATAGCCAAAATGCGCTGCCAGCCAGCATCAGGACAAAGAGAAGGCTGAAAAATCGGACCACCTTGGCGTCTTTCTACCGGGGAAGAATGCCCTTGTTTACCAGAGCTAGGAGCACCTTTGCAGTCAGGGCGCGATCGCCATTAAAGGACATATCGAGATCCACCACAGCGCGGATCGACCACAGTCCTATCAGGCTGTTGCACAAGAAAGCCTCCGTTGCCCTCAGGAGATCCGCGACACCTAGCGGTGCTATTACAACCTCAATACCCAACTCTTGTGCCGTAGCGAGGACAAACGCTCTCATGATCCCGGCAACTCCGCATCGGTTTAGGTCCGGCGTTATAAGCCGCCCATCAAGGACTATGAAAAGGTTACTCATAGTCCCTTCGATCACATTTCCCTCCAGATCCCGCATCAGACCTTCAGCGATATCGGGTTCAGCCCATTCCCGCTGCGCGAGCACTTGCTCTAAGCGGTTGAGATGCTTAATCCCGGCTAGTGCAGGATTCAGTCCTAAGCGAGTGTCGCATAGCCTCACCGTGACCCACTCCCCCACCTGTGGGGGCAACTCTGGCCACGGGAAACTCATAACTACACGCGTAAGCGATCCCGGACTCGAGGGCCTGTACCCTCTACCACCCGCCCCTCGGGTGAGGATAATTTTCAAAACTCCGCGTTTGACGCCCCGGCATAGTCTTTTTGCATCAACCAGGAGCCTGTCTCGTTGCGGCGAGGGCAAATACAGACGCGAACAACCGCGCTCCAGTCTCTCGATATGCGAGTCCCAATGCTGAGGTGCTCCGTCCAGGATTGCTAGCGTCTCAAATAGGCCATCACCGTAATGTAGTCCTCTGTCCAGCGCAGCAACGCTGTCCTCTGCCGTGCCGTTTACGATGATCCGTGAAGTGAACATGTGCGGATTGGCCTCTACTCCAAGGATCAGTTGGCTCGGACCAAACATGCTATCGATTGTTTTCCGTCCTTCCTGATCTAAGACTAGCCTGCGCCCTCCTATTCGGGGGAAACACCTCGCTGCGCTAGATCCTTCTAAAGATTACAGTGCCGTTGGTGCCACCAAAACCAAAAGAGCTCGAAAGCGCATACTCGATGCGTAGATCCCGCGCTTCGTTTGGTACATAGTCTAGGTCGCACTCGGGATCGGGGGTTGTATAGTTGATGGTCGGTGGCGCAACCTGGTCCCGTATCGACAGGATCGCGAACACCGCTTCCATGCCACCCGCCGCTCCGAGCGCATGCCCTGTCATTGACTTCGTCGAACTGACCGCGATCTTATAAGCGCTATCGCCAAAAACGGACTTTATCGCTCGGGTCTCCGCCAGATCCCCTGCCGGGGTCGAGGTGCCATGGGCGTTGATGTAATCGATCTTTTCGGCACTGATGTGCGCATTACGCAGCGCCACCCACATGCAGTCGGCGGCACCCTCCCCTCCAGGGGCTGGCGCTGTCATATGATAACCGTCCCCGCTCATCCCAGAACCGACCAGTTCGGCGTATATCTTTGCCCCACGTCGCGTGGCATGCTCGTATTCTTCCAGCACGATGACCCCGGCCCCGTCGCTGAGCACGAACCCATCGCGATCTTTATCGAAGGGACGGCTAGCGCCTCGTGGATCATCGTTCCGCGTTGAGAGGGCTCGGGCGGAGCAAAACCCACCCAATGCCGTGGGAGTCGTTGCCATCTCCGCACCACCCGCAACCATGACATCGGCATCACCGTATGCGATGACTTGGGCCGCATTCCCGATGCAGTGGGTGCCGGTGGCACAGGCGGTAACGATCGCGTAATTGGGGCCTTTTAACCCATACCGTATCGCCAGATTTCCGCTCAGCATGTTAATGATATTGCTCGGGATGTAAAACGGTGACAAACGCCGCGGTCCCGACGCAAGCCAAGTTTGCGTTCCGTGCTCGATGCCCCACAGGCCTCCGATCCCAGAACCGATCGCGACCCCGATCCGCAACGCATTCTCCTCGGTAACCTCCAATCCACAGTCGTCGAACGCTTGAATTCCGGCCGCCATCCCGTAGTGGATAAACGGATCCATCTTGCGTACTTCTTTTGCCGAAACATACTCTTCCAGTTTAAAGCCTTTTATCGGGCCCGAAAAACGGGTGGAGAAAGCGCTGGCATCGAACGCTGTAATTGGGACGATACCACTTTTCCCTTCAACGATATTGCGCCAAGACTGCTCCACGTTGTTTCCTACCGGCGTCAACAGGCCCAATCCCGTGACCACGACACGCCTTCTATTCATTGTCGTTGGTACGCCACTTTTTAACCAGAAAAGCCGCGCAGCTCTATGAACACGCGGACCTTTTCCGACATAAGCGTTGCAGAGTTGTTACCTAGTGAAACAAACCCGAGGTGCGCGGTACCGAGCAGTGGAATGACCTGGTCTTATCCGCCCATCACACAGCCGATGGAAGATCCGACAGGATCGCCTCCTGGCTTCGCGAGAAAAACATGTACCAGGAGCGCATTACTTAAATTCTTTGTTAACGCTATTCTGCGTGTGCGGTAATGTAGTCAACAGCCTGTTGCACCGTCATTATTTTTTCAGCCTCCTCGTCCGGGATTTCTGTCTTGAATTCTTCCTCGAGGGCCATTACCAATTCCACGGTATCGAGAGAATCGGCGCCTAAATCGTCGACGAAAGAGGCCTCATTGGTCACCTCTTCGTCTTTTACGCCGAGCTGTTCAACCACAATTCTTTTGACTCTTTCTTCAATGGTACTCATTCGGATCTTTCCTCCCGATCGAAGCTGCAGCGCACCGCCGCAGCGTGGGCGTCAGTTTAGTGAAAACAAACAAACATGCAAGCGAATGATCATCACAAAAGGAACTGCCGGAAATTCGCCAACTTCTCCGATTTTGGCATGGCCTTCCTTCCCAAAAGAAACCCTTTCGTGATCTGCGAAAGAATGCTTGTTACGCCATATACATACCCCCGCTTATGTTGATCGTTTCACCCGTAATATAGCCACTTCGCGGAGAGGCTAAGAACGCCACCACGGCCGCTACGTCTTCCGGGGAGCCGAACCGGTTCATGGGGATCTGGGACAGGATCCTTTCGCGCTCGGCCGCGTTAAAGTGGCGCGTCATATCGGTGTCCACAAAGCCGGGAGCAACCGCGTTTACCGTGATCCCGCGTGAGCCGAGCTCCAGTGCCAATGATTTGGTAAACCCAAGGATCCCTGCTTTAGCGGCGGCGTAATTCGTCTGACCGGGATTGCCCCTTAACCCGACGACTGACGCGATGTTAATGATGCGCCCATAACGCGCTTTAACCATCCCACGGACAAATGCCTTCGTTAGACGAAAGACCGAGCTCAAATTCGTATCGAGCACCTCTTCCCAATCCTCCACCCGCATCCTCAGCAATAGCCCATCACGGGTAACGCCCGCGTTGTTTATCAGAATGGTTGGCGAAAGTTTACGCCTATCCAACTCCTGTAGCAGCACGTCTACCGACGCCTGTTTGCTTACATCTACGCCCAGTGATAAACCTTCTAATGTGTTTCTTTTCAGCAGACCGGCAAAGTCTTTTACGCCCGTATCTGATTTCGCGGTCCCGATCACGAACGCGCCTAAGCGACCGATTTCCAACGCTATGGCGCGCCCTATCCCGCGGCTAGCACCTGTTACCAGGGCCGTACGATTCTGCAACTCCGAAGTTACCATTTCACCACTTGCATTGCCCGGATAACG
>Ga0187893_10008622_pt1 | contig 15980 bp, 17 predicted proteins | sample MA1701074metaG_FD_139574 | JGI IMG/M metagenome (GOLD analysis project Ga0187893, IMG submission 139574) | White microbial mat communities from a basaltic lava cave in the Kipuka Kanohina Cave System on the Island of Hawaii, USA - MA170107-4 metaG ...
CAAGTGGTCCGCGTTCGGTCGTAGCCGAACGAATCCTGTCCGGATCGAAACCGCCGGCTTCGACGGCCGGGCGGCCACGATAAATTAGGTAACCTCGGGGCCATGGGCCTTGGCCTCGTTTTGGTGTTGTCGAGCTTTGTCGGCGGCGCCTTTGGCCCTGCCCGGGCCCAACCCGCGGTCCGGATCGTCGTATCGGTATCGGCCCCGGACAGCGGCACATCCGATCCCATCGCGCGCGATGCGATCCTGCGAAAGTACGTGGTTCAAGAGCTCGAGGCGCGTGGTTTTGTGCCGGTCACCGTGCCTTGGCAGGGGACGTCGCCTGGTGATCCCATGCCGTGGCTCGAAACAGCGGCCACCAGCGAGCATGCTGCGCTTGCCATTGGAGTGCTCGAGACCCCACCTGGCGTCGTGATGCTGTGGGTCGTGGACCGCACCACGCGAAAACGCTTGAACCGATCGTTGCACCGAGCTCGGCTCCCATCGATCGTTGCGCTCGCCGCAGGCGAATTGATTGATGCGAGCCTGGCGGAGCTTTATCTGCCACGCGAGTCGGTACAAGACCCATTCGTACCTCCCGTGCCACCACCCTTACCGCGCATGTCGGTTCCATCGGGCGACATTTCGCGAGCTCATGTGGTCGATCGATCCACGCGCCAAAGGTGGCATGCTGGCGTGGCGCTGGGGATGAGCTGGCCGGTCTTGCGATCGGTTCCGATCGCACCGGTGGTGCTGCGATTCGGCGTCAGGTTCGGCCATCGCCTGGCCGCTGCCATCGAAGGATCCGCGCCGGTCTCTCCCGTCGTTTCAGCAGTGCCAGAGGGCCATGTGCGCACCTTTGCGTTTCATGTGGGAGCCACGCTCGATCTCGATGTCCTATCCAATCGACTTCCGGTAAGGCTGGCACCCGGCGTCATGGTGGCAGCGGCTGCCCTACGCGTCGATGCGGTCGCCAAAGGTAGCTACCGGGCCTTTCCGGGCATCGATTGGGGTAGTTTGCTCGGACCCGAGATGGTGCTCGAACGCCGCAGCGGTCGCTTGCACGTGGCCGTTCACGTGCGTGCGCTTGCTCCGCTGGGTCTTCCAAAAGTTACCGTGCTCGGTCGCTCGGTTCAGGACTATCGCCTGTTATGGGTGACCGCCCTGCTGGAGGTGGGAACAAGGTGGTGAGCTTCGCTCACTCCACCGGGGTTTGCACAGGCCACCTTCGATCTGCGCATTGGTACGAAACGTATTCAATGTCTGCCAATGGGGGGCTTCGAACTGCGGGATGGTGCCGTCCTCACGTACGCCGGGCCTGGATCCAACGATCCTCCTTGTCGCGAATGGCATACACGCCCGCGTTGCCCATGCTGGACGAGGACACGAGGATCTCCGCGGATCCATCGTTGTCCACGTCGGCGACAATCGGATATCCCAGCGTCGTTTCGGTCGAGTTGGCGACGCTGAATAACACGCCACCCGAGCCGCCATCGTACACGAACAGCTCGACTTGGTCGTTGTACACCGCTTGAGCCGCCCCGGCACCGAGAAAGTCGAATGCCATACCGCCGGGAGCACTTTGCTCGAAACCGGACAGCATGACGGGCGCGTCACGATGGCCTTCGGCACGCTTAGACACCATCTGGACTGTTCGTTACGGCCATACATGCGCTCACGACCCGCGCAATTAGCGCAGATTAATCACGGGAGATGCGCGGATGGTCACGGGTCGCTCGCTCGTGGGGACAACCAAAACCCGTTGGAGCGCGTCTAGCCGCGTGATACGAACTCGCAGGCCGAACGTGTCCGCGTCCGCGTTGCAAAGGAACGCAGCGCCCACGACGCTGCCCGTTTCGAAACTCGAGGAGAAGCGACCATGTCTCGCGAAGTCGTCATCGTCAGCGCCAAACGAACCGCCATCGGGAGTTTTCAAGGTTCGCTGGCCGCAGTCACGGCGCCGCAGCTCGGCAGCATCGCGATCCGAGCGGCGCTCCAGCAAGCGAAGCTCGACGGCAACGATGTCGAGGAAGTCTTGATGGGATGTGTGTTGCCGTCAGGCATGGGACAGGCACCCGCGCGGCAAGCGAGTCGTGGTGCTGGCATTCCCGACGCGGTCGGATGCGTCACCCTCAACAAGATGTGTGGCTCGGGGCTCAAAGCGGTCATGCAGGCCGCGCAGGTCATCAAAGCCGGGGATGCACGGGTCGTCGTGGCTGGTGGGATGGAGAGCATGTCGAACGTGCCTTACTACTTGCCCGCCGCGCGTTCGGGTTATCGCATGGGACACGCGAAGGTCGTCGACGGCATGATCCACGATGGGTTATGGGACCCGTACAACGACTTTCACATGGGCAACGCCGGAGAGTTGTGCGCACGCGAATTCGGCATCAGCCGTGACCGACAGGACGAGTTCGCGCGCGAGAGCTACCGCCGCGCCCAAGCAGCCGTGCGAGAGGGGCTGTTCAAACGAGAGATCGTCGCGGTCGAGATCGCTCAAAAGAAGGGACCTGCGAAACTGGTCGTCGACGACGAGGAGCCGTTTCGTGGCGATCCCGAGCAGCTCGAGTCCCTGCGGCCCGCATTCGACAGCCAAGGCACGATTACCGCCGGTAACGCGTCCAGCGTCAATGACGGAGCAAGCGCGCTCGTGATCATGGACCAGGCCGAAGCCGTGCGGCGGGGACTCGAGCCGCTCGCACGCATCGTGGCGTACTCCGGCCATGCGCAGGCGCCGGAATGGTTCACGACGGCACCGGCTGGTGCCATCGAAACGCTATTGCGCAAGACCGGCCACAAGATCTCGGACGTGGACGTGTGGGAAATCAACGAGGCGTTTTCCGTGGTCGCGCTCGTCAACCAGGACAAGCTCGGGATCGCGCTCGAACGCATGAACGTGCGAGGTGGTGCGATCGCGCTCGGACATCCCATCGGCTGTTCCGGTGCGCGAATCTTGACCACACTCGTGCACACGATGATCGACACCGGTAAGAAACGCGGTGTGGCTTCGCTATGCATCGGTGGCGGCGAGGCCGTGGCAATCATGGTCGAACGGTGAACGCGTTGACGATACTTACGGAAGATCGCGGGCCCGTCCGCATCGTCACCGTCCATCGGCCGGCGGTGCTGAACGCCATCGATGCCCAGGTGGTCGACGAGCTGTCTCGGGTGTTGGAGCAGGTGTCCGAGGCGAGCCACGTGCGGGGGCTATTGATCACCGGTTCGGGCGACAAGAGTTTCGTTGCCGGAGGTGACATTGCTGCCATGGCACACATGTCTGCCGAGCAAGCATTGGCGTTCGCGGGGCGGGGTCATGCCTTGGGCGAGATGCTCGCAGCCTTGCCTGTTCCCACGCTGGCGGCCGTGAACGGGTTTGCGCTCGGGGGTGGGTGCGAGCTGGCGCTCGCGTGCGATTTCATCTACGCCAGCGAACATGCCCGCTTCGGACAGCCGGAAGTAAAGTTAGCGGTCATTCCAGGATTCGGTGGTACACAGCGGTTGCTACGACGAGTAGGGCTGGCGCGCGCGCTCGAGCTGTGCATGACGGGAGATACCATCAAGGCCGACGAAGCGTTTCGCATCGGCCTTTGTAACCGCGTGTGCGCGCCCGACAAGTTGATCGACGAAGCACTCGACACCCTGGGCCGCATCGCCGCTGCGGGACCGCTGGCCGTGGCAAAGGTGAAAGAGGCCCTCCACCGCGGGGCCAGCCTCGCGCTCGAGCATGCCAACGCGCTCGAACAGGAGTTATTCGCCGATCTGTTCGAGACTCGGGATCAACGAGAAGGCATGGCTGCATTTTTGGCCAAACGAAAACCGGTTTTTTCGGGAACATGAGGTGCGATGGATCTGTCGTTGACCGAGGACCAAGAAACCCTGCTTCGTGTCGTGCGGGACTTCGCCGAGCGTGAGGTCAAGCCGATCGCCGCCGAGATCGATCGCGAAGCTCGGTTCCCCACACAGCTCGTGCGCAGGATGGCCGAGCTGGGACTGATGGGCGTCGAGGTACCCGATCCCTACGATGGCAGCGGCCTCGACAGCATCGCGTACGTGCTGGCCATGGAAGAGATCAGTGCGGCATGTGCATCGACGGGCGTGATCATGAGTGTGAACAACTCGCTCGTGTGTGATCCTTTGGTGAAGTTCGGGACCGAAGCGCAGAAACAAACCTGGTTGAGACCGCTGGCGCGCGGCGACAAGCTCGGATGTTTCATGCTGAGTGAGCCCGAGGCCGGAAGCGACGCCGCGGCACAAAAGACTCGGGCCATACCAGATGGCTCTGATTATGTGATCAACGGAACGAAAAACTGGATCACCAATGGCCCACAGGCCGACACCGGCATTCTGTTCACCATGACGGAGCCGGAAAAAGGCAACCATGGCATCACGGCGTTCGTCGTCGACATGAAGGCCAAGGGCGTTCGTGTCGGTCGCAAAGACGACAAGCTTGGCATTCGAGCCAGCCATTCGTGTCAGGTGTTCTTCGAAGATCATCGTGTCGACCAGGATCAGGTGCTCGGCGAGCCCGGCAAGGGCTTCAAGGTCGCCATGGCTACCTTGGACGGTGGCCGCATCGGCATCGCCGCGCAGGCGCTCGGCATCGGCCGCGCCGCGTTCGAATTCGCGGCCGGCTATGCATGTGAACGTAGAACGTTCGGTAAGCGCATCATCGATCATCAAGCCATCGGCTTCATGCTGGCCGACATGGACACCGAGCTCGATGCCGCGCGGTTGCTGGTGCTTCGCGCTGCTTCGTTGAAGGCTCGCGGCGTGAAGCACAGCAAGGAATCCGCCATGGCCAAGCTCATGGCTGCCGAAACGGCGAACAAGATCGCCAAAAATGCCATTCAAATACTCGGCGGAAACGGTTACGTGACCGAATACCCGGTCGAGCGCTACTATCGCGACGCCAAAATTACCGAGATCTACGAAGGAACCAGCGAAATTCAGCGCGTCGTCATCGCTGCGGCAATGCTACGCGAGTAGCGACACCGCGAGAAGGGTCCACCATGCAAGACCGTATCATCACCATCGCACTGTTGACCAGCTTGATCGGTACGGCGGGCACACTGTCGTCCTGCTATCGCAAGCTAGAGCGTAGTATGGACAACCCCGACGTGGCAGCCGGCTACCAGGACAACTCGTACAAAAGAAGCATCGTGACGGGTCGAGAGCGTCGCGACTACAAAGATCAAGGTGCGAGCGTGACACCCAAAACCATGGCGTCCATCGAGTACACGATCTCCAACGTCTACGAACGTGATTTCGAGCGCTGCCTCGAGGGCGAAATGGCGCGCATGGACACACGCTTCGTGGCTGGTACGTTCAGTGTCGAATTTACCATCGGCACCAATGGCAAGGTCAGCAACGCAAAACTGCTGTCCATCGACATCAAGGAACGCAGGCCAGCCAAGGGCAAGCAGGGACGAGACGCCGATCAAATGGACGAGTGCATCATGACCTCGATCGCGGAGTGGGAGTTCGACCCTGCGCCCGAGGTGGTTTATACGCACACGTACAACGGCAAAGTCGGCGAGCGCTGGTAGTGTTCGACTTTTCCGAGACCGAGACGCAGGCGATGATCCGGGACAGTGCCCGGAGCTTTGCCGAGCAAGTGCTGGCTCCCCGCGCTGCCGAGCTCGATCGTACGGGCGGTTTTCCCGACAAGAGTTTGTCGCAGGCGGCCCAATTGGGCCTGCTCGGCGTCAATGTGCCCGAACGCTTGGGCGGTGTGGAAGCGGGCGTCATCGCATACAGCCACGTGGTGATCGAGCTTGCCAAGGCCTGCGCATCGACGACCGTCGCAGTGTGCGTGTCGAACATGGTCGCCGAGGTGATCTGTTCGTTCGGTACCGTCGAACAGCAGCAAGAGCACGTGCCGAAGCTGTGCGCCGGTGCGTACAAGGTTGGGGGGTTCGCACTGTCGGAGCCGGGAGCGGGCAGCGATCCCAGCTCGATGCGCACGCGCGCGCGACCAACCGACCACGGTTGGGTGATCGATGGCTCGAAGCTGTGGATCACGAGTGGTAGCGATGCCGGCTTGTTCGTGGTCTGGGCACGTACCAGCGATGGTCCTGGAACACACGGGATCACCGCCTTCCTCGTGCGTGGTGACGCACCCGGACTCCGGCGGGGCAAACCGGAGCACAAGATGGGATTGTGCGGAAGCACGACAACCCCACTCGAGCTCAGCGACGTGGAGGTCGGTCGTGACGCGTTGTTGGGGCAGGTCGACAAGGGCTTTCGCGTGGCCATGATGGCACTGGACGGCGGACGTATTGGCGTGGCCTCGCAGGCGCTCGGCGTCGGCTTGGCGGCCGTCGAGTCTGCACGCCGCTATGCGCTCGACCGTCGTCAATTTGGTGCGCCGATTGCCAACTTCCAGGCCATCCAGTGGATGCTCGCGGACAGTGCGGCGGAGCTGGAGGCTGCTCGCTTGCTGATCTTGCGTGCCGCCTGGCTCAAGGAAAACTCACGAGCGTTTACCCGTGAGGCGTCGATGGCCAAACTGTTCGCCTCGGAACGAGCTTGTCGTGCGTGCGACCGAGCGATTCAGATTCACGGTGGGTATGGCTATACACGCGAGTTTCCGGTCGAGCGCTATTTTCGTGATGCCCGGGTCGCCATGATTTACGAAGGAACGAGCGAGATCCAGCGCATGGTCATTGCTCGTGAAGTCGCGCGGCGCTTCCAACGAGCTGGTGCTTCGTGATGGACTTTTCGCTCACCGACGACGAGCAGCTTCTTCGTGCCAACGTGCGAGCGTTCTGTCGCGCGGAAGTTGCCGAGCAGGCCAAGCAATGGGACGAGGATGAGCGACTTCCCGAGCACATCCTGCGCAAAGTCGCCGACATGGGCCTCATGGGCATGCAGGTGCCGGAGCAGTACGGCGGAGCCGGTGTGTCTGCTGTCGCATCGGCCTGCGTCATCGAGGAGTTGGCGGCGACCGACGGTAGCCTCGCACTCACGGTAGCTTCCCACAACGCACTGTGTACCGGGCACATTTTTCTTGCCGGCAACGAGCAACAGCGTCACAAATATTTGCCCGAGCTGTGCTCGGGTCGCGCGCTCGGTGCCTGGGGTCTCACGGAACCGGGCAGCGGATCCGATGCCGCGGGTGCGCGCACGACCGCGGTGCGACGTGGCGAGCGATGGATCTTGAATGGCTCCAAGACCTTCATTACGCAGGGAAGCATCGGCAAATATGCGGTAGTCATCGCATCGACGGATCCGAGCAAGAAGCAGCACGGGCTCACCGCGTTCGTGCTCGAGCGTGGGATGCCGGGTTTTTCGGTCGGAAAGAAAATCGAAAAATTGGGCATGCGGGCATCGGACACGGTCGAGTTGGTGTTCGAAGACGTGGAGGTGCCGCTCGAAAACCAGCTTGGGGAGCAAAACCGTGGGTTCGTCGACACCTTGCAGATCCTCGATCGCGGCCGCATCGGTATCGCAGCACTGGCCTGCGGGCTCGGACGCGGTGCCATGGATGCCTCGATCGCGTACGCCAGAGAGCGCAAGCAATTCGGACAGCCACTTGCCGCGTTTCAGGCGATCCAATGGAAGATCGCCAACATGGCGACGGAATTGGACGCCGCATGGTTGTTGACCGTGTGTGCGGCTGCCTTGCGGGATCAGTCGAAGCCGTTCACGTTCGAGGCGGCCAAGGCCAAGCTCTACTCGGCGCAGGCAGCGATGCGTGCCTGCAACGAGGCCGTTCAGATCCACGGGGGTTACGGTTACACGCGCGAGTTTCCGCTCGAGCGGGCCCTTCGTGACGCCAAGCTGTGTGAAATCGGCGAGGGTACCAACGAGATCCAGCGGCTCGTGCTCTCGCGGGCGATCTCGCAGCGGTTCTCGCGTGCCTGAGGCCCTCGATGATGAGGGCCTGGCCTGATATGATGTTCGGGCAGACACAGCTCGACGCCTTGCGAAGCCAACTTCGGCGCCGTCTGATCATGCTGGCATTTGGATCGGCCATCGTGGTCGTCGGTGCGGTCATCGAGCCAAATAGGCTCGATGTGCCGGAATACGTCTCGACCGTCATCATGCTCGTGGGTTCGGCCGTTGGGATGCTCGGTCTGCTGGGCCTGCGGCGAGGTACCGGGTGTTTGGCGGAGATTCTCGCCCTCATCTGGCTCGGCATGCTCGTGTGTGTGCCGACCACGTCTCACACAATGAGCGTTACCATCGTTGCTTCGACCGCGGCAGCCCTCGCTGTCGTTGCGCTTGCGTTGCGAATGGGTGGACGCAAGCGGGGGTCGACCCGCCCCGCGGAGTTCGATCGTAGGGACACCATGCTGATATCGCGGGGCGACATCATCGACGTCGATGCCCGCGAGCAGACGAGCAGACCCCCGACCGAACCCCCGACCGAACCCCCGACCGAACCATAGCTGATCCGGCTGACTACGATGTCGGCGGCTCACGAGGCGGCTCGGTGACCTCGACGGCGAGCGCGATGCGCCAGAGCCCGAGCACCACCACCACCAGCGCCATCCCACGTGCGACCAGCAGCAACCAGCTCGATCCGAGCCCTGCGAGCGCGATCCATACCATGGCTGCCACGAAGCACCCCTGGGCCAGCGACAGGGCCATGCCCGCCGTGAGGAGTTTCGCGTGTGTTAGGGCGTCTCGGAAGCCCAGCCAGGCGGTTCGAATGTGGAAGCGTGGCGCCTCGCGAAGCACCACGCGAACGCGAGCGAGATCGAGTGCAACGTTGGAAAATGCCAGTGCGATAGCGAGTGAGCATACTTGCGCCCACGGTGGCAGGGGTAACGCGGCCATGACCACGATGGCCAGTAAGACTGCGCGCAGCAGCACGTGCCACAGTGAGGTCACGACCAAACCCGGTACGTGTGGCAAGGCTATCGCCATGACGTGTGTGAACGTGTCGCGTTTCGAGAGCCGGACGATCGTTGGACTTGCGAGCAAGACCCAGCCGAGCAGCGCGACGATCCCGGTTTGAGCGAGCGTCCCGAGCGCGGCAACGACGAGCTCGGGGTGATCGAAGCCCACGTCGATGAGCACGGACAGCCAGCGATCGGTTCCGAGCGCGGCGTGGCGACCCATGGCCGTGTTCGCGATGGCACGTGGCGCCGCAGCGTTCCACGCAACCAACGCGAGCTCCAACAGCCACAAGCTGAGCACCCATCCCGGCGCACCCACCAAACGACGCAGTGCGTTCACGGACCCACGCTTCCAAACAGGGCCAGCGCGACGGCTTCCACGGCATTGCCGAATACATTGGGTACGTCGGACACGTGCTTGGGCCACGAAACGTCGCGTGCATACGCGGTGTTGTCCCAACGCCGTGCCTCGAGCTGAAGCTTGTCGGAAGGATCCAACGTTGCAAAGCGCACACGTCGTCCTTCGAACGAAAACGTATGCGTGCGTTCACGTGCGTCCCATACCAGCAGCTCGCGCGATCCATCGACGAACTCGACCAGCAGCTCGACGGGAACCACGAATTCGCCCGAGCGATGCACCACGACCGTGCCTTCGACTGCGGCGTCCGGCAGCAATTCGAGCGAATGTGTGTCGGTTTCGTCGAGCTCCGCCATGACCAAGGTGCCAGATTCGTCGCGATGCCAACCGGCGCGTATCGGGAGGCGACGGTTCCACACGTTGTGGATGCGAAAGTCCATTTCCGAGCTCTCGCGCAGTGCTTGGTGCAGGAATTCCTGCACGTCCAAAGCCACGCCCGTGTGCTCGGAGGCACCCGCGAGCACCACGCGGTCGCCAAGCGTTGCGCGAAGCTCCGCTTCGAGGTCCTCTCCTCGGGGATGACGAAACCGGTACTTGTCTGCATACGAATGTAACGCACGATCGAAGCCTTCGTACCCGACGAGATTGCGTAACGTGGTCATGATCGCCGCAGTCTTCTGGTACACCAACCAATAGCCGCCCGTGCTTGGCTCGAACTCACTGGCGGCTTGGTCGACCGCTTCGAATGTTACGGCCTTGCGGAACGACGCTCGCAACATGTCGCTGACGTGGAACTCATGTCCCGCGATACGCACCAACCACGGGTCGTGCCCATAGGCGTCGAAATACACCAGCAGGTTGGAGAATGTATTCATGCCCTCGTCGAGCCAAGGCTGTGCGTGCTCGTTGGACGCCAATAAACCTTGAAAGTATTGGTGCCCGAACTCGTGTATGGTCGTGAACTGGCCACTGAAGCGCTCGTCGAACACGTACTGTCGGATCCACTCCGGGATCGTTACGATCTCCGAGGTCGTGTAGAGCGTGGGGTATTCCATGCCACCGGCGGCTTCGGCTCCGCTCGGCGGGTGGACAATGGTGATGGTCGACCATGGATAGGGGCCAAACCGAGCTTCCATGGTGCGCAACGCATCGATCTGGGCCGAGAGATGCGTCGGCGCATGCGGGGCATGTTCGGGCCTGAGCAGCTGCAGTATTCGGATCCCTTGGTATTCGCCGACATGCCGGACGAAATTCGGATCGGCAGCCCAGGCGAAGTCGTGCACCATCTCGGCTCTGTAGTGCACGCGTTTGCGGCCATCGCTAGCGTGTTCGTCGACCAAAATTCCACTCGCGCCGACGACCGTGTCGTCCGGCACGTCGAGCTTCACGTCGTAGTTGCCGAAATCGGCATAAAATTCGTCATAGAGGGTGAACACGTGGGCGTTCCAGCCATCGGCCGGATCGAGCACCGCAAGCTTGGGATACCATTGACCAACCATGTGAAAATCGTCGTGATAACCCGTGCGTGCAAATACTTTGGGGAGTTGTGTCACGAACGTCATGTCGAGCGTGATGGACTCGTCGGGGCCGATCGAACCCGGAAGCTCGACCCGCATGACGCTGGGATCTGCTGCTTCTTCGAAGTGTAGTGGCACGGGGGGGTCTTGCCGCAGCGACACGGACTGGACGTCGATGTATCCCCAGCCTACTGAACGATCCAGCGTGTGACCGCGATGCTGGCCTCGCGCAGTTTTCATCCATGCCGAATCCTCCGCACGAAACGCATTCATGTACAAGTGAAACGGCAGAACCGACACGGTTCGCTTGGTGCGGTTGTGCCATGTGATGGTTGCGTGACCGGTAATGCGATGGTGTTCGGGCTCGAGCGATGCTTCGATGACATAGTCGGTCACGCGAGCATCCTCAGGAACGTGGCCCCGTAGGTGGGGAGGGCGAAGCGCCGAGGTTGGCTCGGCGAGCGGCATGGAAGGCGGTCCAGCGGCATCGCAGCCCAGGATCCCGAGGAAGGTGATCCGAAGCGCGCGAACGGCTGCCACGCACAGGTGTCGAAAGCGAGGCACGCGACCCGCCATGGTTATCACGCTCGTGCGAATCGAGGTACACGCGTGCTAGCGTATTCGCCGTGAACCCCGAAATGCTCGACGAGCGACAGCTTTGCGCTCGTGCGAGCGAGCTTGGAAACCTCGTTCGGGGGGGTGACGTCATCCTGCTCGAAGGCCCAATGGGCGCTGGCAAGACCACGTTCACGCGTGCGTTGGGGCAGGGGATGGGCGTCCACCATCCCGAAAGGGTGCGAAGTCCGACGTTCGCGCTGTGTAGTATCCATGACGGACCCATCACGCTCTGGCATGTCGATCTATTTCGCTTGGCCGGTGAGGGTCCCGAGCACAGAAGCGCGAACGCGGCGTTCGAAGCACTTGGTCTCGAAAGCGGAGCGCTGCTGGGATCCGATCACGTGCTGGTCGTCGAATGGTCGGATGTATGGGAACACGTGCCCGAGGGCTACCTGAGAATTCGAATCGATCGTGTACCGGAACATGCGAACGCACGGGTCTTGACCATCAAGGCCACGGGTGCCCGGGCAGGAGCCCTGCTTCACACGTGGACGCGAGCCGATGGCTTCCAATGAGGTCGTTGAGCGGCCAAAACCCCAGGGAACCGCTCCGGGACGGGGTTGTGTCCCCACCACCCGGCAGATCTCCCGAAATTGGCCTCTGGAGAGCAAAATTCGCATCATCGACCCGCGAATTGGGCTTTTCAAGCCCGTGGGAGCCGGTTTATCGTCCCCACGAAATGGTGGTCGGGCTTGCATCCGACACCCAGTCATCCAACGTCCATCGGCAAGCGCACAGCGAGGTACAATCACCATGGCCAAATCGTCCAAACCCAAAGAGGTCGTCGTCGTCGGTTCCAAAGTGAAAGATGTCGTCAAAGAAGCGGGGCTTCGCAGCGACGGCGAGCTCGTACAGGCCATCTCCGACAAAGTCCACGAGATGCTCGAATCTGCGATTAGACGGTGCAAAGGCAACGGCCGCAGCACGGTTCGTCCCTACGATCTGTGATCGTGTGAGGCCAACCGCAGCCGGTCGAAACGACCGAGTCATGCGCTATCCAGCATGAGCCCAGCGACGTTCGCATTGGCTCGGCAAGCTGTCCCCCCGGCAAGCGGGGGGTCGGCTTCGCCAGGTGAGCGCGCCACCGGTGCGTCCAATGGGAGCCGCTCGACGATTCTGGTGTCGTGTTTCGACCCGAGCTCGTCTTTGCACCGGCGTCAAACTGGGCTGCTCGCCGTTGGGCTGATCGAAGCTCTGGTCTGCTCGACCGCGGCGGTGATATTGGCCGCGGTGAGCGCCGATCCTGGCAAGGACGAAACGAGCCACTTGGCGGCTGCCGCTACCGACTTGAAATTCATGGTCTTGCAGGGGGCGGTCATGCCGATGACAGACAGCGCAGCGTGAAACATGGCCGCTCGAAAGCCAGTTGCCTCGATGACACAGGCAACACCCAAGAGCTTCGAACCGAACTCGGTATAAATCTTCTGCGCCGCTTCGTTCATTCCGTCTGGCGATCTGCTCGGATCGATGAGCGCCAGCGAGTACACCCCCTTCGGACTGCACTCGAGCCCCATGCGAAGGGCGGCGACGTACGAATCCAACGCAAGGGTCGGATCGACGCCGGAGCACCACTTGCTGACGACCAAGCCGTCAAGTAAGCCCACGGCGTGGTGAGGACCTCGAGAGATGAATCGGAACGATCCCACCCGAAGATCATCGGCCTAGTAAACGGGACCAGGAGGTCCGAAACCGGACGCAATTTGTCGCAAGATGTCCCGTCGATGACCTCCTACGGAGGATGACCCAAGCAGACGGGTCCAGCGCACGGAAGCACTCAAGAAGAACGTGCCACGCGTTCACGTGTCGTCGCCCTAGCCATTGCGAAAAACCCGAGGAATCCCGGGACCTTCCCTTGAGCTGCTTCGCGGACTCGAACCGCGGACCTGCTGATTACGAATCAGCTCGACTAGGTACGATCAGCTACGACGACATACGACAACTCGCGGTGATCCTTGACGTTTTGAGCGATGGTGTTCGACGATGGTACGCCGATCTCGACACCGCTTGCTCACCGCTTGCTCACCGCCGAGACCGGCTGACTTCACTCAGGAGAGTGGCCATGCCTCGTGCGACCCATCGCGTTCACCTCACGAAGCGCTATATCGATGCCACGACATACCATGACAAGGGCAGCGATGCGCCCGACGTTCGCTGGGACGACGCCGTGCCGGGGTTGGGCGTTCGCGTCCGGCCCGGCGGCAAGAAGACGTTCCTGGTGCGCTACAGGGACACCCACGGCCGCCAGCATCAGATGGCGCTCGGAGAGTACGGCCCGCTCACCCTCGACCAGGCACGAAGCCTCGCGCTCCAGCGGCTCGGTCAAGCAGTCGCGGGCGACGATCCCCTCGAGCAGCGGCGACGCGAGCGGGCGGGGGAGACCATTCGTGACCTCTGCGCTGCATACCTCGAGCGCCACGCCTCGCGTAAACGATCCGCACGCGACGACAGGCGACGCATCGAGCAGCGGATCCTGCCGGCGTGGGGAAGCCGGAAGGTCGCCAGCGTCACGAGGGCGGACGTGGCGGCGCTTCATCGGGAGATCGGCAAATCGGCGCCCTACGAAGCCAATCGAACCCTGGCGTTGATCTCGAAAATGTGGGGTTGCGCCGAGGTTTGGGGGATCATCGAAGAGGGACAGGCGAATCCGGCGAAGCGGATCGATCGTTTTCGCGAGGAGAAGCGTGATCGCTGGGTCACGCCCATCGAGCTCCCCAGGCTCCGCGCAGCGATCGAGGTCGAGCCGAACGAGATCGTTCGCTGGGCAATCTGGTTGTACCTGCTGACGGGTGTCCGGAAGTCGGAGCTGCTGCAAGCGCGCTGGACGGACATCGATTGGGAACGTCGCGTCTTGCGAATCCCGGAAACGAAGCAGGGCAGGCCCCATGAAGTTCCGTTGAGCAGGCCGGCCGTCGAAGTGCTCAAGCAGCTTCATGCACAACGCATCGAAGACAACCCGCACGTTCTCGTGGGCCGAATGGAAGGCGAATCGATCGTCAACATCGACAAGGGTTGGCGAAGGATTCGAGCAGCCGCCAAGCTCGATGATGTGCGGTTACACGATCTCCGACGCACGGTCGGATCATGGCTCGCGCAGGACGGCCACAGTCTCATCGTCATTGGTCGTGTCCTCGGACATTCGAACCTCACCACGACGCAGGTCTATGCGCGGCTGGGGGAGGACCCATGTCGAAGCGCGATGGAACGATTGGGCGAGCAGATTCGCCCGGTCGGCAATGCTACGAAAGATGGGACTGAGGTCACGCAACTGGTTTCAAATCACAGTGGAGAAGTGCCAGATGCCCAGCAACGACGCAGGGCATAGGCCACATTCAAGGTGGTATCAGGTTCGTGAAGCCGAAGTGTCGCCCGAAACCGCGGATGAACTTTTGCTTGCACTCGGTCGAGAACCTGAGGACCCCTGCGGAATCGAGGCTGTGCGTGAAGTCGCCAGAATCGTAGGCTCGATGGATGGTCTTCGGCATGCAATGGACGATGCGCCGCGACGAGTCGTCATTGCCGAGCAGCTTTCGATGGTCCTGAAGCAGCTGGAGCCCCTGATCTGCACGTTGACCTCGTTGCATGAAGATGTCCGCCTTGCATTCGCAGCATCGGGGTTGGACGGCAAGACGAGCGCTCGGCTGATCGCGTGGGGACTTCCTTGGAACCCAGAACCACTCGAAGATAGGTTCCGTCGTGTTCGGGATGTAGACGAAACGGACGCACCATGTGCATCCCTCGACGAGTTATTTCTGCTCCAATTACTCCACGCTCTCTACCGCGCTGCGACTCAGGCGAAGGCACGTTGGGAACCGGACCGAGGAGGCCAAATCGCCGAGCGGAGTCTCGGCTGCGCGCTGATGCTGGCCGACCTCATTTTCGGGCGCTGCCACGGCCCGGACTCGAATCGCGAGTCAGCGCGAGCATCGTTCCTCGGGACAGTCCTCTCGCTGGTGGATCCCAGCCGCAAATCGGACAATCCCACAGACCTGGCGCGTCGCGCTCTCCGACTGCTGCGCGACGAGTGGAAAAGGCGGAATCGACGGCGTCCGAGATCGCTGACCCCGTTTCGGACGCATCCCAAGCCCGGTTCGCACGGAAAAACGAGAACCCGGTCGAAATCGTAGAGGGTTCTCGTCGCGGCTGGTTGCGGCCGTCGGCGATGGTCGCCGCCATGAGAACCATCAGCGACGATGAACTCCCAAATGAACGAGTGGGCACCGCTTCTCTGCTGACCGAACGCCAGGCTGCCGATGCGATCGGTGTCGGCGTTCGCACACTCCAAGCCTGGCGGTATCGCGGCGCGGGCTATGGGCCTCGGTTCGTTCAAGATCAACATCCGATCGGGTGCGTGGGCGGATTTTGCAACGGATGCCCGCGGACACGGTGCCATCTCCTTGTTGAGCTACATCGCTCGTGTGCCGCATTACCTGGCCTGCTTCAGAGGTGGCATGGCGCATTGGGTTGAAGCCTGGTCGACCTCGGAAACACATCGATCACCGCAGGTTTGTCCATGGCTTCGGACGGCCTCGCCCAACGTAGAAAATTTGGACGCCGAGCTCAGTGCATGCGAAACACTCCACACGCCCTGCTAAAGCGTGCGGTTCGTCGTTTGCTCGGCGGCCGCTTTCTTTTTTTGGTTCGGCCTCGCTCTACTCCACACGC
>Ga0187893_10008623_pt1 | contig 15979 bp, 13 predicted proteins | sample MA1701074metaG_FD_139574 | JGI IMG/M metagenome (GOLD analysis project Ga0187893, IMG submission 139574) | White microbial mat communities from a basaltic lava cave in the Kipuka Kanohina Cave System on the Island of Hawaii, USA - MA170107-4 metaG ...
CGGTTCACCGCGATGGCGCTGTCGTTGACGCGATGATCCAGCAGCCAGCCGCCGCCCTGGGCCGCGGCCGCGACGGTGCCGGCGGGCGGCCTGGCGGGACCGGTGAGTTTTTCGACGGGCCCGTCGAAGCCCTCGAGGATTCGATCGAATTTCACACCCATCTGAAACGCGAGCGTCCAGCCGGCGTTGTCGTAGGGCCGAATCGGCGGGCCGCCCGGGTACTGAAAATCGTTCGGGTGGTCCTGCGGCTCGAACATGTCGAGGACGTGCGGCCGAAACGCCTGCGCGGTCTTGACCACGTACGAGCCGGCCGGATACGACTTGCCACCAACCGAAAACGACGCGCTCGCACGGTGCACCGCGACCCCGGTCTTCATCAACGCATTCACGAACTTCGTCGCCGTCGGAAAGTCCGGCTGGTCGGCCGGGAGGATGTAGCCGCGCGGATCGCGAAGCTTCGGATCGCGCAGCATCTCGTAGTACTTCAGCGGCACCGAGGCGCCGCCGCGTCCTTGCGCGCTGCGGCGCGCTTGATCCGAGGTGTCCGCTTCCTTCTCCGATGCCGCTTTGACCGCGTCGATCCTGGATGGGTACGGCGTCCAGTAGTCGCGGTTCCCGCGCTCGATCGAGTTCTTCCCCATCCGGTAGATGTTGAAGAGGAAGTTCTCGCGGTTGCGTGACGCGATGTCGAGCACGGCATAATTCGCCGTCACGGAATAATCGACCGACTGCCGGAAGTGCCACTTCTGCGGCGCGATCGGGTAGAACAGGTCGGAGCTCGGCAGCTGGCGGTCCGGCAGAAACGGAATCTCGATCGGCGTCGGGTTGCCGATGGTCTCGGTCAGCAGACCGACGATGTTGTGGAAGTACACCGTCGTCCGGAGACCGCCGTTCCACCACGTCGAGTAGCCGGCCCCTTCCCGGGTCGTCGCCCCCGGTTTTCCCTCGGCGGCGAAGCGGCTGTGCATGGCCGCGCCGACGAGATCGAGCTGCGCCGGAATCAACGGATCGTAGACGTAGTTGAACGGATCGCGGAACGGCGGCGCGAAGAGCACCGTCCCCTGAGGGCCCGTCTGGTGGTGGTGGTACATGATCTGCGGAAACAACTCGTGGTAGAGGATCCGGTTCATGTTCGTGGATTCCGCCTGCGCAGACATGTAGAGGTCGCGGTTGTTGTCGTGGCCGACGTATTTCTGGTAGAGCCGCGGAACACCGGACGTCGACCGCTTCGTCGGCTCCTTCTCGCGCATGTACCAGTCGGACACGAGGTCCATGCCGTCCGGGTTCGCGTGCACCGCCAGGAGGATGACGTCGTCCAGCAGGCGCAGGGTCTCGGCATCGGTGCGGCTGACGAGCTGATACACCGTCTCCATCAACTGCTGCGCGCCGAGCACTTCGGTCGCGTGCAGCCCCCCGTCGATCCAGACGACGGCGCGACCCTCACGCGCGAGCGCGCGCGCCTGGTCGTCGGTCAGGCCCTCGGCGAGCGCCAGCCGCCGGGAGATCTCCTTGTACCGATCGAGCTTCTTGTGATTGTCCGGTGAGGTGACGATCGCCATCAGCTGCGGCCGCCCTTCGGCCGTCTTGCCGATCTCGACGACCTTCATGCGATCGGATTCCTTGTCGAGCTTCGCCCAGTACTCGGTCAGCGCCTTGTAGTTGGGAAGCTGATAGTCGGCGCCGATGTCGTGACCGAACTGCTGCTTCGGGCTCGTAACGCTGGCGGCCTTTTGCGCGTCGAGCGCCGGGCCGGACGACACGAGGACGAAGAGCGCGAACGACGCGGTCCGCAGTGACAGAGATCTCATCGCAACCCCCAGAAGGGGTAACGATATCAGACCCACTGCTTATTGCTGAATGCTGATTGCTGAATACTGATTGGCGAATACCGAATGCCTGAAGATCGCGCTTCAGGCATTCGGCATGGGGGGCTATTGAATTGGTACGCCGGTCCCGGGGACGCCGGATTCGGGCATCGCCGCATACATGCTGGCGGTGTCCTCGTAGATGACGCCCTGGGCGTTCGTCGCGAAAAAGCGCTGCGTGGGTCCGGGCGTGATCATGTCAGCGCCCGCTTTGTACGCCGTGGCTCCCAAGCCCGGCGCGAGGCCGTTACAGCTCCCCGGAGAGGCTCCGACCGGGCTCCCGAACAGCGCGATTTGATAACCGCTCTTGATGACCGTCGGCGCCCCCGCGAGATCTGCGCTGAGGAACCCGACCGAGCTTCCGGGCGGCGGCACGCCGAGCGTCGGCATGTCCGGCGCATAGAACCCGGAGCCGCACGTGATCGCGTAACTGAGCTGCGAGCTGTTGAGTACGCGCATGTCGGCGATCGCCGAGCTCGCCTGAGCGCTCGTTCGCGCGCGAAGGAGCGCCGGGACCGCAATGGCGCAGACGACGCCGATGATGGCGATGACGAAAATCAGATCGATCAGCGTGAAGCCGGCTTCACCGTTTCGCGCGTGTGAGGTTGCCATTTTTTGTCACTCCGGCCGTCAGTTCTTGTCAAAAAACCGGGTTATTTCGCCCGTTTTCCTGCATGAATTGCCAGCCCCCCCACCAGGAGCAATACTCCGGCCAGGTCAGCCGTAGGTATGGCGAAGAACAGAAGCACCCCCCCGGCGGTCCAGAGAACGCGCTCGGGGAGCCGGGCCGGGCCGCGAAACCATCCGCCCAGGCCTGCGGCAAGACCCGCCACTCCGACAGCCGCGGTCGCGGTCGTCCACGCCACGGCGCCGAGCGGCGCCCGCAGCAGCAATCCGAGGCCGTCCGCGCTCAACGTGAAAACAAACGGTACAAGAAAGGCGGGCAACGTGTACTTCCACGTCAGCATCATCGTGCGGAACGCGTTCCCGCCGGTGATCGCCGCGGCCGCCATGGGTGAGAGCGCGGTCGGCGGGCTCACCTCCGATAACACGGCGTAGTAGAAGATGAACATGTGTGCCGCGAAGTCAGGCACGCCCGCCTGGACGAGCGCGGGCGCGACCATGACCGCCGCGATGATGTACGACGCGGTGACCGGCACCGCGAGCCCGAGGAGCCAGACGGCGAGGGCCGCGTACACCGCGGTCAGCACGCGGGTCCCGCCGGCGAGCGCGACGATCACGCCGGCGACCTTGAGGCCCAGCCCCGTGAGGGTGACCACGCCGACGATGATGCCGGCCGTCGCCGTCGTGGCGGCGATTGGCAGGACGCCGTAGGCGCCGTCCGCGAGCGCGCCGGCCAGCCTCGGCGGCGTGAGGGCCGTCTCGCGCCGGAGAAAGCTCAGCGCGACCGCCGCGATCATCGCCCAGAACACCGCGCGGAACGCGGTCAGCCCGACGGCCATCAGCGCGGCGACGACGATGAGCGAGGAAAAGTGATACCCGTAGCGCCGCGTGAGCTGGCCGAGCGGCGGCGCGTCGATCGCGACCGCGCGGGTACCTTCGCGCCGCGAGGCCGCTTCAATCATCAGCAGGACCGACAGGTAGTAGAGCAGCGTCGGCAGCGTCGCCATGATCAGCACCTGCAGGTACGTGATCCCGAGCAGCTCCGCGATCAGGAAGGCGGCCGCCCCGAGCGTCGGCGGGGACAGCAGCGCGCCGATCCCGGCCGCGGACAACATCGCCCCCGCCGTCTCCGCCGCGTAGCCGGCGCGGCGCAGGATCGGCCACGCGACCGACCCCAGCATCACCGTCGTCGCGACGCCGCTGCCGGAGACGGTGCCGAGCAGAAACCCGGCCAGCGTCACGGTGCGCCCCGGTGCTGCACTCGTGGCTGCGTCGTTCGTGGTACGAGGCTTTAGCCTCGTCCGAGCTGTCGTCGCGGCCAGCGACCAGTCGATGAAGAACTGCCCCGCCCCGGACTTCTCGAGCAGCGCACCGTAGATCGTGAACAGAATGATGTAGGTCGCGGTGACATCGAGCGGCACGCCGAAGATGCCGTCGAGCGTCATGTAGAGCGAGCCGACGAGCCGATCGAGGCCGTAGCCGCGGTGCGCGACGAGCGATAGACCGACGCGATCGAGCGCGGGGCCGGCGATCGCGTACGCGAGAAAAGCGAGCGCCGTCACCGGCAGGACCCAGCCGACGGTCCTCCGAGTGGCTTCGAGCACGAGCGCGATCGCGATGGCGCCGGCGGCGAGATCGATCGCGGTCGGCGTCGCGGCCCTGTAGAGGAACGGTTCCCCCTGAGCGAGCGGCCAGCCGAATGCGGCGACCGCGAGCAGCGCGAGCGCGTAACGCCAGCTCTTGTGGTACGAGGCTTTAGCCTCGGTTCCTGTGGCTGGAGCTTCGTCCGGCGCCCGGCCCAGAAATATCAACACCAGCGAGACGAGGAGGAACGTCGTTCGATACGTGTGCGGGTCGATGACGAAGAGGACCCAGCACAACGCGAACAGCGAGAGCCCGATCGCGAGAAAACGCAAGCAGCGTTATTCTAGCCGGGCCAAGCGGCATCGCCCCGACGCTGGAGGATCCGGAGGTCGCAGAGAAAGATCGGGGAAGAAGAGACGCGGAGACGCGGAGGCGCGGAGATACAGAGGCGCTCGTCGGCTGCCCGACCCCACATGACCAAGCGCAGATTGTGGATCGGGCCAGCGGTCGCCGTTCCTAGCGTGACGGCGGCCGGCGCGCCTTCGGCGCGACTGTTGTGCGGCACAACAGAGGCCCGACCGGAGGTCGGGCCCCGGCCGCCGCCCCGTGTTTTGGGTGTGCCCCGTGTTTCAAAAAACCCTCCGCGTCTCCGCGTCTCCGCGTCTCTTCCCCCCGGATCTTCTCTGCGACCTCTGTACCCTCCGCGACCCCTACACGCCATAGTCGTACAGCTGCTCGAACTGCAGATCGAGGTCATGCGTCGCCTGCCAGAGACAGGCGAGCGCCTTGCGCACGTTCTGTTGCACGCACGGGGGGGCGTCGGGGGCCGCCGCGAGCTTCTTGAGCGAGTGATAGACGGCCATCAGCTCGCGCTCGAGGTCGGTCAGTGGATGGCCCAGCAGGTCTGTCTCCATGGAGTCCTCTTTTCTGGCAGTCCTCTTTTTCTTGATGCTCGCGGGGCCCCACCCCCGCTCGCTCGCGCTCGCCGGTCCGGCTTCGCCGGACTTCCCTCCGGCGGCTCGCGCGGGCCGCAGGCGCTACCGCTTATCTACCAACCGCTTCGCCTTCAACTCGAAGCGCGGCAGCGAGCCGGCCTCGGCCAGCGTCACCTTGAATCGCAAGCCCTCGTGCGCGTCCGAAAGGTCCCGCTCCAGCTTCTTCTGCAGCGGCGCCCAGTCGTCGGCTCGATCGAGCTTCAGCTCGCAGCACACCGAGATCTCGTCCTGGATGCCGGCGCGCGTGATCAGAATCTGGAACTCGTCGATCGCGTCGTATTCGCGCACGATCGACTCGACGGCGCGAGGATACACGTTCGTGCCTCGAATCAGCTTCATGTCGTCCCAGCGCCCCTGGATCCCGCCCTGGTAGATGTCGCCCGTGCGGCCGCACCGGCACGCCGAATGCGGCACCTTGACCACCATGTCCCTGGTCCGGTACCGGACGAGCGGCATGAACCCCCTCCCGAAGGAGGTCACGACGCGCTCGGCTTTCTCGCCGTACGGCGCCGGCGCGTCGCCGCCCGGCGCCAGGGTCTCCTCGATGAAGTTGTCCTCGATGATGTGGGTGCCGCCGGGCTGGTGGCTGCATTCGAACGTGAAGATGCTTCCGATTTCCGTCATGCCCGCGGTATCTCCGACCTTCGCGCCCCATGCCTGCTCGAGCTGCCGCTTGACGGCGGGGATGGAGCCCGCCGGCTCGCCCGACACGATCACCTTGTCCACTCGACTCCCCGCCAGGTCGACGCCCATCTCGGTTGCCGCCTGCCACAACCGCAGCGCATAGGTCGGCGTAGAGCACACGGTCGTGACGCCCATGTCCACGATCGTGCGGACGCGCGCTTCGGTCGTGAAGTTGCCCGTCGGCAGCACGAGGGCGCCGATCTTCTCGCAGCAGTAGTGCGCCCCCCAGAAGCCGATGAACGTGCCGTACGAAAAGGCGAACAGGACGACGTCGGAGGCGCGGACGCCGAAGCCCCAGAAGCCGTACGCCCACATGTCGGCGATCCATTCCCAGTCCTTTGCGCCGTCCAGCGCGCGAATCGGCGTGCGTCCGGATGTGCCCGACGTGTAGTGGTAGCGGATAGCCGCCTCCGGGCCGGCCACCGGCAGGTCGCCGAACGGCGGCTGCCGGTCCTGGGAGGCCATCCAGTCCTCTCGCGTCATGAACGGGATGCGCGACAGGTCGTCGAACGACCGGAGCTGGTCCGGATGGAAGCCGGCGGCGTCGAAGCGGCGGCGATGAAACGGGCTCCTGGCGTAGGCCCAGGCCGTGAGCCGCCGCAGTTTCTCGAGCTGCAGCGCCCGCAGATCCGCGCGCCCGAGCCTTTCGTTCTTCGGGTTCCAGTACGGCGACGCCATCAGGGCAGCTGATCCCTGGCCTCTGGTCTCTGGCCTCCGGGTGCGAAGGAATCTATCATGCCGCATGCTTGATGTAGTGAACCCGGGCGCGCTGGCAAAACCGCGAGGATACAGCCACGGCATCGCCGGCGCGGGCCGGCTGCTCTTCGTCGCCGGGCAGATCGGGTGGCGAGCGGACGGCACGATCGTCGGTCCAGGTGTGGCAGACCAGTTCGACCAGGCGCTCGCCAACGTGCTCACCGTCGTCGCGGCCGCCGGAGGCGACGCCTGGTCGATCGCCAAACTGACGATCTTCGTGACGGATGCCGCGGCGTATGCCGCGGCGCGGCCGGAGATCGGGCAACGGTACCGCGCGCGAATGGGCCGCCACTACCCTGCGATGACGCTCGTCGAGGTGCGCGCGCTCCTCGAGCCGGCCGCGCTCGTCGAAATCGAGGCGGTCGCGATTCTGTAGGGCTTGGGGCTTGGGGCTTGGGGCTTGGGGCCTATGCGCTGCGAACATGAAAAATGAAGACTCAGACCTTCCTATACGAGGAATCCGACGGCATCGCGACGATCACCCTGGACCGGCCCGAGCGGCTGAACGCGCTGACGTTCGAGGTCTACGCCGAGCTGCGTGACTCTTTTCCGGCGCTCGGCGCGCGCGACTCGGTCCGGGCCATCGTGCTGACGGGCCGCGGCCGCGGTTTCTGTTCGGGCGGGGACGTGCAGGCGATCATCGGTGAGCTGGTCAAGCGGGACCGGGCGGCGCTCGTGGACTTCACCCGCATGACCGGCGCGCTCGTCGCCAGTATCCGACGCTGTCCGAAGCCGGTCGTCGCCGCCGTCAACGGCGTCGCCGCCGGGGCCGGCGCGGTCATCGCCCTGGCGTGCGACTTCCGGATCGCGGCCGAGGGGGCGACGCTCGCTTTTCTCTTCACCAAGATCGGCCTGACCGGCGCCGATATGGGCGCCGCGTATCTGCTGCCCCGCGTGGTGGGGCTGGCGCACGCGACCGAGATCCTCTTTCTCGGTGACACCATCGAGACCGCGCGGGCGCAGGGGCTCGGTCTCTTCAACCGAGTCGTGCCACCGGACCGGCTCATGGAGGAATCGCGTGAGCTGGCGGTCCGGCTGGCTGCGGGGCCGGCCGCGGCGTTGGCGATGACGAAGGCGCTGCTGAACCAGGAGTTGGACATCGACTTCGACGCGGCAATCGAAGCCGAAGCGCAGGGCCAGGCCACGTGCCTCGACTCGCGCGATTTCAAGGACGCTTACACGGCGATCGCGGCCAGGCGAACGCCGAAGGTCGAGGGCCGATGATCGACCTTCCGTTCTTCGACGAACGTCACCGGGCGCTCGTCTCGCGGATCGAGACGTTCGCGGCGGCCGAGATCGCCCCCCAGGCGACTGCAGCCGAGGCGGACGCCGACGCGGCGGCGCGGACATTCGTCCGCGTGCTGGCGAAGGCTGGTTTTCTCCGGCTGCTCGTGCCGAAGGCCCATGGCGGAGAGACCGACTCGCCGGACCTGCGGTCGATCTGCCTGGCGCGGGAGCGGCTCGCCTCCGCCTCAGGTGTGGCCGACTCCGTGTTCGCGGTCGACGGCCTCGGCGCGTATCCGATCTCCGTCGCCGGGTCCGAGGCGCTTCAGCGGCAGTACCTTCCGCGCGTCGCGGAGGGGGCCGCGATCGGCGCCTTTGCGATCACGGAGGCGGGCGCCGGCTCGGACCTCCGCGGGATCGCGACGCGGGCCAGACGCGAGGGGGACTCGTACGTGGTCGACGGTGTGAAGACCCTCATCTCCAATGCCGGCATCGCGGATTTCTATGCGCTGTTCGCGCGAACCTCGGACGACGACCGTCGGGGGATTTCGGCGTTCGTAGTCGATGCCGGCTCGGCCGTCACGTCCCGGCCGATTGCGCTGCTGGCGCCGCACCCGATTGGCGAGCTGACGCTGGCCGCGTGTCGCGTCCCGGCGGCGAACCGATTGGGAGCCGAGGGGGACGGTCTCAAGATCGCGCACGCGACGCTCGATTTCTTCCGCGCGAGCGTGGGGGCCGCCGCGTGCGGCCTCGCCGCCCGCGCGCGCGCCGAAGCCCAGGACCGCGTGCGGAACCGAAAGCAGTTCGGCTCGGCGCTGGCGGACTTTCAGGCGACGAAGATCGCGCTCGCGGACATGGCCACCGAGCTGGACGCCGCCCGGCTGCTCGTCTACCGGGCGGCGTGGATGAAGGATCGCGGCGACGCCCGCATCCCGCGCGAAGCATCGATGGCCAAGCTCTTCGCGACCGAAGCGGCGCAGCGGATCGTCGATCGCGCGCTCCAGCTCCACGGTGGTCTCGGTGTCGTGCGGGGGATCCCCGTCGAACGGCTGTACCGCGAGGTCCGCGCGCTGCGGATCTACGAAGGCACGTCCGAGATCCAGCGGCTGGTCATCGCGAATCATGAGCCGTCACCCGCTCCTTGAAGCGCGCTGGCCGGCCGAGGCCGAAGCCGCGGCGTCCCGGTGGTTCAGCCCCATCCGCATCGGCCCCGTCGAGCTCGAACAACGCACCTGGGTACCCGCCATGGTGCCGTGGCGCGCGACCGAAGACGGCGTCGTCACGCCAGAAGTACTCGATTGGTACGAGCGCTTCGCGCGCGGCCGGCCGGGTGGACTCGTCCTCGAGGCGACCGGCATTCGCGACATTCCGAGCGGGCCGTTGCTGCGGATCGGGCACGATCGCTTCCTCCCAGGTCTCGTGAAGCTCGTCGACGTCGTGCGCCGCGCCAGCGGCGGACATACACGGGTGTTCATCCAGATCATCGACTTTCTCGCCGTCAAGCGCCGGCCGACGAAGGAGGTGTTCTTCAGGCGCTTCTTCACGGTCACCGATCACCATCGCCACGCCTTGGAGGTGGTGCCCGGCTTCAGCCGGGCAATGGGCACAAACGACGACGAGATAAAAGAGGCACTCATCCAGCTTCCCGACGATCAGCTCGATGACATCCTGACGCCGTCCGAGCTCGAAGCGCTTCGGTTCGGCTACCGGGAGCGCGTGACCGACATGCACCTCCCCCACATCCGAGAGCTGCCGCAGGTCCTGCCGGAGCTCTTCGCGAGCGCCGCGCGGCGGGCGCGCGAGGCCGGCTTCGACGGTGTCGAGCTGCACTACGCGCATGCATACACGATGGCCTCCTTCCTCTCGGCGTTGAACACCCGCAGCGACGGCTACGGCGGGGCGCGCGAGAACCGCGCGCGGCTGCCGCTCGATGTGTTCCGAGCCGTCCGTCAGGCGGTCGGCGGGACGTTTCCCGTCGGCGTGCGGTTCCTCGCGGACGACTGCATTCCAGGAGGGAACACGATCGAGGACAGCGAGTACTTCGGCGTCGCGTTCGCGCGCGCGGGCTTCGACTATCTCTCGCTGTCGCGGGGCGGCAAGTTCGAAGATGCGAAGCAGCCGAAAGTAGGATGGGCCGTGTATCCCTATACGGGACCGAGCGGATGGGAGTGCATGCCCACGACGCTCGGCGACGCCCGCGGGCCGTTCGGCAGAAACGTCGAGGCGACCGCGCGGATCCGGCGGGCCGTCCGCGCCGTCGGCTGCGCGACGCCGGTGGTGGCAACGGGCGGCATCGCCACGTTCGATCAGGCCGAAGCCATCCTCGCCCGCGGCGACGCGGACATCGTCGGCGCCGCCCGCCAGTCGCTCGCTGACCCGGACTGGTACCAGAAGATCAGGCAGGGGCGGGGCGGCGAGGTGCGGCGCTGCACGTTCACGAACTACTGCGAGGGGCTCGACCAGATGCACAAGCAGGTCACGTGCAAGCTGTGGGACCGCGTGGCGCTCGACGAGCCCGGCATCGCGCGCTCGAGCGACGGCAAGCGCCGGCTGATCGCGCCATGAGAATCCACGTCGTCGGCGGCGGCCCGGCGGGTCTGTATTTCGCCATCCTGATGAAGCGGCTGGACCCCGGGCACGAGATCGCGGTGTTCGAGCGGGACGGACCCCACGACACGTTCGGCTGGGGGATCGTCTTCTCGGACCAGACGTTCGGATATCTCGAGGATCAGGACGAACCGACGTTCCGGGCGATCGACGCCGCCTGCGAGCGGTGGGACAACGTGGACGTCGTCCATCGGGACCGGAAGATCACGATCCGGGGCAACAGGTTCTCGGGCATCCAGCGTCTGAAATTCCTCAATATCCTCCACCAGCGCTGCCGCGATCTCGGCGTCGACCTCCGGTTTCACACGCGCGTGACGGATGACGACCTCACTCGCGGCGACGCCCGACCCGAAGGTCGGGCCTACACCGCCTGCGATCTCCTCGTCGGCGCCGACGGCGCGAACAGCGGCGTTCGACGGATTCACGCCGCCGCCTTCCGGCCGACGCTGGAATCGGGCCGCAACAAGTACATCTGGCTCGGAACGACCTGCCTCTTCCACGGCCTGACGCTGACGTTCCGCGCATCGGATGCCGGGCCGTTCGCGTCGCATTCGTACAAGTTCAGCGGGTCGATGAGCACATTCATCGTCGAGTGCAGCGAAGGCACGTGGTCGAGGGCGGGGCTGGGCGAGATGTCGCAGCAGCAGACCTGCGACTACCTCGCCCGCCTGTTCGCGGCCGACCTGAACGGCCACCCGCTTCTGGCGAACAACTTCGTCAAGTGGCTGAACTTCCCCTTCGTGGCGAACGGGCGGTGGCACCACGATCGGATCGTGCTCGTGGGCGACGCGCTGCACACGGCGCACTTCTCGATCGGATCGGGAACGAAACTCGCCCTTGAAGATGCCATCGCGCTCGCGACCTGCATGAGAACTGAGCCGGAGATCCCTCGAGCCCTCGAGGCGTTCGAGCGCGGTCGCAAGCCGGTCATCGAGGAATACCAGCGGGCGGCACGGGAAAGCCAGGCCTGGTTCGAGGACCTCGACCGGGTCCTCGAGCTCGAACCGCACGAGCTGGCGTTTCAGATCATGACGCGCAGTAAGAAGATTGACCTGGAGAAGCTTCGCCAGCGCGACCCGGTGTTCGTGGCGGCCTACGAGCGCGCGCGTGATGGGTAGTAGTTGGACTAGTGGTACGAGGCTTCAGCCTCGTCTGGGCAGGACGACCCTCAAGGGTCGTACCACAAGGGAGAGATCAGGCCGCGAAGACGGCCGTGATGACATCCTCGTCGGAGACTTCAGGATAACGAGAGGAGTCGAACGGCTCGCAGCGCGAGAGCGGTGCGTCGACCAGAAGCGCTTCGGCTTCCTGGTCGAGCCGCGCGTCAGAGAGGGGGACCAGACACGACCGTGAGAGCACGCCGCGCGGATGGACCACCACGAAACGGATCTTCCGTGCCGGGGGGTCGACGATAAACCCTTCGAGCTTCCCGATCGGCTCCGCCGACTCGTTTTTGACCGCAAATTGCTCGAAATGACACGCGCCGCACCGGACCCGTTCGGCGGGGAGAAATCGAAGTGCCGTATTCGCAGCAGTTTCGCGGGCCACCGGGCAACCTCCTGCCAAATCTCTCCGAGCCTAGAGCAAGCCATGTGCCGGGCGGCCGACGGACGGCTTACCCGAGTAAACGCCCCTGAGAATCCACCGGTATAGTTAGATAGGTGCCGCATTCGACTCGAACGGCCGACCTCGAGCAGGCCGAGGTCGGCAGCTACTTCGTCGCAAACTACCCGCCGTTTTCCGTCTGGACCGCCGACGCCGTCGCGACCGACGCGGCCGCGGCGCTGGCGTCGTCGCCGGTTCCGGGAAACCCGCTGGGCCTCTATCTCCACATTCCCTTCTGCCGGAAGCGCTGCCACTTCTGCTACTTCCGCGTCTACACGGACAAGAACGCGCGCGAAATCGAGGACTACCTCACACTGCTGGCGCGGGAGTGGGAGCTGTACGCCGACGCGCGCGCGCTCGCGGATCGGCCGCTCGCATTCGTGTATTTCGGCGGAGGCACGCCGTCCTTCCTCTCGACCAGGCAGCTGGAAGATCTCGTCAGGCGGCTGACGGCGGTGAGGCCGTGGACGATGGCCGAGGAGATCACGTTCGAGTGCGAGCCGGGCACGCTCACCGAGCCGAAGATCGCCGCGATCCGCGAGATCGGCGTGACCCGCCTGAGCCTCGGCATCGAGAGCTTCGACGATCGGATCCTGGAGCTGAACGGCCGCGCGCACCGCTCCCCCGAGATCGGTCAGTCGTATGGCTACGCCCGAGCGCTCGGCTTTCCGCAGATCAACATCGATCTCATCGCGGGCATGCTGGGGGAAACCGACGCGAACTGGACCGAGTGCGTCCAGCGGACGCTCGACCTCGAGCCCGACAGCATCACCATCTATCAGATGGAGCTGCCGTACAACACCACGATCGCCGGCGACCTCCTGAAAGGCAGCGGGCGGTTCGCCGAGCCGGTGGCGAACTGGTCCACCAAGCGCCGGTGGGTTGCCGAGGCCTTCGAGGCCCTCGAGCGGGCGGGCTATCACATCGGCAGCGCCTACACCGCGGTGAAGGATCCAGCGACGACCAAGTTCGTCTACCGCGATCGGCTGTGGCAGGGAGCCGACATGGTCGGGCTCGGTGTGGCATCGTTCGGGCACGTCAACGGTGTGCACATGCAGAACTTCGATACATGGGAAACCTACAGCCGCGCGATCGACGCCGGTCAGCGTCCGCTCGCGCGCGCCTACCGGCCGACGCCCGAGGAGCGGATGATTCGCGAGTTCGTGCTGCAGCTCAAGCGGGGATGGGTCGGCGCCGCCTACTTCTCGACGAAGTACGGAGTCGACGTCCGCAGCCGCTTCAAGGACCAGCTCGCGTCGCTGGAGGCTGAAGGGTTCCTCGCGAGATCGCACGACGTCGATCGCATCGTGCTCACGCGCGAGGGCCTGCTGCGCGTGGACGTGCTGCTGCGGAGGTTCTTTCTTCCACAACACTCTGGAATTCGGTACACCTAGGCCGTCATGCGGCTCGTCGAGAGAATCTCAGTCGCTCTGCCGCATGACGGCGGCGCGCACGGCGCGCCCGCGAGGGAGCGGCACGGGGCCCCCGCAAGCGACCGAGCCGGGGCCCGGGGCGGAGCCCCGGTAAATGATGGAATACGACGTCGTCGTCATCGGCGGCGGCCCCGCTGGATCTGCGGTCTCTACCCTCCTCGCGCAACGCGGTATCCGTGTCGGCCTCTGCGAGCGCGAACGCTTTCCGCGATTCCACATCGGGGAATCGCTGATCCCCGAAACCTACTGGGTCCTCAAGCGGCTCAACATGCTGCCGAAAATGCAGCAGAGCCATTTCGTGAAGAAGTACAGCGTCCAGTTCGTCAACGCGCTCGGCAGAGAGTCGGCGCCCTTTTACTTCTGGGACAACAAGCCGCACGAGTGCTCGCAGACCTGGCAGGTCGTGCGCAGCGAGTTCGATCGGATGATGCTCGAGAACGCGCGCGAGCACGGCGTGGACGCGCACGAAGGCGTGCACGTCCTCGACGTCCTGTTCGAGGGCGACCGCGCCTGCGGCGTCGTGACCCAGGGCCCGGACGGCAAACGTGACGTTCGGGCGAAGGTGGTCGTCGATGCCAGCGGGCAGGCGGCGCTCCTGCAGAACCGGTTCAAGCTGCGACTGTGGGACCCCATCCTCAACAAGGGGGCCATCTGGACGTACTGGGAAGGGGCCTTTCGGGACACCGGCCGCGACGAGGGGGCAACGATGGTGCTCCAGACCGCGGGCCGGAGCGGCTGGTTCTGGTATATCCCGCTGCACGACAACGTCGTCAGCGTCGGCGTCGTTGCACCGTTCGACTATCTCTTCAAAGGGCGCGCCGGCCACGAGGCGACCTATCAGGAAGAAGTCGACCGTTGCCCGGCCGTCAAGCAGCGCGTCTCGAACGCCCGTCGCGTGACCGGCTACTTTGCCACACGCGACTATTCGTACCGGTCGAGAGAGGTCGCGGGCAACGGGTGGGTCCTCATCGGCGATGCCTTCGGGTTCCTCGATCCGCTGTATTCCTCGGGTGTGCTGCTCGCGCTGCGATCGGGCGAGATGGCGTCCGAAGCGATCGCCGACGGGCTGGCAAAGGGCGATACGAGCGCCGCGCAGCTCGGCCGCTGGGGACAGGTGTTCAACGAGGGCGTCGATCGCATGCGCCGGCTGGTCTGCGAGTACTACAACGGGTTCAGCTTTGGCGGGTTCGTCCGCCAGTACCCGCACCTTCAGGGAACGGTCACCGACCTTCTGATTGGTGACCTCTTCACGGATCGCGTGGACACGGTGTGGAAGCCGATGGAGTCCATGTACGAGCCGGGCCGGGCCGCGATCCCGTCGTGGCGGGACGGCATGTCGCCCGAGCGCGCCGAGCACAAGGAAAACAAGGTGAACCAGCTCGTGCTGCCGGACGGGCGGAGGCCATGACGGAAGGCTTTCACTACGCCCGCCGGGTTCATTTCTACGAAACCGATCTGGCAGGAGTCGTCCACTTCAGCTGCTACTTCAGGTACATGGAGGAAGCGGAGCACGCGCTCTGGCGCGCGGCCGGCATGAGCATCGACAGCGCCGGAGCCGAGGTGGGATGGCCACGGATTGCGACGGCGTTCGAGTATCAGAGTCCGCTCCGCTTCGAGGACGAGTTCGAGATCGTCGTACGGGTCAAGGCCGCGACGAAGAAAACGTTGGAGTACGGATTCACGTTCGCGCGCGGCGCGACCGTCATCGGCACCGGGACGCTGACGGTCGCGTGCGCGAGCCGATCGAACGGACGGATGCGCGGGATCGCCGTGCCCGCGGATGTCGTCGAGCGCCTCCGCGCCGCTGCCAATCAAAAGCCTTAAAGCCCCGTCGCCGACGCAAGCTGTCCTCTATGGGTCGGCGCGCCCGGGTAGCGTCGATACAGATTCTCTTGAGGGTAGTAATCCCGTGCGGAGGCGCCGATCGTCCTCGGACATGAGGAACACGTCGAAGGCCCAGCGGCTGCGGCGTCCTATTGTATCGCTTACTACTCGAGCCCGATAACGAAACACGTTGCCCCAACGATCCCGCCGTCGGGATTCTCGATACTGGACTGACAGGCCAGAGATGCCGGCACCTGCGAGATCTGAGAATTCTGAGGGCTGCGAAAGACCGTCGTGGTTAACGTCGCGCCAAAGCAGAAGCTGCGAATAGACGGAGTCCTTCTCGTCGATCCATCCGTCGCTATTTCCGCCAGCCGCAGCACCATCGAAGACAGCCAAAGCAATGAATCCGTTCGGAGCCGGGCTCGATGGCTGGGATGTGAAGTTTCCAAAAAGCTCCGAGCCATCATCGACGAGCCCATTCATGTTCCGGTCTAATGCCAACCAGCCGTCGTCGCTCTCGGCCGTCGTCCACGCCAACCGCTCGCGGTAACCGTCAGGTTTGAGGTCAAACCTGACTCCTGCAGCGACGTTCGTGAGGTCAAATCCATCGCCTGCAAGGTCGACCACAATTGGGGATCCGCAAGGTGGGTCCATGCAACATGTGCCAGTCACCGTACAATCCTCCTCTCCGCCTCCGCCACAGTTGCCGCAGCTGTTGCCGGCATTGCATTGGACGCACCATGCCGTCTGCGGACCGCCCCCAACTCTTCTGCAG
>Ga0187893_10008624_pt1 | contig 15978 bp, 15 predicted proteins | sample MA1701074metaG_FD_139574 | JGI IMG/M metagenome (GOLD analysis project Ga0187893, IMG submission 139574) | White microbial mat communities from a basaltic lava cave in the Kipuka Kanohina Cave System on the Island of Hawaii, USA - MA170107-4 metaG ...
AGAATCGTCCTGACTTGCTGGAGGCCCAGGGAAAAATCGAACGGGCAAAAGCCCAGGCAGCCGTTGCGAAGGTTGAAGCGTTCCCTCCGGTCACCCTGGGGTTTCGTTATCAGCAAGAAACAAGCGGGGAGGACCTTTATGGTGCGAAAGTTGGAATTGGAGTCCCTGTGTTTGACCAAAACCGGGCCCGGATCCAGGAAACAAGGGCATTGCGGGAGCAAGCCGAGGCTGAGTTTGAGGCCCTGAGGATTCAAGTGCTGCGGGAAATCAGAACCGTCCACAACAATCTCCAGATCCTGAAGGAGCAGATTGATATTTATCAAGAAAAGATGGAGCCAAAGCTGGAAAAGACCCTCGAAATTTATAAAAGCGCCTACCGGGGCGGCCAAGTCAGCCTGTTCGAGATTCTCATCAATCAAAGGCAGTATTTTCAGGCTAAGGGAAATTATGTGAACACATTGAATGAATACAGTCAGGCCGCAGGGGAATTGGAGCGGGTTGTGGGCGGCAAGTTCGATGAAATGATACGGGAAGGCGGTGAAGCAAAATGAAATCCTTAGAAAAAAAAGCAAGAAAATGGGGGTGGATCTTCGGGGTCTTGATCTTACTCTTGGCGCCCGAATGGGGTTGGGCCCATGGCGGGGAGCAGCACGGAGAACCTTCACCCATGGGCGGCGGTACTTTCGGAGGACCCGTAAAATTGTCCGAGGAGGCGAAGAAAAATCTGGGTCTCGAAACCGAAGAAGCGGATCTGAGAACAATCGAGACCTTTGTCAAGTGTTTCGGAGTGGTTGAACCTATCCCCACTCAAGTTCAGCTGGTTACCACGCGAATCTCAGGCCGCGTCCTGCAGGTATTCGCCAATATGGGGGATGCGGTCGAGGAGGGGAAACTTCTTGCCAAAATGGAAAGCCGGCAAATTGGGGATCCTCCTCCTCAGGTGGAGATCAAAGCGCCAGCCGCCGGCGTGATTACCGAACATCACGTTTTTGCCGGTGAACCGATTGAACCGGACAAGGTTCTCTTCAAGATTATGAATCTCGCCGCGCTCTATGTGAAGTGTCACATTTACGAGGCTGACTTGGCCCAAATCAAGCTGCAGCAAAAAGTCCGTGTGTATGTTGAAAGTTTCCCTGGGAAGTCATTTGAGGGTGTCGTGGAAATCCTGGGCGGCCAGCTTGAGGAAGAAACCCGCACCCTTCCCGTCTGGATCCGTGTTGGGAATCCTGATTCCGGGCTTCTCCCTAATATGCGTGCCGAAGGCCACTTGATTACGGGAGAAGTGACGAATGCGGTTGCGGTTCCGAGGGCTGCCGTTCTTGGGGATGCGGGGAACTATTTTGTGTTTCTTGAAAAAGGGGAATTCTACGTGCGGCAGCCGGTTGTTTTAGGGGTCCGGGACGACCGTTATGCGGAAATCAAGGAGGGGCTCTTGCCGGGGGACCGGGCCGTCACCCAAGGCAATTACCAACTCCAATTTGCGCCGGCTTATTCCGGGGAAACGGGGACAGCCAAGGAAAAAGACGGGCACGAGGGGCGCACGGGCAACCCCTTCTTGAGCGGCCCGTCGGCTCTCTTGGAAATATTTGAAAAGTTCATGCATGGAAAAGACTGATGCTCAATAAAATTATTGAATTTTCACTTAAAAACAGGGTGTTTGTTGTTGCGGGAGCCGCGCTCCTTTTTGTTTACGGGTTGATGGTCGTCGTTAATTTACCCGTTGATGTGCTTCCGGATTTGAACCGTCCCACGGTCACCATATTTTTGGAAGCGGAAGGACTGGCACCGGAGGAGGTTGAAACACTTGTTGCCTTCCCGGTTGAAACGATTATGAACGGAGCCACCGGCGTGGAACGTGTCCGGTCCGTCTCCTCGGTGGGGCTCGCCTTGGTTTTTGTCGAATTTGAGTGGGGCACGAACATTTATATTGACCGGCAGATTGTGGCGGAGAAACTACAAACCGTCAAAGAGCAGCTTCCCCAAAACGTCAATCCCGTTCTTGCGCCGATTTCCTCCATTATGGGGGAGATCATGCTGATTGGGCTGGCCAGTGAGGATTCCCAAATAACGCCCATGGAGCTCAGAACGCTTGCCGACTGGGTGATCCGTCCAAGACTGCTTACGGTGTCGGGAGTTTCACAGGTCATTGCCATTGGAGGAGACCTGAAACAGTATCAGGTTCTGGCAAAACCCGAGAAATTGAACGCCTTGAACGTAAACATTCATGAGGTTGAAGAAGCCCTTCAGGAATCCAATGTCAATACAAGCGGCGCTTTTATCTTTGAAGGTGCAACCGAGTCCATGGTCAGGAACCTTGCACGCGTCCAAAATCTTGATGATCTCCGTGAATCGGTGGTTAAGCAAAATAATATGGTGCCGGTGCTTCTTAAGCATGTCGCCGACGTTCGGTTCGGCCCCCCCGTCAAACGGGGGGATGGTTCTATGAACGCTCGGCCTGCGGTGATCATGAGCATTCAGAAGCAGCCTGGTGCCAATACGGTCAAATTGACAAAGAATATCGAAAAGGCGCTGGATGAAATTCAGACAACCCTTCCGGAAGGTGTCAAGATCAACAAGGAAATTTTCAGGCAGTCAAGCTTTATCGAGGCAGCCATTAAGAATGTCGAAGAAGCGCTGCGGGACGGAGGTATTTTTGTAGCCATAGTCCTTTTCTTCTTTCTCCTTAATTTTAGGACCACCTTTATCACACTGACGGCGATTCCCCTTTCTCTGATCATCACGGCGCTCGTTTTTAAGTTCTTCGGCCTCTCGATCAACACCATGACGCTCGGGGGGCTTGCGGTCGCCATCGGGGAGTTGGTGGATGATTCCATCGTTGATATTGAAAACATATTCCGCAGACTCAAGGAAAATAAGCACAAGGCGCATCCCGATCCGCCGCTCAAAGTTATTTATGAAGCATCCTGTGAGGTGAGAAATTCCATTGTCTTTGCCACGATCATTGTGATTCTGGTCTTCATTCCGCTTTTTTCCATGGGCGGGATCGAAGGGCGCATTTTTGTTCCTCTGGGTGTGGCCTATATCGTCTCCATCCTGGCTTCTTTGGTGGTTTCGCTGACCGTGACGCCTGCGCTTTCCTCTTACTTACTTCCGCGCGCAAAATTTATGGCCGTGGAAAAAGAAGGATTTCTTATCCGCTTTCTGAAACACCTGGACCGTGAATATGTTCTGAAGTACACCCTGCGGCATACCAATCTCACCATCCTCGTCGCCTTAAGCATCCTTCTCTTGACGATGGGAATGATCTTTTTTATGGGGCGCGAGTTTCTGCCGCCTTTCAACGAGGGCAGCATCACCGTGAACCTTCTTTCTCCTCCGGGGACTTCGCTTCAGGAATCCAACCGTATCGGGACCTTGGCGGAAAATTTGATCTTAAGCGTTCCCGAAGCCAAGGATACGGGCCGCAGAACAGGCCGGGCGGAGATGGATGAACACGCCGAGGGAGTTCACTCCACCGAAATTGAGGTGGATCTCAAGCATTCCAAAAGAAGCCGCGAGCAGATTCTTTCGGATTTGCGTGAAAAACTGTCCCAGATTCCGGGTGTGGTCGTCAATATCGGCCAGCCGATTTCACACCGGATCGATCACCTGCTTTCCGGCATTCGTGCGCAGATCGCCATCAAACTATTCGGGAACGATCTCGATGTTCTCCGCGAAAAGGCGGAGGAAATCAGGCGGGTGGTCAGTGAAATCCCAGGGGTGGTGGATCTTTATGTGGAACAGCAGGTGCTGGTTCCCCAGACCCGCATTGAAATTGACCGGATGAAAGTCCAGAAATACGGCCTTCGCGTGGGAGAAATTGCCGAAGTCCTTGAGACGGTTTTGAACGGAAAAGTCGTGGGACAGGTTCTTGAGGGCCAGAGGAGTTTTGACCTTGTGCTCCGGTTTCCCGACGACGCACGGGCCGATTTGAAGGCGGTTGAAAACGTACTGGTCGACACCCCCGACGGCCAGCTTATTCCATTAAGAACCGTCGCGCATATACGAGAAAGCAAAGGACCGAATCAGGTTTTCCGGGAAAACGCTCAGCGCCGGATTGTGATCCAGTGCAATACTTCCGGACGGGATCTTGGAAGCGTCATTGCGGATATCCAGCAAAAAATCAAGGAGCATATCACCCTTCCTGAAGGGTATTTTTTAAACTATGGGGGACAGTTCGAAAGCCAGCAGCAGGCCATGCGTCTCATCAGTCTTCTCAGCATTTTCTCTCTTGCCGGCATGTATCTTGTGCTTTACACCCATTTCAAGTCCTCTCGGATCGTCCTCCAGATTCTTCTCAACATTCCCTTCTGTCTCATTGGTTCGGTCATTGGAATCTATTTGACGGGCGGCATTGCCTCCGTGGCCTCCCTCATAGCGTTTGTAACGCTTTGCGGCATCGCTTCCCGTAACGGAATCATGATGCTTTCCCATTATTTACATCTCATGCGATATGAGGGAGAAAAGTTTGACTTGAATATGGTGATTCGCGGATCGCTCGAGAGGCTTGTCCCCGTCCTCATGACCGCAGTGACGACCATCCTGGGGTTGCTGCCGCTTCTTATGGCAAAAGGACAGCCCGGGAAAGAAATTCTTTATCCGGTGGCGGTTGTGGTCTTTAGCGGCCTTTTCAGTTCCACGCTGCTTGATATTTTTGTGACACCGGCGGTTTTCTGGAAATTCGGCAGAAAGGCTGCAGAAAAAGTGTTCAAAACAGAATGCCCTGAAATTTTGCCCCGTGTTTTTCCGGAAGATCATCCTGAAGCGGGTGAATCCGGAAGCAAGCCGGTGCCGGAATAGAAAGAGAAAGGAGGGATGAGGCACCTTAATATTGTAATCAGAAAAGAAAACGCAAATATCAAATCCCAACAACAAATTCAGGAGGATTGAAATGAATACGAAGAAAGGTATGAAGAGTTTGGTTTTATCGCTTGCGGTTGTCTTTGCGTCAGGTGCCGTTCCGTTATTGGCGAGCGAAGGCGGACACCATGAAGGCGCCGGAGAAGTCATGCACATGCCGGAAACCGTGCCGGGTCTCTGGCATGAAATTAAGGAGCAGGAAGAGCTTTTGGCGAAAACGATTAACGCGGGTAGCCTGGGGGATGTGCACAAGATTGCATTCACGATCCGCGATCTTTCAAAGACCTTGGCGGAGAAATCGACAGATCTGGCGCCGGATGCAATCAGTAAAGTTAAGTCTTCGGTTGAACGGGTTGCCGAAGTCGCCGCGTTGCTTGACCAGTATGGTGATGCGGGTGATAAGACAAACACCGAAGATCAATTCGCGAGACTGGGGAAACTTCTTCAATTTATCGAGATGCAATATCCGCCGGACGCGCTTTCCTTGGGTGGAAAACCTCACTCTCATGAGGAGGGGGGCGCGCATCATGCAGAGGGCCACGGGAAGGAAGGTTGAGGCCGCATGAGAAAAAAATACCGGGTTTCAGAATATTTTTTTATTTTTTCGCTCGCCGGCCTTTTTAGTTTCAGCCTTTGTCCAGAGTATCTCGGTGCTCATGAGGAAGTATCCGTGAAGGAGGTTGAAAATGAAGAAGTAACGGAGCCTCACGCCGAGCATGTGCACAACCATGTCTCGTTTCACAAGGGACAAGTGGGGATGAGCGGAAATTTTCACGTCGAGTTTGTTGTGACTAAAGGCGGAGAATACCGGCTCTACGTCACCGATTTTCTGAGAAAACCGGTCGATATTTCAAGGGCTGCAGGAACTCTCGAAGTTAATCAGGAGGGTCGGGAACCGGAGGCGTTGAGACTTGAGGTCGATGAAATCCTGCAGGAATTTTTGGTTGCGCAGGGAAAACCCCGCCTTATAAACGACACGATTGTTGCATCCGCGAGGATTTCGATTCCCGGGAAGGAGCCCATCTTTATTGAATTTGCAGAGCAGATCGGGACTTCATGGAAGGGAAAGGACGGTCATGACGGCCACCACCACTAAAGACCGCGGATCCCTATTCGAAAAAAGGAGGGTAAAACCTATGAACATTAAACGCGGCCTCATCCCCATGTTTATCGCGCTAGGCGTTTTAGGTCTCTACATCGGTTATCTGACCCAAATCGGTTATCAAATCAATTGGCCTCTTGTGGCTTTGTTGTGTTTGATTATCGGAGGTATCTCGGCTGTTTATTTCCTTACAAAGGGTAAGAATTCATAAGAGTTTTTATCGCAAGCGTAAGAAAGAGTTGACGCAAAATGATTACAGAGATCGGCATCACGGCCGGCGAAGTGTGGAAATTCCTGGACGAAAAAGGGGGATACCATCCGCTGGCAGAAGTCATAAAACACGAGTCCAGTAAAAAGGACCTCGCCCTCATGGCTCTGGGCTGGCTTTGCCGTGAAGGGCATGTGGCAATGACTCGAGAGAGCGGAAAGGTTTTTGTTGAGTTAACAAAAAAGACGTTGTCGGGAAAAAACGCGTATTAGGCACGCATCCCTAAAACGCGTTGGTAAATCACGATGCGTCCAAGGATAAAAAGGAGGCAAGAAAATGAATCCACAATATCATGAGATCGGGGAGACAGCAGGAAAAATCTACAAGGCTTTGGAAAAAAACGCGCCTCAAACAACGAACGCTTTGTCAAAAGAAATAGGTGTCAATGACACAGCGCTCTTCAACCAAGCCCTTGGCTGGCTAGCTCGGGAAGGCAACGTTAACTTTGAGAAGAAGGGGACATCGTTGGAGATTTCCCTTGCCACGGTGGAAACCCGTTGCCAATAGAAACATAAACAAACGGGTTATAGCATATCAAGTATTGCCGTAACCCGTTTGTTATGGGAAAAAATGCCAATTAAAAAAATAGGTGTCCTCACCGGTGGCGGGGATTGCCCGGGTCTCAACGCTGTGATTCGCGCCATTGTTAAACCGGCTATTTACTGCTATGGCATAGAAATAGTCGGTATTCTTGATGGCTACAAGGGCCTGGTTGAAGGCTTGGTTACCCCGCTAACTGAGGCCAGTGTCTCCGGAATAATAGCTCGAGGCGGTACCATCTTAGGTACATCAAATCGGTCAGATCCATTTGAGTATGAAGTCCCTGATAAAAAAGGCGATTCGGTTACGCGGGATAGATCCCAGGATGTTCTTCGACAAATTAAGTCCCTGGAACTTGATGGACTTATTGTGATAGGAGGCGACGGCACGCTCTCCATTGCGCAAAGATTATTTGAAATGGAAGTTCCTGTCGTGGGGATTCCAAAGACGATTGACAATGATTTAGAAGCGACGGACATCACTTTTGGATTTAATTCCGCTTTAAACATCGCAACAGATGCAGTCGATCGTCTTCACACGACGGCGGAATCGCATCACCGTGTGATGATTCTTGAGGTCATGGGCCGTTATGCCGGTTGGATCGCTTTGAGGGCCGGTTTGGCCGGAGGAGGAGACGTCATTCTTATCCCGGAGATACGTTATGATTTTCAGAAAGTCTGTGATGCGATAAGAAAGCGGGCTGACTTAGGCAAACGTTTCAGTATCGTCGTGGTCGCTGAGGGCGCAAGGTCTGTAGAAGGTCAAATGGTCGTACAAAAAATAGTTAAAGGGTCGCCTGATCCGTTGAGGCTCGGTGGAATAGGACAAGTTATTGCTCAACAATTAGAAAACAAGACAGAACTTGAGAGCCGGGTTGTGATTTTGGGCCATTTACAAAGAGGTGGGATACCCACTCCCTTTGACCGATGGCTGGCTACGAGATTCGGAGTTGCTGCTCTTGAACTTTTAATCTCTAGATATTTTGGACGGATGGTTTGCCTTAGAGGTGAAAAGATTGAATCTGTTGAACTAAAAGAAGCTGTGAGCCGGCCTCACAGGGTTGATCCTCAAGGCGAGGAAGTGCACGTTGCCAAATCTGTGGGGACATCGTTCGGTGATTAGCGAACGAAAGTACAGTGAAGGGGGTCAGTCCCTGAAAATTGAATTTTTCTCTCTAAATCAACGTTCAGGGGTGTCAAATTTCAGGAGCCCCTATTTCTCGCAGTCGTTGGTTTGGAAAAGTGGCCGTGAAAGGAAACTAAGTTTGTGACTCGCACAAGAATCATCTGCACGATAGGCCCCGCAAGCGATTCTCTTAATATCCTGAAAGCGCTCGCGGAGGCGGGGATGGCTATCGCGAGATTGAATTTCTCTCATGGGAGTCATGACGACCACCTCCATAGGATTCGCCTCATCAGGCGTCTTAAACCAAGGGGACGAACTCGTGTCAAAATTCTTCAAGATCTTGAAGGTTACCGGATCCGCCTCGGAAAGTTTTTTGGGAAAAAAAGCTTCCCGCTTGAGAAAGGCCAAACGTTACTTTTAACAAATCAGAAAGACGGTTTCGATAACAGTGTTGTTTCATTGGATTACCCCAGCCCCCTCACAGACATCGCAACAGGCGCCTCCATCTTTATTGACGATGGAAAAATCGCCCTTGTCGCAAAATCGAGGACCAAAAAGCTTCTCAAAGCCAAAGTGATTGACCCGGGTATTTTAAAAGAGCGGAAGGGGGTCAACATTCCGGGTCTCAAGCTTCCTTTTACGGGGCTGACGGAGAAAGACAAAGCTGACCTTGAATTCGGCCTGAGCCAAGGTGTTGAATACATCGCTCAATCTTTTGTCCGAAACAAGAGGGATGTGGTGCTCCTTAGGGAAAAAATGAATGACAGGGATCACGGCGTGAAGGTAATCGCTAAAATCGAGAACCGAGAAGGGATACGGAATATAGACGGTGTTTTGGACGCAGCCGACGGGATTATGATCGCCCGAGGTGACATGGGCGTTTGCGTTCCCATCTACGAAATCCCGATGATCCAAAAATGGATTGTTAAGAAATGCAACGCGCGTAAGAAATTTGTCATCACAGCGACTCAAATGCTCGAAAACATGACGGAAAATTTGCGGCCCACGCGCGCTGAGGTAACAGATGTCGCCAACGCGGTTTTGGACGGCTCTGATTATCTAATGCTCTCGGGGGAGACCGCCGCCGGTAAATTTCCTGTTGAGGCGGCTGAAATGATGAAGCGGATCATTGAGTTCACGGAAAAGTCGATTCCTGGTTTTCTGGAGAGTTTGGATCTTTCTGGATCGGAATCAGCGCTCTCTCGTAGAAAATGGGGTCCACCGATAAGAGCAGGAACGTCGTGCTGATGAGCTTGGGTTGGCTTGCCCGAGAAGGGCATGTGATTTTGGAAGATCAGAAAAACGATTACAAAATCACGCTTCGTTTTTGACGACGGATGTTGTTCTTCAGAAGAGCGCATTATAAAAACAGAGATTACTTTGCACCCGGTTCTGATGACGGCTCTTGTCGTCAGTTTTAGGACTTTTGCAAAAGATGGGTAATGGAACAAGAGAAACAAATATGAGTTACAACATTGAATCGCTCGTTATTGAACAATCTCAAGAGGATAACAACACCCCACCCATCAAAGTGTTGCAGATTGCTTTCATCGCCGGTGAAAATCCTCATTCGCTTTTACTTTTTTGCGGTCTTGATCCTTAACGGGCCGTTTGCCTTGGAGCATTGTTTGAAATGATACACAATAACGTTCTTAAGGTGTCGCTAACGGATTGTGGCTTGCTAATCGTTAACCCGAAGGCACAAAAATATGATCACAAAAATCGGATTGGCCGCAGGCGACATTTGGAAGCTTCTTGATCAAAAGACGCAGCTTGAAATGTCTGAGATCATGAAACAAATTCCTCATAGTAAAGAGTTGACTCTCATGGCATTAGGCTGGCTGGTCCGCGAAGGTCATGTATTGTTAACCCAAAAAGAAAATCAGATGTTTGTTGAGTTAAGAGAAAGAAAAAGCAGCTAATAGTGCTCTGAATTAAAATTCAAACCTCGGAAAGTTTTTGGCCATTGATAAACGCGCATGCAAAATAGGAATTTTAATTGGTTTATCGGCGTTTATCATGCTGGCTATCATTCTGTGGTTTGTGTATCACGACAAGTATCAAATCAATTGGCCGGTGATTAACGTTTTGGCTTTTGAAGTGGGGCTTGTGATTTTGTATTTTTTCATTAAAAACGGAAACGACTAAGATAAAAAAAGGAGATTTTCAATGGATACAATCGCCGCTCAGAAGAAAAACAAACAAGAAAAAAAGAAAGTGGATTTTGAATTGTTTGCACCTGAGGCTCAAAAAGTCACTCTGGCAGGAGATTTTAATCAGTGGAAGCCGGAGGCCACTCCGCTTGAAAAAAAGGAAAACGGGAAGTGGAAAGTAACGCTGAACCTTGCCCCGGGACGTTATGAATACCGGTTTCTCGTGGACGGCGATTGGCAAAACGATCCCCAGTCTGGGGAATGTGTCCCCAACGCTTTCGGCAGTTGGAACAGTGTCTTAGAGGTTCGATAAAATAGGCGTCGGAAAATAACCAGATTTATTTGTCGCTTCTGTCAAGGTAGTTTAGGTTCAAAAATCGAAAATATGAAGCGGCAGGGCGCAACCCGACTCAAAGGGCCGCGGCTACGGGGTGAGAATTCGTATGCCAAAGCCGAACAAGCGAGGGGATCCTTTGAAGCGACTAAATAATGATGATGAAAGCGACTTAAAATGTTAGTCCAATCCATCTACATTGTCGGCTTCGCAGCATTTTTGGTTCTAACCCTCGAGATATTGTTTGCTCATCTCTTTTCAATCCTCCTAGGCGTCCAAGTTTATTATGTAATTTTTTCCTTAGCCATCCTGGGTCTTGGCATTGGAAGTGCCGGCGCCTATTTTTTAAAAGGCAGATTTGCGGTGGCGCCCACGCCCACTCTATTTTCGTTTGCCCATTGGTGCTTTATGACCATTTTTGCAGCAACATTACTCGCTCTTTTGGTCCAATTGAACTTTGGCATCCGGTTTTGGTGGTTTTGGACCGCATGTTTGACCTTCCTTCCATTTTTCTTTGCGGGGCTCGTTACAGGTTTGTCTTTTGACCTCTTACCCCAAAAGCCAGGTTTGCTTTATGGGATCAATCTTTTGGGGGGGTGTGCAGGGATTATGACTGCTTTAACTTTATTACGCCGGTATGGAGGCGTGGATTCAATCCGGATGCTAGTTCTATTGGCAGCGACCGGATGGATCGTCACTTCTCTGCTTACCCAAAGGTATTTTCTACTTTCCGTCTTGAGTTGGTGCCTTTTACTGGCATGGTTGGTTAAGGGAAGCCACTGGTACCGGTTGGATTATGAGCGTGTGGATTCGCGGCATAACTCTCTGGCCAAAGAACTTCAGGGTAAGTGGCGGGATGAAAACGGAAAGAAGGATGAAACGCCGTCTACGTTACTTGATTCCGGATGGAATGAATATGGACGAGTGGATGTCATCGGCAACCTGTCGGACGACACGCTTTATGCCTATATCAATTCCCGCAGCCCCGCCTGGATGCTCCGCTTTGACGGACATTTGGCAGACGTTCGCGAGAGTCATGCCAATGCTCTTGTAGCGTATCCCATGATTGTTCGTCAACCGCAAAAAGTTTTGAGTCTTGGTTCTGGAGCTGGTTATGACACGCTAATGGCTCTGGCATTCGGCGCTCGCGAAGTGGATGCCGTTGAGATTAATCCATTGCTTGTAGAGATCGTAAAGAGATTGGGGGATTATAGTGGCCGGGTTTATGACAATGATAAGGTTCATCTGTTCACTGAGGAAGCCCGAAATTTCGTGAGGAGAACAAATAAGATCTACGACCTCATTTATATTTCGCTTGTTCAGACGGCGCTTCCGGAGATTTATGAAATGTCACTCACGGAAAATTACGTTTATACCGTGGAAGCATTCCAGGAATATCTGCGTCATTTAAGTCCAAACGGGATGATTGCCGTTTGGGTCCATGACGACGGGCTCATGGCAAGGACTGTTTTGACGGCGCTTGAAGCGCTTCAAAGAGAGGGGGTCAATTATCCAGCCAACACCAGCCATATTATTGTTTTGTGGGCTACGGAAAAGAAAGAGAACTACTCCTTTTTAATCATGCTCAGCCGCAATCCCTTTACGCTTGAAGAGCAGGAAAGGGTTTTAGTGCCCGATTCGTTCCCTAAATGGATGCCTATTAGCAAGCAGGTCATGAATATTCAAAATGCACGGCAGGCGGAAATGTTGCTTCGTGAGAGAATCGATTCCGCTGAACATCCTGACATTAAACCAGTTTATGACGACCGCCCCTTTTTCTTTAATGTGCATGGGCTTTATCCAAGGGTTCTGAGGAGTCTGACTTTGGAGATAACTGTGGGCCTTTTCCTGATGATGGTGATTGCTTTAGTGAAGGGATTCAAACCGCCGGACGATGTAGTGCCGGCGTGGCGCAGGTATGCAGCCTGGCCGGCGTACTTTGCGCTTCTTGGGATTGGTTTTATGCTGATCGAAGTGTCTCTTATGCAGAGGTTTCTCCTGTGGCTGGGGTCGCCCGTTTACGCGTTTTCTCTTTTGCTTTTCTCCTTATTAGCAGGAGCTGCTATCGGGAGTATTGTCTCGGGAAAAATTCAACGAGGCTCCCCGTCAATCCTTGTTTTTTCCTGCACCGCCCTCATCGCATTGCTTGCTTTAGTAGGAATAGGCTTTGCCCTTCCAAAATTATTTGAGATGACGTTGGCATGGCCCTATGGAATCCGGTTTGGGGTGGCAGCTCTTTTCACGGCCATTTTCGGAATCCCTATGGGAATGCCATTTCCTGTGGGTTTGGCAGAGATCCGGAATTTGAAACTGAAGGGGATTCCTTGGGCTTGGGGAATTAATGGTGTCGCAAGCGTTTTGGGGTCTCTTCTTGCCGTCTTGTTCAGCCAGATATATGGGATCTCCGGCATCGCTCTTTTCGGTGTCGTTTGCTATATCCTGGCTGGCTTCATTTTTAGACTGGCTGATGTAAAACCTGAAATCCCTGGTTTGGAAGGGAGTAGCAACCAAAGCATCGATCGAGTGTGTGACGCTCATGAAGGTTACGCCAAGAAAAGGGATGATCGATGAAAAAAATTATAGTTATGTTCTGTGTGTTCCTGAATGCTCAAGCAATTGTCTTAGCAGATCAGGTTCCGGAAAAGAAAGAATTTTCGCATCTTCAGATGGTCGTCACTGCCAAAGATCATTTTGATCTTGCTGCTACGTACAGGGAAAAAGCCCGGTATTACCGTAAAGAAGCGGATGCCCATCGGGCAATGAAAGAGGTGTACCGCAGAAGCGCAGAAAAAAGTTCCGGCTCAGTTCGTGAGTCGTGGGCCTTAATGGACGCGCACTGTGATGCCATCATTGAGCTGATGGATAGGGTGGCGGGTGAGATGGACGAACTCGCAAACCTGCAGGAAAAAGGAGGGCGCATACTGGAGGCTGAAAGAGGACGCTAGCGATCCCGGTCCTGAAGCTGGAAGGGTTGATTGATGCGCCAGGGCGCGCACCTTTTCCAAAGGAACGCAAGATTCATCTCTAATTAGGTATGACGGGTATGCGGCGTGGCTTTGATTTCAGCATGGACATATTGAGTCTCATTATCCGAGACGCCTATACATCCTGCCGTTGAAGCTCCTTGCCTAACTTGGGCATGGACCTCTTCATCAAGGCGTGGTGAGGTTGCGCTGTGGCTCCCAGCCTGACTTGGAGCGGCAAACGCCACACCCTGAAATGTGAATAACAGCAGAGTCAAGCTCAAAAATGGGGGTTTTCATTTCTTATACACTCTGCGTTTACCCAATAGCATGAAAAGCATAAAGAATCAAAATCGAGCAATTGAGGTTGAGGTGATATGTCAAAGGAACTCAAATCTTTTTTTAAACTGGGGCAGACAAGCGGGTGCGCTTTGATAAAGAAACAAAAAATCGTCCGAGGGTTCTTTATTTTAACCACCTTATGTATCGTCCCTTTTCCCTTGATGGCCAAGACGGTTGAGTATGATCTGACCATTGAGCAGCAAAAAGTAAAGATCGAAGGCAAAACCGCAGACGGCATGACGATCAATGGCGGCATCCCCGGGCCTGTTCTGCGATTCAAAGAGGGCGAAACCGCACGGATTCATGTTCATAACAAAATGAAGGTTTCCACCTCGATTCATTGGCACGGCCTGCTCGTGCCTCCCGGCATGGATGGCGTTCCTTATATTTCTTTCCCCCCGATTGAACCGGGGACAACCTTTACCTATGAGTTTCCAATCCGTCAAAGCGGGACTTATTGGTATCATTCTCACACACACCTGCAGGAACAAAAAGGCGTGTACGGCGCTTTTGTAATTGATCCGCGTGAGGGGGAACACCTCTCTGCCGGCCGTGACCACACGATCGTCCTCTCCGACTGGTCGACTGAAAAGCCCGATGCCATACTCAAAAATTTAAAACGCGGCAGTGAATGGTATGCGATTGAAAAAGGGACCGCTCAAAGTTTTTTAGGTGCCGCGCGCGTAGGGATGCTAGGAGCTTTTATCAAGCGGGAACTTCAGCGGATGCCTCCCATGGATATTGCGGATGTGGCTTATGATTATTTTTTGGCCAATGGCCGGCCGGAGATATCGCTTCCCGCCGATCCGGGAGAAAATGTCAGGCTGCGTATCATCGATGGCTCTGCCATGACTTTTTTTTATCTAGAATTTGCCGGCGGACCAATGAAGATTGTGAGCGCTGACGGCCAGGAAGTGGAGCCCGTTGATGAGGCCCGGTTTCTCATCAGCGTCGCTGAAACTTACGATGTCATCATTGCGGCACCGAAAGACGGCGCCTATGAACTTCGAGCGACGGCCCATGACGGCTCGGGATTCGCTTCGATTTGGATCGGCTCCGGAAAAAAGCATCCTGCTCCCGACGTCCCGAAACCTAATCTTTACCATACCATGGGAAATTTAAAACTCAGCCGCGTCCTGGCTTTGACGCCGGCCGGTTCTATGGGGATGTCAGCGGGAAAGGTGAAAGCCGGTGAATTCGACCGGCCTGGCATGATGATGGATCTTGGAAAAATGGATATGCCGGGCATGGAAGGCATGGGCATGCATAACATGGGTGCAATGAATAAGAAAAATAAACAGGATAAGGGTGCCATGAATCCCACGCAAGACATGAATCATGCCGGGATGAATTCAGGGATGAAAATGAGCGGGGCGGATAGGAGCCGTCCCGGGAATGAAGTGATGGATGAGTCGAAGATGCCGCCGCGCGGAGGTAAAAGTTTTGGGCTGAATTTCTTGCCATTTGCGGCGGATGTATCTTCTGCTCAAAAGGTTGCAGCGGACGGGATGGACCCCGACCGCCCCTTTCCACCCTATAAGAAATTAAGGGCGATTAAAAAAATAATCCTGGATCCGGAGAAACCGGTGAGGGAAATCCGGCTTACTCTTGACGGAGATATGGAGCGCTATGTTTGGCTCCTAAACAACAAAGCCCTTTCAGAAAGTGATTCCATTCGAATCAAAGAGGGGGAGGCCGTTCGATTTATCATGATCAATCGAACGATGATGCATCATCCCATGCACTTGCACGGGCATTTCTTCCGCGTCATCAACGGACAGGGCGATTATTCTCCCTTAAAGCATACGGTGGATGTGGAACCCATGTCGACGACCGTTATTGAATTTGATGCCAATGAGGCGGGGGATTGGTTTTTCCACTGCCACTTACTCTATCACATGATGAGCGGCATGGCCCGTGTTGTCGAATACGAGGAATTCCAGCCGGAGGCGCCTGTGCCCGCCATCCGGGAAAGGCTTTATGAAGAGCCCTGGTATGCCTGGGGGCAGGCGGATGCGTTGAGCCATAAAACCGAAGGCTTTCTTACGCTTTCAAGTACCCGGAATATTTTTACCGCAGAGTGGGAGATCGGCTGGCAAAACGTTCACTCTACAGAATTTGAAACGATCCTCACTTATGACCGCTATCTGAACCGATTTCTATCCTTTTTTGCAGGGGGAGATATCCTTGCGACAGCGAGCGACTTCGAGGCAGGCCGCGGAATATTTGGCGTCCATTATGAATTGCCCCTGAATATTACTTCACGGGTTTGGGTTGATACCGGCGGCGGG
>Ga0187893_10008625_pt1 | contig 15976 bp, 15 predicted proteins | sample MA1701074metaG_FD_139574 | JGI IMG/M metagenome (GOLD analysis project Ga0187893, IMG submission 139574) | White microbial mat communities from a basaltic lava cave in the Kipuka Kanohina Cave System on the Island of Hawaii, USA - MA170107-4 metaG ...
AAACCAGGTGAAGTTCATCCACGCCCACCAGATTCCGAAGAACACCATCACGTAGCTCAGAAGTGCGTGCGCGACGTGCGCCTCGGCGATGTCGTGGTGAAGTCCCTCGGCGGCCTGGGCGATGGCAACAACGAAGACGAGGTCGAAGAACAGTTCGAGCGGCGTGGCGACGCGATGCGGCTCGTGCGGCGAGCGTGCCCGCATCGCCACCTTCCACGGCCGGGCCGGCGCCGCTTCGCTCACGGCACGGCGATCCTGAGCTCGGCGCCGTAGAGAGCGGTTCGATCGTGGTCGCGCGCGGCCCAGCGCATCAGCGTGCGTGCATCGCGCTTCACCGTGCCACTGAATACCTGCTTGCCGTTCACGGTGACCGTGACGGGCTTCGAGAAATCGATCGCGTCTGGCGACAACAGGATGGTGAACGAGGTCACGTCCCTGGCCAGCGAGTCGAAGGTATTGCCGTTGCGGCGGATGTCGACGCGGCCGGAACGTTTGGTATGCCGGAAGAATCCGAGATCGGTCAACTCGGTCTGACGCGACGCGTCGGCGCGCAGCTCGTCGATGATCAGCCAGCGGTTGCGGTTGAACCGATCGACGCGCTCGGTCTCCCACGACAACGCCGCCGGATGCGCCGGGCGCGGATGATCGCGCACGAATCTCTCGAACGGCTCGCGCTCGGTTGGCCACCAGGCAGTGTTGTGGCCGGCGCCGGCTTGCGGTCTGAACACCAGGTTGACGCCCATCTTCTTCAACCAGGTGATGTGCGGCTCGACCTGCGCCACCGGGTAGAGTTGATCGTTCTCGCCGTTCACCACGTAGAGTGGCGCGTTGATGAGATTGTTGCCGTGCATCTCGCCATCGGCGCCATTCTGCGGGTTGCGCAGCACCCCGAGGCTGCCGTTGAGCGGCAGGTACGACGACCAGACGTTGGGTTCCTCGAGCGCCAGGTAGTACACACCGGTGCCGCCGTCGGAGATACCGGTCAGGTAGATAAATGTTTCGTCGATGTTGTACTTGCGTTTGAGGACGTCGATGGCGCGCAGGATGTTGTCCACTTGTTCTTCGTCCCACCACTGCGCCTGCATCCAACCGCTCGGATGCAGATAGATCTGTTTCTCGCCTTCGATGCGGTTGGGCGGCCGCCCGGCGCCGGCCAGCGCGCGCAATGTGCCTTGCGGGGTCGCGGTTGGATTGGGCGACGGCCGTCCGACACCGCCGTGCAACTGCACGCGGAGCATCCACTTCTTCGCCGGGTCGTAGTCGGCGGGCACGTCCACCACGTTGTTGAAGAACGGGCCCGTCTGCGATCGCCAGCGCAGCGAATATTCGCCGCGTTTCTCGTCGAGATAGACGCGGCCCTTCTTGAGACGCGCATACGCGGTCTCGAAATCGACGCTGTCCGCGATCCGCTGACCAGCGGCGGCGGCATCAGCGGGACCTTCGGCAGCGAAGAACGCGTCGAACCGCGAATCGGCAGGCGCCTGAGCGCCGGCGACAACGCTCAGCGCCGTGATGACGCCAATCAGAGCCCTCACGCGCTGAGAATAGCGCAAAACTCCGCGAGCACCATCGCCGTGGCGCCCCAAACCTTTTCACCGTCGATGTCGTAGAACGGTACGTCAACTTCGATGGTCTGCCCGTTCACGCTGCGAGTCCGCATCTCGCGCTTGCGCACTCGCCGATCGTTGAACACCGGGACGGGCGCTTCGATAATGCGCGCCACTTCCCACTCGGCGCGCTGGAAGGCCGGCCGCATCGACGTGAAACCGACGACGGGATGGAGAAGGTAGCCGCTGACGGGAATGTGCAGGGGTGTGAGCCGGCCGATCAGTTCGACGGTCCGCGGATCAATGCCAATCTCTTCCTCCGCTTCGCGGAGTGCGGCCTCCTCGAACGATTCGCCGGCGTCGACGCGCCCGCCCGGCAGCGAGACCTGTCCGGTGTGGTTGCGCAGGCCGGAGCCGCGCACGGTCAGCGGCAGCTGCAGCGTGCCATCGTGCGGATAGACGAGCAACAAGGCGGCACCGTCGCGCGCGCCGTCGGGAAATTTGAGCGGGTCCCACCCAACACGCGGGTTCGGCGCCATTCGCAACTGCGCCTCGAGCCCCGGCAACGGCTGCGTCATTCGCGAACGCAGCCAATCGCAAGACGCGGTCACGGCCTTGAAAGCTCCACTTAGAGCGCCTTCGACATGTAGATGTCGGGCTTGCCGCGCCCGTTCGCATCGGGCATCAGGCCGGTCACGACGTATCCCAACTTTCGATAAAACAAAAACGGGTGCCGACTGCCGAGATCGCGCAAACCGGCAATGCGCGCCGGCAGATCTGCATAGAGATCCGCATCGCTCAGGGAGGTCTGACCGAATTCATCGTCAGTCCCCAGCGTCGCGGTCAGGCCACCACGCCGGCGTGCCTCCTGCTCAAACGCCGCCACGAGAGCGCGCCCGATACCGCCGAGCCTTCGACTCTTGTCGACGACAATCGGATGCAGCTCCCAGACCTTGCCCCGGTATTCAGGAAGCCCACCGACCCAGCCAAGGACGTTTTCACCATCAAGGCCGGCGCGCACGAACCCCTCCCTGGCGATCTCATCGATTTCATCGAGTCCGAGTTCGAGTGTCGGCCAGCCGTTGTCGTGGGGAAACGCCGCCACGAGCATTGCCGCCGCCTGCCGCCGGATCGCCGGCCGCTGCGCGGCGAGATCGACGATGGTCATCAGAGCGGGCCTACGTAGTGTCGAAACTCGAACCGTCGCGGCTCCCGTCCCGGCTCGACGATGTCGAGGACATAAATCTCAGAGAGGTGTCCGGCGCACCCAGGCGTCTCGAACTTCGAGAGCCGGATTGCAGCATTGGTCTTCGCAACCCTCGCCGACAGCAATATCGTTGCCGAATCGAGGTACCGCGGCTCCGTCGTGCACTCGACGTTCTTCGGAACAGTCTGCTTCTCGCCCTCGATCTCCACTCGCTCCGCCTGGGTCAGGGTCCGCAACCGGCCTTTCTCACGAACGCTGACGTCGACGATCTGAAGGCGATCGTCCCAGCCGATGATCGCCATCGGCTTGGCGATCTTCGACACGGCGCGATAGAGCGCGAGGTTCGGGTCGCTTACCGTCATGCCGTCGATCGTCGAAAACAGATCGTCGGGGCCCGCGCTGCCGCCGTCCTCGCTTTGGGGAAAGCGGTGCTGGTCTTCCGAATCCGGTGGGATCGCGCGCGAGAACTCCGCTGCGGCAGGCAGCAGACCTGGTGTCGTGATCGAGAATATCGCCACTCGCCCCGGCCATTCGCGCTTGGTGTCGTCCACGAATCCGCCGAGATAGATATTTCCTGAGCTGTACGCCTGCCCGATCACGAATGCGCGGCCGACGTCATCCGCTGTCTGGGCCCCGGCGGAGGCGGCGGCGCCGCACACGAAGAAAAGCGTCGCGAAGGTGCGGACGACCGCGCCCTTTTTCCTCCGGGTCACGCCAGCCTTCCCCCGCCTGGCTTTCGCATCAAGGTATTGCCACGCCATGCCGAGCAGGTCGCGCAGCGCGTCGGGATGGATGCGTCTCAACCGCACCAGCAGGCACGGGTAATCGACGTAGTGATCCTTCACGTAATACGTGTCCGGATCGGCGGCCAGCAGCTCGTCGCGCTGAGGGAAATCGAGCAGCACCACGAGCGAATCCAGTTCCGCGGATTTGTGCGTCGGCGCGCAGGCCATCAGCTTGCCGTGCAGCTTGAAGGCCGGCGTTCCCCAGGAAACGCCTTCTTCCACGCCGGGCATCGCGAGCGCGATGCGCCGCACGCGTGCGAAGTCGGAGGCGCGCACTGACGGCGCGCCTCCGTGACTCCTACTGCTCATTCGTTGCTGTCGCCTGTGCCCGCCCCATCTGCGCCGCTGGAACCGGCGTGGACGGACCGTGGAACATCGCGTTGAAGACCAGCTTGAACGTCGCGCGCGGTTGGGTACGGAAGTCCACCTGGCTGCCGTACGTGACCACATAGCCTTTGCCGACGCGGAACGACACGATGTTGGCCTGGTCGCGCAGGTACTCCTCACCGAGCAGCCAGCCGCTCTGCAGCACGTTCGAACGCGGATAGCGAGACACCACCTGGGTCTCGATCCCGAAGCCCGGCCGGAGGCGATAGGCCTGATCGCCCTCGAAGAACACCGGCCACGACTCGGCCATGCCCCACGCCACCGGATTGTTGATATCGAACTCGTTCGCCAACAGCGAGCCCGGGCAATAGAACAACGACTCTGGATCCGCCACGCGGTCGCGCAGCGTCTGCATCAGCCGGGCCGGACTGCTGAACGCGTCGCGCAGGACTGCATCAGCCGACTCGTTGCGTGCGCCCGACGTCGAGGCTTGCGGACCGAACCGCGGCCGGCCAGCCGGCAAGGCTTTCTCGATTGGCAGGTTGAACAGCTCCGTCGCCGTGTCAACCGCGGTGCCGATCGCCAGCAGCGTACCGCCGTTCTCGACAAACGCGCGCAGCTTGTTCCAGCCGTCCTCGCCGACACCGAACGCCCACGACCATTCGGCCGGATCGTTCCGCTTCGCGTCGAGGCCGCTGACGATGCGGGCGCGCGTTGTGTTCGTCGGCAGAAGGATGACGTCGTACTTCGCGTTGAGATCGCCGGTGAAGTCCTGCGACTTCACGATCTCGTGGTTGATGCCGTACTGTTCGAGCATCCACAGCAGCCAGCCGCCCGGCATGTTGTTGGCCCCTTTCCAGAGACCCACCTTCGTCGCCGGCTTGAGGCGGAAGCCGTCCACCGCCGGCACTCGATCCGTCGCCCGAACCGTCACGCCCAGCGTCTTCGCCGCGCCCTCGAGGATCTTCTGCGCCGCGGGCGTCGGCGGAATCACCCAGGTGCCGGGAGCGTAGGTCGAGCCTGACGCGTCGAAGCCCTTGGCGGCGCGATACACCGGCACATTCGCTTTCTGCAGTTCGGCGACCGACTTGAAGAAGCCGTACGAGTTCGGATCGACGAGGTAGGCGCCCTTGGGCCGCGCCGCCGCGGTGGTGGAGACCGGCGCGATGGTTTTCTGCAGTTCGAGCGGCGCGTCGAACGGCTTGTCGACCGCATCCACGGTCACGCCCATGAGCATCCACAACGTGTGAGCCGTGACGTCGTAGGGCGGCTCCGGGGGTCCACCGGGGAACACGCGCAGGTCGGGATACACCTGCCGCTCGAGCATTGTCTTGGCGAAGGCGCCGTACGGCTGCGCGGTCTTGATGACCCACGAGCCGGCCGGGTACTGTTTGCCGTTGGCGCTGAACGCCGCCGTCGCCTTGTGAATCTCGACCTCGCCGAACTTCAGGATGTCGAGCATCTCGTAGGTGGCGTAGGGATCGCGCTGATTGGCCGAGACCACGAACGCGTATGGGCCTTTGTCGTAGCTCACCCAGTCACGGTGCACGCGGTAGAAGTTGTAGAGCCACTCGCTGCCGTACTTCGCCACGTGCGACATGCCGGCCAGCGCCGCGGTAATGCCGTAGTCAACCTGCTGCCCAAGGGTCCAGGTGTCTTTCGAGTACGGCACCGGGAAGTTCCAGCGCGGCTCTTGCGGGCCGATCGGCCGGCCCTTCTGCGGATTGACGTACGGATCGGCAAGCGCGCTGCTGGCGATCTCGGTGAGGATGCGCGGCTGGCCGTGATAAATCATGTACTGCCGCGCCGGCGTCCACATGTCGTACGCCTCGTTCCAGGCGACGCCTTCCTTGCCTTCGGCGAGCAAGGCGCTGGCCATGGCCTGCCCCACCGTCGACTGGCCGAGCGCCAGAATCGGATGAATGTTCACGTCGAAGGGATCGGTGAAGGGCGGAACGAAGATGCGCGAACCGGCGCTGCCCTGCTGGTGCATGTCGTGCGAGATGATTGGCTTGTACTTGTTCTGCACCAGCTCGATGTTCATGCGCGTTTCCTTCTGCGTGAACATGTACCAGTCGCGATTGTCGTCGTGGCCGACGTACTTGTGATAGAGGTCCGGATAGACGCGGTTGTAGCTGGTGCCCTTCGTTTTGTACCAGTGATCGATCACCAGGTGCTGCCCGTCGGGATTCTGCGACGGCACCATCAACACCACCGAGCTGTCGAGAATCTGCTGGATCATCGGCGAGTTCTCAGTGGCCAACCGATGCACGATGTTGATAATCGCCTGGCCGTTCGAGACTTCCGTGGAATGAATGGTCGCGTAAATCAGATAGAACGGCTTGCCTTCCGCCGCCAGCTTCTGCGCCTCGGCGTCCGACAGGCCGCGCGGATCGGCAAGGCGCCGGTTGATCTCCACCAGCCGATCGAACCGCGCCAGGTTCTGCGGCGAGCTGATGCGCAGCAGCGCGTAGCTGTTGCCCATCGTGGTCTTGCCGATCGCTTCGTACTTCACGCGATCGGTGCTTTTCGCGATCTGCTGAAAGTATTCCAGGATCTTCGGATAGCGGGCGAGCTCGCCGTCACTTCCGATCTTGAAGCCGAAATACTGATCAGGATGCGGAACGGAACTTTGGGCGGTGAGGCGCGGCGCCGTCAGCGCCAGCAGGGTCAAGCCGAGCAGTGCGAATCGCAGGGTATTGCGCATGCCGGGATTCTACATCTCAGTCGTGCCTCGTGCCTCGTGCCTCGTGCCTCGTGCCTGGTGCCTCTGGGTTGCCTCGTGCCTGGTGCCTCGTGCGGGGTTAGGCCAGCTGCCTAGCCAGTTCAGCTTCGTGCAATTCGCGGAGGCGGAACTTCTGAATCTTTCCGGAGGCCGTTAATGGGAACGCCTCGACGAGACGAATGAACTTCGGGACTTTGAATCGCGCCAGGCGCTCGCGGCAGAAGGCCTGTACTTCGTCGGTGTTCACTGTGGCACCAGGCTTCAACCGCAGTGCCGCCGCCACCTCCTCGCCGAAGAACTCGCTCGACACCGCGTAGACGGATGCGTCCGCGATTGCCGGATGCTGGCGCAGCGCGTCTTCCACTTCCTTCGGCCCGATGTTCTCGCCGCCGCGGATGATGATGTCCTTGATCCGCCCGGTGATGCGGACGCGGCCGACCTCGTCGATCGACGCCTGGTCACCGCTCTTCAGCCACCCGTCGCCGCTGATGGTGGCGGCCGTGGCATCGGGCATCTTGTAGTAGCCCTTCATCACGACGTAGCCCCTCGCCCACAACTCGCCATCGACGCCCCGCGGGCAGCTCTCGCCGGTGCGCGGATCGGCGATCCGCACTTCCACTTCGGGCAGCACGCGCCCAACCGTCTGCGTGCGTTCAACGAGATCGGCGGTGCGCGGCGTCTGGGTCAGCGCCGGAGAGGTTTCCGTCAACCCGTAGACGATGGTCAGCTCGCGCATCTTCATCTCATCGATCACGCGCCGCATCAGCGGCTCCGGGCACAACGCGCCGGCCATGATGCCAGTCCGCAGCGAGGCCGTGTTGAAGCGCTTGAACTCCGGATGATCGAGTTCGGCGAGGAACATCGTCGGCACGCCGTAGAGCGCCGTGCAGCGCTCTCGATCGACCGCTTCGAGCACGCGCAGCGGATCGAAGTACTCCACGGCGCAGAGACAGGCCCCATGCGTGTACGAAGCCAGCACGCCAAGCACGCACCCGAAGCAATGAAACAGCGGCACGCAGAGGCAAAGGCGATCGGCCGGCGAGTAGCCCAGGCCCTGGCCGATCCAGTAGCCGTTGTTGACGATGTTGCGGCTCGACAGCATCACGCCTTTGGGGAAGCCTGTAGTGCCTGACGTGTATTGCATGTTGATCACGTCGTCGATGCCGATCGCAGCTTCGCGGCGATCGAGCTCTTCATCAGAAATCTGGCGCGCCATCTCTCGCAGCTGTTCGTACGGTGTCGCATCAGCCGGGCAGCCGGCACCAATAAAGAAGACGCGCTTCACCGAGTCGGGTCTCGCGACGCGGAACTCGGCGATGTAATCCACGTCCCGGAAACCGGCGATGGTGATCAGCGTGGACGATTCGCTCTGCCGCAACAGGTATTCGATCTCGCGCGCCCGCAGTGAGGTGTTGACGGTGACGAGAACGGCGCCAATCTTGGCGAGCGCGAATTGCAGGACGATCCACTCGGGGACATTGGTGGCCCACACCGCGACGCGATCGCCGCGCTCGACCCCGGCGGCGATCAGTCCGCGCGCAATGACGCGCGACTCGTGCTCGAGCGCAGCGAAGGTCCACCGCAGTTTTCGATCGGGGTAGACGAGAGCATCGTGGCCCGGCAGGGCCTCAGCCAGCTGGCTCAGCAGCCGGCCGACGGTGACGTCGCGAAAGGGAGGGGCGGCACCCATGTGCGGCCCGGAGTATATCCCGCGCTCCTGAGCGCGATCAGGTGTCTCATTCCGCTCGCGTCTCCGCTCGCCGGTCAAAGCTCGCTCGGCCTTTTCAAGCTCTCCGGCCAACTCGCCGGCACTTCCTGGGCTCAAACAAGGCCCAGTCTGGCCTCCGCTCGCTTTGTTGGCAAACCAACCGCATCGGCTCGGTCGAATGCGAGCTCCATGAGACACCTGCTCGCACTATGCACGGTTGTCGCGCTAACGCCGCTTTCGCCACCGCGGACCGTGGATCGCAAGATCCACGGCTTCGCCGGGCGTTCGCACCGTGAAGCCGTCCTCGCGCGCGTGGCGGACGAACATCGCATCCACCTTGTGAATCCGCATGCGGACCAGCTGATCTTCCGACACCGCGTTGAAGCCGACCTCCCGCATCGAGCGGATGTATTCAGGGGTCACCTTGTGAATCCGGAACTTCATCGAAGGAGCCGGTGAAGCGGAAGGTGCCGGCCTCGCGCGTCCACGAGAACTGCACGTCCGTGGCGATGCTCGAGAGCGCCGAGGAGGGAAACCCGGTGAGCTCGCGGAGCCGCACGCCGAAGCCCCAACGGTGGTCGCCGGCGTCGGTGCGGAGGTTGAACTGGACGCGCGGCTCGCCGTCATCGCCCCGCCAGGTATTTCGGGTATCGGCGGTCCACTCGCCTCGATACGCCGCCGGAGCGGCAGCTTGCGCCGCCGAAAGTGCCAGGGGTGCCAGGGGTGCCGAGGGTGCCAAAGGGTTGGTGCCACCCAGGGCCGCAGACGGCGCAGATACCTTCAATCCGTCCGCCCCACCGATGGACGTTCCCGGCATCGGCTTGCCCTGAGCGAGGCCATGCGCACCACCGGCGCGCGTGGCCGGGTCGAGGGGGAGCACAGCCGCCAAGGCGGGGCCGGAGAGAAAAACCAAGCTGAAAACCACGATTTTGCGCATCTCAGTGACCCCGAACGGTTGGATGGTTCGTCTCTCCAGTAAGGTTGGATTTCCAATCGAGAGAATAGGCAGGTTTGGCCGTCTACTAGTAATGGATGGGCTAGCTCGGGCGCCGGCTCTCAGATGGCACAATTCAATCCCCCACTCACAATCGCTGAAGTCCAGGCCGCATTCCCGGACAGCTACGTTCGCGTGAATCCGGTTTTCGCCGGCGGGCAGGGGACCGTCTTCAGAGTGGAGAGTGCAGGCGGCTCGGTGAGTGCCCTAAAAATTTATGTGCCGGAGCCAGGAGCTGAGCTGGAAGAGCGCACTACCCGCGAAGTCGATGCGCTTCGGAGAATTATCCGAACCACTATCGTGCGATTGGATGATCACGGAACAGCTCAAGTACGCGGGAGCAGATGTCGCTTCGTCAGCACCACTTTGATCGAAGGCGTGACATTAGCGGCACAACTGACTCCACCCGGAACGAGCCTGTCAATGGACGCTGTAGCCCGTGTGGGCCACGACATCGCTGATGCAATCGATGCCTTGTGGGCAGTGCCGAACCGAATCGTTCACCGAGACATCAAGCCACAGAACGTGATGCTAGCTAATTCAGGCTTCGCCGTACTGATCGATTTAGGCGTTGCTAGACACACCCTCTTGGACACCCTGACCGCCACTGGCGCGACTTGGGGAACGCAAGGTTACATGTCCCCTGAACAAGCGCGGGGGGAATTCTCTCGCGGCGGCAACATCGATGACGTTCGCTGCGTGAGCACTTGGATTAGATCGCTTTCCAAACGAAAGTCTAGGTTCGCCATTCCTGCGAATAGTACTGTATCGCCAAATGGGCGCCCAGCATTCATAGAGGGCGGTGGGGCTCCCGCAGTCAACCTTCGACTCGCGCGGAAGCGCGGCGGATACGCGGGCGCCCAGAGAGGTGCACACATCGTACGCCCTTGTAAGGGTCTCATCCGAGGAACCTGCCGGGCTAATAGTTCTCTTCTGAAACGCCATCGTCGCGAAGTGAGAACAGCAAGCGAGAGCACTACTCGAGCTGATAAAAATTGCGGTGCGATGATGGGCCGGGGTGTCCAGTGTGGCGGCCAACCCATTCGCCGATTTCTTCACGAAGCGTCCAAACTGCCCGACATTTCATCACGCCCAGGCCCTTGATGCGCGGCCAGTATCCCGTAACCGACTCGAGTCGTAACCACGGTTGCTCGACGAGCTCTCCGGTTGACCACTCAAAATTCTCTCTGAACTCGACGAACACGCGAATGGCTCGTGGGCCCTCTTGTATAGTTCGCGATTCAAATGAACGGCGCTCTTCGTCACTGGCCCACGCGAATTCTTTTATTGGCTCAAGACACGCGATGATCATTTCTGCTTTTCTCACGCCAAACGAGAAATGCGAATCGAAACGATGAATCGGGCCGCCGTTCTTTAGTACCTCAATTAGCGGATAGCCGAGATACTTCCCTTCGTGAAGCGAAAAAATGGGTGTGAGATTCGTTCCGCGTGCGCTGCGATCACACGCGCAGAAACCGCGCATGCTCGGGTGCTTCCGGCAGAATTTTCTGCAGTCGTTGGCCATCGTTCGGACTCCTGCGTTAGGCTACCGAATCGCAGGCGCTCAGGCAAGCGAAGAAATGCCGTAAGCTGTTGCATCTAAAGGTCTTATATATGTACTCCTTACTAGATCACTCCTTACTAGATCACTCCTTACTAGAACTGCGTCTTAGGCGTTTAAACGGCTTATGAGGCCGAGCCGTGCCATGCCGCAGGGCAGGTCGTCTGGCATCCCGATCGTTGACTACAGAGGCGGGTACGCGGTTTCTGCGCGCGCTCTACAAGCACTGGGATCTGATTTCAGTCGACCAGTCCCAATAGCGCGGGCCGGTGTCTCCCGTAGTAAACGTTCGACCGAGCCGACGAAGATTCCTTACTGACAAAGCGAGCGGAGGCCGAGACTGGGCTTGTTTGAGCCCAGGCAGTGCGGCGAGTTGCCGGAGTGCTTGAAAACGCCGAGCGAGCTTTGACCGGCGAGCGGAGAGTTTACGGAGGGAGATACCGGGTCGCGCGGAAGCGCGCAGGAAACGCATGGGCACCCCTAAAAGGGTGCCCTACGTCCGAGTTCTATCGTCTTGTCAGAATTTCCTCGAAAAACTTCAAAGCGCGGGGGTCTTTCGATTGGCCGAGCCAGAACATGGCCTGCTTGCGGACGGCGGCGTTCTTGTTGTTCCGGGCCTGGTCGATCAGCAGCGGGACTCCCTGGTCTTTCGGTAACTGACTCAGGGCGAACACCGCCTTCTTTTTCACTTCCGTATCGGGGTCGTTGTCGATCGCCGCGGTGATAGTGCCGACCGCCTTCTGCCCGGCGCGCTGCGCCAGCCAGAACAGGGCCGACCCTCTCACATTCGCCGTGGCGCCGTCGCGCGCGTAGGTGATCAGCTCGTTGAGCGGCTGCGGACCCTCGGTCAACGCGATCGCCGTCACGGCCGAGTCCATCAGCCGGCGCGTCGCGTTCGCGCCGATGAAGGTCTTCAGGAAGTTGACGCTGTCGGTCACCGCGACGTTGTTGAACCAGTGCACGGCCTTGCCGCCGGCGTCGAGCGGGCAGTTCGCGGAATAGGTGCGGATGCGGATGATGTCCTTGTTCTCGACGCGGAACAGTACGAAGAAGAAGTCTGCCGGCTCGAGGCGAATCGGATCGGTCGACTGCGAGAACCGCATGCCGTCGTTCCAGTAGTCGCACATGTTGTGGTCGCCGTCGATCAACGGCTGGGTGTAGCCGATCCAGGTCGGCTCGCTGAAGGTCGCGGCCAGTGCGCGCAGATCCTTCGCGATGTTTGTGGTCGCGTGCGGGTCGAGACGACCGTTGGACAGCCGCGGCGTTTGGGCCGCGGCTGGCAGAGCGATGGTCGCGAACGCGACCGTGAGCGTCGCGATCATCGACTTCATTTGTTCAAGATCTCCAGCAAGTAATCCGTCGCCACCTTGTTTCTCATCGTCGACAGCCGCTGCACGAGCTCCCGCCGCAGAGCCGGATCCGTCTCCTTGCGGGCAATCGCGACGAGTGATTCGGCGTTGTTCTGCGTGAACAGCGCGTTGATCACCCGGCGCTTGATATCGAATTCCTTCTCCTTGGCGTAGATGCCGACCAGCGCATCGCCGGTCTTGGCGCGGCCCATCGTGCCAAGGTGCTGCACGGCGCGGAGGCGCAGTTCCGCATTCTGCTCGGAGTTGGCGACCTCGATCAGCCGCTGCGCTTCTCCGGCCACGAACAGGGCCTGAAGGATCTGCCGCTTCACTTCAACGGTGGACTCCTTCGGATACATCTGCCAGAGCTCCTCGCGCGCGCCCATGGCGCCGAGCTGGCGCACCGCTTCCTGCCGCAGCTCCGTCACCTTCTCGGTATTGGCGGCAGTCACCAGGCGCGTGCGATCGCCGGCCACCATGAACGAGCGCAGAATCTGGCGCTTGATGTCGACGTCGCTGGTGGAGGTGTAGATGTCGGCGAGGATGGCGCGATTCTCCTGCGAGCCATGCACGCCGAGGTACTGGATGGCGCGACGCTGCACGTCGGGATTCGACGCGCCCTTCGCCGCCGCGGTCAGCACCTGGCGGGCGCGCGGCGAGTTGCTCTGCGCGAGGACGAACAGGGCGCGCGCTTTCAACTGCGGCGAGGCCGTGCCCTGCAGCAGCTTTTCGAGCATCGGCACGGCCTGTTCGGGATCCGAATGCTGCAGTCCCTGGAGAGCCAGCAGCTTCAGCTCTTCATCGGATTCGTTTTCCGGACGCGGCGCCTGGCCGGCGTTCTGCCGCACCTGCAGCTCCAGCGCCTTCGCGTCGCTGAGCCACCGGCTCTGCGGGAAGCGCTTCAACAGGTCCTGCAACGAGGCGAGCGCGTCGGCCTGCTGATTGAGCTTGTCGAGCGCGTAGGCCCGCCAGTAGAGCGCCGCATCCACGCGCGTGGAGTTCTGCGCCTCGACGACCCGCGCGAACGATTCGACGGCGCGCGCCCAGGCGCGGCGCTCGAGCGCTTCCTGGCCGCGCTGATAGCTTTCGTCGATCCGCTGCCGGCGCTCGGCTTCGCGCTGCTTGGCTTCTTCCTCACGCTGACGCGCTTCATCGGCGCGCTGCCGCGCTTCATCCTCACGCTGGCGATCGCGGTCGCTCTGGAAACCGGCGATCATCGGGCCCGGACCCATTGGGCCAAGGCCAACAGGGCCGGAACCGATTGGGCCGAGCGCGTCGAGCGCCGGCCCAATGCCGGCGAGGGCGGGACCGAGGCTGTCGAGTGCCGGGCCCAGCGCGTCAAGAGCGGGACTCAGACTGTCCATCAGCGGACTGACAAAGGACAGGTCCGGCATTTCAAAATCGAAGTCGAACAGCGGGACTGGGGGCACCGGCGGCATCGCTGGAATCACCGGCATCAGCGGCACGGGCGCGATCCTCGGCGCCGGCGGGACGGGCGGGACCGGGGGCACCGGCTGCGCCAGTACCGTCACCGGCGCGATCGTCATGACGCCCGCAATCGCCATCGCCTTCCACATTTGCTTCTTCACACTCATCGTCTTTCTCCTCAAATCGTTTCTTCCCGCTGCCGTTCCCGGCCCTTGGCGCACCAGGCACCAGGCACGAGGCACCTCAAGAGACCGGCATCTTTTTCTGCGGGACCCGGTCGCCAGCCTCGCGACCGTGCAATGTCCGTTGACGCATCTCCGAGACGATCACGCGAAGCCGGAACAACAGGTCTTCATCGGTGATTCGCATTTGCAAGTCAGTTAACTCGTTAGACGAGGCGTCGGCGGGCGCGTTAGCAATCTCCAGCAGCACGCGCTCGAGATCCTCGAGCACGTCGGCAATCATGACGTGGCCCGACTGCTCCGCCGACTGACGAATCAGGCGGTTCGCCGCCACGAGATCCACGGCGCGGCCCTGCTCGCCGGCCAGCACGTCGGCATGATCGGTGTCGGCGTTGGCCAGTTCGGTGAGCATCATCTGCGTGCGATCGAGGTGATCGCCGAATTCGGCATGCAGGACGCGCTCGGGGGCGATGTTCGCCACCACGGCCGGCGTGCCGCCCGGCGTGGGATCGCCGCTCGAGACGCGGCCGGCCACGAACGCCGCGAGCACCAGTGCCGCCACACCGCCGGCGAGCGCCCACTGCGGGAACGAAAAGAACCTCTTCCACGTGCTGGTGTTGCCGTCCAGCGCCGGTTCGAGACGTGCCCAAGCCATGCGCTCGAATCCGGCCGGCGCCTCCACCGGCGCGGCGCTATCGACGATGGTCATCACCTGGCGCAACTGGCGATCGGCAAACCGGCATTCCGAACACGACGCGAGGTGCGATTCCACGCGCGCGTGATCAGCGGCGTCGGTCTCGCCGTAGTAACGCAGAATCAGTTCGTCTTCCGAAAGATGTGTATTCACGTGCGTCCCTGGGTTTCCACAAACGGCTCCAACGCCGCCCGCATTTTCTTGACCGCGCGAAAGATGCTGTGTTTGGTCGCGCTGGTCTTGAGCCCGAGTTTCTCGCCGACTTCTTCAATCGACATCCCTTCCACGTGACGCAGCGTGAACGCCGCGCGCTCGAGCGCGGTGAGCAGACCGAGCGCGTCGTTGACGCGATCGGAAATCTGCACGCTGGCCGCCATCCGCTCCGGCGTGGCCTGCTGCTCGGCGCCGCGCTCGCTCAGCGGACCCTGCTCGAGGTCGGTCGGGTCATGCGCGTCTTCGCGATGACGCCGGCCACGAATGAGATCGATTGAACAGTTCACCGTAATCCTGTGCATCCAGGTGCGGAAGTCCGCCCTGGCCTCGAATCGACTCAATTGCTTATGTGCCTTGAGCCACGCTTCCTGCACCACGTCCTCCGCATCCTGCGCGTTGCCGGTCATCCGATGCGCCAGCGAGTAGCAATAGCGGGAATGACGCTCGACGAGGGCGCGGAACGCTTCGCGGTCGCCGTCGCGGGCCCGGGCGACCACCGACCCGTCGCGCTCTTCCATCCCTGCATATTGGACGGACTTAGACGAATTCGGTTGGCTTTGGACACCCACGATTCAGGTTCGGTGAACGGAACGCTTTAGAAGAACTAAACCTTTGTTTATCAACAACTTACGCTATCATCTGCAGCCATGGACCCACGCTATCCGACCGGCCAGTTCGCCTACAACCCGACCCCCACGGCCGCCAGCCGGCGCGCCGCCATCGCGGCCATCGGCGCGCTCCCCCAGGAGCTGAAGGCGGCACTGGGATCGGCCCAGCTCGATAAACCCTATCGCGACGGCGGCTGGACCGCCCGGCAGGTGGTACACCACCTGGCCGACAGTCATATGAACGCGTTCATCCGGTTTCGGTTGGCTCTGACCGAACACAATCCCACGGTCAAGCCGTACAACGAAGCCGAATGGTCGAAGCTCGTCGATGCCCAGCTCGATCCGCAGCTGTCGGTGCAGATTCTCGACGGCCTGCACCAGCGTTGGCACCGCATGCTCGAGGCGATGACCGACAGCGATTTCGCACGCGGCGCCGTCCACCCCGAGCATGGGCCCATCACCGTAGACTGGCTGCTGCAGCTGTATGCCTGGCATGGGCGGCATCACATCGGGCATCTGAAGCTGACGGCCCAATCGCGGGCCTGAGCTGGGGGGCCCGATCTCAGACGGGGGGCCGATCTCAGACGGGGGGCCGATCTCAGACGGGGGGGCCCGATCTCAGACGGGAGTCTGATTCCAGACGCCGTT
>Ga0187893_10008626_pt1 | contig 15976 bp, 8 predicted proteins | sample MA1701074metaG_FD_139574 | JGI IMG/M metagenome (GOLD analysis project Ga0187893, IMG submission 139574) | White microbial mat communities from a basaltic lava cave in the Kipuka Kanohina Cave System on the Island of Hawaii, USA - MA170107-4 metaG ...
ACGGATGTTTTCTCCGACATGACGCTCATCGCGAAACTTTTTGCCCCGAAGATTTGCATTCTCCCCATCGGCGACCGTTTCACGATGGGACCGAAGGGCGCGGCGCTCGCCGCCGAACTCCTCCAGCCGGCGGCAATCCTTCCCGGCCATTACAAAACATTTCCGTTATTGACGGGAACCGCCGAGGCGTTCCACGACGCTCTTCCCTCCGTGCTTCGGGATCGCCTGTTCGTGCCCGCCCCCGGCGACGCCTTGGCTTGGACCGCCTCGGGACTTCACTTACCCTGACTCAGCGATTCACCAGGGTCCGTGCATTTCCCATCCGAGCCGCGACCATGAGGGAGCGGTTTCCCTCCTTCCACGATCTTTCAGCCCGCCGGTAATCAGCGATCGCCAACGTTGCGCGAATCGCTGCTGTTTGCAACGTCCGCGAGAAGGCGCTGCGCTTCAGTGAAGGCCCTGTGGTTTTCCAATTGCCGCTCGGTCAGCTTGTCCAAAACGTCTTGCACAATGGATTGAATTCCTTCGTAAGCACCCGACGACCATCGACAGCGGGCGAGCCATACCCGGGTTCGAAGCGTTGCAGGGTGATCTGCGCCGAAAAACCTTTCCTGTAAGGCGATCGCTTCCAGCAAATACCGGCGGCTTTCCGTGGTGTTCCCACAGTTGAATTCCGCACGACCCAGTCCGAACAATGGAGCAGCTGAATCCGGATGCCCCGGGCGGAAATATCGGTGAACCATCCCCAGCGAGTCCACAAAGAGCCCGGCCGCTTCCCGCGATTCATCCTTTTCGAGCAGTAATTCGGCCAGGCTGTTGAAGATGCGCATGCGATAGGAGTATTGAAGGGCGAGCGGCTTGGCTTCGTCGCCGAGCGCGGCACGGAGCATGGGTTCCGCCTCATCGAAACGACCTTGCGCCTGGCGAAGCTCCGCCAGTCGATTCAGCGCCCAACCCCGCCCGGCCTCGGCGTTCGAACTTCGCGCATCCAACGCCAAGGCCCGTCGGAATGCTTCCTCCGCTCCGCCGAAATCGCCGCGGTCGAGGCGAAGCGTACCCAGACTTTCGAGGACGAATCCGACGTAGCGCTCTTGGTCGAAGCACTTTTCGTAAATCGCGGCGGCGCGCAACAGCATATCCTCCGCCTCGGTATATCGCCCCATCGAATGAAGCAGCACGCCCAGTCGATGCATTCCCCACGCGACATTGTCGTGGTTTTCGCCGAGTAGAGCCTGAAAGGTCTCGACGGCCTGACGAAACAGCATTTCCGCACGCCCGAAATCCCCGGCGAGGTGAAGCGCCTTTCCCAGGTCGATTCGGCACGAGGCTATGGCCCGCTCGTTGCGCGGCACGGCAAGTTCCCGCAACTCCAACGCATCCCCGAATAGTCGTCGGGCTTCGTCAAAGTCGCCGCGATTGTGCAACACGTAAGCCAGCCGCGTCCGGCTGTCCGCCACCTTGGGATGGTTTGCTCCAAGCCGCGCCCGGCGGGATTCGCAAACCGTCCGATGCAGGGACTCGGCCGCGTCGAGGTCGTTCAGGGCTTGCATCACCATGCCCAGGTTGTCCAGCGTCCGGTCGCGAAGGGCGGCGCTCGACTCGGAATCCATTTGCCAATTCTCCGCAAGGGTTCTGGCTCGGGCGAGCAGGAGACGCGCTTCTTGCGGCCGATTCATGTCGAGCAGGTTTTCCGAAAGGGCGTTGAGGCTCTCAACGATTCGGCTGTCGTCGGCCAACAGAATGGACTCACGCAAAGATAGAGCCGACCTGAGGAATCGCTCAGCCTCGCGATTCAGTCCCAGAGCCGCGTACGTCGATCCCACGGTCGCATGCGCGGCCGCGAGCGCCGCCGGATCGGCCGAGAACTCCTTCTCCACGCTGTCCGCGGCGCGGTCCAGAAGGGAGCGCCGAAGCTCAAAATCCGCCCCTCGCCCGATTTCCGCCGCCGCCCGGAGCATTTCCTCAAGAACTTTCTGATGCCGCTGCATGGATTCGCGGGCAACTTTTTCTTCACCGCGGGCGGACGTGACCTCGCGGAGGAGTTCACTTTGCCGTCCATACATCACGGAGAGTGTGACGGCGAACGCGGCGATGAGGATGACCCCAAACACGGCGCCGGCGGCGAGCCGGCGATAGCGGTGGATGGTCTTGCGAAGGATGTACCATCGGGTGGGTCGGACGGCTTCGACCGGATCACCCGATTGAAAACGCCGCAAGTCCCGTCCCAGCGCGTCGACGGACGGGTATCGCTCCGTGGGGTCCTTGGCGACGGCTTTCAGCACAATGGCGTCCAGATCCCGGTCCACTCCCAACCGAAGGGTCGAAGGCGGAGGGGGATCGGAGGTCCGCATGGCGTCAAGAAGCGCCGCCACCGTTTCCGTATCGGGATAAGGGAGCGCGCCGGTCAGTGTTTCGAATAACATGACGCCGAGCGAATACACGTCGCCGCGCACATCGACCGCGTCGGCCCGCCCGTACAAGCGTTCCGGCGCCGCGTACACGGGCGTTCCGACGAATTCGTGCGTTCGCGTGACGCGGACCGATGATTCCAGCGGGTCGTCGACAAGCCGTGCAAGCCCAAAATCCAGGACGCGCGGTTCATCGGAAACGTCAACAAGCACATTGGATGGTTTCAAGTCGCGGTGAATGACCCCTCGTTGATGCGCGTGATGCACCGCGTCGCACAGGGCAAGAAACACACGCAAAATCTCCGGAATGGGCGACGCTCCCGCGCCCACGCTCCTTGCCCAGGCATCCAGAGGTCGTCCGTCCACCCATTCCATCGCCAGCACCGGTTGACCCTCAATCAGGTCCATTCCGAAAATGGTAACGATGTTGGAATGTTGAAGGGCGGCGGCGGCGGATACCTCGCGTTCGAACCGCGCCTTCATCGACTCAGTGGCGAACGCCCCGGTCAACAGTCGTTTGACGGCGATAATTCGATTGGTGTTGGGTTGGCGGGCGCGGAAGACGATGCCTTGCGCCCCCCGGCTGATTTCCTCGAGAAGTTCGTACTCGCCGAAGGCGCCAAGTGCGGGTCGGCGCAAAGCGCGGCGCACCCGCCCCAGCCATTCTTCGTCGGTGGCGTCCAGCCCCAGCGCCGACAAATCAGCCGTCGAAATCCCGCTCTTACGGCTCGAATCGAGGCTCATCCGGCTCGTCCTCTTCTCGAATCTGGGCCGCGATCAGCTCCTCCATACGGTCCCGAATGCGCTGTTTGATCTTGTGAACAGCCTGTGTGCTGAGATCGAATTCCCGCGCCGCTTCCTCCGTGGTTCGCCCGGCGATCAACCTCTCGAAGACCGCCACGGTTTGAGGCTCGACCGATTCCCGCACGGTCTTCAACGCCAATCGGTAATGATGGTCCACCCACTCCTGCTCCCAGACCTCGTCAACGCAGGCCTCATGCCCGCCGCCGGACAACGTCCCCATATCCTCCTCTAGCGCGATCGGGATCGCCCTTGGACGCGCCCGCATTCTCGCGACCGCGTTTCGGACCACGCGACCGAGGTAATCGCGGAAACGGCCGCGCTGCGGCGAATACTGAAAGGTCCGTAAAGACTTGGACAGGCTGATCAGAACGACTTGGCGAACATCCTCGGCGTCTGCGTGCTGAAGCCCGCGGGCGAGCGCGTACCGCAGGATCAACTCCCCATACCGGGCTTCAAACTCCTCCCACGCGGCGTCATTGGCGGAATCCCGCAACCGCGAAAGGAGCGAGGCGCGGGTCACATGCGCGTCCATTTTCGTCCCCGTCTGAGGCGTATTCGCCGTTCACCCGATTGCGGTTTGCCTCGACGCCGGTTACCCCGGAACCGGGGATTATACCCGATTTCAGCGGGTTTTCGGACTGTTTTCTTCCTAGTCAAGTCGCAATCGCGTCCCAAAACTGAACCGCCCGCGTCCAATTCAACCGCCGGTGCGCCTAGGTCTCTTAGACGATTGAAACGGTCGGAGCAATCCGAGCGTGAACCAGGGCGGAAAGGGAGGATAAATCATGCAAGTTCCACCGGCGATGACATCTCGAAACCGGACCGCGCCGACCCATCCGATCGGTTGGGTTTGGATGGTTCCCTATTTGCTGCTTGTTACCGACGCCCGCGCCGCGAAACCCACTGAGCTTGCGTTCAGTCCCGTCGAATCCGCAGCCCCGGCCGGCGCAAACCTCTTGCGAAATCCGAGCTTTGAATCCGTTCCCGGTCCCATGCAGGGCGAGGGACTGATGCCCAGTGATTGGACTATTCTCGCGGTCACGCCCGACACCTACAGCATCGACGGATCATTTGGACTGCCCCCCAGCGCCTTCGGAAATTTCGCCGGCGTCGTCGCAAGGGACGGCATTCGCTGGGTCGCCGCCTGGGGGACTTCGACCTCGGAAGTCTTCGGTCAACAACTGTCATCGCCGCTCCTTCCCAATCAATCCTATCAGCTTTCCGGTTGGGTCCATCGGGCGATCCGATCCGACCTGGCCAATCCGGGAACCTATGAGATCCTCCTCGCCCCAAATCCACCGACTCCCCAGAATGCCGTGGTCTTGGGCCAATTCGCCCCCGCGGTGAATCCACAATGGGAACCGCGCTCCCTCACCTTCGCCGCCCCGCCTGACTCAACTTCCCGCCCCTGGCTGGTGTTTCGTCCCGTTCCAACCGGGACCGTCCTATCCACGTATCCGGGCCTCGATCTTCTCGGCCTGCAACCTCGCACTTGCGACGACGAAATCTGCAACGGCGTGGACGACGACTGCGACGGGCAAATCGACGAGGATTTCTTTGTCCTGCGATTTGATCCGGATGAGCCCGAGCCAGTTCCAGCACACGCGGGCGACCCGTGCCTTTTTGGATCGGGCCCGTGCGCCTCTCCGGGCACATTGGAATGCTCGGCGAAGGGACTGGAGCTGCGATGCGTCCCCGAGCCCGGCGAGATTCCCGTTCCCAATCCCGAAGGCCCCTATGGCACGACCTCCTGCATCAATCTGCTCGACGACGATTGCGACGGCCTCTTCGACGAAGAGGAACTGAATTGTCGCGGACCCGAAATCTGCGACGGGGCGGACAACAATTTCAATGGTGTTGTCGACGAACACTGGCCCAATCTCGGTCAACCGTGCGAGGTCGGCCTGGGCGACTGCCGGCAAGACGGCGTTTTTCTTTGCAACCCGACGGGAATCACGGTATCGTGCAGCGCCCAGCCGCTGCCCGCCGACGTGGAAGGGCCGCCGGAATCCTGGCGCTGCACCGACGGCCGCGACAACGACTGCGACGGTGTGATCGACCTCGACGACCCCGACTGCCAAAGCGACGAAGTCTGCGACGGCGAAGACAATGACGGCGATGGCTTGGTGGATGAGGGCTTCCAGCACTTGGGAAGCACCTGCATCAACGGCGTAGGCCCCTGCGGGCGCTTGGGTCAGTATGTTTGCACGCCCGATGGATCCGGCGTCCAATGCGACACGCCGCCGGGGCGTAAGGAACCGGAGCGGCTCCCGTGCGAGTGTGGCGATCACGTGGACAACGACTGCGACGGATTGACGGATGAACTCGATCCGGATTGCGCCGACGAAGCGCTGAGCGTGCGGGCGTCCTTGCCGACGATTTGTCGAAGTCCCATCGGCGATTGCTCCAGCCGCCATCGCGTGGACTGGGTCACGCAGAATGCCGGACCCGGACTCCTAGAAATCGCCGAATTCGTCGCCCTCGACGAAAACGGACATGGCCTCAGCGTATCGGCTCTCCCAGTCCACCGCGGCGACGAGGTCCGGATTACGAGCCGAACGGCTGCCGCCCTGGTCCGCTTGGAATCCTACGCGTTTTCCATGGACCTCGACCAAGTGGGGGACAACTTCGAATCCTGTCTGCTCGGTCCCGGTTCACCTGTCTCCGGTCAATGTGAATTCGTGGATTCGGATTGTGATCGCGATGTCGATTTGATGGACATCGCCGCGATGCAGAATCGTTTCGGCGAGAACGTCACCATCCACAATGTCGTTGCTCCTAGACCCGTGCTTCGCGTCACCGCCCGCGACGCCGACGAAAAGGCGACTGCCTTTGCGTCACCCGTTCCCCACGTCAAGGTCTGGTCGCCCGACGAAACCGTCGTCAGCCTCTCCGATGGCGATCGCGTCCGCGTCGAAATTGCCCTACCCAACGTGAGCGTCGCGACCCTTGAACTTTTCATTGACGGCGTCGCTGTTTTCCCCGCGATGGGACTCATCCCCGGCGTCGCCTTTCCCGGCGGACCCTTCTACGGTTCGGTTTCGCTGCCCAACAATTGCGTCGCGGAAATCTGCGACCTCATGGTCGACTCAGCCGATATCGAGTCGCCCTCAGCCAACTCGCTCGTCATGTACGTCGAGGGCATGTGCTGCGGAGGTCACCGCTTCGTCATCCGCGGCCGGCCTCAACCCGGCGCCTATCCCGACCCTCCGCCTGCCTCCTGCGCCGGCCCCGACACCTCAGACGACGGCGTCGCCCATGGCTTCGAGGTCCGCCTCCTTAATCCCCTTGATGGCGAAGTGGATCCCGCCCCGCCGACCTCGGTTGTCGGACTTGCGTGCCACGGCGTGGCCCTCGATTCGCCGTTCCCCTCCTCCGACGCCGTCGTTCGCCTGAACGGTATTCTGTTTCCGTTGAATCCTCCCGTCGTCACCCTGGGCGACGGCGTCTTTACCGCTGACAAATACGAATACTCCTTTAACGCCCTCCTCCCTGAAACCGATCTGTTCGACGCCGTCGTGCTCGGCAACCCCTCCGTGGGAACCCTTGACCCCGGCGGGAACAAGTTGATCGCCGAGGTCAACGATCCTCAGTTGAATGCAACCTTCGACGTCGTTTCCATGGCCGTCGGTCCTATCCTCACGCCGTCCGCCGCCAACAGTGTCGCTGCAGGAGCGGGCGAACCTGTCGAGCACGGCTTCTGTGTCGTCGCCTCCGCCGACGCCATCACCACCATCGTCGAAGAAGCCATGAAACAACGCGTTGCTCCGCGCATGGTCCAGAGGATCCAAAACGCTGTCACCGCCATGCAGGGAACACAAGCAACCATTCCCACTGACGCCTGCGATGTCGAAGTCGGAATCCTCGTCGACGACCCCGTTCCCTTTGGGTTCTCCATGAGCGTCGATGAGTTCACTTACTCGGTCACTCTGCGGGACGGGCAATTGGATGCCTCAGCCGCGTCCGGACCCATCCATGCCCAGGGGTCGATCCGCGGAAGATGTCAGATCGATTTGTTTGACGAGTGCCTCATTCGTGTCACCATCAGCGTCGGACTCTCGCTCGATATCGCCGTGGTGACGCTGTCGACCACCGTCACGGAACGCGACGTTCTGACCCAAACAGTCACTCCCGTACTGATCCTCAATGACGACGACGTGCAAATCACCGTCGAAGACGTCGATCCCATCATCGAATGTTGGTTCGGGGATCTACTCAACATTGTGGGTCCCGGAGTCATTGAAGAATTGGTCAGCGAGCTCGTGAAGGCGAAACTTCAGGATTTCGTCGATGAATTGGATGTCCTGGAACTCCTCGGAAATTCGAACATAATCGCCCCGATGTCGGGGCTAAACTTCGACCCCGTCGAGATCGATCAGCTCGGCGTCCGCTTCGAATTCGACTTGACCGAAGCCGAAATCTCCGAGGACGGCGTCTCCGTCGGCTTCCGGACCCAATTCGTTCCCACCCGAATTGACCCGGAAGTGGAGGGATTGCCCGGTATCCCCGACACCATCGCCGAGCTTCCCCTTCCCCCGCTTCCCGCCCCCCCCGCCCAGGGATTGGCCGCCTTGATCGCCGACGACGCCGTAAACCAACTCTTCGAAGCTCTCACCCGAAACGGCATCATCAAAACGCGATACGAGGACCAGCGCCGGCTCGGCGACCTGCTGCCGCCCGATTGCGCCGTGCTTCCCGCCGGTGTCTACGGCTTCTGCGAAGGCTTCAAGGGCACGGACTGCGCCACGCTCCCGGACGTCACCGAGGAGTTCGCATGCACCGTCGCCGCCGGATTGCGCAATAGCGCCAATCTCTCCGAAGAATCCCTTTTGCTGCTTCACGGTCGAGTCGATGTCCCGCCCAAGCTCCTGGTTTGGGACGCCGACGCTGACTCGCTCACTCTTTATGTCCGACTCTCTCAGGCCTTCGTCGGCGTCGTCGCCGACCGCGACGGCGACGGTGAATTCACCGAAGACTACACCACCGTCCCGAGCTGCCTCGCCGGAAATCCCGCCAGTCAAACCGAGTGCGCGATCTGGGGGGCGTGCTTTGACGTGAACTTCCAAGGTCAATTCACTCTGACCGCCGGCGAGGACGGCGCTTACACGCTTACCTTTGCGCTGGTGGACGCCAATCTGAGTTCCGCCACCGGCTGCTCCGGCGGCGTCGTGATTCCGGGTGCGTATGAAACCCTCGAAGCCATCTTCGAAGGCCTCGTCTTCGATCAGATTCAAACCCTGGTCGACAACAACGTGCCTCCGCTGACCCTTCAAGGTCTCGATTTCGGCGGTGTCATGACTCTGGAGGAACTGCGACTCCTTACTCATGGAAATGAGTTCGACGCCTCATTTGAAGACTGCTTCGGATTGACGGCCGAGCCGGTTCCCTCGGATTGACCCGGGACGGGAAACGGTCTTGTGGCAACGGGAATCCGGCCGTGTCTGAATCAGGTTATGTGCCTTGGGAATGCAAAGCGAATTTGTGCCTCGCTGGCGGCGCTTCAGTGGGCGTCGTCCATCTCCGGAACACGGCAAGGCAAGACACTCCGATCCACGCTCCAAACCACGCCCCAAACAGTATAAGCTGCGGCTGAATGGGAACGGAGTATCGCGGTCCCACGCCGGCCACAAATGCAGACGGGACGATCTGAAGGCCGACCACGGCGGCGACAATCAACCACAATCGCCGTTCGGTCGAAAAGAGCGACGCCGCCAAACCCAGCAGGCAGAAGGCTACGGTGACCTCATAAAGCGAGTCCAAGACAGGACGAGGCGCCGGCCCGAGCTCGAACACACGATGGTACATCCGAACCATCACCTCCCAAATCGGCGTCGTCGCTTTGGGTTCTGATGAGAGCGGAAGAAAGTCCGAGTACGTCGCGAGCACTGCGGCATGAGGCTCACGGTACAAACCTGAATCAAACACCACGGCGCACCGCGGGCGCTTGCCACCGACGCCGGGCGCCCCCCCGGGGACGTACCGATAGCTGGAGTCGGGCGAGAGCAGCATCCACGCCGTGTATCGAACCGAATCGAAGGCGAGTTTCTTCGGATCGCGCTTCAGTGATTCCCAGGCCGCCGCGCCGAGTTTTTGGCTGGATTCCTTGAGCGAAGCGTTTTCTACGTCGCGATACGCCATCCACACCGTCCACGCAAGTCCCTCGTCGGCATCGGCGTCGAGTTTCCCGGCGCGCTTGGCTTCGGCAACCACGCCCCGCAGCTCGCTAAGCGCCGGTCCGGAGCTTTCCTGAGGCCGCTCCACAAAAACCGCTCGGTTGTACAAGGCGAAATCGAGCGTCCGCGTGAAGCTCTGGGCGCCATGAACGAATTGATTGTGGACCATCCAAGGGAGGATGAATAGAATCGAAGGAAGGAGCACGGCGACCGCGGGGCGTAGGGAGATGCGCCTCGCGCGAACCATTTCCCAACCCACTAAAAACGCGCAGAGCGCGGTCAGGGTCAATCCGATGGGGCGAAAAAGATAGGCAATTGCGGCGGCGGTGGACGCCCAAAAGATCGCTCCGGCGCGGTTGGTGCGGGCAAAAGTTACGAGAAAATAGAGGCAGCAGGCCGCACCGAGAATAAACGGAGTTTCGGACATGACCTGCGGCGCAAAGGCGATAATCTGCAAATTGAGCGCCGTCGCCAGACCGACAAAAAGCGTCAAACCGCGCCCTCCCGTGACACGCCAGGCAGTCGCGGCCGTAGTGAAAACGACCCCCGCCGTCATCAGATGCTGCAATCCGGAGAGCACTGCCGGACTCCACGAGTCGAATACTGCGAACACGGCGGCCAAGAGCATGGGGTACGCGGGTGTCCGAATGAGGAATAGCTCATTCGATAACCCCCGCCCGTGAAGCAAGTCAGCGGCGAGCTCGAGATACTCCATCGACGTCGGCGTGACCCACAAGTTCGTCGCGGTGAACGAAAGCGCGTTAATGCCCAGCGCCGCGAGCAGAACGACCAACAGCGGGCCGCGGGCAGTTTTCATAGCGCTATTCATGAAGCCGCTCCCGATAGGCGTGAAGCAACCGCGCCTTGCCCATCAACTCTTGAATTTGCGATTACGCTGCTCGCAGCCGCCCGCGCCATTCTTTTCATCGCGCTTCCAAGGATGACCAGTCCAAACGCGGCGTACAACATGAGAAAGGGTTTCACGGGGAGGGCATAACGAGTTTGGGATCCGCTGAGGAACGCCGAAATCAACACGTGACTGGCGACGACGGCGCCCACGATGAACCACGGTCCGCGTGCCCGCGTCAACATCGTTGCCCCGCCCGCGAAAAGGCAAAGGATCATTAGTTCCTCGTACAGCGAATCGCCAACTCCCAAAACCGCCGGTCCGCGCTCCACGCGATTAAGAAAGTTGCTTGCAATCCCTTTCCCTACTTCGGTTATCGGACGGTGATCAGACGCTAAAGGCAAATAGTGACGTGAATCGTTTAATAACCACTCCCAGGAACCCGGCCCGAATGCATAGGTTCCTATGTCAAAAAGGTCCGCGGTTCCATTGCGGCGACCTTCAATTCCCGGCGCGCCTCCCGGTACAAACCGGTATGCCGGATCCGGCGCAATTAGCAGCCACACCGCGTACTTCACAGTTCCCACCGCGATGTCGGGCCAATGCTCCTTCATTAAGTCCAGACCCGCGCGTCCTAGAATCGCGCTCGACTCAGCAAACGTTGCACCGCGAACCGCCTGATATGCTCGAATCACCGTGGCCCGATCCCGATAATCGGCGGTCGCCGGGAGATGTCCCATGTCAACGGCTTCGCCGATGACGGCATGAATTTCACGCATCGCCGGGCTGGCGGTCGAATCCAGACCGTCAAAGGTCGCAGCGCGAAGGTAATACATATAGTCGAGGCAGCGATCAGCCTGCGTGCCGCCGTGATAGTACGCGCTGATTGCCATCCACGGTGTCATCACGAGCGCCGCGGGAACGATCGCAAACCCCGTCGCACCAAGCAGACGCGCGAATCGCAGACGCGGTCGGCCATCCCACTCCGCCCCAACACTCTTACCGGTTCGCCGTTCTTGCCATAGGCGCCAAACCGCGCACGCCGAAGTGATCGCCAGCAGGTACATCCCCACGGGACGAATCAGATAGCCGACGCCCGCGAAAAGGGAAACGAACGCCAAATCACGTCGATTCCCCTCTTGATGAAATCGAATCAATAGGCCCACGCAGGCGCACAGCACGAGCATGAACGGGGTCTCGGTCAGGGCCAGGTTGGCGTAGGTGAGAATCTGGAGGCTGAGGGCACTTAGAATCCCGGCGAGCAGCGCCACGAACCGATTGGCGCTGATGCGCCATCCGATCCAGGCGACGATCACCGCCGTCGCGGCCGCCATCCCGTGATGGACAATCTGAATGACGACGGGACTGGCAGAACCCGCCAGAAGGAAGATCGCCGCGAGGAAAACCGGGTATCCCGGCGTGCGGATTAGATACAATTCGTTTTCCACGTCGAATCGATCCGCTAGTCCCGTCGCAAGTTGGATGTAGTCGATGGAATCCGGATAGACCCACAATGGCGTGGAAAGAAGCGAAAGCACGTTCGTCACGAGCGCGACGCCGCCCACAAGGCAAAAGACGTAATTCTTGGAAATGCTTCGTTTCACGGTATTCCAGAGAGTCGCACCGTCGAGATTATCGGTCATTGTGGTTTCGAGATTTACTACTTTGGAATGTGGCTGAATCTGGTTTTCGGGTGGGGAAATCAGTCCGGGAAGTGAAGATCGTCGCCGCCTAGCTCACGTTCGAGTTGTTCGACGAATTGCTCCAATTTTTCGAGGCGATCGATAGCCAATCGCCGAACGGGTTCGAACCGAAAGGACTCATCCAGTCGGGCATCCCAGAAATGATATTCCTTTTTTCGCCGCCAGGAATCTATGAAGGCCTCAACTCCCTTGCCCTCAATGACATTGCGCCGCAGGGAATTCCATGCCGCAACCAGCCCGAATTCACTAAGGTTTTCGGCATCCGCAAGCACCTGGGCTTCGATACCGAACGGCTCTTTCAGGTGCCGAGTCCTGACGGCTTGGGTCGCTCTTTCCATCGTCTCCTTAGAAAGGATCTCGCCGAGGCATCGATCCATGAATCGGGCGGAGACTTCACATTGGGCCTCCGTCGCTGAAGTGATGCGGACATCAAATCGATCCAGGTCGCCCGCTTTCCAGCGCTCAATCCAATGCGAATCGTGGTACAACCCGGCGGCCGTCAAGGCCAACGTATCCGGGTTGTGATGTCGAACCGCCGGAATCTTGCAAATGCGCAGGCACGATTTCGTCACGCAAAACACATGTTCCCACAGGATCGGGTCTGGCTCGCCGCCCGGCATCACCATCATTAAATCCGTACGGGCGGATTTCCAAACGAGGTCTCGGTCCACGGTCAAAATCCTCGATGATATCGAGATTTGAAACCGCAGGGCCTCCACGACATTGGCGAATACCCTGCTATTTCCGACTCCAATCGGGCTGGGTTTAGGTTACTAGCCCAACTCGTTTCCTCTGGCACGACCTAGTGGCCGAAATCCCTCGCTAACGTTGTTCTAGAATAAAAACAACTTCAGAGTCACTTTCTTCCCACGAGACTTCTCATGAGCCACCTCTATTATGGCGCATTCTGATCAATATTGACGGTTTACCCAGGGTTGAATAACTCCGTTGACAACGGCCCGAACCCGCGCCGCAAGGTGCGAGTTGAATCAATTCACCATTGACGCCTTCAGTTTGAAGGGTTGGCCGAAATTCCCATTCTAGCCACAAGGTGACGGAGATTTCAACAGAATTCAGAGCAAACAGTCTCAATGTCTTGCCCTGAAAAAATGAACCCGGAACGTGCCGGACGCTTGATCCATAAGACCATTCTCCCGGGGCGGTGGACTAGGGAAACCCAAAAAAGAGCAGTGGTTCCTGAAGCCCTGAGTAGGTAGGGGACAAGAGATCGGACTTCTTGAGCCGCGACACCGGACGGGCGAAATCTCAGGAGTCCTATCGAATTCTCTCGGCACTGGGAAGACTTTGTTGGCCACGAAATCCGATTCCGTGTCCCCGCAGTATTATTACGATAGGGCACATGGAAACCCGATGGACCCATCGGGGGCAAGGTTGTCTCTGTTAGAACGGGCGAATCCAAGTTACAATCGCCGGGGTTCCGTCCCCGAGACTGGGCGAGCCGGGCAACACTGCGGGGAGTATCCACGATGCCCCAAAGCAACACGGACGTTCAGCACGCGGCGCTTTGGCTCATCGGGCCGGACGTGCCCGGACTGCTTCGCCTTGGGGCCAAATTCGTATTCGAGCGTGGCGGCAACATCGACAAAGACATTGCCGACAAGTTCGGCGAGAAGGCCGTCATCTTCATGAGCATCACGGCCAAGCCCGCCGACATCAAGCGGATGGACCAGGACAAGGAATGGCTCAAGCAGGCGAGCGGCTGCGGCGTTGTCTTTCAGGCGATGAAGGAGCCGACCGTTCCGCCCGGTTTCCGCGAGGAGCTGTACGGGTTCGACATCGTCACCGACGACGTACCGGGTCTTATCGCCGAGGTGACGGATCTGCTCGCCGAGTATGAAATGCTCATCGTGGGGCACACGGGAGAACGACGCGTGCTTCCCGGACCGCGGAAGCAGGCCCAAGGGGGGCAGAAGTTCATCGTGATGCTTCCCATGGAGTTCGACCATTTCCGTTTTACCCGGGCGATGGACGACCTGATGAAGAAATACAACGGGACGATGAAGACACCGCTACGAACCGTGCCCGGTCTACTTTGGTGGTGGCAATAGGCGCCCCGCCGGTGGGGCGCTCCGTTTTCGTCCATTCGCTTTCGTGCCCAAGTTCAAAACGCCCGAGACCGCCGGTCAATTCCTTCGCATCTGAATACCGATAAGAAAAGCGTCTACCTGGGAAGCAGGATGCCGCGAATGCCCATTGAAATCAGCCTCGTTCTGGCGACGCACAACCGCCGCGAGGTGGTTGTTCAATCTCTTCAGAACATCCCACGCGATGATCTGAAATCCGAGGCGGTCGAAGTCATCGTGGTGGACAACCAATCGACGGATGGAACCGTGGACGTGATTCGCAATCTTGCGGATGTCCTGATTCCGCTTAGATCCAACTTGGGGAGCTGCGGCAAGGCGCTTGGTGTGGATCACGCCCGGGGGAAATTTGTCGTTTTTCTGGATGACGATTCGATACCGAAACCGGGGTCGCTTAGCCGAATGGTGGAGCGGTTCGGCGAGAATCCGCGGCTGGGCGCGGCGGGATTCACGGTGCACTTGCCGAACGGGGATCGGGAAGGAGCGGCGCTTCCCGGTGTTTTCGTCGGGTGCGGTGTCGGGTTTCGCGCCGACGCCCTTCGCGCGGTCGGTGGTCTGGATCGAACGTTTTTCATGCAGGCCGAGGAGTACGACCTTTGCTTTCGACTGGCGTCCGCGGGCTGGGACGCGGATGTTTTCGACGACCTGCACGTCGTCCATTTGAAGACGGATAAGGCCCGGCGAAGCGAACGCACGACGTACTACGATGTGCGGAACAATCTTCGCGTACTGGGTCGTTACGTCCCCCGGCCCCATTATCGAGCAATGCGCGAGGACGTGATCGAGCGGTATCGTTTCCTTTCGGAAAACGCGGATCACGGCGAGGCATTCGACCGTGGCATCGCCGACGGCAAGCGACTGGCCTGGAGCGAACGTCGTACCCACCGCCGGTTTCGTCTCACTCCCGAGGCATTCGAAAAGTTTTTCAAATGGAAGGCTCTGGAAGCGCGTATGCGGCGGCTTCGATCGACCGGCGTTCGACGGGTACTTTTGGCCGACCTGGGCAAGCACATTCTGGGATTCCATCGGGCCGCCGCGGCGACCGGACTGCAGATCGCGGCCATCGCCGACGACGGATTCGCCCGCGCCGGCCGTACGTATCGCGGGATCGAAATCCTAACGGTCCAGGAAGCGATAATTCGGTCCTTCGACGCGATTGTGGTCAGCAATCTCGCCTCGGTTCACGCCGCACGGACGCGCTACCGATTGCAGGCTTTGGGCGTCGGCCCGGCCCACGACTGGTACGGCGAGCGGACCGGCAATGCTGAAAACGAGGGCGACGCGGGAATGGACTCGCCCGCCCCCATCACGGCGACCGATGATACGCACGCGGCCATCGGCGCCTTCCCGACGTTGTAACTGATCGCGCCCGCCGCGGAGGCTCGTTGCGTGGGTAAGGTCGCGCTCATCACCGGCATCACCGGACAGGACGGCTCCTATCTCGCCGAAATGCTCCTCCAAAAGGACTACACGGTCCACGGTGTGATCCGCCGCGCGAGCGTCTTCACCACCGAGCGCATCGACCATCTATACCGCGATCGTCACGAACCCGGCGTGAAGCTCCACCTTCACTACGGCGATCTGCTCGACGCCATCAGTTTGCGGCGGATTCTCAGCGAAGCCAAACCCGACGAGGTCTACAATCTGGCCGCCCAGTCGCATGTGCGCACCAGTTTCGATCAGCCTGTGTACACGGCGCAGACCGTGGCGATTGGTTCACTCCACGTGCTCGAGGCTCTGCGCGATTATCGTGATTCGACCGGGCGGGAGGTGCGTTTTTATCAGGCGTCCAGCAGCGAGATGTACGGCAAGGTCGCCCAGGTTCCGCAAAACGAATACACGCCGTTCTATCCACGAAGCCCCTATGCCTGCGCGAAAGTGCAGGCGTATTGGCAAACGATCAATTACCGAGAGGCCTACGGATTGTTCGCCTGCAATG
>Ga0187893_10008627_pt1 | contig 15975 bp, 11 predicted proteins | sample MA1701074metaG_FD_139574 | JGI IMG/M metagenome (GOLD analysis project Ga0187893, IMG submission 139574) | White microbial mat communities from a basaltic lava cave in the Kipuka Kanohina Cave System on the Island of Hawaii, USA - MA170107-4 metaG ...
ACTCTGGAGCCGGGGGAGTTGCTGGAAGAGACGGTAATCACAGAACGCTACCAAATTGGTCGAACACCGTTCCGAGAAGCGTGCCACTGGCTGGAGGCCGAAGGTTTGATCGAAATCATTCCCCATCGCGGCTGTTTTGTCGGTTCGTTCTCCAACAAGGACATCAACGATCTATTTGAACTGCGGTTGATCGTGGAACCCCAGGTAGCCGAATTGGCCTGCCTTCGCAGCCATGCCGCACAATTGCAGGTACTTGAGAAGAACATCGCTGAAGCCCAGCGTCTGACGAAGTCAAAGCGTCCCAACACCAATCCCAATATCAACTGGAACAGCATGGCGTTCCACGTCGAACTGGCAAAACTGACTCAAAATCAAGAACTCCAAAATGTCATCGAGGCGATTCACACCAAGCTGATGCGGATTGTCATGTTCACGGCCAGGCGCACTCCGGAGAACTTTCCCTTCAATGCCATTCATCCGGAGATTTACGAAGCCGTTCGTGCTGGGAAATCTGCCGATGCCCGCAAAGCCATGGTCAAGGATGTCGAAAGCGCCCGAAATTGGATCAGTGATTTCGGGCGCTGATTTCATCGACAACCTCGGACTCTCGCCGGCTCCTACTGTTTCAGGCAGCCCCCCTTTTTGCGCTTGAACTTCTTCCCTTTTTCATATTTACTAAACACATTATAAATATATTGCGTGAATATCAACACGTACCAACCTCGGACAAAGCTCGATGTGGAGATACCTAAGTAGTTTGCCCCTGAAGCGCCCTGCCAGTGTCGCCACGCTGGGGGAAGGCAATACTGCGTTGGTTCCCAGTCTGCGTCTGGGATCTGTTCTGGGATTGAAGCAGCTTTGGTTTAAGCTCGAAAGCCAGAACCCCACAGGCTCGTTCAAAGATCGATTTGCAAGCCTGGCTATCTCGTTGATGCGAGAGGAAGGCCGGACCAAGATGCTGGCTACCTCTTCGGGGAATACCGGCTCGGCCCTGGCGGCGTACGCAGCCCGTTTTGGTCTCGACCTGGAGTTGTATGTGCTCGAAAATGCTCCCGAGGAAAAGCTGCTTCAGTGTCTGGCCTTCGGGGCCCGAATCTTCAAGGTCAGGAACTTCGGCATTTCGCAACAAGCCACTGATGCGGTTTTTCGCCGACTCCAGAATCGAGCCCGCACGCAAAAATCAGCACTGTTGATCTCGGCTGTGTGCATCAGCCCGCGCGAAATGGAGGGCGTCAAAACGATTGCTCTGGAGATATGCGAGCAACTCGAGTCCTCTCCGGACCACGTCTTCATTCCCGTGGGGGGAGGGGGACTTTTTGTGGAGTGTTATCGCGGTTTCAAGGAAGCCTTCGAAAAAAAGACGGTCCCAAGGATGCCCCGTTTGCACGCAGTCCAGCCAGACGGCTGTGCCACGGTAGTCGGCCCTCTGGCTCTAGGTCGGCGCCGGGCCGAACCCGTTACTTGCACCAGTCAGATCTCAGGATTGCAGGTCGCCAGCGTTCTGGATGCCCAGGAGGTCATGGATCAGATTATCCAAACCGAGGGCAGCGGGCAGATGGTTTCCGATGCGTCTGTGCTTTTCTGGCAGAGACGAATGGTCCGCGAAGAAGGAATCTATACCGAACCGGCTGGCGCCACGGCACTTGCTGGCCTGGCGGCGGCTGTTGAGAAGGGACTGATTCAGCCTGACGAGCGAGTGGTTTGTCTCGTGACTGGCAATGGATTCAAAGATCTGAAGTCCATTGAGGGGATTGTTGGAAGCACGCCGATTCCCCTCATTGAGGGTGACGAGATTTGAAGAGGGAGGATCCTTAGAACTGGATGCCAGCACGCTGGATCAAAATCCGTAGGTCATTGGGTAACACTTCTTCTTGCTGGAGCAACAGCGACTAGCAACACTCAGTTTTTACAGTAGCCAACAAAACAGAAAAGGTGAGATTTGACTAATGAGCAATCCAGTATTGTCACCTTGGATTGGGCAACCCTTTCGCTAGGTGAGCGGATTCGTTACGTTGAAGTCGAGGGCTACGTGGTCCTGCCCAACCTCTTGTCGAGTGAGCACATTTCACAGCTCAAAGCTCAAACGGCCAAGCTCGAGACGAAAGCCGTAGACTATAGCGTTCACCAGCAAGTAAGGCCCAATATACAGTTTGAAGGAGGCGCGATCACCGAACTGGCTGCCCATCCACCAGCAATTGCATTTCTCAAAGAGCTGATGGGGGAACAGATTATCTTGATGTCCTACGCCTATGCGCGCTCTGAACCAGGACACCCTGGCATCAGTCTGCACACGGATGGGCAGCCCTATGGCTCTAAGATCTTTGGATTCGAAGGTAGCTGTCCGTGGTTGGTCAGAGTCTTGTACTACCTGGATGAATTGACACCGGAGGTTTCTCCATTTAGAGTCGTGCCGCGCTCGCACCTGTCGATGCATGCTGACGCCAATCCGTACAAGCGATATGAATCACATCCCGAAGAGCGAATGGTCCCGGTGAAGTCGGGTTCAGCCGTTCTCATCAATCATCGCGTGTTTCATGGAAACTTTCCTAACACCGGCACAAGGTCTCGGGAGATGCTGGCGATCGCCTACAGGCCGGCCTGGGCGAGCCCTGTAGCGGAAGTTGCTGCTTGGAATCAGGAAGAGATAGATCGACTGCCTCAATCGGTTCGATTCGTATTCGGGGATCGCAATACCCGACACTGGGATTTTGGTGGAGGAAACAAGCCCCCGAACATGGCAAAAGTTGCTCCTGGAATCAATCCGAGTCGCTGGATTCGCAACTAATTTGAGTAGCCGTTCACCAGCCCAAGGATGATGACACATACGACTTCCCTCAAATGAGTCATGAAACTTCAGGATCGAGTGGCCCTCATCACCGGCGGCGGGACTGGTATTGGCAAGGGCATCGCCCGGCGTTTTCTCGAAGAGGGCGCCAAGGTGATGTTGGCGCAGCGCCGGCTGCCCGTTGTCGAGGAAACTGCCCGCCAATTGGATCCGACAGGTTTTCGAGCCAAGGCCACCGCTTGCGATGTCTCCTCGCGACAGCAGGTGGAGAGGCTGGTCCAAGCAACGATTGACCAGTTCGGTCAAATCGACATCCTGGTCAACAACGCCGCCATCACAGGAATGCCCGCCGTCTCCCCCTTCTTGGAGTGCTCCGACGAGACCTGGGACACGGTTCTCGACGTAAATTTGAAAGGTGCATTTCTTTGTTCGCAAGAGGCAGGACGCCACATGGTAAGTCGGAAACGAGGAGTCATCCTCAATATTTCCTCAGTCGGAGCTTTCGCGGCACAGCAGTTGGCTGCGGCCTATTGCGCGAGCAAAGCCGGGATGGAGGGCTTGACCAAAACCATGGCTCTGGAACTGGCAGTTCACGGTGTCCGGGTCAATGGGATTGCACCGGGCGACATTGTCATAGAGAAGAACCAGGATGTAGTTGGCGATCTCACTGGGGTGGGAGTCGACCCAGCGTATTTGCGAAAGACCCCGTTGGGCCGTCGCGGTTTGCCCGAAGAGATTGGGGCTGCTGCCGCATTTCTGGCTTCGGACGAAGCCAGCTTTGTTCACGGAACGACGTTGATTGTGGATGGCGGATTTTTGATCTATTAGCTGGTGGCCAACGACAACGGTGCCGAAGAGCCAAAGACCTTCTCAAGGTGTCAGATATCGGCCGAGAGATTCCTTTGAAAATATGGAGTGGGAGCCGCTGTCTCCAGCCGCGAACAGGTTTCGCGCAACCCGTCGCCGCTCGGGCGGCGGACGCACGAGGGGCTCCCAGTCGCAGCAACCGAGCGTTATTTCGGTCAAGCCCATCGCAGTCGGAATCTAGGCTGGCTTCCTGCTTTCGTGGTAATGACTGGTCGAAACGAGAGCCTCACCACACTGTACGGGCTCTTGCGCACGAATATTCAGACGCCTGGGAGGAACAGTAGCTGTACCTCTCGAATGAGAGGATCCCGTGTGGAGAACCTGATGCGAAAAATCATTCCCATTCTTCTATTTCTACTGACCGGAGCCGCTGTGACATCCTCAACCCATTCAATCCTTCGATGGAAGCAGGGCAAAGATCTTCTACTACCCAAAGGCGGCTACGGATCCGGATTCCTTGATGGAAAACTGATTCTGGCCGGCGGCACACATTGGAAGGATGACAAAAAGCTGTGGCTCGACGAAGTCGTCGCCTATGATCCCGAAGAGGACAAGTGGGAAATCCTGACGCCACTTCCAAAACCATTGGCCTATGGAGCTTCCGCCAGTCAAGATGGGATTTTCTATTTTGTGGGTGGGGCTGGACCAGAAAGGCCTGAACGGGCCGGCTATCGGTTGAGGAAGCAGAATGGAAAGTATCGTTGGCAGCAGTTCACGACGCTGCCGATGGATCGTTGCTATTCGAAGGCCGTCATCCTCAAGAATGAGTTGTTTCTTGTCGGTGGCGGCGACAACGTCGCCGATCTTTCTACCGCCTCGTCGATCCTGCTGTCTGCATCACTGTCGGAACAAAACTCTGTTTGGAAGACGCGCAGTCCAATTCCCGGTGAGGGAAGGGCGGTTTTTGCGGCTGCCGCCTGCAACGGGCAACTCTATGTTTTCGGTGGTTGCAATGCTGATGCTGGCGGCGTCCGCAACCTTGCCTCTGCTTATCGGTATGATCCATCGCTCGACCGCTGGAACCGCTTGAAAGATACGCCCGCCCCTGTGCGCGCGTGGAGCGCCAGTTCGCCCGATAAGCGTTTTATCTTTCTGTTTGCCGGATATTCGAGTCCGACGCCTTCGGATCCCACCATTCCCAAAGATGGACAGTTTGAGAAAAGAGTCTATCGTTACGATACGGTCAGCGACGAATACCAGGAAGTATCTCCGTTGCCACACGCGAATGCCGACATTTCGTTCCACTTTTTCAAAGGTATCGCTTACGGTGCCGGCGGAGAGCCGAGAGGAAAGGCCCGCTCGCCGTGGACGTTCATTGGACAATTTTAGTTTTTGCGGGTGGCCCTTGAGAGCTATGCACAGGATGGCCGGGAGTGGATGGATGCTTTGCTGGATGGATGCTTTGCTGGATGGATGCTTTCCAAATCAGCAAGTCATCGACTGATCGCAGATGTGCTCAGCCCGCGAATCGTGGAGCTATCAAAGAAGGAGTCTCTTGGAAAAACGACAGCTGGGAAAAACTGACGTTCAAGTCAGCCGCCTGGGCCTAGGCTGTACCACCTTCGGCAGAGAGATCGACGAAGCCGCATCCTGCCGCGTAATGGCCGCCGCCCTCGATTTCGGTTTGACGCTTTTCGACACAGCCGAGGCCTATGGTGGCGGACAGGCTCAGCAGTACCGTCGAAATGCCTTCGGTGTGGACGATGTAAGAGAAGTCAGTTCGGAGATGCATTCTTCGGAAAAGATTATTGGCCGTTGGCTCAAGGCCTGTGGCAACCGCTCCTCCATCACTCTCCAGACCAAGGTAACGACGAACTTCACTCAACAACACGTTCAGGAAGCAATCGACTCCAGCTTGCAGCGGTTGCAAACCGACTGGATTGATCTCTATCTTTTTCATTCCTTCGACGCCAAAACTCCCCTGGAAGACGGTCTAGAGGCTATGACGCGAGCTGTCGAGCAGGGTAAGATTCGCGCTGGCGGCTGCAGCAATTTCAGCGCTTCCCAGCTCGAACAAAGCCTTGAAGTCAGCAAGCATGGAGGTTGTCAACGCCTCGAAGAGGTACAGCCTCCCTATAGCCTGGTGGCACGCCAGATTGAGGCGGATCTGTTGCCTCTCTGTGAAAGGGAGCAAATCGGCGTCGTGGTCTACAGCCCCCTCGCTGCAGGCTTTCTCAGCGGCAAGTATCAACCAGACCGTACCGCAATTCCGAAGGGCTCGCGTTTCGACGTCATTCCCGGTCATGCTGATATTTACTTCAACGAAAAAAACTTCGACGTCGTCGAAAAGCTGCGTCGGAAATCCGAACGGTGTGGTGTTTCCATGGTCCGTTTGGCTATGGCCTGGGTCCTGCAAAAACAGAGCATCACTTCGGTCTTGGTTGGAGCCACCGGTGTTCATCATTTGGAGAATGCAGTGGCCGCTCTGGAAATGCCTTTCCCCAAGGAATGGATAACCGAAATGGATGAGTGGGGAGCCAGCTCAGCGAACTCCGGCGGTACGCAGACCAAAGCGGGCCGTTCATGAAATCCCACCGTGTCGGCATTGCCCGACTGCTCCACGAATCCAACACCTTTTTGCAGGTTCCTGCGCGGTGTCGCCACTTTTAGCAAGTTAGCCTCACTCAAGAGGAACCCTTTACGCTGGTCGAGTGGTCCACACGAACTGGGTGGTTCAGCGCGCTCTCCATTCGGAAGCGACAAAAACCAACGTGGAGGCTACGACCGTTGCACCAGCTCCAGCGAAAATCCAACGATAGCCCGCGTGGTCGGCCAGAAAGCCCCAGACCGGAGGCCCCACGAACATCCCTAAACTCGAAGAGGAAATATAGAGACTCATCGCAGTTCCAGTTCCCGCAGGTTGAAACCGTTCCGCTGCAATCGCGCTCAACGCCGGATAGTAGATGCCGTGGCTCATCCCGATAACAATGCCAAGCCCTCCGAGTTGCCAAATTTGCGAAACCTGAGGCAGCGCTGCCAAGCAGACTCCGTAGAGCATCAGACTTGAGACAGCGGCAAGTCGCCGTTGCTCTGTCTCAAGAAACTGGCTGATTCCCATACGCGTTAACACAGCGCCAACTCCGTAGCCCAACCCAAATAGAGAGACAGCGCCACCACCCAAGGAACTCAGCGCTGGCGCCAGAAAGGTCTGCCAGACCGAGAAGCAGAATCCAAAGCCGAAAGAGAAACAGAGGATCGATTTCAACTTAAGGAAATTTCGCTTGAAACCCTTGGAGAAAGGCACAGAGGGGAGGTCTTGCCTCTGCAATGATTCAGGTAGCTGGCGGATTATCCAAATCATGCTTCCATGAATGCCCAGAATCGCAAGGAACGTTCCGCCAATTCCACCGAACCTCTGGAAGAACTCGGCCAATGAAGGTCCTGCAGCCAGCATGACGAAACCCGGAAGTCCGAAGTATCCAAGCATCCTCCCTTTCAGATGGTGAGGCACTGAATCCACCAAGTGAAAGACAACACCGGCCGTTACCATCGCTGCTCCAGACCCATGGAGTATCCGCGCCAGAAAGATGAAATCTGGCCACTTTAGAGCCACTAAATAATTTAAGCTGCCAAGAACTCCTAGGCAGGCGCCGATCAAAGCTGTAGTGATGTTCCCGTAGCGGTCTGCAATGTGGCCCGCCAAAATCTGAACCAAAAGATAAACACTGAAGTAGGCTCCCATGGCCCAGCCAATCTTCTGCGACGACCAGCCCCTCTGCGCCAGAAACTCCGGCAAAAGGACCAGCATCCACACCGCTAGACTGATCAGCGCACTGATTTGTAGATAGGCAGAGAGTCGAAGGGATTCCTGTGCGCTATGATGATTCAATGGTTTTGGTGACGCTGTCAACCCCATCTCGAGTCGTTTCCTCTGGTTTTCATTGGAAAGTGGCGAGACGTCCGTCGGACTCCAGGATGGGATATTGTGATCCGATCATGACAAGCCACAAAACCAAGACTAGACTTCACTGCTAGATTGATGAAGGTAGTCATAGGCAACCTCTGCATAGCCTTCAGAATAACTACACTCGATGTAATACGCGTCGCTGTACCGAATCGGAACCAGGGGAGTCAAGTCGCACAATGGAGACGCACCGAGAGAGATTCGCCCCTGTCCTTTTGCTTGGAAGTGAATCTCTAAGTCCTGAGTCACGTTGCCACAGTCGATCAACTGCTTGATGGCAGGGCCAGGACGATCCGCACGAGGAATCATCTTAAGGCGCCAGGCGGGGACTAGAGCCGGCATGCGATGCTGACCTGCATCCTCGTGCATGGTGGAACTAATCTGGAGAACTGGAACTCCCGCGAGAGAGCTCTCTGTTTGCAAAGTTGGTCCAACGTTTTGAATCCGGACTTGTGCAAACAGCTTGGGAGTGCCGTATATCTCACGGCCAGCGGCAATGCCTGCCGGACCATTGTGGAACACGTGAGAGCAGTAGAAGCCTTCCCTTAACTCGAAACGACACTTCATCAATAGCAAAGATTCCTGAAAGGCTCCGTAACTCGTGCAGAACGGAACGTCAATACCGCCGGCCACGCACAAACCATCGTCAGCAGCTATCAGCGGTTCGGGCAAGAATTGCGACACCGCCTGCGTTGCCGCATAAAAGAAGACAAACTGCATCTTGACGTTTCGATACATCGCTGGCAACGGTGGGTAGAAGGGGCTATCCACGGGCACGCACCAACCCTCAGAATGCTTCAATTTCATTTGGATTCCTTATGAAAGTAAGATCGTGTAGCGCACAACTTGATTTGCCAGGCAGGTCTGCACCTCTGGACCACTTGAAAGACGGAAAGCCGTATGAATTGGGTCAACGCCAGCTCGGGGTACTCAGCGATATTCAATGGACACTGACCGCAGGATGGGTGAATTCGCAGAGTCTGGACTGATTAAGGTTGCTTTGTATTGGATCCAGTCTCCGCTCCCTTTTATCCCCTCCAAACTGGCGCCGGAAGTTTGAAAGTAGGTTCCCTCCCCACGAGGCCCTTGCCACGGCGTGATACTCAGAGTTTCGGTGCTTGACGCTCGCTTGAGTTGAAACTCCACCCGCGAGCGAAATGATGTCTCGGCCTTCCAGAGCAGGCTCTGCAAGCGCGCTTCAGAGCCTGCACGAAAGGGAGCCGAGATGTAGTCATACCGGTCGCTGCGATTGTAGATATTGCCGATATCGGCAACATTCATCAAGTGAGGTCCCAGACCGGGCAGCAGGCTCTTTCGATCCGCAGAGTATCCATTGGAACTTCCCCAATAGAGAAATGAGTCGTTGCGGTGATTCCCTTCATAGGAGTGACAGGTAATCAAAATGTCTTTCCATCCGTCACGGTTGAAGTCAGCAATCATGGCTCCAGACGCGGAGTGAGTGGGCAGCAAAGTGACTGTTGCCGGGTCAAACCCCTGCGCGCCATTCCAATAAATACGCGAAGGAGCGTTCCGGGTCGACCCGGCGTGGTAGCTCGTCAAGACCAGGTCCAGTTTTCCATCACGGTTCAAATCGGCAACGGTGACATCTTCATTCCCCACGGAAGGCAGCACTTGGCGACGATCTGCCGAATACCCGCTGGCACTTCCCCAATAGATAAAGGTATCCGCTTCAGGCGACCCGCCAAACGACCGAGGCTTTCCCGGAGGTGGATTCTTATCCCACAGGTTCGCGACGATCACTTCCAAATAACCGTCGCCGTTGAGATCAGCCACCTCGACAGAAACGGCGGCGCCGCAAGGCAATGATTGTCTGCGGGCATTGTCGAACCCGTTAGCGCTATTCCAGAGGATCACAACTTCGCCTGCGGTGGTTGGGAAAATCGCATCGGGCCAGCCATCTCGATTCAGGTCGGCGATAGCATGGAAGCGGACGCTCCTGATTTTGAAAACAAAACGGTTGGCGACCGAATAGCCTGTCGGTCCTCCCCAGTAGAGCCCCGCACCTTCTTCTCCGGCAGCCCACTCGCTTAAAGCCAGATCTAGATAACCGTCTCGATTGAAATCCGCAGCTTGGCCGGACATCGCTTGTTTTCCCTTGATGGCACTCTTTTGAATGGGAGCATAACCCTGCGGGCGGCCCCAATAGATCGTTGACTCAGTTTCTGGCACGTAAAGGTCAGGAAAACCATCGGCGTTCAGATCGGCTGCGGCATAAGCGTTGGGACCGCGGGTCGGCAAAGACTGCCGACGTGAGGGATCGAACTGTCCGCGCGCATCACCCCAATAAATGTAAGTGTCCGTCGGGCTGCCGGCCGTCCCGTCTTCTTTGTTCGCAAACACGAGGTCAGGCTTCCCGTCTCGATCCAGATCTCCAACGGCAATTCCTGAAGCCCCTTGCGTTGGCAACTCCAACCGCCGCTCGGGGCTCAATCCGCGGCTATCTCCCCAGTAGACATATGAAACTGTCTCGTGTGACCCGGCACCACTTCGGTTGGCAATGACAACATCTAGCTTCCCGTCACCATTGAGATCGACAACCGCACAGCGCGCAGCCGCCAGAGTTGGCAGAGCCAGTCTCCGATTGGCCTTAAACCCGGACTTGGAAGCCCAATAAACATGGGAAGCACCGCCACTGCTATTCGCAAACACCAAATCTGCCAAGCCGTCCTGGTCCAGGTCTCCAGTGGACACCGAACGGGCCCCGACCGTAGGTAGTTCGCTGCGGCGGTCGTGGGAGTAGCCCTCCGTCGATCCCCAGTAAACGAAGGAGGGGATGGCGACTGTATCGATGATGTCGTAGATACCCAGCTCGCGCCCCTTCAATCGGAAGGCATTGGCTAGGGCAATGTCGAGATGGCCATCACCGTTAAAGTCAGCGACGTCCAGCCCCGAGCTAAATTCACCCGGCAGATGTTGGGAACGTTCGGCTGAAAACTCTCCTTGAATGGTTCCCCAGTAAATAGTAATTCCTCCATCCTTCGCACTGTTTCCCTCGTTGGCAAACACCAGATCAGAAGCCCCGTCCCGATTAAGGTCAGCGATTTTGATATCTCTCCCGTTGATCGTTTTCAAATTCAGACGCCGGTCTGCCGAGTAACCCTTGGAGGATCCCCAATACACGAAGGACTGTTTGAAATTGTCTTCCGCGACGTGATAGCTGAGCCCGCTGTTGGCGAAGACGATTTCGGGAAAGCCATCCTGGTTGAGATCTCCCACGGCAACGGACTCGGCGCCTTGTGTCGGAAGTTCTGTCCGGTTCTTGGCATTCAGCCCCTGCGCACTTCCCCAATAGATGCAAGAATTCAAGTCCGTTCGCGTCCCATCGAACCGGTTGGCGACCACCAGGTCTGGATAGCTGTCCTGATTCAGATCGGCAATCGCGACATCCTTGGCTCCTGAAGTCGGAAGAGTCCCTCGATTCGCAGGACCCAATCCATTCTTGCCCCAATAAATGAACAGGTCGATTGCCTCGCTATTGTCGTGTGTACTTGGAAAAACGACATCGACATTTCCATCTTGGTTCAGGTCGTACAGATTGATGAGTCGAATACTGCCATCCGCGGCAACATAGCTATTAGCGCCTCCGTCCACGAGTTCTCCCTCGACAAAGTCCAGAAACGTGGCGGTTGTCCAAGCCTTGCGTTCGTTCGACTCAGAAGAAAGCACCTTCCAGACAAAAGTCAGGAGAAGTAGTCCAACACAAGCGCGATAGCTTCTCCAATGTGATTGATTCAAGCGATCTCCTAGCTTTTTCTTGCCCTCAGGGAAACGGTTCCGACGCGACTATCTGTCAAACGCCTCGCGCATCCGTCCTCTCTGCTTGCTTCAAAGTTCATCCCTAACGAGCTCCTAGACGCTGCGCCGCGGCTAGCTCGGATTGAGCCTCAGCCTTCATGCCCTTCGCCTGGTAGACCTGACTCAGCAGATAGTGACCCTCTGCCGATGTTGCATTCATCGTAAGCAAGCTCTTCAGAGTCCGAGCAGCTGCATCCAGATCCCCTTGCAGCAGGTAGACTCTCCCTAAATCCAGCTGTGGCTGTGCGTCTTCAGGCGCCAACAACAGCGCTGCCTTGAATCCTTCTTCCGCCTCTTTCCACCTTTTCAGCTTGGCGTAACACAAGGCAAGATTGTAGGTCGCCACGACATTCCGATCGTCCAGCCTCAGGACCTCCTTAAAGGACTGGATAGCTCTCGCGTTCTCACCTTTTTGAGCCTGGTTCACACCGAGATTTAGATGGGCATCAACAATGCGGGGATCCTGGCGCAGGATCTGAAGCAACTTCCGGTTGGACTCACCCATGCGTCCTTCTTCCGCATCATGGAGAGCGTCCTCAAGCAAGTTGTAAAGCGCAAGCTTGTCCTTGGGATCAGGCAGCTTCGAGAAGTCGGTGGGATTACCTTTGCCAACGGAACGTGCCGCTCCCACATAGCCCAAACTTCGCAGCTGATCTCCGGTCGTTGCACTTATCGCACCGCCGGCCGCCGTTGGACTGGCCGGCGAGTTTGCGGATTCGCGCCTCAGTTGCTCCGCCAGAGAGCTCGCCACGTCTCCTCTCGCTTTAAGTACATTCTCGCTTTCTGTTGGGTCATGAGATAAGTCAAACAACTCCGGCTTCGGCGCTTCAATGTACTTGAAGTTCAGCGTTCGAATGGAATGCAACGGACTCCATTCGAAGTGATAGAACGGGAAGTACGTTTCACTGAAAGCGGCTCTGGGGGAAGATTCCTTTTCACCGCGTGCAAGGGAAACCAGACTTTGTCCTTCTATCTGATCAGGCTTCGAAAGGCCAAACAGCTCGATCAGCGTGGGGGTAATGTCTATGCTTCGCACCTGATCCGTGACAACGCGTTTTCGCAGTGGGAATGAGGGATCCTTAAGAATGAGGGGAACGCGCAAAGTGGCATCATAAAGAAAGTAACCATGGGCTTGCTCGCTGTGTTCTCCCAGGCCTTCCCCGTGATCGCTCGTGAAAAGGACGGTCGTACTTTGCTCCAACTTTCGCTCACTCAGGGCAGAAACCAACTTGCCGAGAAGCGAATCGACATAGGCAACCTCCCCGTCGTAGGGGCTCGCGGCATACTGACTCTTGTAAGGCTCGGGCGGCGAGTAAGGCGTGTGCGGGTCGAATAGGTGTATCCAAACAAAAAACGGCTTCCGTCCGGAAGCCAGCATCCATTGCAGCGCCTCGGTGATTACCGCATCTCCACGCCGCTCCGTTTCTCCTTCAGTGGTCTTGCCTGTCACGCTGGTCAAATCAGAATAGACATCAAAGCCCTGAGCCAGCCCGCCAGCAGAATTCAGTACTGAGGCCCCAACGAAAGCAGCCGTCTCGTAACCGGACGATTTAAAGAGCTCGGCCAGGGTTGTTTGCTCCTGGGCAAGAGAAAATCCGGCCTGATCTCGCACTCCGGTAGAGCGGGGACTTAGTCCAGTCAGGATAGAACAGTGCGACGGCAATGTGAGAGGTACCTGGACGACTGCCTGCTGGAACATCACACCCTCTTCCGCCAGCCGATTCAAAGCGGGCGTCTTTACCTTGCGATACCCATAGCACTCCAATCGGTCGGCTCGCAACGTATCCACGGTAATCAGAAGCGCATTCCGTTTGGGTGGTACTTGTGACTGAAAAGGAAGCTCGCTCTCCTTTCTGGAGCCCGAGGAACAGCTCATCAGAAAGAAAAGGAAGGCTGATGAAACGAGGGTTCTGAGACTGACAAACTTCATTGAGATCGGGAAAAGTACCTCTGAAAACCGTCTTCGCAGGACGTCATTTACTCCTCAAACGCATGGTTCCAACTGTAAACCAAGCGTCGGGCAGATTCACTGGGCGCTGGAAACAGATAGCTCGCCAGCGATCCCAACAGAAAAGTCATGCTCGCTGAGGAAAACGAGATCCACATGAACGAGATGTTATAGCCAAACAGAGGACCAGAAAACGCAACTAGAGCACCAACGATTCCACCCCCAGCCGCACCCAGAAACGCGCCGGCAGTATTGGCACGACGTGAGAACACGCCCAAACAGAAAATCCCGAGCAATGGCCCTCCAAACAAACCGAATCCAGTATTCACTGCCTGAACGAGCGTGCCTAGATGCTCCATAACAAACAAGGCCAGGACGGTTCCAAGAACCCCAAAGCCGACAGTCAAACTGCGCGCCCAGACGAGCGAACGTGCATCCGAAGCCTTGGAGTCACCCAAAAGAGTCCTTCGGAAGTCCATCAAAGCAGCTGTTGCAAGAGAATTGATGGCAGCCGAAACCAGCGCCATTGTGGCCCCAAAGATACCCGCGATCAATAGACCGGGCAGAGGACTGGGCAATTCATGCAGAACAAAGTAAGGAAGAAGCCGATCATTCGCAATCCGGTGAACCGTCTCGATTTGTGGAGAGACCGCTAGCCCCGGCACGAGATGGGCCTGCGCAAGCGGAGGAACGTTTGATGGAAAAGCTTTGTAGTAACCATAGAGAACGGTTCCGGTCAGATAGAAGAGGCTCACCAGCGGGAATGTAACCCAAAGTTTGAGCCAAAGCGCTTTCTGGCTGTCTTTCAGAGATGGTGCCGTCAGATACCGCTGGACCGAGATCTGATCCGTGACCATCATGACCAGATTGTGGCTGGTCCCCCCAAGGAGCGCGGCCCAAATACTAAGCCTTACAGTCGGATCCATATCCAGATAAAGAAAGCGGGTTTTACCATCCGCCGCTGCTAGATGCCAGATGGCTGGCAAGCCTCCAGGAACAGCAGCGATCGCAAAACCCAGAATGACTAGAATGCCGCCGCACAGGACAATGAATTGTAAAGTATCCGTCCAAATCACAGCCTGCATTCCGCCCAGAGCCGTGTAGAACGTGGCTGCAATTCCCGTCAACAGCACAGAAATCCAAAACGGCCAACCGGTGATCTCCATGATGGCCAGGGCCGGAGCGTAGATTGCCAATCCCACATAGAAGCTCACCCTCACCAGAAAAAGAGACGAAGCCACCCAGCGCATCCGCCGGTCAAACCGCTTTTCCAGGTACTCATAGGCAGTGTAGAGTTTCAACCCTCGGAAGAAAGGCAAGAACACCAGAGTCGTTATGGGGGTGGCAATCAAGAATGAAATAACCGTCCAGAAATAGGCGAGACCATAAAAGAACGCCTCCGCCGGGGCGCCAAGATAGCTGATTCCGCTAAAGAGGGCAGCCAGAATCGAAATGCCAACGATCACCCAGTGTACGTTCTGGTCAGCCAGCAAGTAGGTTTTGAGCCCCTTTTGACGACGCGTAAACCAGACCCCTACGCCGAATAGCAGGAGCATGTAGAAGCCGAAGACGGCGATGTCGAGTGCGGAAAGCTGGCTCAATAGAAAGTCCCCCTTGTAAAGATTGAAACGCGTGGCACGATGTTTTCATCGTGCCCATGTCACTCCCATGAGAACGGCAGGCTCACAATGTTCAGCCAGCCTCAGCAGTAATGGTCCAACCGGGACAGGAGTGTTTCGAACCCTTTCCCGGTATTGAAAAAGTGCAGGCTAAGTCGCAACGTTTCTGGGATCTTCCGACGGCAAAACGAGGATTCGATCTTCTTCAATCAAGTTCGCTTGAACGATGAGAAGATTTCTTACACCTTCTGGCGGAAAGCGAAGGAGTAAAGCTCTGCATTCCTGAGATTGAATTTCAGGCTGATCGGTTTGCCGGCCAATTTCTGGACGCTCGGATTGCCCTTCCACGTGAGAGGTTTCCGCAGCTCATCCCCACTGAATGCATCAGAAGGCCCAAAGCCATCCAGCGGACGGCCGCTGGCATCGAGAACCTCGACCGTGATGCTGCCGCCGGGTCGAGTCAAGGCATTGATTTCGAGATGATCGCCGACAAAAAGGACGGGGACGGTCGTCAGCGATCCGCCCTGCGCCGGCCCATCTGCGAACACAAAGCGATCCAGCTTCCACTTCGCCAGCCCAATAGCGCCGGTATACTTGGTGCCGCGGCCGGTTCCTTGCGCACGATAGAGACAAGGGGTTCCATGCGTGTAGTTGGAGGAACCGTAATACAGCCACACTTCATCTTTAACTCTCAGCGCTCTTGATTGAGTCACAAAGAATCCGCTGTCCCACTCACCTGGTTTGCCACGAGGTACGATCGGCGTGCGAAATGGGCGATCCCAATGAATCAGGTCCCGAGTGACTCCCATCTGCAGTTCACCCGGTCCTTCATGGTTTCCGTAACGGGCGTTGTTATTGATGGTAAACATCCAGGGGAATCCCAGCGTGCAGCTCTCAGCCACGTAGAACCCAAGGCCGTAGAATTCCGTCCTCATCAAACCTGGATTATCGGGAACATCAAGCATGGAACGAACTTCCTCGATCCGGCGCAACGACCCAGCATCGTCTTCGAGATCGGGAGTCCAAACCAATTCCG